>Ga0310122_10000728_pt1 | contig 20781 bp, 20 predicted proteins | sample CB6_Bottom_1051__FD_203503 | JGI IMG/M metagenome (GOLD analysis project Ga0310122, IMG submission 203503) | Marine microbial communities from Western Arctic Ocean, Canada - CB6_Bottom_1051 | ecosystem: Environmental > Aquatic > Marine > Oceanic | place: Canada: Western Arctic Ocean | collected...
ATTGTAAATATTAACAGATTTAGAAAGAAAAAATTCCAAAAAAATTTAAATTTTTACAGAAAAATCCTATCCGAATCTGAAATAAAATATTGTACAAAATTTAAGTCACCATACGAGCATTTTGCTGCAAAATTTGCAATTAAGGAATCAATAATAAAATCAATTCCAGATAAAATCTCTTTCCTGGATATTAAAACTTCAAATTCAAAATATGGTAAGCCCATTGTGAACCTATCTGGGAATTTAGAGGGAAAATATTCATTTTTAGTTTCTGCCAGTCATGAGAGGGAATATGCAATAGCAATAGTTACTGCCGAAGACACTTCCTAGAGAAATCTTCTTGAAAAACTACTCAAATTCTTAATAAAACTACCAAAAAAATCATTCTTCTGAGAATCCATAATTTTTGGAATAAATATTTCATCTTCAAATGTTTTGATTAATTTTTTATCAGGAATTATCCTTTCACTTTGAATTTTTTTATATTTTTTATTTATGTATCCAAGATTTTTTAGAATGTTACACGTTGCTTTAATTTTTGAAATTGCAACACCTTTTTTTAAATAAAAAAGGAACACACCAATTTCAACAATCATCAATGCAGGCAACATTTTGTAATAAGTTTCTCTTGAATAATGTGTGAGAATACAGTATTGCCTATTCCGTTCTAATAAATAATATTTAAAATCAGTCCATTTGAAACTAAACCCTTCTGAAGGATGATAAACTATTGAGCTCGGAATATAATATGATTTAATATCTTGCATAGCTGCTCGCCAACATAAATCCAAATCATCATGGTAAGCAAATAAAAATGAATCAAACATTCCTAATTTTTGAAAAATTGCAGTAGAAGTAAACAAACATGTGCCTGAAGCATAACCCACAACTTCTGGCTTGTTAAATTGACCTTTATCTAATTCACCTTTGTTTCTAGAAAAACCAAAACCAAATAGTTGGATCATATTTCCTGTACTCTGTAACATTTTATGATTATCTGTTGTAAGAAACTTTGGTTGGTAAATTCCATCACCAAATTTATGATATCCTTTAAGTAACTCCCTCAACCAATTTGGATCAACTAAAGTGTCTGGATTTAAAACAACAGCAAACTTTCCGTTAACTTTTCTTAGCCCAACATTATTTCCTTCACAATACCCTAAATTCTTCTCATTTTCAATTAGTTCAATCTCCGGAAATTTTTTTTTACATTCCTTGTGACTATTATCGTTTGAAGCATTATCAACTACTATAATTTCATAATTTTCATAATTTGTCTTTGTTATAGATTCAACACAATCTAATAGTAATTGCCCCGCATTGTAATTTAAAATAACAATACTGATTTTTGGGTCTCCAGTAGCATCTTCATTCAATTTTTAAAATTTCTAAATTTTGCTTGAATATATGAAAGACGTATAAAACATACTTGTCATAATGTTAAATTATTAATTAATTGTGTACAAATTATGGGTGAAATGCTTCGAAGTACAGTTTATTCTTCTAATCAAATAGGTAAGATTTTGGGATATTTTTCCACAAAATTTCAGTACAAACTGCTTTCATTTTATAAAGAAAAAAAAGTTGTTGATTTAATTAAAAATATAAAAAACGATGTGAATTTTGCATTTTTCCCATATGAGGCGTATATGCTATATTCGATAGCAAAATCACAACGAGAGTTAGATGGTGACATGGCAGAAGTTGGTGTATATCAAGGAGGTTCTGCTAAACTAATATCTGAAGTTAAGGGTGATAGACAATTATTTTTGTTTGATACTTTCATCGGACTTCAAGAGTTATCTGATGATGATACACATTTCGGAAAAAAACATTGGAAGAAAAATGAATTTAGTGATACAAGTTTAGAAACGGTCAGGGACTATCTTTCTTCATTTAATAATATTCAAATTATTAAAGGAGAATTTCCAAAAACTGCGGAGATTGTTAACGACTCTAAGTTTTCGTTTGTCCATTTGGATGTTGATCTATACAGAAGCACTATAGAATGTCTAAAATTTTTTTATCCACGACTAGTAAATGGCGGAATTATTCTTGTGCATGACTATCATAGTGATGGCATACAAAAAGCATTCAAAGAATTTTTACAAGATAATAAGATCCATTTAATTGAACTTACTGGATCCCAATCCATGATTATCAAAAATTAAAATATTTTATAACTTGATTTTAGTGCCTTCGCCAAGCAAGAAAATTTTCTTAGTTTTATCTTTATTATTACCATGTAGATGGCAATTTGCTGAAATGATGCTATCTTTGATGTTTAAACCACCATCTATTTTACAACCAGACATTATTATGGAATTTTCTATAACAACATTAGATGATATTATTGTATTATCACCTATACTTACATTAGGACCAATCCGAGCAGATTCGTCAATCTTACAATTTTTACCAATTATAGATGGTTCTATCCAAGACCGGTTGGTTAGAGTGATACTTGATTCATCAACAATACACGTCTGATTACAAATATGCTCTAGCACTTGGGCATTTGCATTAATAATATCCTCTGGAGTACCAGTATCTTTCCAGTAATCAGTGATTGTTTCATAGTTAATGTTATCATTTTGTTTAAGTAAAATGTCTAATGCATCTGTAATCTCTAATTCATTTCGCCACGATGGTTTCAAATTATCTATGACATCAAAGATTAGTGGTGTTAACAAGTAGATGCCAGTTACTGCTAAATTTGATCTAGGTTTTTTTGGTTTTTCTGTAATTTTTAAAATCTTTTTATTTTCAACATCTGCAATTCCGAATCTGCTTGGATTATCCACTTTACATAACAAAACTGTGGCATCATAATCTGAATTCGTAAAATTTGTTACAAAATCTGCAATAGACTTTTGGACAATATTATCACCTAGAAAAACAAGAAATTTCTCATTTTTGACAAAATCCTTGCATAATCTAATTGCATGTGCAATTCCTTTAGGTTCATTTTGTTCAATGTAAGTAATATTTACCCCAAAATCATGTCCATCACCATAATACTCTTGTACCTTGTTTGAACCCACACCACCAATAATTATTGCAATGTCAGTAATCCCAGCTTCTCGAATTGACTCCATACAATATTGTGACATTGGTTTATTTGCTATAGGCAAAAGTTGCTTGGGACCAGTATGGGTAAGTGGTCTTAATCTAGTTCCATGACCACCATGAAGAATAACACCTTTCATTTTTTATCACACATAAAATTAAATCTGGTTTTTCCAAGGAGTTGAATCTAATATCTTTGGTGACAGATCCTTCCAGATTTCTTCGTGATTTAGATACCACTCAACAGTCATTTCAATACCTTCTCCAAAACTCATTTTTGGTTTCCAACCATACTCTTTGGAAATCTTGTTTGAATTCATACTGTACCTAAAATCATGACCAGGTCTGTCTTCAACATACTCGATCAAATCTTCAGATTTTCCCATAACGTCTAATATTCTTTTTACAATTGTAGTATTATCTACCTCATTATTTCCAGAAATATTATATGATTGCCCAGCTTTACCATCTAAAAGCAGTGACAAGATTCCATTACAGTGATCATCAACATGAATCCAATCTCTAATGTTTCTACCTTTTCCATAAATTGGAATTTTTTGATCCTGATGTGCCAAAATAATTGTTTTAGGAATTAATTTTTCAGCAAACTGTCGTGGACCATAATTATTTGTACATCTAGTAATTATTACATCAGAGCTATGTGTAACACAATACGAATTTATTAGAAGTTCAGCCGCTGCTTTAGTGGCAGCATATGGACTAGATGGATTCAGTTTCGATTCTTCAGTAGCCGTACCAGATGATAAACTTCCAAATACTTCATCAGTAGAAATTTGTACCATTCGCTTTTTTTGTTTAGTTACTATATCAAGAATAGTGAATGCACCTCTAATGTTAGATACTAAGAATGGATTTGCGTCACTGATGCTACGATCAACAAAAGATTCTGCAGCAAAATTTACAACTACGTCACACTTCGAAATGATTTCTTCCATAAGTCGCTTATTTGTTATGTTTCCTTTTACAAATTCATATTTTTCATGATTCTGAATTTCAGATAAATTTCTTCTATCTGCACCATACAACTCTGCATCTACATTAACTATCTCAAAATCATTTCTTTCTCTTAATAATTTGAGAATAAAATTACTTCCAATAAATCCAAGTCCGCCAGTAACAAGCAATTTCATATAATCACGATTTTTCCAAGCCTAATAAAATATTGTATAATTTGTTAAGTAACTTTGAATCCAAACTCTTCTTTTACCATGTAAGTTTGATATGTGGAGTCTTTTCCTCCACTTACTAGTATGACGCAATCATAATAGGAGCCATCTTTATTTTTAAATTTGTTAAAAATTTCAACTAATTCTTTCCTTTTTGAATCCTAGACTGTAGTATCTTTAACATTTACAAATCTACATGTATCACACATTTCATTTTGATCAAAAGTTAGATCAGGCTTAATTTCAGGATATACACAATTACAACAATATTTTATCATGAAATAATTTGTATTATCTAAGATAATAGAGTTGTACACTATAATGTTAAGCAACGTTTTTTAGAATAATGGAATTTGATAGTTCATGTTTGAGGGAAAAACTATTTTAATTACTGGAGGAACTGGTTCATTAGGTCGTGCATTAACAAAGAAATTGTTAGCTCTAAATGCCAAAACTGTAAGAATTTTCAGCAGAAACGAAAGCAAACAAATAGAAATGGAATTAGATTTTGATGAAAAACGATTACGCTTTTTTGTAGGTGATGTTAGAGACTCTGAACGTCTATTTTCTGCATTAGAAGATGTCGATATAGTTTTTCATGCAGCTGCTTTAAAACATGTTCCTAAAATTGAATATAATCCATTTGAATCAATTAAGACTAATGTAATTGGCTCACAAAATGTAATAGATAATAGTCTTCGACAGAATGTTAAAAAAGTCATTTGTATTGGTACTGATAAGGCGGTTTCTCCACTTAACACATACGGTGCAACCAAATTATTAATGGAAAAATTATTTGTATCTGCAAATAATTATCTTAACCGTGAAAAATATACAACCATATTTTATGCTGTACGTTATGGTAATGTGTTAGGAAGCAGTGGTTCTGTAATTCCAAAATTTATTAAGCAAATTAAATCAAACAAAACAATTAACATTACAGATCCTGCAATGACACGATTTAGTATTACAATGGACGATGCACTTGATTTAATTCTCAATACTATAAAAATTGCAAAAGGCTCTGAAATTTTTATTCCAAAACTAATGGCCTATAATATTATGGATATAAAATCTGCCTTGTTTGATTTACTAAAAGAAACAAAAGTTGAAACAGTTGGTATTAGACCTGGCGAAAAATTACATGAAACTCTGATTAATGAAGATGAAATGAGATATAGTTGGAAAATAAATAATATGTTTATGATAGCGAATCCACATTACGAATTATTTAATGATGCTAACATAGAAACGAATTATCAAAATATCACAAAATTAACAGAGTTAACCGCGTACTCTTCAGACAAAGTTGAAAAACTAACTGTTGATGAATTAAAAACAGTTATCAAAAATTCTGGATTATTAGAAGATTAATCAAGTGTTAATTCAAAAGTTTTTTGAATAAACTTGAATCCATGAGACTTAAAAAATTTTTTTGATATGGTGTTTTTCGGACTTACATTTGCTAGATATCTCTTTCTTGGATTTTCTTGGATTAACTGAGATAGTATAATTCCTCCTAGCTTCTTATTTTGGTGTGATTTTTTAACAAAAATACCAATTTCATTTTGAGAAGTTAGATAAACTGAACCAATTTTTAATGCACCATATTTTGCAATATACCATTTATTATATGGTTTTGATTTTAAAAATTTCAAATGTTCATTATAAGTAGGCATTTTTTTGTGTGAGATGTTAGCCTTTGAATCTCTTTCCTTGAGTAAATTATAGAGAAATCTATAATCAGATTTTGATACTAGTTTCAATTTGATTTTATTTTCTACCATAGTATGCAATATCTTCTGAAAGAATAAATCTTATGAGTAATTTGCATTTAGCATGAAAGTTATAGTTGTAGCGGAAATTGCTTCAAATTGGGAAGGTAGTGTTGCTAAAGCTAAAAAAATGATCAAGGAATGTAAGAAAGCAGGTGCAGATGCGGTAAAATTTCAAATGTGGCGTGCAAATGATCTTTATAATTCAAAACATCCAAAATGGAAAGAAATTAAAAAATCTGAAGTTACCTTTGAAAAAGCAAAATTATTTAAAAAATTTGCAGATGGAGAAAAAATTGAATTTTTTTGTAGTGCATTTTATCCTGATGCAGTAACATTTCTTGAAAAATTAAATGTTAAAAAATATAAAATTGCATCAAGAACCTGCTTGTTTAAAGATCCTTATTCATATGAAACATTAGTCTCAAAAGCAAAGACAAGAAAACCAGTAATTATTAGTATGGGAATGGGAGGTAACAAACAAAAGATAAAAAATATTTTACAAAAAAATAACATTACTTTTTGTTATTGTATTTCAAAATATCCAACTGAATTTCAAGAAATTGACTGGAAGAAAGCAATTAGATTTGATGGTTTTTCTGATCATACAATTGGTATTGCTGCTCCAATTGTATTTACAATCTTAAAAAAAATCCGCGGTTCAAAGAATATTATCATTGAAAAACATGTCAAATTACCAAATTCAAAAGGTCCTGATGCATCATCTTCCCTAGATATAAAAAAATTTGGTGAAATGATTTTAAATATTAGAACGATTGAAAAGGCAAAAATTTAAGATTTCTTATATTTATTAATAATTTTAATTATCTTATCCAAATCATTTTTAGTAAGGTTAGGGTGAGTTGGTAAAGTAATTATTGATTTTGCTGCATATTCTGTATTTGGTAAACTAATTTTTTTGTTGTACATTGTAAATTTGTGTATTGGTTTGTAATGTGTTCCAGTTTCAATTCCTTCTTTCAATAAAATTTTTCTTAATTTATCACGATTTTTAACTAAAATCCAGTATAAGTGATAAGAACAATTTTCATTGAATTGCATTTTTGATTTAATGTTTATTTCATTGTAAAACTTTTTTGCAATTTTTCTTCTAATTTTATTTAATTTATCTACTTTTTTTAATTGCTGTAATCCTATTGCGGCAGAGAATTCATTCATGTAATAATTCCAACCTAATTCTTTAACATCATAATCCGTTTCTCTTCTATTAGTAATTCCGCACCATCTACGTGAAAATAATAATTTATTAAATTTTTTATGATTTTTATGATTAATTGAAATCAATCCTCCCGTTGGCATTGCAAGATTCTTCACAGGATGAAAACTAAAACAAACAGCTGTTCCATGAGAACCAATTTTTTTTCCATTAAATTCTGCGCCAACTGCATGAGCGGCATCTTCTACAATATGTAAATTACGAGATTTTGCAATTTTACGTATTTTATTTAAGTTACAAGGCATGCCTCCAAAATGAACAGGTAGAATGGCTACTGTATCTTTTGAAACTGCCTGTTTAATTTTTTCTGGATCAATGCAAAGTGTATCAAGCTCAATATCTACAAAAATAGGAACTCCGCCATTTTCAACAATACAGTGAGCAGTAGAGATAAAACTCAGTGAAGGTAGAATCACTTCTTTATTTTTTATATCAAACAAGGAAAATGTTAGATTTAATGCTGCTGTTCCACTATTTACTGCAATACACGCATTTGATTTTACATATTTTTTAAATTCATTTTCAAATTTTGATACATATCCTAAGCCAGAACCTGAAGCCCAAAATTTACTATCGAGTACTTTTACTAGCGCTTTCTTTTCGGAGGAGTCTATAACCGGATCAAATAATTTTATTAACTTTGACATTTTAATCACTTTCCAAATTTTGAAATTCATCGTCTTTTTTTAATGATTTCAACATTACTTCATTTTGAGTGATATGTTCGTTAATTTTAATTAATTCAGGTTCAAGAGAAAACAGATTTAATATATCATTCATTAAAATTGGATTTTTATTTATTTTGACTACAATCTTTCTAATTAAATTTAGATCTTCTACCCTATCTAATGTCCAACGTAGGCGGCCTAAATTTTTACTATTTTTTAGATTTCCCAGTTTAAAATTTAATTTTTTATTTCTAATAAAGAGCGTAACATGTTCCCGTTCAGAAGGTAAGATTGCTTTTTGCCAAGTCTTTTCTAGTATTTCAAAAGAAAAAATTTCCACATCAGTTCCTATTGGATAGCTTCTGATCAACGTATTAGTGACATAGTCATAATCTTCATATTGGTATTTTCTAATTACCTGGTCTACAATTTGTGGATCAATCAATGGACAATCAGATGTGATTCTTACAATAGTATTAATTTGAAATTTCTTTGCACAATGATAATATCTATCCAAAACATCATCAGAAGAACCTCTAAAACAATCTATTCCTAATGTTTTAGCATTTTTTTCAATAATATCATCTTGTTCTAGATTTGTTGTAGCAATTACAATTTTATCTAATAAAGCTGAGAATGAGAGTTGGTTTATTACAAAATCCAGAGTGGTTCTATATTTATTTAGTTTCATGAGTGTTTTTCCTGGTAATCGTGATGAACCCATACGTGCTTGAATAATACACCCAATCATATTTTGATTTTTTTTTGTCATGATTTATGTATTACTAAAAAATTTTCAGTACAAGTATATCTTAATAGATTAAATTAATTGTTACAATTTTTAAATAATCATATTAAAAGACTTACGAATTTTTGTTTTCAAAATTTTTCAAATTATCAAGTATTTTTTTGGCTGACTGACCAATGTTGTTGAAATTTTCTTTCAATTCATTATTTGCGTTTTGAACAACTTGCTGATATGATTGAGAGTCATTAACCAATTTTGAAAAATTTTCCTCAAAATCATTTATTTTTGTTTCAAGACATGATTGTGAAACACTCTTTTGACTTCCATAAACATCATGATCAACTATTATAGAAATTACAGGTTTTTCAAGTATTTGTGCTTCAAATATACTTGAAGAAATTCCAACTGAAATTACAATTTTTGATAATAATAATAAATCCAATATTTCTACATGTTTTAGGATTTTTATACTTGGAAACTCTTGAGAAATATCTTCAGAAAAATCTAATTCAGCCATATCCGGATGTTTCTTAATAATCAAGTCCAGATTGTGTTTAGAAACAACAGAACAAATTTTTTTGATCAGATTTTCATATTTGTTCCACTCATTAACATTATGGCCCACAGATTGTTGGTCTCTGGGACCAGTTGCCAAAAGTAAGACGGTGTTTGATTTTTTAACAACATTTTTCTTTTGTAAAAAAAATCGATCAATATTTGGACTTCCTACAGTCTCAATTTTATCATTAGAGCATGTGGATTGTAATGCACATTTAGCTGAGGTATTGCCCCATACAAAAAATTTAGTTGAATTAACAGGTAAATTTCCACCAAGTATTTTATTATAATTTTCAGCGGAAGGGTTGTCTAACATTGTACCATGTTGAAGTAATACGGTTTGAATTGAAAATTTTTCAGCTAATTTTAACATTATTTGCTCAGTAACACCACTTTCAGATAAAAGTACTACAGCCGATAATTTTTTGTCTAACAGAAATTTTTTTGCATGCTCTATCTCAAAAATCGAATCTGAAATTTTTTTATTAAAAAAGTGAATTAAAAATGGTTTAAGTGGCTGCCAAAATGATACTCCTTGAAATTGGAAAAATGAGTTAAAAATCTCATCATTTTGAAAAAATGTTTGGGAATATTTCAGAATTTGATTCTTTGTCAGATCTATGTACGATTCAGAATGTTTTGATGAATTTTTGGGAGTAATATACGGGATTACGTGTGAATTTTTTAAAATTTTAAAAGATTTACGGTTATAAATAATTGGTCTATGACGGTTATAGAGAAAGATTTTTTCTTTAAATTTTGTTGATTCTAGAAAAACAGTTTCATATTTTACTGAATCAAATTCTATCAACGCAAATGATTTTTCACTAATTTTTCCATAGTTGTTTTTAATAAATACTGAAGTTACTATTTCAGAAATTTTCTTTAATTTTTGGAAATTTTCCTTTGAAACTTTCAATGAGATTGAATTTGTTACATTATATTGGATTTTATCCCATGTTAATTGAAATTCGAACGATTTTTCTTCTAAAGACTGTACATTTTTTGCCAGTTTGCTAAGAATTTGATAGATGGTGGAAGAACACAAAAAATTAACATCAGGAAAGTTTCTAACTATTTTAATAAGGATTATAAAGTTTTTTAAAAATGTAATTAAGAAATTATTGAATTCTACACGAAATAATGAACCAAGATTTATTCCCTCATAGCTAAGAAGTGTATTTCCATTGTTTTCATTATACCATTGACAAAAATCTATACAAGCAGAATCAATTGATTTTAATTCCTCACTTGGAAAAAAATTCTCTGAAATTTCATGGTTGATTAAATTATCTGTTAATAATCTGTCAGATTCTAAATCAAAAGAAATAATTTTTTGAAAATTGTTTTTTAATTTGTTAATTTTTGATAATGTACTTGTAGAATCAACAAGTAAAAAACTTTGATCTGTTTTTGGATTATTTTTTATTTCCATTTATTCCAATCGTAATCTTCAAATTTTATATTTTTCATTTCATTATCGTTAGGTTTCCATGCTATATCTGCTAGAACTAGTACTTTTGCAACATTGTTACTTGGATTTACTATTGCTGCTGCAATACCATTTGATACTGAAACTAAAATGGGTTTTTCTGAATCCGATTCTATCTCATGAAAATCTCCTTTTTTATCTTGTATAATAAGAACTATCTTTCCATCTATGCAGTAAAAATATGTAGTTCGATTCTCGTGAAGATGAGGGCCTTTAACTTGTTTCGGATTTACAGAATTTACATAAACCATTTTTGGTACATTAATGATTTCATCCAAATCTCTCCAGATAACTATTAATTCTCCGTTAACATGTGAATCATTGACATCCTTTGTATTATGTTTCTCTAATCGAATTATTTTAAAATCCGCCATTCATATCTATGAAAAGTTTTTGCCAATAAAAGTTTGGATTAATTTCTTCATTGTCAAATTTTGTTTCTTAATCTATAATATACTAACAAGATAATAGTTTGTACAATACTAGCTATTACAAAACTACTTGTGACACCAACTATTCCATAAATTGGGGTTAGAATAACAATCAATGCAATTATTGTTATTACAAACATAATTCTTCCCGAAAGAATAATTTTACTATTTTCGTTACCAAGAAATTTTGAACTTAAAATTAATGCAACAGTTGATGGAATAACAGCTAAACTAATAATCTGAATTGCAATTATTGCTTCATTATATTCTGGAAATATAATAGGCATAATAAAAGGAGTGATAGTAACTCCTAACACTGTAATTATAACTGATGAAATTAACGCTATAACCTTGACCTTAGTTGTAGTTTGACCTACTGAATCACGTGGTAATGTATATTGGTAAACTACCATGGAGAATATCATAAACACAGCGTAGAATTGTAATGCTAACGCATAATTTCCTAATACCTCAAATCCAATTATTGGTAGAACAATAATCTTATCAAGGCTATTTTTTGCTACGCTACTAATATTAATTGCGTAGTTATTACCTATAAAGCCTAAACGTGTCTTTAATAATGAAAAATTAATCTTTGAAGATTTTAATATGTTAAAAATTATAATCGTAAAATGAATGTAAGATAAAACTAATCCGAGAATTATTCCCTCTGCACCAAAAATAAAATAAAATGAAAGCCCTAATCCAAATGTTAGGCTTTTTTGTGTAATAAAATATTTAGAATATTTTGTAAAGAATCTTTTTCCTAAAATATATCCAAGACTAATGTCATTTATGATAAATGCAATAATTAAAAAACTAACATCTAATTTTGAAAATAAAAATAATATTACAATTCCTGAAACAGTTCCTACAACTAAAGAAAGTAGAATTAATGTTGATTGTAATTGAATTTTTTTTGCTGTATAAACTGTAATTACTGTTTGAGTACCTATGAGCGAAATTACATATCCAAGACCTGCAATGCTGATAAAATATTGTATCTCTCCATATTCACTGGGAACTAATAATGTTGCTATGATAAACCAAAAAATTGCTGTTATTCCAGAACCAGAAGTATTTGCAATTGTCATTAATAATAAATTATTGATTTTCTTCATTACTGGATCATCTCTAGAATCTTTAATTCATTTATGTTAATTACTCATAATTGTTAGCATTGTTGTCACAATTTCTTGGAAATCTATAACTAGGAAGATAAAAAAAATTATTTGTCCGTAAAAATGACTGATAAAATAATTTTTTGGTTACACGCATTCCTTCTAAATTTTGGTTTAGCATATAATTTGCAAAAAAAACATGATTGTGAATTATATTCTATAATTGATATAACTAACAGAACCAAAAAATTCTTTGAAAAACAAAATCTTGTAAATTTTAAAAAACAGTGGTTTTTACATGATCATATTAAAAAAACATTTCAGCCAGATATTACATACTTAAGAAATTTTGAAAAAAAATATCAGATTAATGTTTGGGGATTGGGTTTTAATGAAAGAATTTTTTATAAATACAACGATTTTTATCGTTTTTCACAAAATGAGATATTGGGAATTTTAGAACAAGAATGTAAATTATATGAATTAATTCTTGATGAAATACAACCTGATTTTTTAATTACTACTGAAACTGCACTTCATCAACAACATCTTTTTTATGAAATTTGCAGAAAACGAGGAATCAAAGTTTTGATGCTGAACCAATCAAAAATTGCATACAAATGCATAATTTCACAAGAACTTCATAAACTTGATTTTATGCTTGATTTATCAAAAGTCCCATCAAAAAAACGTACATTTGTTGAACTTTTTAACGTTATAACATCTACTGATAATACAAAACAGCTACAACTTTATTCCAAGAATTTTGGTAATTCGAAATCAAGTAAATTAAAAGCGGTATCAGAATATATTTTTAAATCAGATAATTCAAACATAAAAACTAATTTTTCTTATTATGGACGAAGTAAATTCAAAGTTTTAACACATTATTTTCTTGATTCAATTAGAGTCAAACAAAGAAAATCATTCATTGATAAATATTTAGAATATGAAATTTATGATAATGAACAATTTGTTCTTTTTACATTACATCAGGAACCCGAAAGATCACTACTTATTGCAACACCGTTCTACACAAATCAACTTGAAGTAATTCGTCATATTGCAAAATCATTGCCTCCAGGTTACAAATTATATGTCAAGGAGCATTTTTCACAATTATTAAGAGAATGGAGAGAAATTTCTTACTATAAAGAAATCATTGAAATTCCTAACGTTCGATTATATCATCCATCAGCAAATATTGAAAAATTAATACAAAAATCATCACTTGTAATATCCATTGGCGGGACTACATCCTTCGAAGCAGCATTTTATCAAAAACCCTCCATTATTATGGCTGATTTGGGATACGCAGTTTTACCCTCAGTACAAAAATTAAATTCGTTAGAGGAATTGCCATTTGTTATCAGAAATAGTCTTGAGACTAAAGTAAATTCTGATGATTTAGATCGATATTTATCAATATTGGATGAGCATTCTTTTGATTTTGATTTAAAAGGATATGAAATTAATGAAGCAAATTTCTTTAGGCATGGAGGGAATTACCATGATACTGTGATTACTAATGAAAAAATGAAATCATTTCTAGATGATAATAGTGATCTATTTGACACTTTAACTAAAAATTATATTTTAAAACTCAAAAAATTAAAGCAGAATTAAATTACATTATTTAGATTAGTAATTCTACGAAACACCTATTTACAATTTATCAATCTCATCGTTATGGATATTCTGAAGAAATTTTCTTTAAAAGATAAAACCGTAGTAATTACCGGTGGAACAGGATTATTGGGAAGTGTATACACACATTCATTTCTATCCTTGGGGGCTTATGTAATAGTAATAGATAAAAAAATTGATAAAACGAAGTTTATAAAAAATTTGATTAAAGAATATAATCTTACAAAAGAAACCATTAATAAAATTAAATTTGTCAAATGTGATATTACTAATAAAAATCAAATTGATGAAAGTTTTAAAAAAATTCGCTCAGATTTAAAAAATTTAAAAGTTTTAATCAATAACGCTTCTCTTGTAAAACAAATTGGTAATGAAGATCTTCGTTCCACCTACAAGCCTTTTTTACAAATGAAACAAAAAGACTGGGAAGATTTCTTTTCTGTTGATTTAACTGGTGCATTATTAGTGACACAGAAATGTATACCATTTTTACAAAAAAATGGTGGCGGTTCAATCATAAATATATCTTCTACATATGGAATTTTATCCCCTGATCAAAGAATCTATGACTCATTAAATCCAAAAAATGCTAAACAAAAAATCGAAAAACCTATTGGTTATTCTATAAGTAAATCTGGAGTATTAAACATGACAAGATTTCTGGCTACAAAATTTGCTGAGGATAACATACGAGTAAATACGTTGACATTAGGTGGTGTTTATGCTAATAATCCAAAAACTTTTGTAAATTCATATTCGAATAAAACTCCTCTACGAAGAATGGCTGATAAAAATGAATATGCTGGACCAATAATTTTTCTTGCAACTGATGCTTCATCTTACATGACCGGTTCAAATCTAGTTGTTGATGGAGGTTGGAGCACTTGGTAAATATACTGAGAATATTTTGATTTAACATGAAAAAAATAAAACTTCCATATGGTAAGTTAATTGGAAATGATGAGTATCCGTTTATAATTGCAGAAATTGGAAATAATCACAATGGAAGTATGGAAATTGCACTTGAATTAATCAAAAGAGCTAAAGAATGTGGCGTTGATGCGGTAAAATTTCAAACTAAAGATATTGAATCAGCTTTTCCAAAAGAACTTCTGGATAAAAAATATGAAAATGAGAATTCTTTTGGGCATACATATCGTGAGCATAAAGAAGCACTAGAATTTTCAAAAAATGAATTATCTCAAATATATGATTATGCAAAAAAATTAGAAATTATCTGTTTTTCTACTCCTTTTGATATAAAATCTGTAAAATTATTGGAAGAGATAGATAATCCAATATACAAAATTTCATCTTTTCATATTACTAATCTTAACTTAATTGAAGCAGTTTGTAAAACTAATAAACCAATCATTATCTCTAGTGGAATGTCAACTATTGAAGAACTTGATAATGCTATTGATCTAATAAAAAAATATACTGAAGATTTTGCATTATTACATTGTGTATCAACTTATCCTACTGAGGATCATGATCTAAATTTCAATGTCATTCCTACTTTAAGAAATCGTTATAATTGCATTGTAGGATATTCAGGTCATGAACGTGGAACTGCCCTCTCTTCAAGTACAATTGTTCTTGGTGCCAGGATTATTGAACGACATTTTACATTAGATCGTTATATGAAAGGTTCTGATCACGCTTCATCTTTAGAACCTGTTGGTATGTCATTAATTGTTAAACGTGCTAAAAGAATATTTGATGCATTGGGATCACCGAACAAACGTGTGTTAGAAAGTGAATTAGCCAATAGAAAAAAATTTAGAGGTTATTGAGATTTACACTTAATAATTAAATCTGCAACTTCCCTAAAAACTCCGTCGCCTCCTTTCATTTTACAAATATAATCAACATTTTTTTTAATTATTTCCATTCCATCGTTAGGTGTAAATGACAAGCCAGCTTTTTGCATTATTTTTTGATCATTGATGTCATCCCCGATGTACGCAACATATTCTGGAGATATTTTATTTTTTTTACAAATTTCGTTTAATAAGATTTCTTTTTGTAATATTCCTTGATAAACATCATCTGCCTTTATTTTTTTACCACGTTCTTTCACTATATTTGATTTTTCTCTGGTCATAATTATTGTTCTTATGTTTGATTTTCTTAATAATTCAAAACCCATACCATCTCGTGTGTTAAACTTTTTCAAAGATTCCCCTTTATCTGAGTAATACATTCCCCCATCTGTTAAAACTCCATCTACATCTGTAATTACTATCTGAATTTTTTTGCCTAATCTTGTAATCTGATTTTTTGATTTTACCATAGAATAGCAAAAAATTATTAGCAAATAAATTTTGTAGTCATTATGAAGCCAATTTGTATAATACCCGCTAGAAATGGCTCAAAAGGAATACCGAACAAGAATATAACAAAAATTCTTGGCACGCCTTTAATAGGTCATGTTATTCGGAATGTTAGGAATTCAAAGATTTTTTCTCATGTAATAGTTTCGACTGAAGATAGAACAATAGCAAAAATTGCAAAAAAATATGGTGCGGAAGTTCCCTTTATCCGCCCAAAACATTTGGCTACAAGTAATGCTACAATGGATGATGTATTGTTACATGCAACTAAAAAATTGCTTGAATTGAATTTTAATTTTGATACATTTGTTTGGAGAGATGCAACTACCCCATTTATCACAAACCAAGATATTAAAAAAAGCATTCAATTATTAAAGAAAAAAAAATGCCTGGCAGTATGTGGTGTTTACAAACAACATCTAAATCCTTATTTTAATATGGTTGAAAAAACAAGATCTGGCTTTTTACAATTAAGTAAACCACTAAAAACTAGACCTAGATCAAGACAGGAATCTCCAATTGTTTACCAATTAAATGGCTTGTATGTTTATGATACAAAAAAATTCTTAAAAATAAGGAAAACAGATTTTTCAAAATGTATTCCGCATGAAATTCCTGTTGAAACAGGTTTGATGATAGATATACCATTCGAATTATTTATAGCTAAATCAATGTTTGAAAAAAAACTATAAAATTTTTAATTATAATTAATTCTAAGTAATTTTTTCTTTTTTGATGAATTCTTCGCAGTTAAAACAATTTTTAATGTGTTAATTCCATCAGATAAATTATTCATTGGAACAGTTTTATTTTTAATACATTTTAAAAAATCTTTAATTTCATTCACATACATTTCATTTTTTTGAAATTTAGAAACTTTTAACTTTTTAGACCACCGTTTTAATTTTCTTGAATAAAACTTAACTTCATTTATATCTGAATCCCAATACAACACGCCTTTAGTTCCACGAATCTTGCATCTCTTGAATTCTGGTCGTTGTAAATAATCTAAATGAACCTCTCCAATTATATTATTTTTAAATCTAAGTATCATTGATGAGTGATCATCCGTCTTAACTTCTAAATCTCCATATTTACCAGTTATCGAAAACACTTCTTTCGGTTTTCCAAAAAACCAATACAACAAATCAATTTCATGAATACAAGTTAGTGTTATCCCTCCTCCTAAATTGTCGTTAGCTGCATAACCAATTCTATAATCTTCATATGGATGCCAATCTGGTAAGTATGAACCACTTTCAATTTGTACAGAAACCACCTTTCCTAAAATATCTGTATCAAGCATTTTTTTTATTTTTATAATACATGGGTGGTATCTCATATTACAACCAATCTGTGTAATTATTTTTTCTTTATTACTAATTGTCTTCAATTTATTCAAATTATTATTTGAATTTGATAATGGTTTTTCTAAAAATAAATGCACACCGTTTTTTGCTAGGATAATTGCCGTTGGTACGTGTAAACTTGTCTCATTTGTCACAAACGCTACATCTGGTTTATCTTTTAACGCTTCATTTAATGTTCGATGAATGATAACCCCCCTTTTTTTATAACCATCCAAGTCATCCCTCTTACTACAAATAATCATCTGGTTGTTTGAAGCATTCATCAGATTGTCAAGGTGCCTTTTTCCTATAGAACCAAATCCTACAATTAATATTCTCATAAATCAATCTTAAACTATCGTTCTTTTTAAAATAAACTACCAATTTTGATTATAACATTTTAATCTTAATAAAAAATTTAGAATGAGGAAGAATGAAAAGTAACATATTATTTCTAACCATAGATTCGTTACGTGCAGATCGAATTTATGGAAAAAACAAATCTGCAAAAATACCAAATATTGAAAAATTAATAAATTCTGGTATTTTTTTTGAGCAGGCGATAAGCACCTCTGATTCCACAGGAATAAGTTTGGGTAGTCTATTCACTGGTTGTTATCCTTTCAAAACCAATATCTCTCTAACATTTTTTAATGATGACGTAATAACGCACTCTGACATTCTTAAAAAAAACGGATATTTTTTGTGCAGTACTTCTCCTGATCTTTCTTTTTTTAAAAAATTAACCAATAAGTTTGATCTTAAAGATTTCTATGTGTATGATAAAAGAGATGATTGGGTTCAACTTGCTGGTGGAATAGGTAAGAAAATCTTGCAAACTTTAGAATTATTGAAAAACCAAGAGCCTTGGTTTTATTTTATTCATTTGATGGATTTACATCAACCATTTTATTTACCTGAGGAATTTGATCAGAGCAAGTATGGTATAACAAGATATGATAGAATGATCTCGTATATTGATACATGGTTTGGAAAAATCTTTGAAAATACTGATCTTAAAAATACGCTGGTTGTTATCAGTTCAGATCACGGTGATTACATACCTCTTGTAAATGAAGATAATTTTTCTTACAAACCAAATAAGGTTTTTAAAAAATTGAAGAAAGCTATTCCAATAAAAATTTCAGATAAAATATTATCAGCACTACAAGAAGAAAAGAAAAAAAAATTCATGGGTTCTATTAAAAATGATGAAAAAAAACTTAGATCTGTACTTTCACGTGCTACTGATTCTCTATACGATGAAACATTGCAAATCCCACTATTATTTTCTGGTTGTGATCTAAAACATCATAAACCCATCTTGGATATGGTAAGACATGTAGATATTTTTCCTACTGTTATCGATATGGTAGGCATTGAATATAGTATAGATATTCTTGATGGGAGAAGTTTAATTCCTTTAATAAATAATAACTCGTTAATTGAAGAGCCAGCATACATTGAAACTGGCTCAAGGACAGCAAAAGATATGGGAAGAATTATTGGAATCAGGACTACAAATTACAAATATCTAAGATCACGTAATGATCTAACAAAAAATGTAACATTGTATGATTTGAAAAACGATCCTGGTGAAACCAAAAATATTGCTCACTCAAATAAGCAAATTGTTAATGACATGGAATGTACATTACAAAAAATTAGAGGCGATTATACTATGGATTCTCCTATAGAGATGACTAAGGAGGAAAATGAAAAAATTGAAAAAGAATTAAAAAAATTGGGCTATATAGAGTGAAATTTCATTTTGATAATCAACAGAATAAGATAATTACAGGAACAAAAAAGGAATCATAAATGATGGAAAAACAAGAAGAGCCAAAAAGTAAAGAATTGATTAAATCGGGTCAAAATTTTCTCGGCATACTTAACGATATTAAAAGACGTCCTGAGGATGCAGCAAGAGAACTTGAAGTTTCCTTAGATGAAATTAATTCTATATTAAGTGGCAAAAAAGAATTATCTGCAGATATTGTTGATAAGGCTACAAAAATTTGGCCAGTAAGTGCCAGAGACTTTTACATAATACATGATGACTGTCCTCAAGGAATAAAAATTATGAGAAGTGAGGAATCAAAACAAAGTTCACGTATAATGGAAAGAGCTGGCTACCCTTACTATGAGTATAGAGACACTGCAATGAGTAAAACTGCACCATTCAGACCAGAATGGATAATGGAATTATGTTCTGTGGATGATAATGATCCTACAAACAAATTAGTCCAATGGAATAACGGTCATTTTTTGCATCAATTTACCTATTTCATTGGAGAAGTAAACTTTTACTACATTGATTCAGATGGTGAAAAAAAAGTTGCTGTAATGAACACGGGAGATTCAATGTATATCACCCCATTTGTTCCACATTCATTTGCTTCTAGAAATGGTGCAAAACAACCCGGTTTAATTTTAGCATTGACCTATGGTAGTAAAATAACTGGCGACATTCAACAAGAATTATCAACACTTTCAAATCTTGGACAAGAATTTGCCCTAGATTTTTCAACTGCAGAAAAAGCCACATCGGCACTTATAAAATATTTTAGAGAGATTTCTAGTCTTTCACTTGATGAGATTTCAAAAAGAACTGATATACCAACAGATAAAATTGTAGAATTTGAATCAGGAAAAACCACACCATCAAATATAGATTTACAAAATCTTGCTAAAGCATTAACAGTGAATCTTAGAGATTTACTTCCAAATGATAAAACTGAAAATAAGGTTATTGTAAAACATCATGATGAAGGGAAAAAATGGTTTTATCCCAACCAAACACGTGCATATGAATTTGTAGAATTAGCCAATACCACAACACTTCCATTTTCTAAATCTTTTGAGATTAAGACCAATAATACGGATAATAAGGAATTAGATCTTAGGGCAGGTCTTCATCAATATGCGTACAATATTGGTAATAACACAATCACAATAAACTGGGTACTTGATGGTCAAATTTTCAGTGAGAAGATCCATCCTAATGATTCATTTTACATTAAACCCTTTGTAGAACATAATTTTAGAGGAAAAGGAAAATTGTTAGTATTACGAATTGGTGGAAAAATAGCAGGTGATTCACAGCGAGAATTATCATTTGTGGGTAAAAAAAATACAAAAAGAGCAATTTCTGAGACAATAC
>Ga0310122_10000730_pt1 | contig 20765 bp, 18 predicted proteins | sample CB6_Bottom_1051__FD_203503 | JGI IMG/M metagenome (GOLD analysis project Ga0310122, IMG submission 203503) | Marine microbial communities from Western Arctic Ocean, Canada - CB6_Bottom_1051 | ecosystem: Environmental > Aquatic > Marine > Oceanic | place: Canada: Western Arctic Ocean | collected...
GGGCGAACTCCCGCGCAGCCGCCTGCAGCGCCTGCTGCTCCTCACTCAACCTGAAATCCATACACATCCTCCAACTTGCAACCCGTGGTCGTCGGGGTGAATGGTACACTCGCGGCCCGCCGGCTAGCACTACCGCAGACGGTCCGACCCGTTTGCCCCGTCCCGCTCGCGCTAGCCGAGCCTTTCTCAGAGCCCCGCTACGCGGGGGCTAGACTGCTTGAACACGGGCAGTCGTGGTAAGAGCGACAACAACACGATCGTCGACTCATTGTCACTGTAAACGCTGTTCAAGAAGCCTAGCGGAGAAAGAGGGTCACACGATGTCCACGCAGCTCTACGAAGACGGGATGAAAGCCAGACGCAAGGTTCTGGGCGACGCGTATGTCGACCGCGCCAGCGCGGGCGTCGACGCGTTCAACGCCGAGTTCCAGCGGATGGTCACCGAGTATTGCTGGGGCACGGTCTGGGCCCGCACCACGCTCAGCGACAAACAGCGCAGCCTGATCAATCTCGGGATGATTGCCGCGCTCAACCGTGGCGACGAGTTCAAGACCCACGTCCGTGGTGCACTGCGCAACGGCTGCACCCTGGACGAGATCCGGGACACGCTGCTGCAGGTGGCGGTCTACTGTGGTATCCCGGCCGGAGTGGAGGCGTTCCGTCTCGCTCGCCAGGTGTTCGAGACCGACGGTGTGACACCGGAGCCGGCGCCAGACCGATGATCTGGGCCTGAGAGGGCGGGCCGCTTTTGCTACATCCTTACCGCCGTGCCGCTTCGATCCCCTCCTTCTCGTCGACCGTCCACAGCAGTGCGCCTCCGACGAGGAAAAACAGCACAACAACGCTGACCCCAATCCGCTGGCCAAAGGCCTGGGAGAGAATGCCGAGCAGCAGCGGACCCAGAAACGCGGTGGCCTTTCCCGAAAAGGCAAAGAACCCGAAGAACTCGGACTGATGTCGCTCAGGGACGAACCGGCCCATGAGTGACCGGCTCGCTGACTGGTTGGGCCCGGCAAAGATCCCGATCCCGATGCCTGCGACCCAGAACCAGATGCGTGTGGGACCAAACACGGCGATGAGCGTGGCCACCGAGAGTGCGCCCAGGCTCACCATGATGGTCAACTTGGCCCCGCGCCGGTCGTCCATGATCCCGAACACCCACGCCCCCAGTCCGGCGGCCACGTTGATGACGATCCCCAGCACGATGATGTCAGATTGCGAGAAGCCGAACGTACCGCTCGCATAGATCCCGGCGAACGCGAAGACGGTGACCAGCCCGTCGTTGAAGACCAGTCGGGCTAGCAGAAACCGAACGATCTGCCGGTAGTGCCGAATCTTGTGCACGGTGTCCTTCAGATCCGTGAACGCCTGGCCGATGGTGATGCCTCCGACCTCCTTGGCTGGGTCGCGCACACACAGAAAGATCGGAATGCTGAAGAGGAGGAACCAGCCCGCCACGAGCAGGTTCGTGGCCCGCACATTGAATCCCTGTTCGGTACTGAGCGGCAGGAGCGGATCGAGGCCAGGCAAGCCCACGAAGAACAACAGCGCCAGCACCAGACAGACCAGCCCGCCGGCGTACCCCAGACCCCACCCGTTCCCGGAAACCCGCCCGATCCGTTCGGGCGACACGATGGCGGGGAGAAAGGCGTTGTAGAACACCATCCCGACCTCGAACGCCACGTTGCCGATGACGAAGAGCGTCAGCGCCTTAAGGACCGCGTTCGACTGATCGGGGGTGACGAACGCAAGCACGGTGGATGCCGCGACGCACACCAGGGTCGAGATGATCAGAAACTTTCGGCGCGCACCGCCCCGATCGGCGGCAGCACCGAGGAGCGGAGAGAGAAGCGCGATGAGGATCGAGCTGATGACGATGCCCCGCGACCAGAGGGCGGTTCCCCGTCCGACGTCGTCGACAAACGCCTGTACGAAGTAGGTGGAGTAGATGAACGTCACCACCAGGGTCGTGAACGCGGAGTTGGCCCAGTCGTAGAGACACCAGGCGGCAATCGTCCTACGGTCGTCTTTCATGACAGCTGTCGGACCCTACCACACGTGTGGCTGGCGCACGGCACGCGTACAATGCGCACCCCTGATGATCTATCTGATCCGACATGGCGAGACGGCATACAACGCCCGGCGAATCGTGCAGCGAGCGAACACGCCGCTAAACGCATGCGGCGAGCGGCAGGCCGAGCGACTGGCGGTGCGCCTGGCCAACGCCGGGCTGACCCGCATCATCGCCAGCGACTATCGTCGGGCCAGACAGACAGCGACCGCGCTGGCACCGAAGGGCACGGTCCCGCTCGAGCTGACACCGCTGCTCCGCGAGCGCGGCCTGGGCCAACTTGTGGGACAACCGTACGCCGAGGCCGAGCCCTTTTTCTACGACCCGAAGCACGACCCCCCGAGCGGCGAGACCTGGATACGGTTTCTTGACAGGGTATCGGTGGCGTGGGCACGTATCCGCCAGGCGGCCGGGGCCGATGGTTCGGCCAGCGTGGCGGTGGTCACCCATGGCCTGGTCTGCCGCGCCCTGGCGGAATACCATCTGGAGCTCGAGCCAGGCGCCACACCACCGACCTGGTTTTCGAACGCCTCGGTGACACTCATCGACGCAACACCCCCGTGGACACTGCGACACCCGCCCTGTGTGGACCATCTTGACGGTCTGTGACGACCGCGGTCGCATCCCAGGCCGCGCAGCCGGTTCGCAGCGCCTATAATCGCGCCAGGTCCACACTGACAGGAACGGAGACCACCATGGAATCAGCTCGCAAGCTCGCGACCGGAATCGTAGCGCTCGGCTGGGTGCCGACACTGGTGTTCGGGGGGCTGCACTGGACGGGTGAGACACACGCCGCTGCGCAAGGGCGCTCGCCGATCAAGATCACGCGCATCTACACCGGCCCTGACAACCAGACCCACGCGGAGGAGTACGAGGTGCCGCTCGGCGCGCCTCGAAACGCCAGCGAGCTGTCGGAGCCGGTCGACGTCACCAGTCTCCAGTTCCGACGCAGCTCACCCGACTACGACCTCCCGTTTCACACCGCGCCACGGCGACAGTATGTGATCACGCTCAGCGGCGAGAGCGAAGTGGAGTTCGGGGACGGCACAATAGTCCGGCTGTACCCGGGACACATCCTGCTTGCCGAGGACACGACGGGACAGGGACATATCTCGCGCGCGGTGGGCAGTGAGGATCGCATCTCGCTGTTTATTCCACTGGCGGAGCAGTAGGGGTCGAGCGTCGAGGAACAGGGTGCGACGTCGGCTACAGGCTACGGAGCAGCCCCTTGGCCAGATCGAGATGCCTCGGCATCCCGAGCGTGCCATACAGCGCGATCGCCTCGTCGAGCAGCGCGCGAGCCCTGTCCCAGTCGCCCGGGCCGGCACGCAGGATCAGCATCCGCGCCCAGGCGCGGCGGACCTCCGGCCGGCCGATCTTGTGTGGGATCTCCTCCGCCTGGCGGAGGGCGGTCTGGAAATGGGTGTCGGCCGCGTCCCACTGCTCGCCGGCGGCGGCCGCCATGCCGGCAACCGCCTCCCACATCGAAAAGTCGCGACCGAACACCGCACCGGTAGAGAGCGCGTCGAGCGTCAGCGGGTAGAGCTCGCGTGCCTCGTCCAACCGGCCCAACTCGAGACAGACCTGCACCGAGGCGGACAGGGCAGCCCACTTCCCGCTGGTGTTGGGTCGCCCTGGTGACGGGAGGTCGACGCTCTCCAGCAACTCGATGGCGGTCGTGTCCCCGGCGCAGGCCAGCAGCACCGCCAGCTGGCCATCGGAGCTGCCGCGAAAGCTCGGTAGGCGCTCGATCTCCATGGCATACCGAAACGACGCCTCCGCCTCCGCCCAGTCACCACCGTAGAACTGCACCGCACCGAGGTGCCGGTACCTCATGGCGGTGTTGACCAGCCGGGCCGCCTCCATTCGCTCGACTACAGCCCTCCCCTCTTTTTCGGCAGCCTCGATGTCACCGTGGCGGGTGAGGTCGACGGTCAGTAGGAGGCCCCAAGCCGCCGACGCGGCGTTGGTGTGTCCCAGCCGGTCCGCCAGTGGCTCGAGCTCGTCAAGCAACTCCCGGGCACCATCGAGTCGACCGGTCATCCACAGCATGGAGGCGGTCGCCCAGAGGAGGTCAGCCAGGTCCCAGGGCTCGCTCGAGTCCCGCATGGCGGGCAGTGACGTCTGAGCGGTCTCGACGATGTCCCGCGCGAGCATCCAGTGGAAACGCGCGGGTGCCGTGCGAGCGACCACGGTCCCCACCAGGCGCGGATCGCCGGACGCCTCTGCCAGCGCCTGCGCCTCGGCCAGCCTGCTCAGACCCGCGGGATCTCCCTGCGTGCTGGTCATCGCCCCCGACACCAGCAAGAGTCGACAGCGGGTCTCGGTGACGTCGTCGGGCTGCAGTCGCAGCACACGATCGACGACGCTCAGCGCCTCGTCGAATCTGGCCGCCCAGCCAAGCGTCCACGCGAGCATTTCGCCCACCTCGGCGAGGCCCGCCGTGTCGCCCAGTTCCTCCAGGTCGTCGAGCGCGGCCTGGAAGACCTCGACCGCCTCGCCAGTCCGGTCGATGGCACGGAGCGCCTGTCCGCGTCTGGCCTGGAGCGTGGCGCGGCCCCGGGGGTCCTCCTCGTCAAGTGTCGACAGCGCATCGTCGAAGAGCCGCACCGCCTCGTCGAAGGCACCCGAATCGGCCGCCTGGTCGCCCGCCAACGTGAAGAACCGCACCGTCTTGTCCTGGTCGGCCGCCGCGCCCGCCTGATAGAGGTGGTGCGCCAGGTCGGCCGCCTGCCGCTCGACTCGATCGCCATACACCTGCTCCATCGCCTCGGCGACCCTCAGGTGCGCTCGCTGGCGACGGGGCAACGAGAGCATCCCTTCCAGCGTCTGCCGGATCAGCCCGTGCGCGAACTCCCACCGCGGCACCCGACCCGCCGACACCGAACGGATGAGCTGAGCCGCCTCGGCATCCTCGAGCGCCGTCAGCACGCCGTCCTCGTCATCGCCGAGCGCGGTCAGTAACGGCAGATCGAAGCCACGGCCAACCACCGCCGCCATCGTCAGGAGCTGACGGCTCTCCTTGCCCAGCCGCTGGATGCGGCGCCCGATGACCAGCTTGATCCCCTCGGGGACGTCCAGGTCCTCCACGCGAAGGTCCGTGCGCCAGCGCCCCTCGTCGTCGAACAGCTTCCCCTCTTCGTTGAGGTGCTGGTAGACCTCCTCGACGAAGAACGGGTTGCCCTCGGTCTCCCGGAAGACGGCCCCCACCAGCGGCGCCGCCGCCGCCTGCCCGGCCAACTCCTCCAGGAGCTCGGAGACCCGAGCCTCGTCGAGCCGCTTCAGCGCGATCTTCTGAGCCAGACGCTACCGTGTGAGCGCCTCGAGCGTCCGCGCAAACGGACGCTCGGCATCGAGGTCGACGTCACGGTAGGTGCCGACGACGAGCACCGGCATCTTGGGCAAAGTGCGGCGCCAGGTGCTGGAGCAGCGTCAGCGTGGACTCGTCCGCCCAGTGCAGGTCGTCGACCAGCAGCACATTCGGCGTGGCCCGCGCCCCCCGCTCGATGAAGGCGAGAAAATTATTGAACAGGTAGCGCCGCTGCTGGTCCGGTGGCAGCTCGACCGGCGGCGGCAGATCGGGGAAGAGCTGACGCAGCTCGGGCACCAGCCGAGCGACCTCTGACGCGGCGTCGCCCAGCGCCTCGCGGAACGCCACCCTCGGCACGACGCGCGCCGAGCGTTCGACCAGCTCGACGAACGGGATGAACGGCGGCGTGCCCTCCATCTCGTAGCAGTGCCCGGTCTGGGCCAGACAGCCGCGCTGGCGCGCCTGCTTCAGCAGCTCCTCGGCGATCCGCGTCTTACCGACGCCGGGCTCGCCGCCGACGAAGACCAGCCCGCCCTGGCCGGCGATCGCCCGGTCGAGCAGCCTCGCCAGCTCCGCCTGCTCCGCCTCCCGCCCGACGTAGCGGGGCCAACCCAAGCCCTGGGTGCCGGCGGCGTCCGAAGCCGCCGGCACCGGGGTGAGGCTCGACGTCTCGTCACGCAGCCGTCGCAGGTCGACACGCACGTCACTGAACGACTGATACCGGTCGGCCGGCTCCTTGGCCAGCAACCGGCCCATAGTGACCTGCGTGCTCGTCGACACCTGCGCCGTGTGCTGCGCAATCGGCGTCGGGGTCTCCCGTAACACCGCGGCCATGGTGCTACTTGGGCTGGTGCGCGCGAACGGATGTCGGCCGGCCAGCAGCTCGTAGAGCAGTACGCCGAACGCGAAGATGTCCGACCGGGCATCCGCCTCGCCACCCAGGAGCTGCTCGGGCGACATGTAGCCGGGTGTACCGACACGGACCCCGGAACCGGTCAGCGGCCCGATCGTCTCCGCATCAGAGACACCCGCCTCGCCGGCATCGACCGAAGGCATCGGCTTGGCAAGGCCGAAATCCATCACCTTTACTCGCCCCTGCTCGGTCAACATCACGTTCGACGGCTTCAGGTCGCGATGCACCACCCGCCGCTGGTGCGCCGTCTCGAGCGCTTCGGCAATCTCGCCGGCGATCTCGAGCGCGCGCGCCATCCTCGGCGGCGAGCGTGTCAGCAGCGCCTGCAGCGTCTCCCCCGGCACGTGCTCCATCACGATGCCAGTGCGTCCGTCGATCTCGGCAATCTCGTGAATCTTGCAAATGAACGGATGGTCGAGTGCGGCCGCAGAGCGCGCCTCGCGGTGCAACCGCTCGCGGGCCGTCGGATCGTTCTCGAGCGCCTCGGTCAGGAACTTGATGGCCACCTTGCGACCGAGCTGGGTGTCGTCGGCCAGGAACACCTCGCCCATGCCGCCTTTGCCGAGGCTGTGCAGAAGCGAGTACCGAGACCGTGGGTTCATGTGCTCTTCTGCTTGGGGCTGTGTTGCCACCATGTGGTTCTATGGCGCGGGCCTTCAGGCCTGCGATGGCACGGCTCTGAAGCCGTGCCCCACACTGCGGCCTAGACGTTCCGGACGTCGATGAGCGCCGCGAAGGGCGCGAAGTCCTTGTGGTTTCGGGTGAACAGCGGGACCTCGTGCACGCGGGCGGTCGCCGCGATCAGCAGATCGACGACGCGCGAACGGACCTTCCGTCCGGCGCCAAGCGTCAATGCGGCGACCTCGCCATAAGCGCGCGCCACGACGTCGTCGACCGGGAGGGCGGCGAAGCGGGCCTCGATCTCGGTGAGCCGCCGCAGCCGCAGCGAGCGCGTCGCCTCGTCCTTGGCCAAGTGGACCCCGAAGTGCAGCTCCGCCAGCGTCGCGGCCGAGATAGCCGCCTGCTCCGGGAGGTCGGCCGGCGTGCCCCCGATGACCACCGACGTATCGAGTAGCCCTCTCACAGCCACGGGTCTCTCGTCCCCTCCGGGTGCGCTGCTCGCAGGTCGTCAAGCAGGCCCGGATCGGTGGGCGTCGTCAGCAGTGCCCGAACGGTGTCGGCCGCGACCCAGTGCCGGGGTTCACATGGGCCGAGCTGCGCCACGGACCGGCCATTCACCGTGATCACGAATCGCTCGCCCGCCTCGGCCCGCCGAAGCACGTCGCTAATTTCGTTGCGCAGGGCGCGTTGTGCGATGGTCTTCATATGGTCAGTGTAGCAGATATGCTACGTGGCTCTGGGCCCAGCAGCCCGTTGACGAACCGCGGATCGGTGAAGAGCAGCTTTGCCGAGGCTTGAGACTCAGACGTTACCATATTGATGACTGGTATTAATGCTGGTATTCTGGCCGTATGGCGAATCGCAAGATCACGGTCGAGGTGCCCGACACGCTCCTCGAGCAGGCCCAGGCGGCGAGCGGCAAGGGGGTCACGGCCACGGTGCGCGACGGACTCCGGCTGATGGCGGCGGCCCAGGCCTATCGTGGGCTGCGTCGGCTTCGAGGAAAGGTGAAACTGTCGCTCGATCTGGACCGACTGCGCGAGGACCGCGCGTGATCGCTCTCGACACGAGCTCGATCATCGCGTTCCTCGATGGCTCGACCGGAAAGGATGTGCTGGCGGTCGACCTCGCTCTCGAACAGCGCCAGGCGGTGCTGCCCCCGGCTGTGCTCTGCGAGCTGTTGAGTGTGCCCGGTCTCCCGAGACGCCCTCGAACGCTGTTCGGCCAGCTGCCGCTGTTGGACGTCCTGGATGGATACTGGGAACGGGCAGGCCTCCTACGTGCGCGTGTTCTCACGAAGGAGCGCAAGGCGCGGCTCGCTGACGCATTGATCGCGCAGAGCTGCCTCGACCATGATGTGCCCCTCATCAGCCGCGACCGGGACTTTCGCGCCTTCAGCCGACTATCCTCGCTGCAGCTTCTGGAGTGAACTCGACTGTGACAACGACGACACCTAACGCCATCAACGTTTCGAGCCTGTTCGATCTGACCGGCAAGGTTGCGCTGGTGACCGGCGGGTCTCGCGGCATCGGTCGGATGATCGCCGAGGGATACCTGCAAGCCGGTGCCACCGTGTATATCTCGTCGCGCAAGGCGGAGGTCTGCGACCAGGTGGCGGCCGAGCTGTCCGCCACAGGTCCGTGTCATTCGCTGCCGGCTGACATCGCCGACGATAACGACCGCGCGCGGTTGGTCGCGGCGCTTGGCGCACGCACCGACCGGCTGGATATCCTGGTGAACAACGCCGGCGCGGCGTGGGGCGCCGACTACGAGGGGTTCCCGACCAGCGGGTTCCGCAAGGTGCTGGAGCTGAACGTCACCGCACTGTTCTTCCTCACACGCGACCTGACGACGCTGCTTGCCCAGTCTGCGAGCCAGGATGACCCGGCCCGCGTGATCAACATCGGCTCGATGGACGGCATCAAGATTCCCACGGTGCTGCGGACGGCCACCTTCCCCTACTCGGCCAGCAAGGCGGCGGTACATCACATGACGAAGGCGCTGGCGCTCGAACTGGCGCCGCGTCACATCACCGTCAACGCCGTGGCACCCGGGTTCTTCGAGAGCAAGATGACCGCGCAGTCGCTGGAGCGGTTCCGCGACGACATCGAGCAGAACTGTCCGCTCCACCGCATCGGTCGGCCAGAAGAGATGGCGGGTATCGCGATCTACCTCGCCTCGCGGGCCGGCGCCTACACCAACGGCGCCGTGATCCCGGTCGATGGGGGGACGAGCATTACTTAATCGGGGCGCTGCCCCGAACCCCACGCGACCGGTCATCCTTAGTCGGGGCGCTGCCCCGAACCCCGCGCGGCCGCGGGGGCGCGCACGTGCGTGCCTTACGCCAACGTCCAATCCGGGTGAGCCATCGGTTGCAGCGACCTGTACCGGGGCTCGGGTTGGTTGGCCCGAGGGCACCGGTGTCATACCCTATAGCGACGCTGACACGCTAGCTAGCGGACGACGGGCCACACTCTCGCGGAGATACTGATGATCTATCGCAGCCCCTATCCCGACGTGGATATTCCCAACGTCACGTTACCGGAGTTCCTGTTCGAGCACGCCGCGAAGTACACCGACAAGGCGGCGCTCATCGACGGACCGACCCGACGCGCGGTGACCTATGGACAGCTGGTAGAGGCGGTCCGCCGGACAGCGGCGGGGTTGGCAGCGCGCGGATTCGTCAAAGGCGACGTGTTCGCCATCTACAGCCCGAACGTCCCGGAGTACGCGGTTACCTTTCTGGGTGTCGCCACCGCGGGCGGCATCAACACGACGGTCAACCCGCTCTACACGGTGGACGAGCTCAAGCGACAGCTGGTCGGATCGCGGGCGAAGCTGCTGGTCACGATTCCCCAGTTTCTCGACAAAGCGAAGGCGGCAGCGGCGGACACCGCGGTCGAAGAGATCTTCGTCTTTGGCGAAGCGGAGGGCGCCACGCCCTTCGCCGTGCTGAGTGCGAGCACCGGCGAACCACCACAGGTCGACATCGATCCGCACAACGATCTGATCGCCTTGCCCTACTCGAGCGGCACGACCGGACTGCCGAAAGGGGTCATGCTGACACACCGCAACCTGGTGGCGAACCTGTGTCAGACTCACTCGGTCGAGCGACTGTCGGACAAGGAAATCCTGATTGGGATTCTGCCGTTCTACCACATCTACGGGATGGTGGTGATCATGAGCGGCGCCATCCGCGCGGGTGGCACCATCGTGACGATGCCCCGGTTCGACCTGGAGCAGTTCCTCGACATCCTCCAGCGGTACGGCGTGACGATGGCCTATCTGGTCCCACCGATCGTGCTGGCGCTGGCCAAGCACCCGGTGGTCGACAACTACGACCTCTCGAAGCTGCGCGACATCCTGTCTGGCGCCGCCCCCCTTCCCGAGCCGGTCGCCCAGGCCTGCATCGAGCGACACGGCGTGATGCTCCGGCAAGGCTACGGACTGACCGAGACCAGTCCCGTGACACACGCCAATGGCAGGGACCGGAAGATCAAGCTCACCTCGTGCGGGATCGCCATACCCAACACGGAGTACCGCATTGTCGATCTAGATACCGGAGCCGACACCAACACCGACCAGCCCGGCGAAGTGTGGATCCGTGGACCACAGGTGATGAAGGGCTATCTCAACGATCCGGACGCCACCCGCGACATGATCGACGACGACGCCTGGCTGCATACCGGGGACATCGGCTATGCCGACGCGGAGGGGTATCTGTTCGTGGTTGACCGCGTGAAGGAGTTGATCAAGTACAAGGGGATGCAGGTAGCGCCAGCCGAGCTCGAAGGCGTCATCCAGGCCCACCCGGCCGTAGCCGACGTCGCGGTCATCCCAGTGCCCGATCTCGAGGCGGGCGAGCTCCCAAAGGCGTTCGTCGTGCTCAAACCGAACACCGAGGCCACGGCAGACGACATCATGGCCTATGTTGCCGACCGCGTCGCGCCCCACAAGAAGGTGCGTCTGGTCGAGTTCATCGACGCGATTCCGAAGGTCCCGTCCGGCAAGATCTTGCGGCGCGAACTCCGAGACCGGGATCGTGCCGCCCGCGAGGGCGGCGCGGCTCAGTGACGCGCAGCCGGTGAGGCTAACCGTCGGGGCTTGGGTGCTCCCTACTCCGGCAGTCGATATGCCAGCAATTCGCCGGCGTGACCCCCGCCGCTGACGGCGAGGACGATGTACTGCGCGCCGTCGTGCATATAGGTCATCGGCGAACCGGACACCGACGCCGGCATATACACCTCGCCGACCTCCGCACCAGTGGCCTTGTCATAGGCCCGCAGCATCGCGCCGACCTCGCCCGACGGCGTCGTGAACGTCCCGCCCTCACCCGCGATCACGAGCGTCTTGGTGATGAGCGTACCGACCCGGCCTTGCCGGCCGGTCCGCGGGATGGTCACCCCCTGCAGGTCCGGATGCTCACGGACGTTGTCGGGTGTCTCACCATGCGCGATCTGCCAGATGATGTCACCGGTCTTCAGATCGATCGCACTGATGCGTCCCCAGGGCGGCTTGACCAGCGGCAAGCCTCGGATGTTGAGTGACCGATCGCGCGGGGCCACTCCTGCCGGATTCCCGCGGATAAAGTCCATGTCCGACCGCGCCGGGTCGTTCACCAGCCCCAACGAGACGATATTGGTGAAGGAAAACTGGTAGAAGATGCCGGTCTCAGGGTCGACCGAGCCGCCCGGCCAGTTGGTGCCGCCACCGGTCGACGGCAGCATCAACGTGCCGTAGCTCCCGTCAGGGTCGGCCACCACCGGCGGGGTGAAGATCGGCCCAAGCCGGAACTTGGCGACGAGCTCGAGCGCCTCGGCCCGCAGCGCCGGCGTGAAGTCGATCAGGTCGTCCTCGCTGATGCCCTGCCGGTCGTAGGCAGGCGGCTTGGTCGGAAACGGCTGTGTCAGGGCCAGCAGCTCACCCGGCACGTCGGAGGCCTCCACCGCACGCTCCTCGATCGGCCAGATCGGCTCGCCGGTCTCCCGGTCGAGCACATACAGCCACCCCTGCTTGCTCGGCTGCGCCACCACCTTGGTGATGCCGGGACGTCCTTCGATCTCCACGTCGACCAGCACCGGCGCGCACGGAAAATCCCAGTCCCAGACGTCGTGGTGAATGACCTGATAGTGCCAGAGCCGGTCGCCGGTCTCGAGGTCGACGGCGACGATGCTGTCCGAGAACAGATTGTCCCCGTGTCGATGGCCACCGTAATAGTCGTTGGTCGGCATCTCCGTCGGCAGATACACGATGCCGAGCTCGGTATCGACACTGATCTGCCCCCACACACCGGTGTTACCGGTGTATCGCCACGACTCGTTCAGCCAGGTGTCGTTGCCATACTCGTCACCACCGGGAATCGTGTGAAAGATCCAGCGGCGCTCCCCGGTGTCGGCATCGAACCCGCGGACATAGCCCTTGGTGTTCCGCATCGACACCGGTGCGCTGCCGGGCACGTGCGCGGCCCCGATGATGATCGTGTCGCCGGCCACCATCGGGGTAGCGTGCAGACCGATCGTGCCGGACAGCGGATCGATCTCCTGGTCCATGTTCTGCATCAGATCGACGATCCCATCGGTCCCGAAGCTCGAGACCCGCCGCCCTGTGGCGGCGTTCAGTGCGATCATCTGGTAGCCAGGTGTCACATAGATAATCTGTCCAGCGCCGCCGTCATCGCGATACGCCAGACCCCGACCCGACAGACGGCGCGGCGCGGCCGCCGCACGCTCGCCCTCGTCGATCCGATGCATCCACAGATACTCGCCGGTGCCAGCATCGACCGCGACCACGGCGCGCCGGGTGCCGGCCGTCGTGTAGACGACCCCGTCCACCATCAGAGGGGTCCCCTCGAAGTTGTACTCGGGCTGGGGACCGAAGTTGTCGGTCTTCATACGCCAGATCAGCTCGAGGTCGTTGAAGTTGTTGGCGTCGATCTGGGCGAGCGGCGCGTAGCGGGTGCTGGCAAGGTCGCCGGCGTAGTGCCGCCACTCGCCGTTGGCGGTCCCGTTTTGCGCCTCGGCCGTCGGAACGCCGTCCACCATGCCGAGCATGCTCACCAGGCCCAGACACACAACCCGCACAGCCGCGCGACGCGCCAACCTACTTGTGAAGGACGTCATGACTCCACCTCAATGAATGGGTCTACCCGAACCGCGTGCCGGAACAAGTCGGCGAAGCCGTCCTGCTTTCTCCCGCCTCCTGCCTCCTGCCTCCGTTGGGCACACTCTACGGGATCGAGCCGCCCGTAGTCAGACGAATCCGATACAGCCCGGTCCGGGCGGTCATATACAACGTGTTCCCGTCGTCGCCCCACGCGGCGTTGGCCGGCACCTCGTCCGGCTGAATCGACCCGAGATGGCGTCCCTCGGGACTGATCACCCAGATACCGCCAGGGCCGGTCGCGAACAGGTTCCCGTTGCGATCGATCGTCATGCCGTCCGCCGCTCCGGGTGCACGCTCCGCGTTCACATCAAAAAACACCCGACCCGGGCCGAGCGTGCCGTCGTCCAGCACATCGTAGGCGAACCAGACCTTCTGGTTCCCGTCAGAGTTCGCCACATACAGGGTGCGCTCGTCCGGAGACAGCCCGATCCCGTTGGGTCGGGTCTGGTCGCTGACCAGCAGCTGCACGTCACCCTCCGGGCTCACCCGAAAGATGCCGTTGAAGTCGAGCTCCTTCGTCGGATCGTCATCCTGACCCGCCAGCCCGTAGGGCGGGTCGGTGAAATAGAGCCAGCCGTTCGAATGAAATACCGCATCATTCGGACTGTTCAACCGTTTGCCGTCGTAGCTGTCCGCCAGCACCGTGATGCTGCCGTCCGCTTCAATCCGCGACACCCGTCGGTTGCCGTGTTCACACAAGATCAACCGGCCGTCGCTGTCGATCAACAGCCCGTTGGACCCGACCTGGGTGCGCTCCCCCGGGTCACCGTCATAGACCGGGTTCATGAAGTCGGTCACGCCCGCATCCGTCGACCACTTCTTGATGGCGTTGGCGGGAATGTCACTAAACAGCAGATGCGGTGCCCCCTCACCTTGCCGAACCCAGACCGGTCCTTCGGTGAACTGGAACCCGTCGGCCAGTTTCTCGATGGTGGCGTCGAGCGGTACCAGCGCGTCGAAGGCCGGGTCCACCCGCAGGATGGTGCCGGCGCCGGGGTCGGCCGGCAGCAACGGTGCCGCGGGCTCCTCCTCAGGGGAAGGCGTGGCACCGCACCCGACCGCGAGAACAAGTGTGCCCAAGAACAGTCGCGTCATCATCTCCATCGTCTTCCCTCCCGCTAGAGCCCTCTCGCGACGACCGGTACGATCTCCTCCTCCATCAGTCGGTAAAGCGCCCGGCGGTGCTCGCGCAGACCCTGACCTGGATTGGGCGACGAGGTCATCACCGTCACGAGCCGCAAATCCGGGACAACATAGATGAACTGCCCGCCGTAGCCCCAGGCGTAGAAGGCATCGTACCCATACAGGTCGCGCACCCACCAGCCGTACCCATAGGCGCGGTCCGGGAATCGCGCTCTCGTCGCGTGCGACTGGACCGAGGTGTGGACCCAGGCCTCGGAGACAATCTGCCGGGTGCCGACTCGACCGCAGTTGAGATACATCTCACCGATCGCCAGCATGTCGCGCGGCGTCATCGACATCTCGTTGCCGCCAAAGTAGACCCCTTGCGGGTCGGCGGTCCAGCGTGGCACCGAGATCCCCAGCGGCTCGCCCAGATACTTGCGCGCGAAGCGGTGGGTATCCAACCCGCTCGCCCGCGTGATGATGGCCGACAGCAGATGGGTGTTGCCGGTGCTGTAGATCATCCGGGTACTGGGCTCCGCCACCAGGGGACGGGTCAGCACGTGACGCACCCAGTTGCCGCTTTGGACCCAGCGCCCGTAGTTGCGGTTGCTCGTGGTCTCGAGCCCCGACCGCATGGTGAGCAGATCCTCGACCGTGATCCGCCCCTTCGCCGGGTCGTCCAGATACTCGGGGAAGAACTGGTCGATCGTCGCGTCGATGCCGTCGAGATGACCGTGGTCAATCGCGAGGCCGACCAGCACCGAGATGATGCTCTTGGACGCCGACTTGAGATTGGCGGCCCGATGCGGCGCAGCGCCGTGGAAGTACCGCTCGGCCGCCAGTTCCCCGTCGACCGACACCAGGATCGACCGCATCCGGGGCAGCTCGGCCACGCGCGCGAGCGCCGGCTCGAGCGCCACCGCCGTCTCGACCGTGCTCAAAACGCGAGCGCCGGCCGGCCAATCCACTGCGACGAGCGCCGCAACGACGGCCAGCGCCACACCGAGCCAGCGAGGAGACGGCGACGTCCTCCTGTCTCCTGCCTCCTGTCTCCTGTCTCCTGGACGCATAGGCATTCTCAGAGCCCGAGATCCTTCACGTAGTCACCAAGAATCAGCCTGGCCTGGCGCCGCACACCCAAAGCCGCCACCCGGCGCCGCATGCCCAACGCCAGCACCGCACCCAGACCGACCCAGACCAGCACGATCGCCCACTCCTCGGGCCAGACCAGCGCCGATGGGCTCCCCGGCATGTAGAGCAGGATAAAGAACGCCGTGGTCGCGACGGCAAGCCATCCTACCACCGCCGGGGCTGGAGTTCGATAGGGTCGAGTGAGACCCGGATGGCGGCGCCGGATGACGAGAAAAGAGACCGCCACCAGCAGGTAGGCGACCACGGTCGCTAGCGACCCTGCGTCGACCAGCCACACCAGCGCCGGACGCCCGAAGAACGGCGCGACCGCCATGACGGCGGTCAGCACCACGACCACCGCCACCGGAGACTCGTAGCGCGGGTGCAGACGGGCGAAGACCGGTGGCAGCATGCCGCCACGAGCCATGGCGAACAGCAACCGCGAGGCGCCGATGAAGAACGCGTTCCAGCTCGTCGCGATACCGAGCAACCCCCCGACCACGAGCACGCGCCCGGCCCAGGGGCTGCCATAGACGGCGCTCATCGCGTCGGCGGTCGGCAGCACGCGGTCGCCCAGTGTCCCGGGCGCCAGCGAGAGCCCGACCGTCAACTGGACCAGGCCATACCACACGAGCGCCATCACGATGGAGGCTATGATGATCCGACCCACCGCCCGAAACGGGATGTTGATCTCCTCGGCGATCTGCGGGATGACATCGAACCCGACATACAGGAACGGCGTCATGATGACGACCCGGAGCACCCCTTCCCACCCGGTGAAGTATGGCGCCAGGTTGGCGGTGTCGCCACGCACGATACCGGGGAGGAAGAACGCGAGCCCGACCAGCAGCAGGCTACACGCTGCCACGGTCTGCGCAAACGCGGCGAACCGAATACCCAGGTAGTTGACGACGCCGAGTGCGAGGGCGCCGGCGACGCCGACGAGCACCCAGGTCAGACTCACGTCCCATCCGGCGACCGTGTAGAGATAACCGGTCTCGAACCCGGGGACGAGATAGCTGACCACGGTAGGCAGCGCGACCGCCTCGAATGCGCAGACCGCCACGTAAGCGAGCACCAGGGTCCACCCACAGATGAACGCACCGGTGGGACCGATCCCGACGAACGTGAAACTGATCTCGCCACCGGCGCGAGACAAAGCGGCGGTCAGCTCCGCATACGTCAGCCCAACCAGCCAGACCATGACGGCGCCGATACCGAACGCCAGAATCGACCCCAGGGTGCCGGCGCGGAGGATCATCTCACCGGCCAGCACGACCCAGCTCCACCCGACCATCGCCCCGAAGGCGATAGCGAGCACGTCGCGCCGGCCAAGGATCTTACGGAGCTGAACCGGCGGATCGGTCATGACGGCTTTGGGTGCAGGCGCCGGGCTACGGGCGCTCGTAGACCACCGTGCCACCGAGAATCGTCATCTCGACGTCGGTGTCCAGCGTACGATCCGGGTCGATAGTGAGCAGGTCCTGAGAGAGCACGACCATGTCGGCCAGCTTCCCGACCTCGAGGCTGCCCTTGACGTCCTCCTCGAAGGTCAGATGTGCCGCCAACCGTGTGTAGGCGACAATCGCCTCGGGCATCGTCAGCGCCTCACCCGGCCCAACCACCGCGCCACTCATCCCCTTGCGGGTCACCGCGGCGTAGAGCCCCACCATCGGCCCGATCGGCAGGATGTCGCTCCCGAGCGCCACAAACACGCCGTGGCTCATCGGCGACCGGATCGGATTGTTGGTCGCATACCGCTCGCCCTCGAGGTGCTCGGCATAGCGTCCTTCCAAGGTGTAGGTGAAGTTGGGCTGCTGAGCGATATGGATGTTGTGGCTCGCCATCTTCTGCATCGTCTCGACAGGCGGACGCACGGTGAAGTGGTTCAGATAGTGGCGGTGGTCGACGCGCGGTGATTCCTCGATGACCCGAGCCCACGCATCGACGGTCATCTTGATGGCGGCATCCCCGATGGTGTGGAAGCCCATCTGCCAGCCCATATCGTGTGCCGCCTGGGACAGTTGATACATCCCGTCGGCATCGATGAGCGCGCCCGTTCCGAAGTAGCCCGGCTGCCCCTTGTATGGTTCGAGCGTCCAGGCCGCGGCGCCAGTGTACCCACCGTCGACGAAGAATTTCACCGGGCCGACCCGGAGCCACTCGTTGCCGTCACCAGTCTTCCGACCAAACCTGGTCAGCGTCTCGATCGCCCGCTCGGCAGGGCCCTGGACCCGCACCTGCACCGCGGCGCGGGGAAGCTCACCCGAGAACTCGCTATAGATGTCCTCCCAGCTAGCGAACCCGCGTCCCCCGACCCCAGCCTGGATGAGACTGGTGATACCAAGCTCGAGAAGATTTCGCAGATTCTGCACAAAACTGACACGCAGCTCGGCCGGAGTCGGGTCCGGGACCAGACGACGGACCAGACCCTGGGCGCCTTCGCGCAGGATGCCGTTCATGCGACCCTGGTCGTCGACCTCGATGATGGCGCCCGGCGGCGTCTCGGTGTCCGGTGTCAGACCGGCCGCCTCGAGCGCCAGCGAGCTGGCGACCGAGCTATGGCCACCGGCGCGGGTCAGCACCACCGGGTTGACCGGCGCCGCATCATCCAGATCCCAGCGCAACGGTCGACGGCGCTCCGCTAGCTCGTCCTCGGACCAGCCATAGCCGGTGATCCACTCGCTCGAGCCGAGTTGCTCGGCTTTCCGCGTGACCCGGGCCTTGAGCTCGGCGATGTTCTCGAGTCCGGACAGGTCCACCCAACGCTCGGGGTCGCCACTGATGTGAATATGCGTGTCGATGAACCCGGGGACGACCAGCTTGCCGCCGAGATCGACAGTCCGCGTCGCCTGGTATTGGTCGAGCAGCCCATCCCAACCCAGCGCCACGATCCGACCGTCGCGTACGGCCACCGACGAGAAGGTGGACAGCAACTGGTCCGCCGTGAAGATCTTGCCGTTGTGCAGGACGAGGTCGACCGACTCTTGTGCCCGGAGCGGAAACGCCGCCATCAGGCACAGAATCCATCCGGCTATCACGAGTCGCTTCATCGTCATCCTCCGTCTCCGCCGCGCTAGCGCAGGGCTGTCACCGCCGCACCGGCGCAGACCGGCAGGATACCAAAGTGGCACCTCGCTGAGATCAGGCAAGGTCGAAGCGATCAAGATTCATCACCTTGCCCCACGCAGCCACAAAGTCAGGCACAAATGCCTGCTGCGAGTCGTCACAGGCATAGACTTCCGCGATGGCTCGGAGCTGGGAGTTCGAACCGAAGACGAGGTCGACAGCGGTACCGGTCCACTTGAGCTCGCCCGTCCCGTGATCGCGTCCCTCGAACACGTGCTCGGATGTGGAGGACGCCTGCCACTCCGTATTCATGTCGAGCAGGTTCACAAAGAAATCATTGGTCAACGTCTCAGGCCGCTTGGTGAAGACGCCGAGTGCAGACTGCCCGGCGTTGGCATGCAAGACGCGCATGCCGCCGACGAGCACCGTCATCTCAGGAGCGGTCAGCGTCAGCATATGCGCCCGATCCACCAGCAGCTCCGCCGCCGGTCTCGTGTGTCCGTGTGCGAGATAGTTGCGGAACCCGTCTGCGGTCGGTTCGAGCACGGCAAACGAGTCCACGTCGGTTTGCTCCTGCAACGCGTCCGTGCGCCCCGGCGAGAAGGGAACCTGCACGCCGTGCCCGGCGTTCTTCGCAGCGTGCTCGACGGCTGCGCACCCGCCCAGCACGATCACGTCAGCGAGCGACACCCTCTTCCCGCCGGACTGTGAGCTGTTGAATGCCGTCTGGAGCTCCTCAAGTGTCTGCAGCACCTTCCCCAGTTCGGCCGGCTGGTTGACTTCCCAATCCTTCTGCGGCGCGAGGCGAATGCGCGCCCCGTTCGCCCCACCGCGTTTGTCGGTGCCACGAAACGTTGCCGCCGACGCCCAGGCGGTCGAGACCAGTTGGGAAATGGACAGTCCCGATGCGAGTATCTTGCCCTTGAGGGCAGCGATATCTGGCTCTCCAATCACTTCATGAGTGACCTCGGGGACGGGGTCTTGCCACAACTGCGGCTCCGCAGGAACCAACGGGCCGAGACACCGCGTGCGAGGCCCCATGTCGCGGTGCGTCAGCTTGTACCACGCCCTGGCGAAGGCGTCTGCGAACTCCTCCGGGTTCTCGTGAAAGCGCTTCGCAATCGGCGCATAGATCGGGTCCACCTTCAGTGCGAGGTCCGTCGTGAACATCATCGGGGCGTGCGTCTTCGATGGATCGTGAGCATCCGGTACGGTGCCCACCGCAGATGCATCCGTAGGAGTCCACTGCGTCGCACCGGCAGGACTCTTCACCTGCTCCCACTCGTAGCCGAACAGGTTGTCGAAGTAGTTGTTGTCCCACTTCGTCGGCTCGGTGGTCCATGCGCCCTCCAACCCGCTGCCGATCGCATCGCCGCCTTTGCCGCTGCCATAGGTGCTCTTCCAGCCAAGGCCTTGCTCCTCGATGCTGGCACCCTCGGGTTCGGGACCCTTGTGCTCTTCCGGAGCAGCACCATGCGTTTTGCCGAACGTGTGTCCGCCGGCAATGAGCGCAAGCGTCTCCTCATCATTCATCGCCATGCGACGGAACGTCTCTCGAATATCCCGGGCTGCAGCGAGCGGATCGGGGTTCCCGTTCGGCCCCTCCGGATTCACGTAGATCAGACCCATCTGAACGGCGCCGAGAGGATTCTCGAGTGCCTTCGGGTCCCTGGGGTCGGGGTAGCGTTCGTCGTCAAGCCACGTGGTCTCAGGCCCCCAGTAAATGTCCTCTTCGGGCTCCCAGACGTCCTCGCGCCCGCCGGCAAAACCGAACGTCTTGAATCCCATCGACTCCAGGGCACAGTTCCCACTGAGGATCATCAGGTCGGCCCACGAGATCTTCCGGCCGTAAACGAAATCGCCGCCAACGGTCTCCGCAATCCGTCAGCTTCCAGAGATTTGACCGCCCCCTCCCCGGACGCGGAGTCTCGTCCCGCTCACCGCCCATGCTTCACGGCCACTGGGGCGGTGCCCGACAGCATGAGGCTGCACACCTCACCTCGCTTGGCCGACGACGCCCGACTCGGGCCTGCGCGCACCGGGATATGAGTTATTGAACTTCCTATAGTTTGAAATGATGAAGAAGCAGATGGGGGCCTCCATGAAAATGGTCGATCAAATGCAGGATCAGCCCGCAGAAAACGTCAAACTGGTCAAAAAGCATCGCAAAGCTTTGGAGGCCAGCTTCGAATAGGCCTTTCAGCGCTGTGGATGGCCCGATGGCGTTAAGATGACGCGTATGCGCGTTGCTGAGCCGTTTGTGGCTCAGCGTTTTGGGGAATTGCCTTTCGGCGAACTCTATTCGTCAGCGGTCAGCTTGTAGAGCAAGGCGCCAATCACGGCGCCAACGATTGGGCCAACGA
>Ga0310122_10000731_pt1 | contig 20757 bp, 20 predicted proteins | sample CB6_Bottom_1051__FD_203503 | JGI IMG/M metagenome (GOLD analysis project Ga0310122, IMG submission 203503) | Marine microbial communities from Western Arctic Ocean, Canada - CB6_Bottom_1051 | ecosystem: Environmental > Aquatic > Marine > Oceanic | place: Canada: Western Arctic Ocean | collected...
CCGGTGTCCCTGGCGGAGACCATCGGCGCAAACGCCTGGCATGGCCAGCACCACCTGGCGCACATCCAGCGACTGATCGAACGAGAAGGATGGAGATGATCGTCCGGGACGAACGCCCAGAGGACGCGCCCGCCATACGACAGGTGCTGGAGGAGGCGTTCGGGCAGACAGCGGAGGCGGACCTCGTGGACCGCCTCCACGACGCTGACACCGTGAGTGTCTCCGCGGTGGCGGTACACCGGTCAGGCGATGACGAGACCGGACCCGACCGAATCATCGGCCACATCCTGTTCTCGATGGTCACGATCGGTGGACGGCACCCGGCGGCCCCAGCCGTCGGTCTGGCCCCAATGGCAGTAACACCGTCGCATCAGCGATGTGGTGTCGGGACCGCCCTGGTCGAGACCGGACTCGAGCGATGCCGCGACGACGGGGTCGGGCTGGTCGTGGTGTTGGGACACCCCGCCTACTACCCGCGGTTCGGGTTCCGACCGGCGCACCTGTCGAGTCTGTCGTGCGAGTATGCGTCGCCACCCGAGGCGTTCATGGTGCTGGAGCTGACGCAGGGTGTACTCAGCGCCTGTGCCGGAGTCGTCCGGTATCACCCCGTCTTCGGGGAGTTGGGTTGATGCTGCGGATCAGGCCTGCGAGGCAAGGCTGAAGTCTGGCGCCACCGATGTCGACGCAACTCGAGTGCCGGCCTACAGCCGTTGCAGGATGTCCGCCGTCCAGGCGGGAAACAGCTTTAGGAGCAGCGCCACCGCGACGACCGCCGTGGCGCCGCCGAGCATCAGCGTGGTGGCTCGCTCACCCACGAGCCGGCAGCCCGCCGTGTCGCACCGACGCCGCTCACGAAAATACAGCGCATACGCGCCGGCCAGCCCACCGACCCCGAGCGGGAGCGTGAGCCATTCGTAGCGCATCATCGTCATCATGAGGCCAGCACCGGCCACTCCCGTAGCGATGAGCGCGATCGGCAGCAGGCAGCAACTCGCCGCCAGCACGGCCGACACGAGTCCTGTGGCGGCCGGCAACCGCTCAGTGGCGCTGGCAGCCCTAGCCCCCCGTCCCACCGCTCTCCATCACTGACGCCGAGAACCCGACACCGGCGATCGCCGCGACCAGCGCCGCCGGCTGGACCACGTTCGGTTCGAAGCGCACGTCAGCGCGCTTGTCTTCGTAGGACACGTCGGCATCGACGACACCCGCCACTTCCAGCAGGGCCTGGCGCACGGCCAGGGAACATCCGCCTCAGGTCATGCCTTCAACGGTGAGCGCCACCGTCTCGACCGCAACAGGGACGGCGACGGCGCCGTTCTCCGCGGGTTCCGTCTGGTCAGCGACGAGAGCCTCGTAGCGGCAGCCCACCGTCAGACCGATGACCAGCACAACCATGCCACCGAACGACAAGTACCTTCGTGTCATATCAGTCTTCCTGGCGATCCCACAATGTTCTCAGAGTGTGTCTCGCGTCAGCGCCTGCCTGCGCAGACCGACCGACGGCCAGCCCACCACGCGATCCCCATCATGGTAGACGCGGCACCCATACGCATATCCACGTGCCTCGGCGGCCGGTCCCTCGACATCGACCCCGTCTATCCGGATGGTCGGCGATCCGGTGAACCGCTTGGTCTGGGCATCGGCACCGTCGACAACCGAAACCATACCAATCTCGTCGGACACCTGCTCGAGTCGCAAGGCGTCCTTGAGGTTGTCCAGCGCTTGCTGCCACGACGGGCACCCATCGAAATAGTACAGCTCCACCTTCATGATCTTCGTCTCCTCGGGCGGGAGGCTTCCCCTCGAGCCGTCCTGTCCCGCGATTTATGGGGTTTCGCTGCGCGCTGCCCCAGCTCTTCAACCACCGGACACACCGCATCCGGACGTTCGGTCAACCTGTGCTCGCATTCCTCGAGCGCACGGCCGAGGGTGCGCCGGAGCAGGCGCAGCTCGGTCAGGCGAGCATCAAGCTCGGCCAGTCTGGCATGCAGTAGCGGCCGGACTTGACGGCACTGCGCCAATCCGGATGCGCGACTCAGGCCGACCAGCTGGCGGATCTCGCTCAACTCGAGACCCAGTGCCTGGGCCTGCTTGACGAACCGCACTTGCTCGGGTGCCTCGTGGTCATAGAGCCTGAACCCCCCGGAGGTTCGAGTTGGGGTCGTGAGCAGTCCAAGGCGCTCGTAGTATCGCAACGTGTCGCGCGTCACCTGTGTGGCAGCGGCGAGCTCGCCGATTTTGAGTGGCACCAACGCACGATCCGATTCCTTCACACGACCCCCAACATAAGTATGCACCCTGGAGTGGACTCCAGAGTCAACCGTTAGGGCAGAAAGTAGCGCGTGATCGTCGCGTCACTCGGCTTACGTGTCACGGCCGAGACTACGAGCATCAGCAACCCCGAGATGAGGGTCATCGGCACCACCGGCATGAAGCCGAGCACGTCGGTGCCACCGGGTGTACGGGTGATCAGCTCGAGTCCTCCAACGGTCCACACCGGAATCGGCGTGGCCGCCGGTGCCACCACCGCTTGGAAAACGGCGACCGCGATCACGGTCCCGGCAGTCCAGAGCGTCACAGCGAGCGCGCCCCACTTCGTGCTGCCCCGCCAGAACAACGCGGCCAGCACGATCGGGAGCATCGCCGAGAAACCAGAGAAGGCGTACTGCGTGGCGATGTTGAAAATGCTCGTCGGCGCCCGCAGGGCAATCACATAGGCCACAGCGGTCACCAGGACGACAAAGAGACGTCCAGTCAGTACCTGCACCCGCTCGCCGAAACGCTGTGTCCCGCCATAGTAGGCGAAGACATCCTCGGTGAACATCGTCGAGAGCGCGAGCACCTGCGAATCGCTCGCCATCACCGCCGCCAGGATACCGGCGCCAAGAATGCCGGCCAGCCAGACCGGCGCGTAGTGGTCGAGCATGCGTAGAATGACGTCGTCGCCGGCGGCGATCCGCTGTAGCTCGGCCACCGCCGCGGCGCCGGCCGACGGGTCGAGCAGCGCCAGCGCTCCCCGCGCCTCCAGCTTGGCGGCAATCTCCGGCACATCGGTCATCGCGTTGGCCAGCACCCCGAGAAAGACGCATGGCAGCCAGATCGCGAGGATGCACATCGGATACCAGATGACCGTCTTCTTGAACTGGCCCATCTTCTTGGCGGTCAGACAAAAAATCGAGATGTGCGGGAAGACGATCGTCGACAACGGGATGAACATGTAGCTGAAAAACAACCGCGGTGGCATCCGCTCACGGGTCAATAGGGGCGCCGTCGTCTCGGACGCCAGCAACGACTCCATCGCGGCGGAGAACCCCCCGATCCGTCCACTGATCAGGATAATCGCCACGGCCCCGAACGAGAGAAACAGGACCGTCTGGAACGTGTTCACCAAGGCGGTCCCGCGCATCCCACCAAAGAAGACGTAGCTCATCACGACGAGCGCCACCACCCCGCCACCGAGCCAGTAGGGCACGAGGCCCCCGCTGATCGCGTTCAACGCCGTCCCGCCCCCCATCACCGCGATGATGATGTACGGCACCAGCAAGATCGCGAGCAGGGCGAAGATCGCCGTGCCGATGTGCCCGCACTCCCAGCGGTCGCGGAACATCTGCACCGGGGTCATGAATCCGTGCAGCTTCCCAAGCGCCCAGAGGCGCGGGCCGACCAGGAACAGACTGACCGGGATGATGAGCGCCGACGCCGACGCCATGAGCCCAAAGGTGACGATGCCGTTCGAGAACGCATGACCCGCCGACCCGAGGATGGTAAACGCGGTCATGTTGGTGCCGAACAGCGACAGCAGGAACACTGTCTGCCCGAGCGACCGACCGGCGAGAAAGTAGTCCTCGGCGCCGGTACCGCCACCGGACGGACGACGGAAGGCGAAGATGCCGATATAAAGGACAACACCGAGGTAGGCGACGACGACCAGCGTGGGGATCACGACCGGTCCCCTGGCACCGACGACGACGCGTCCGAGGGCGGTGCATCCTCAACTGCGCGCTCGAGTGCGACCGGCCAGGCGTAGCGGACCAGCACCCACATGAGCCCGGTGATCGCGAGACAGAGCACAACATGGTAGAAGAGCCCGATCGGCAGGAAGCCGAACACCAGGGGACGCGCCACATCGCGGAACCAGAAGTCCTGGTGCAGCGCGTACAGACCCAGCACCGCCAGCCCGAGAAGGAGAGACCTGCGGCTCACCGTCATGCTGCCGTCAGTCTGAAGGCACGGTCACGAACACCCTCACATGCCTGCCCGCCGATCCGCCGATCTCGAGCCATCGGCGATTCGCGGCAGTCGCGTCGCCACGATTGTCTCTCAGCCACACTCGCGCCCCCTCATGCCCCTGTTTTCAGATGCCCGACACCAGCGCCCGACAGCAGCGCCTGCACCAGTGCTCGCTGTGCCGGGTCTCCGCCGGTGGCCAGGGCGAGCCGCCACGCATTGCGCGCGCGGCGCCGGTCGCCACGGCGCTCGACGATCTGGCCCAACAGCTTCAGCCCGTCGAACGAGGACTCGATGGCCAGCGCTCGTTCGCAATGACGGAGGGCCTCGTCGTCGCGTCGGGCGGTGAAGTACGAGGCCGCCAGCTCGATCTCCGCCTCGGCGGGCGACGCGTAGCCGGCGAACAGCTCGAGCGGCGCCGGTGGGTGCCGGTCGAGCTGAGCCCGGATGGCGGTCAGGCGGTCATGATACACAGTCCACGGCGCTGCGAGCTCCAACCGCATGTTATCGTCGGTGTTCAGTACGGCGCCGGTCGCGAACGCCGCCGTGCCTCGTTCGTCGAGCCTGAGCTTCACCAGCAGATCGGCCGGGAAGCGCACGTAGGCCTCGGCGAGACTCGCCCGCACACCCGCCTCGGCAAACCGCCGGGTCATCTGGTCCAGCGAAAAGGAGATCGGGCGGTCCGAGCCAAGCAGGATCAGATCGCGGTCGTTGAACGCGACCGCGTGGGGAAACATACTCCGGAACGTGGCCATCACCTCGCGGGCCGAGTCCTCTGACAGGCCAAACATCGGCACCCGTTGCGCAAAGACCCCACCCGGCACCAACCGCGAGGCGATCAGCTCGAAGAAGTCCCGGGTAAAGAGACTGGCGCCTCCGGCGGTCCAGGGTGTCGATGATGCGGAGATGATTACATCGTAGGGCTCGACCTCGCGGCGCAACGCGCTGCGGGCGTCGCCCGCGGCGCCAATGACCAGACGGAGCCGATCGTCCTCGAGCGGACGACCGTTGATCGGCTCGAAATAGCCAGACGCCGTGACCACCGCCGGCTCGATTTCGAACACGGCGACCTCGCGGACCGGGTGAGTCAGCACCGCACCGGGGATCATCCCGCTGCCGAACCCGATCACGGCCACGCGATCGACCGGCCCGGCCGCCATCAGCGGCAGGTGTCCCAGCAAAGTCTGCGTCTCGATGTCACCGGCACTGGTGGACGCGTCGGTCGCGCCGTTGATCTTCAGCAGCACCTCGCGGTCGACCTGATGGACGGCGACTGATGCGGTTGGGCCGTCGCGGTAGAACAGCTGACGCGAGCCGAGCAGGTCGCGCGCATCCCAACCGTCGCTGCCACTCAAGGCGCCGTGATGCAACCCAAGGCTGAGCGCCCGCTGGTGCACGCTGCCGTCAAGCGCCAGCACCAGGGTGATGGCCACCACGGCTGCACCGATGGTACGCGCGTGCGGTCCAGGCAGCTGGACGGTGGTCGCGATCGCCATTCCGAGCGCCACAAGCACCCCGACCTGCATCGACGCGTTCAACCCGACACCCGCCCCGAGCAACCCGGCCGCCACTCCCGCACCGATCGCCGAGCCGAGCAGGGTGGAGGCATAGAGCGACGCCACCACCGATCGTGCGCCCGCGGTGCTCGCGACACTGACCACCACCGGCAACAGGGCGCCGAGACACAGCGTCGCCGGCAGCATCAGGAGCAGCGCCAGCACGAACTGCACGCCGACCAGCCCCGTGGTCCCACCGTCCGCCCAGCGATACAGATCGAGAACCAGAAACGGCAGACGCCCTCCAATATACAGACTGACGAAGGCCGCCCAGGCCGAGCCTACAAGCAACCACACCGCACCGAGCATCGTTGCCGGGCGCCGCCGCACCCAGACGGCCGCGAGCGCGGAGCCAAGCGCGATACCCACGAGGGAAGAAGACAGCGTGATCGCCAGGCCGTAGACCGACAACCCGTAGACCATCGACAGCGTACGACTCCAGGCCATCTCGTAGATCATCGCCGTCGCGCCCGACACCGCCAGTATCAGGTAGAGCTGTCGCGGGATCCGTGTTCCCGCTCGCAGCGTTCCGGGAGACGTACCCGCGGGCGCCACGGCCGGCGGTGGGGACGCCGGCGCCCAGGACGACCGCCCCAGCCACACGACGCCACCGACGAGCAGGTTGATGAGCGCCGCGATGACCAGCGTCCGCAAGACTCCGACCAGGGGAAACAGCAGGAAGACCGTCAGCAACGGGCCGGCTACGCCTCCGGCCGTGGTGACCGCATAGAGCCACCCGACCGTCGTCGCTCGACTCGTCGTGTCCCGGTCGAGCACCCGGACCAGCACCGGCAGAGAGGTCCCCATGGCGACCGCCGCCGGCAGCAGCAGAGCCACTCCCACCGCGAGCTGGAACCCGGGCGGCGCCAGTTCGCCCAGTCGCAGCACGAACGGTGTGACCAACGCATACAGCCCGATGCCGAGCTGGAGCCCCGCGTACACGGCGATGGGCGCCAGACGCCTGAGGCACGTGAGTCCAGCCAGCCAGCTCCCGAGCGCCATGCCGCCCATACAGGCGCCGAGCACCACGCCCATGGCCACCGGTGGTGTTCCCGCCGACAGCGGTAGCAGACGCGCCCAGACCACTTCGAAGATGAGCGAGGTGGCGCCGGTCCAGAAAAAGGCGCACAGCAAGGCGGCCGTAGCGTACCGTGTTCTCACATTTGCATCTTTCGGCACACCGGCCTCAGAACTGTAGATCGGCCAGGATCGCAACCTTCTGGTATCACTGCGGGCCAACTGGTCGGGAAGCGATCGGCCGTCGGATGTCGAACCCCCAGGTTCGCCAGTCTGGGCCGACCTCGGCACGCTCGTCCAGATAGGTGGTCGAGACGAGTCCGGACTCAGACTAGTCTAGGCCAGCTCAGCCTGCGACAGAAGAAAGGCGTATTGCAGCGCCGTTTCGCGATAGCGGCGATAGCGCCCCGAGACGCCGCCGTGCCCGGCGTCCATGTTGGTCTTGAGCAACAACGGGTTCGTGTCCGTCTTCAGCGCCCGGAGCTTCGCGACCCACTTCGCCGGTTCCCAGTACTGCACCTGCGAGTCGTGTAGCCCGGCCAACACCAGCAAGCTCGGGTAGTCCTTCGCCTCTACGTTGTCGTACGGCGAGTACGCGCAGATGTCGTCGAAGGCAGCGCGCTCGTGTGGGTTACCCCACTCGTCGTACTCGCCGCTGGTCAGCGGAATGCTGTCATCGAGCATCGTCGTGATCACATCGACGAATGGCACGTGCGCGACCACGCCGGCGAACAGGTCCGGGCGCATGTTCAGCACCGCGCCCATGAGGAGCCCGCCCGCGCTGCCGCCACTGGCGAACAGCCGGTCCGGGTTCGTGAACCGCTCGGCGACCAGGTGCTCCGCGCAGGCAACAAAATCGTTGAAGGTGTTCGGCTTGTGCCCAAGCCGCCCGTCGTCATACCAGCGGCGGCCGAGCTCCTGTCCGCCGCGCACATGCGCGATGGCATAGACGAACCCGCGGTCCAGGAGACTGAGCCGCGCCGAGTCGAACGAGGCGTCGATACTGATGCCATAGGCGCCATAGCCATACAGCAGCACCGGACTGGTTCCGTCACGCGCCGTACCGACCCGGGACACCAGTGAGATCGGGATCGATTCGCCGTCGGGCGCAGTGGCGGTCAGTCGCTCGGCCTGATATCGCAACGGGTCGAAATCGCCGAGCACCTCCTCCCGCTTCAGCAACCTGCGCGTGCGGGTCACCATGTCGTAGTCGTAGGTCGAGCCCGGTGTGGTCAGCGACTCATAGCCGAACCGCAGCACGTGGGTGTCCGCCTCGCGGTTGGTCGACAGATACACGCTGTAGGTCGGCTCATCGAATGCGATGTCGTGGCCTCCGTCGCCCTTCCAGGGGCGCACACGCAGATGGACCAACCCGCCCCGCCGTTCCTGCACCACGAGATGGTCCGTGAACAGCTCGAACGCACCCAGCAGCACATCGTCCCGATGCGGAATCAGCTCGCTCCAGGCGGCCGGATGCACCTGCCCGTCAGCCGTCTCCATCAGCTTGAAGTTCCGCGCGTCGCGGTTGGAGCGAATGTAGAAGCGATCGCGGAAGTGGTCGAGGTGATACTCGTGGTCGCGTGCACGCGGCAGAAAGACCGTGAACGCGCCATCGGGCGCGTCGGCGTCCAGAATGCGGTACTCGGTGGAGACGGTTTGGTAGGACGCGACCAGGAGATACCGCTTTGACCGGCTCTTACCCACCTCGCAGTTGAAGGTCTCGTCCGGCTCTTCGTAGACCAGCACGTCGTCCGCTTGCGAGGTGCCGAGCCGGTGGCGGTAGACCCGAAACCAACGGAGTGTCGAGGGGTCCTGGCGCGTGTAGAAGAGGGTCCGGCTGTCGTTGGCCCAGACCATGTTGCTGGTCACGCCGATCAACTCGTCGTCACGCGCCTCGCCAGTGGCCAGGTCCTTGACACGAATCGTGAAGATGCGTCTGCCCTCGAGGTCGGTCGCATACGCGAACAGACGTTGGTCGGGACTCACCAGTCGCCCGGAGACCTCACAGAAGTCGTGGCCCTCGGCCACCACGTTGACATCGAGCAGGACCTGCTCCGACCCTGGCTCTGGTGCGTGTTCGCCGGGAACGCTCTGGCTGCTCCCTCCCCCTCTGGGTGGCCGGGATGAGGGTCCAGTCTCATCGTCGCCGACCGGCACTCGACAGTACATCGGGTACTCGCGGCCGTCCTCGTATCGGGTGTAGTAGGTGTAGTCCCCCTCTCGGTACGGGACCGACATGTCCGTCTGCTTGATCCGACCCTTGATCTCGGAGAACAGCGTCTCTTGCAGCGCCTCGGTGGGCGCCAGGACGGCGCGAGTATGTGCGTTCTCAGCCTCCAGATAGGCGGTCACCTCGGGATTGTCCCGCTCGCGCAACCAGTAGTAGTCGTCGATGCGGACCACGCCGTGCATCTCGAGTCGCGTTGGTACGACCCGGGCGCGGGGCGGATCGGGCAGAGTACGGGATGCGGAATGGGTCATGAGGTCTTCACACGCTGTCATCGACAGCCCAGGGCGCGGCCTGACCGCCGTAGCCTCGGCGAAGGCGGTGGCCCTGCGCGGGTCCTTACTCTGATCGGAGTGCAGCGAGCAGTGGTGACCTGACCGCCACGATGGTGGCCACCAGTGACGAGACCAGGCCGGCGACCGCCACCGCGAGCAGCAGACCACCCAGGGTCGTGAGGGGAAACTGCCCGCCACGCTCGATCCACGCCGGCGCAATCGCCACCAGCGCGCACACCGTCCCTGCGCCGAGGCCCCCGAACAACAGCAACCCGTTCTCGACCAGCACCATCAGCGAGACCTGCCTGGTGTTGTAGCCAACCGCACGGAGCAGCGCCAGTTCCCGCCGACGCTCCAGCACGTTTCGGAGCAACACCGTGCCCAGACCGAGCGTGCCGAGCAGCAGCCCAAATGCGCCCAGCGTCTGGAACGTCGCCAGATAGGTGTTCTCGACACGATGGAACGCGGCGAGTCGTTCCGGCGCGGAGGTCACATCGAAACCGTAGTCGGCCAACCTGTCCTCGAGCGCCGCGGTCACCTCGGTGGTCTGGTCGGCCGGGGCATCAACCAGAAAGAACCGATAGCCCTCGTGCGCCGGGAACAGCCTGACGAAGTTCTGCTCACCGATGATCAGCTCGCTCTGAAACAGGCTGTCGGTGAGCGCCGCGACGAACCGCAATCGGACCGGGTTGTCACTGTCGGGGTTCAGGATGAAATCGTCACCCACCGACAGATGCAACGCATAGGCCAGCGAGGTGGCGTCGGCTATCGCCGGTATCGCGCCGTCGTCGAACACCCAGTCGAGGAGCAGCCAGGGGTTCGCCGCTTCCAGCTCGGTTTCCGCCATCGTGCGCCCGAACCGGAACCGGCCCTCGGCAACGAACGCCCCGTCGGGCGCCAGCAACCGGGGATCCTTGGCCTGATACAGATTGAGACAGCTCGTGTCCTCACCGGGACGCACCCGGAAGCGCGCGTACGTGGCGGCGGCGAAGATCTCGTCGTCGAACACCGATATTCCCAGCTCGGCCCGACCGTCCTCAGAGGACAGGTCGAGCACGATGGGCAGCAGCGACTCGGCAAGCAACGGGTACCCGCCGGTACCGGACGCGGGGTCGTCTGTCGCCTCGGCGCCCTCCTTGTGGAACGCATCGACCGCAACGATGATGAACGCCGCGAAGGCGATGAGCGTGATACACAGAACCGACCGGCCGGGGCGGGCCGTGGCGTTGCGGAGCCCGACGCGTGACACGGACCAGGAGGTCGGCGCGGCGACGGCCTGCCGGTCGTGCTGACTGAGCAGGACCCACGCCAGAGTGAGCAACGCCGCCAGCAACAGCAGCCCGACACCGAAGAACCCACCCAGGTCGGGAACAAGTCCGGCCAGGGTGGCGGCCAACACCGCGGCGCCGGCCAGTCCAAGCGCAGCGGGCGCACGCCGCACGAGACCGGCTGCCTGCGCCCCCTCGCCGCGGCCACCGACGGCGTCGGGTAACGACCCGCTGATCAGGGCCCTCGGCGTAGCCCCAGCGACCCCACGCAGCGTCCAGGCGATCGAGAACACCGCGGCCAGCATGCCGCCAGCCACACCCTCCCCGAGCGCAACCGGCGACACGTGGAGCGTCAACAGGGTGGTTCCCACCGCGTCGACCCACCAGGTGCGCAGCCCCCACATGATGAGGCCGGCGTAGCCGACCGCGCCCGCCACCCCGAGAAGGCTGCCGGCGAACGCAAGGACCGCCCCTTCCGTCCAGAACAGCCGGCGGACCTCTGTCTGGTCGAACCCCAGCGCGCGCAGCGTGCCGATCTCGGTCAACCGCTGTTCGACACTCAATCGGAAGAACAGGCTGGCCAGGAGCAATGCCGACACCACCAGAAAAAAACTGAAGTAGATGAAATACAGACCGAAATCGGTCACCCCGCCCGCCGCCTCGAGAGCGAGTCCCCGCGCCGGATAGACGACGAAGCCGGCCGCCAGCGGGTCCAGCTTCGAGCGCAGCGCGGCGCGGTAGGTCTCCAGGACCGCCTCTGGCGACCCCGTCTCCGGCACCACACGCAGCGAGGTGACCTGACCCCACCGCGACCCCCACAGATCCTGCCCCGCCGCAAGTGGGAGGAACCCCTTGGCGGCGGTTCGATACTCATCCCAGTAGTCCTCGTCCTTCGGCCGGACCAGACCGAGGTCGATCGGGAACGGCGGGTCCCAGTCGGCTACGTTGGTCGCCTCGGTGATGCCCGGGTAGTCGGGAGCAAAGTCCTGGTCGGCCGCCAGCCCCTCCAGCGGCACGACGGCGGCGACCCGGAACTCGGTCTCCTCGGTCAGCAACGCGCCGGCGTCCTCCCACAGGTAGTACTGCACCGACACAATGTCACCGGGCCCCGCCTGGAGATCGTCGGCCGTCCAGCTGTTCAATACGATCGGCGGCGGGTCGGTTCCGGTGGCACCCAGGTCGACTGCACCCAGCTCAAGCGCCTCGAGGTCGAGCGCGGTGACCAGCGAGTACGGGGTAAGCCGGTCGCCGAACCGGATCTGGTTGGCCAGGTAGGTCAGGATCGGCTGGTCCGCCATCCCCGCGTCAGCAGCCGCCGATCTGGCCGCGGCGACAACGTCGTCCCCCAGTAGTCCGGCGGCGGACTCGACCGCCAGCACATCCCGCCCCTCCAGCACCCGCACCCGCACACCAAGGTCGTCCAGGCGCGTCTCGGCGCGCAGAGCCGTCTCGATTGCGGCAACCTCCGCCGACGTCTCTTCGGCGGTGGCGTCACCACCGCCCGTCCCCAGCAGAATCGTGTTGGCCTGCCGGCCGAGCCCCAGATCCCGCTGCATCCGACCGAGACTGACGAACACGGCGCGCGCGAGCCCTTGCTGCGGCCGGAACGAGAACTCACCGAGATCGTCCGACGCCAGCACCTGGTGGATGCGCAACCGCATCGTCTCGCCCAGATCGTCGCGTCGCCCATGCAGCGACCCGACCGGGATGGCCGACGGTTTCTGGACCCGAACCAGCAGCGTGTCGTCCGCCACCGCTCCGAGCTCCCGCGCGAGCCCGCCGCTGACCAGGACGGCGCCCGGCTCCGGCACCCGCCCCACTGCCTCGAGACCATGAAAGACCCAGAACCGCTCGTCGACCCCGTACACCTGTATCCCACCCGCCCGGCTGCCGGTCTCCTGATGGGTCACGAACCCCTCGAGGGCGATCAGCGGTACCGCATCGGTCGCGGCGGTCTCCAGCACGCCGGAGGTCAGCAGATCGTCCGCCAGAGCCTCGCGGAAGAACGGCCCGGCGGTGACGACGTGGTCGACGCGACCGAGGCGCAGCAGCGCCAGGTCGCGCAGGCTCCCCTTCACGGAGGCGCCGACGAGTAGCGCGCCGGCGAGCACCGACACGGCAACGCCGACACCGGCGATGACCGCAAGGTTGGTGCGCCAGAAGTGAGTCAGGCTACGTCGGAGCAAGATGCCGAAGGTCATGTCTTCGTGGCCAGTGACTCAGCCGGTGCTGGCGACAGGTTCCAGGCGCTGGCCGACCAGCTCGTATCGGATCGGACACTTCGACGCCAGCGCAGTGTTGTGTGTCACCACCACGAGCACCGTCTCTTGCTGCCGGTGCAGGTCGAACAGCGTGGTGGCCACCGCATCGCCGGCGGCGTGGTCGAGGTTGCCCGTCGGCTCGTCACACAACAACAGCGGCGGCTGGCGGATGAGCGCGCGGGCCAGCGACACGCGCTGTCGCTCGCCACCCGACAGTTCCGCCGGACGGTGGTCAAGCCGATCGGCCAGCCCGACACGCTCGAGCAATTCTCGAGCCCGAGCCGGCGCGCCAGTGTCGCTCTCCCCCACCAGCGTCGGGATCAGCACGTTCTCGAGCACGGTACATTGCGGCAAGAGCAGATGGTCTTGGAAGACGAACCCAACCCGGCGGTTCCGAAACGCCGCCAGCTCGGTCGGCGGCAGCGTGAACGGGTCGACCCCGTCCAGCGTGACGGTGCCGGAGGTGGGCGGTTCGAGCGCGCCCAGAATGTAGAGCAGCGTGCTCTTGCCGCAACCCGACGGTCCGACGATCGAGGCGGCATCGCCAGGCCGCAGCGACAGTGCTAGATCAGAGAGGATGTCGAGCGGCCCGCGCGGGGTCGGATACGACTTGGCGAGATGAGTGACTTCGAGCACGGCGCGACCGGTTCGTCAGCGGCCCTGAAGGGCCTTGCTACGACTGTCCAAGCGCTGGCGGCAACGGCCAAGGCGCGCACGGCGCGCCTCGCGGGCGCGGAGTGGGGCTCTCGGGCCCCCGCGCAGCGCCCCGCGGGGGTTTCGGGGCGAAGCCCCGTCTAATCATGCCCGCTGGAACGCTCGCGGCCGGAAGAGGAAATCCACGATGTTCCCCTCATGCGGCTGCAGCCAGTTGAGCTTGATGGTCGGGACCGGCCCGATGTTCAACCGGTCGATATTCCGTGCATCCAGGAGCTCACGCGTGAACGCCGGGTCTTCGGTAAGACCGGTCGCCACCAACGTCGTGCCGATCGCCCCGATCATCTTGTTCTGGGGGCACTCCACCACGGTCACGAACGGATACATATACTCCTTCTTGGACATGGCCGCCTCGGGTGACGTGCAATGGACCACCGTCGGACGGAGGTAATCGCACCGCTCCTTCGACACGAGCCGGCCGCCCGCCTGATGCTGGGCCGAGACCTCTTCGACTCCGTCCTCTTTTAGGGCGTTGTCGATGTCGGCCGAGATCGCCGCCGCCTGCCCCGGCACGGTGAACGCGGCCAGCGCCGCCTCCGGGTCGTCAGGTGGCAGAGGCGCGATCGGCCCCAGCCGCGCGGCCACGGCCTCGGCGATCTCCCGCGTGTGCCGCGGGGCCCAGATGCCGGAACAGTTGATACACCCGCGTCCGCTATTGATCAGCACACTGTCGACCATCAGATCGACATACTGCTCCCAGTTGTCTACTTGGTCCTCGCCGATCAGAATCTTGCTGAACCCTGGGCCGTGCACCTGGACCCCGGGGCTGGCGGCATACTGCTCGACGGTCGCCGTCCCGCCAAAGATCAAGCTGCGTCCGCAGTTGTTCAACACCGCGGCCCCGACTTCACCGAGGCCCGGATAGAGCGCGATCGCCTCGCGGGGCACACCCGCCTCGAAGAACGCCTGCGCCATGCGCCAGGGTGTCCAGGGTTCCTGCGGACCCGGCTTGAGCACCAGCCCGATCTGCAGGGGGATGATCGGCAGCCACAGGCTGTGCACCCCGGGTGAGTTCGACGGCAGCACCATCCCGACGACCGGGGTTGTCGCCTGGTAGCTGCGCATCACCCCATCTTCTTCGCCATAGCCGCGCGTCAGAATCTCGTAGTCCAGCTTTCGGGTCAGAGACCTGAGCACGTCGTCCATGTGGCCAAGCACATAGTCGAGCTTCGCCATGTTCATGCGACACATGTGCTCGGGCAGCCCGGTCGTCGCGGACTGTTGGCGGACGAAATCGTCAGGGGTCTGGATACCGTCACCCAACGGCAAATCGGCCGATTTGAAGAGCTCACCGCCCTTCTTGACCATCGCCAGCAGCTCGGCGCACGGAATCTCGCGGAGCACGTGGCGAGCCCGCTCCGCCCCTTTGCGCAGGTCCCGAGCCACGATGCCAGGGTTGGCCTGGCTGACCTCGGCCACCGGCTCGCCACTCACGAAATGGTCGACGCGTGTGGTCTCGAGACTCGTGTATGGCTGGCCCCACCGGAGAATAGGAAAGTGAATCACGACGCTTGTCAGCCCTTTCTAATACACGCCCACCGTGGTGGCCGAGGCCAGCCGGCTGAATGGCCGGACTCCGCTGACCCCGTCCCACGGATACTGCTCGCATGCCGCCTCGCGCTCGCCTTCATCCCGCTCCAGGAAACGCGGCACGAAGAACTCCTTGGTGAGCGTCGTCAGCATCACCCGACCCGTTTCACCATAGCCGACCACGCGGTCCGTCTCGTCGGGGTCCACCACCTGGATCACGGCGCGCGGTTGTGGGGCGTAGTACGTGATCTTGTATCCGTTCTCCGGACCGCTCGGTGGACTCGCCGCCAACCCCATCAGTGTGTTGCCGTAGGTCGGCGTCATATAGATGCCGTCGAGGAGCTCCTCGTGCGCGAACCGGTTCCACTGCGGCGTGAACTCGGTGCCACCGGCGAAGATACCGACGATGCCCGCCTCTTTCAGGCTGGACCCGTCCTCTTCGAGTCGGTTGGCGAGTGACTCGAGCAACTTCGGCGTGGTGAACATGCACTTGATGTCGTGCCCGGCCGACAGCACTGTGACCGCTTGGTCGATGACGTGGTCCTGATAGGCCTTCAGATGGTCCATCCAGCCTTTCTTGATCAGCTTGATGACCCAGCGAGGATCGAGATCGACACAGAAGCAGATACCGCCTCGATGCTGCGCCAGGTGCTCGACCGCCAGCCGGAGTCGGCGCGGTCCGCTTGGCCCCAACATGAGCCAGTTGCTGCCTTTCGGAAAGTACTCGTCGGGAAGTGTCTCGGAGAACAGCTCGTAGTCGATACGAAAGTCCTCCTGCGTGACCCGGCTCTTCGGGACGCCGGTGGTGCCGCCGGTCTCGAACACGAAGGTCGGCCGATCGGCGTAGGCCTTGGGCACCCAGCGGCGCACCGGGCCGCCACGGAGCTGATCGTCCTCGAAGTGCGAGAACTTCTTGAGATCGGCGAAGCTCGTGACCTCCTGGCGCGGGTCCCAGCCGGCCTGCTGGGCCCACTCGAGCCAGAACGGACACCCGGTCGAGGGGTCGAAGTGCCAGCCGATGATCTCGCGCACCCAGACATCGAGCGCTGCATCGGCCCCGTGTGTCGGACTCTGCGTACTCATGAACCGCTCATCTTACAACGAGACGAGCTGGTCGGTCTTGGCCGCGAATACAAAGTCGCTCTCGGTCAGGCCGTCGATCTTGTGGGTCCAGATCGTCACTTTGACCAGACCCCAGGTCAGGAAGATGTCAGGGTGATGGCCCTGCGCCTCGGCCATCTCTCCCACCCGGACCGTGAAATCCAGCGCGAGACGGAAGTCGTCGAATCGATACTCCCGTTCGAGGTGGTGCTCGTTGACGACCTGCCAGGCCCCGCCCAGCTGCTGCTGATAGGTGACCAGCTCGTCTCCGGTCAACGGCGGCACCCCGCCTCGGCAGGGCACGCACTGCTTCGATGCCAGCTTGGTCATTGTTTTTTCCATAGGGCTCCGCCTCCAATTTTCCATGGGGCTCTGCTCCAAACCCCGGCTCGTCCTTCTTCAGCCGGGGCTACGCCCCGAACCCCACGCCGACGCTGCGCGGGGACCCCACAGCCCCACTCCGCGCCGGCGAGGCGCGCATGTGCGCGCCGGGGCGCCGTTACACCGCCGGACCGACGCCCCACGTATTATAGTGACCCGGACGATTGCCCCTCCGTCGACACAACCGAGGAGAACCACCATGGCCGACCAGGAACAGAACTTCGCCAACCATGCTCGCTTCGTTCCGCCGTATCACTATGTCGCCTTCCCTATCTTGCTGGCCAACCTCATCTGGAGGGTGTTGGGGCTTTTCGACGGCATCACGGTCGACGCAAGCCTGAACCTGCTGGTCGCGGTGGCGCTGATCATCGTGGCCCTCTTCGCCCGTCTCTTCGCGCTGGGGGCGCAAGACCGCGTGATCCGCCTCGAAATGCGGCTACGCCTGCGGGAGCTGTTGCCGGAGGACTTGCAGGGGCGCATCAACGACTTCACACCAACCCAGATGGTCGGATTGCGGTTTGCTAGCGATGCCGAGCTGCCAGACCTGGCGCGCAAGGTACTGGACGAGAACATCACGAAAGCCACGCCGATCAAAGAGATGGTCACGAACTGGCAGCCCGACCATTTCCGGGTGTAGTCGAAGCACGACCGCCGCCCCGTAGGTCCTTCTCCAGGAAGACGCTCAACGGGTCCTCCTGGTAGTCGCCGAACGGTCCGCGCTCGCGGAACCCGGCAGACCGGTAGAGCCCGAGGGCGGCCGGCTGGCGGTGACCCGCCTCGAGCCGCAGATACGCCAGACCAGCGGCCCGGGCTTCCTGCTCGATGCGCTCCAGGATAGCGCGGCCGACGTGTCGTCCTCGAGCACTCGGACGCACATACAGACGTTTCACTTCCCCATACCCGGCCGTATCGTGGCGCAAAGCGCCACAGCCCACCGCGTCACCATCGAGACGAGCAACCAGAAACCGGACCGCAGGCGCACACAGTGCCTCGATGTCCATCAGGTGGTTGCTCTCAGGAGGATAGAGAGGCGTCAGCTCGGCATCGAGCGCGTCGACCAGACGGCGGACCTCTGACTGCCTGGGCGACTCGAGCGCCAGCGTGATCGGTTGCCCTCTCTGGTAATGGCTGATCACTGTCACGGAGATTCCCTCGGCAGCTCGGCAGACGAGTCTTGGCGGAGGAGGCTCCCGTGGGCGAGGTAGTAATTGATCCGGGTCTCCCAATCTCGCATGAACTGCTGGTAGTGCTCCTCGGTGAACGCCGCAACAAAGGTGTCAGCTGCCGGGCCCAGGCTCGTATGCGCGTAGGTGATGGTCGCCTCCACCCCGCTGTCACGCGCACGGAGACGGATGGACAATCGGCACGCCGTGACAGACGGTGTGATCTTGATCATCTCCACGAACCCATCACCTGGTTCGTGTCTGGTGATATACCAGATGGCGTCATCCGCTCCAGCTCCGGTCAGAAAGATGCAATCGGGTTCAGCGACGCCAGATTCGCTCCAGACCACATCCGGGTCCCAGCCGTCGATCCATTCGGCCTCGCGCACTGGACACAACAACGGGAACACGGTCGACGGCGCCGCCACAAGTCGTTGCGTATACGTTCGCGTGACACGATTCGGCTTGTCAATCCTCATGAGCCTCCGTCCGGCGATGACCGCAGCGGCAACACAGCGGCGCCAGCCGGAGCACCCCGCACCCGCGACCAAGGCGTCCGCTAGCGACCGGTTGGCACCGCCTCGATGATGCTGAAGTCCTGGCCGGCGCACGTGATGGTTCGGCGACGCTCGAACCCGACGCCCGAGAGCAGCGCCTCCCAATCGGTGGCGCTGCGCTCCCGGCCACCGGTAACCGCGAGCATGTTGAGATCGGCGAGCAGCAGGCGCTCGAGCCGCGTGTCGGCCGTTGCAATCTGCACCGGCAGCACGACCTCGATCAGTAGCAGACGACTCTCGGAGGTCATCGACGTGAGGCAGTTCGCGAGGATGCTCCCCGCGGCGGCGGCGTCGTAGCCGTGGAGCACGGACTTCATGATGTAGACGTCGGCGCCTTCGGGCACGGCTTCCAACAGGTCCCCGGCCACGACGTCGCACCGATCCGCCAGCCCGTCTGTCTCGAACCGCTGCGCTGCGCCGGCAAGGGCCTCCTTACGATCGACAAGGAGGCCACGCGCCTCGGGATGCGCGGCCAGAATCGCCGACAGCAGTCCACCACCCGCCCCGCCGAGGTCGGCGACAACGCGGCATCCAGAGAAGTCATACGCGTCGGCAGCGGCGGCCATATCAGCAGCGGTTGGTTCGGCGAACGCCGCGTGAAAGATGGCCTGGGCGTCGGGCTCCCGCGACCAGCTCGATGTCACGCCGTCGCGTTCCATGACCGCCAGGGCACTCTGGTTTCCGCCAGCCCGCACACACTCTGCGAGGTAGGTCCACGAATCTGCCAGCAGGTCGGCCCAGAAGATAATCGAGGCCCAGACCGAGCCGGGGACATCCCGACGGAGCGGCTGCCCCAACGGCGTCAACGCAAACCGGAACGGTGTCACTTCGGTGAGCACGCCGATACCCGCCATCGCGCGCAGCAGCCGATACAACGCGTCCCGGTCCGACCGGGTCGCGACGGCAAGCTCGTCGAGGTGCTGTTCGCTGTCTCCCAGCGCGTCGGCGATCTCGAGCCGCACGGCTGCACATAGCACTTTCCCGCGGATGTAGCCTCTTGCCATGTCAGTGAGCACTTGGCCAGGTGGCACGTCTGTCGCCGTCAAGAGAGGTCTCCCTTCACGTTGCCGAATAGACCGCTGTCATGGGCATGTTAGCGCGCTAGAGTCCCGCCGCCTCCGGTGTCGCGAAGGCGTGACGGCTGGCCGTCAGCCAGAGCCCACCGTCGACGACAAGGGTGGCGCCGGTGATGTAGGACGCCGCCTCGGAACAGAGAAACAGCGCGGCATTACTGACATCCTCGACGAGCCCGAGCCGCTGCAACGGTGTCGTCTTCTCGGCGCGCTGCTTCGCGGCGTCATCGAGGAGGCGCCGCACCCCTTCGGTGTCGGCGATCGGCCCCGGGGCTATGCCGTTGACGCGGATGCCGTAGGGACCCCACTCGACGGCCAGGACCCGCGTCAGCGCGTCGACACCCGCCTTCGCCGAGGCGACATGCAGCTGGGCCGGTGTACCCAGGTAGTGCAGCGTGGCGCTGATGTTCAACACCACGCCACCGTGCGCTCGCAAGTGTGGGAGCGCCGCCTTGGAGCAGTGAAAGGTGCCCTTCAGATCGATGTCGACCACGGCACCGAAGCCATTTGGCGACAGCTGCTCCGCCAGACAGAGGAAGTTTCCGGCCGCGCCGTTGACCAGGATGTCGAGACCACCCAGCTCCTCGACGATCCGTGTGACGGCGGCCTCAACGGCCGCCGGGTCACGGACATCGGCCGGCACGGCGACGGCACGGCGTCCCGTCGCCCGGATCTCATCGGCGGTCGGCGCCAGATGCTCCGCCGAGCGGCTCACGATCGCCACATCGCAGCCATGAGCGGCCAGCGCGAGCGCGATACCGCGGCAGATACCGGTGCCGCCGCCTGTGATCATCGCGGTTCGTCCGGACAAGAGGTCTGGTTGAAAAGACATGAGTCTCTCTCCCTTTCTTCCGCCGCGCTACAATGCGGCCGGTCTTGCGCATGCTCTCCGTTCTGACGTCTGCGTTTCCCCTGTGGGTGCTGGTCGCCAGCGTCCTCGCGCTCGTCCGCCCGACGCTGTTCACCTGGTTCAGCGGCCCCCTGATCACCATCGGTCTCGGTGTGATCATGCTCAGCATGGGGATGACGCTCGGGTTTGAGGACTTTCGCCGGGTCGGGCGCGAACGAGGCCGAGTGTTGCCCGGTGTCCTGCTCCAATATACGGTGATGCCGGCGCTTGGCTGGGGTCTGGGGTATGTCTTCGACCTGCCGACTCCATTCGCCGTCGGGCTGGTTCTGGTCTCCTGTTGCCCCGGAGGCACCGCATCGAATGTCATCTCCTACCTGGCCAAGGCCGATGTGGCGCTGTCGGTCACGATGACCGCGCTGTCCACACTGCTGGCGGCCGTGATCACCCCGACGTTGACCGAGCTCCTCGCGGGTAGCCGGGTCGACGTGCCAGCCGGTGGCCTGCTGCTGGGCACCGTCCAAGTCGTAATTCTTCCGGTGGTCGGCGGCGCCCTCATC
>Ga0310122_10000732_pt1 | contig 20743 bp, 25 predicted proteins | sample CB6_Bottom_1051__FD_203503 | JGI IMG/M metagenome (GOLD analysis project Ga0310122, IMG submission 203503) | Marine microbial communities from Western Arctic Ocean, Canada - CB6_Bottom_1051 | ecosystem: Environmental > Aquatic > Marine > Oceanic | place: Canada: Western Arctic Ocean | collected...
AGACTACCAGTCAGACTTGAAAATTTCTGATCCTATTTTAAAGCAGACAGCAGAGCAATACAGAAAAATACGTAACACTTTTAGGTTTTTACTTGCAAACGTAGATGACTTAGATGCCTATGTTGCTAACGATGCGTATGGGGAACTAGATAGATGGATTTTAAATAAATCTTCAGAAGTATTTACCTCTGTGAAAGCTAGCTTTGATGTCTATGACTTCTTAAGAGGTTTTGCCACATTAAACCACTTCATCACGAATGAGCTTTCAGGTATCTATATGGATATCACCAAAGACAGACTCTATTGTGAAGATAAAAATGATCCAGTCAGACGTGCCACTCAGTCAGCTATGGCACACATCTCTAAGGCAATGCTTGGAATTATTGCGCCAGTACTTACGTATACTGCAGATGAAATACTTGAATATGCTCCTGCACTCTTTAAAGATGGCATGGAAAATGTATTTGATCTTCTCTATGTTGAAGTTCCAAAAGTTGAAGCTTCATTTGATGATACCGTACTAATGGAAGCAAGAGTGAAGTTTTCAGAAGCAGTAGATAAGCTTAAAAAAGAGAAGCTTATGAAGTCTACACTTGAAGTAGAGATAGCAGGTGATACAAGTATATTTGCTATCAAGGATTCAAAAGATTTGGAAGATTGGTTTGTAGTTTCAGCTATGAAGTCAAGCTCGGAGAGTGAGCAAGTGGCTTCATTTGAGGTAGAAGAAAAAACGTTTACTGTACATAAAGCTACTGCTGCTAAATGTCCAAGATGTTGGAGATTTACTTCCACTTCAGAGGACTGTGCCTGTGTACGTTGTGCCAAGGTTGTTGCTTAATGTTTGACATGACTCAAGCTGTGGGGATGGAAGTGATAGTTGGTTCTATTGGTATTATCTTAGCGGTGGTGGGTCTTGGTTTGGCGCTTGTAGCGTATTATAAAAAGAAATTAGATATCAAATAAGGAAAAACGTTGATTACATTAAAAGAAGCATTAACAAAATCAAATGAAGAACTTGAAGTTCTCAGGGCAGACCTCGAAGTAAAAGCCAAAGCTTCTGATCTCAATGCCTATGTAGGGTTTGAGTCTTCAGGTGAGGGTGTTCCTATTTTGATTAAAGACAACATTCAAGTCAAAGATTGGCCAGTAACTGCTGGTTCTAAAATCCTTCAAGGGTACATTGCACCTTATGAAGCCACTGTGATTAAAAACTTGAAGTCAAAAGGTATGATGGCTTTTGGTCGTGCCAACATGGATGAATTTGCAATGGGATCAACCACTGAGAGTTCTTTTTATGGTCCGACTAAGAACCCACATGCACCTGACAGAGTACCAGGAGGATCTTCAGGAGGTTCTGCTGCTGCTGTTGCAGGTGGCATTGCCATTGCAGCATTGGGTTCTGACACGGGTGGATCCATCAGACAACCTGCTGCGTACTGTGGTTGTGTAGGGATGAAGCCAACCTATGGGCGTGTGAGTCGTTTTGGTTTGGGTGCGTATGCTTCAAGTCTTGACCAAATTGGACCTATCACGCAAAACGTTGAAGATGCTGCTATTTTGTATGATGCCATTAAAGGGCACGATGATAAAGACTCAACGTCTGCAGATTTTGAGATAGAAGACATTGCAAATAACCTTAACCCAGATGTTAAACTGACCATTGCAGTCATTGACTCGTATGTGGAAGCAGCAGATGATGACATTCAAAAAGCATTTGCAGAGACAGTGGCTAAACTTGAAGCAGCAGGACATACCATAGTAAAAAAAGAGCTTTCAAATACAAAGTATGACATTGCAACGTATTATGTTTTGGCTACTGCAGAAGCGGCAACCAACTTGGCACGTTATGATGGTGTACGTTATGGAACAAGAGCTGAGTCTAAAAATACTGAAGAGATGTTTTACAATTCACGAAGCGAAGGTTTTGGTGAAGAGGTAAAAAGACGTATTATGCTTGGTAACTTTGTACTTTCATCAGGGTATTATGATGCGTATTATGTGAAAGCACAAAAAGTAAGACACCTCATTCGTGATGAGTTTAATGCCATCTTTGAAGAGGCAGACCTTATACTTTCTCCAGTTGCACCAGCTGTTGCGCCTAAAATGCATGCAACAGAGTCTGCTTTGGAGATGTATAAGTCAGATATGTACACACTGGGTGTAAACCTAGCAGGACTTCCAGGTATCTCTGTACCTGTAGGCAAAAACGCTGAAGGCATGCCAGTTGGACTACAACTTATTGCCAAAGCATTTAACGAAAAAGTACTTTTTGATGGCGCTGCTAGCCTTGAAAAAGTTGTAAATTATAAGAAATAAACCCAAAGGACTAAAACATGAACATTAAAAAAAGAGCACTTACATTTGAAGATGTACTACTTGTACCACAACATTCAATTGTCCTTCCAAAAGAAGTAAACGTAACGACACAATTCTCTAAAAGAGTTTCATTAAATATTCCTATTGTCTCAGCGGCAATGGATACAGTAACTGAATTTAAAGCAGCCATTGCTATGGCTAGACTTGGTGGTATTGGTGTGATTCATAAAAATATGGATATTGCAACCCAAGCTTTTCAAGTGACTAAAGTAAAAAAATCTACTTCTGGCATCATTATTGACCCTATTTTTATTGGGCCTGATGCTTCAGTAGGTCAAGCAGATGAACTGATGGTTGAGTACCATATTTCTGGTGTACCTGTCGTAGATTCAGAGCACACTCTTATAGGTATTATCACCAACCGTGACATGCGTTTTATCTCAGATATGTCTCTAAAGGTTTCTGAAGTGATGACCGCTGCACCTCTTGTAACTGGCATAGAAGGAACAACCCTTGAAGATGCTGCCAAAGAGATGCAAAAACATAAGATTGAAAAACTTCCTATTGTGGATGATGAAGGGAAACTTAAAGGTCTTATTACCATTAAAGATATTGAGAAAAAAGAGAAACATCCTAATGCAAACAAAGATGAGCGTGGTCGTCTTAGAGTTGCAGCTGCCATTGGAGTAGGACAACTTGACCGTGCAAAAGCATTGGTTGAGGCTGGTGTAGATGTTATTGTACTTGACTCTGCACATGGACACTCTCAGGGTATTCTAGATACAGTTAAACTGATTAAGTCTGAGCTTGATGTTGATGTAGTCGCAGGTAATATTGCTACAGCTGAAGCTGCACAAGCGCTCATTGATGCGGGTGCGGATGGTGTAAAAGTAGGGATTGGACCAGGGTCTATCTGTACGACGCGTATTGTTGCAGGTGTAGGTGTACCCCAGATGTCTGCGATTGATGAAGTGGCACTTGTAGCAAACAAAGCAGGCGTTCCTGTTATCGCTGATGGCGGGATTAAGTACTCTGGTGATGTGGCTAAAGCTTTGGCAGTAGGTGGCTCTTGTGTGATGTTAGGTTCTGCACTTGCAGGTACCTACGAAGCACCAGGTGAAATGATACTTTTTAACGGTAGACAGTTTAAAGAGTACCGTGGAATGGGAAGTATTGGCGCTATGACTAAAGGAAGTACAGACCGTTATTTCCAAGAAGGAACTGCAGCAGACAAGCTGGTACCTGAAGGAATTGAAGGTCGTGTACCTTACAGAGGTAAAATAGCAGACGTAGTACACCAAATGATCGGTGGGCTTCGTTCATCTATGGGTTACTGTGGTTCTGAAAGCATTAAAGTATTTTGGGAAAAAGCAGAATTTGTTGAAATTACAGCAGCAGGCTTAAAAGAATCTCATGTGCATGATGTGACTATCACAAAAGAGTCTCCAAACTATCACGGATAAGCTATTGTAGGGTGGGTTTTAATCCACCCGTAGTTAATTCGCATAATCTCACACTTTGGCCAAAAGGCTACATCAAGTGACTAATCTTTCTTTCCTTTAATCTCCAAGACCTCTACACAAGTACCCACAAGATATACTTAGAAATGTAATTCAATAAGGGGAAATAATGCACGATCAAACAATCGCTATACATGCAGGATATGACAAAGATGTTATGGGGACTATGGCAGTACCTATTTACCAAACAACAGCGTATGAATTTAGAGATACAGAACACGCAGCAAATCTTTTTGCATTGAAAGAACTTGGGAACATTTATACACGTTTGATGAACCCCACTTCTGATGTCTTTGAAAAGCGTTTTGCCGCCCTTGAAGGTGGGGAAGCAGCGATTGCTACAGCTTCTGGTATGGCTTCAATTTTTTATGCCATTGCCAATGTGGCTGAAGTGGGAGACAACATCATTGTTGCTAAGCAAGTGTATGGTGGGACAACAACCTTAACGGGACATACCCTTAAACGTTTTGGTATTGAAACACGTTATTTTAATGTCAATAATCCTTCAGAAATTGAAGCACTTGTGGATGAGAAGACCAAAATCATACTTTTTGAAAGTATCACAAATCCAAGTATTGATGTGGCAGACTTTGATGCCATTGTTGAGATTGCTAAAAAACACAATATTATGACCTGCGTGGACAATACAGTTGGCACGCCAATTTTATGTAAAGCTTTTGAGTACGGGGTAGACATTGTCGTACACTCTACCAGTAAATACACCACAGGGCAGGGGCTTGCTTTGGGTGGTATATTGATAGAGCGTAAGGGTCTTGTAGAAATGATAAAAGGCAATGCACGCTACAGTCACTTTAATGAGCCAGACGAATCGTACCATGGACTAGTGTATTCGGACTTACCTTTGCCACCCTTTACCCTGAGAGTAAGACTGTCACTCATGCGTGACTTGGGTGCAACACCAGCACCTTTTAACTCATGGTTACACATTCAAGGGCTTGAGACTTTGTCACTGCGTATGAAACAACACTCCTCCTCGGCACTTATTATCGCCCAATACCTTGAAGCACATCCTAAAGTAAATAAAGTAAATTACCCAGGATTAAAATCTGATGCGGGATATGACTTAGGGCAAAAGTATTTTAAAGGTGGACATTCTGGTTTACTCTCTTTTGAAGTAGCAGACAAAGAGACAGCGCAGAAGATAGCGGATAGCACTGAAATTTTTGCAGTGGTGGTGAACATTGGAGACTCTAAGTCTATCATCACGCATCCTGCGAGTACCACACACCAACAGCTCTCAGAACAAGAGTTAGAAGAAGCAGGTGTACCTGCAGCTTTGGTTAGACTCTCTGTAGGATTGGAAGATACACAAGATTTGATTGATGATTTAGCCAAAGCACTTGGGTAATTTTATATTTTAAAGATTTGGTGTTGTGATGGCACAACACCCTACAAGACCAAAAATCATCTACAAAGCAAAGCACAAATACGATAAAATATTACAATTAAATTTAAGTGTAAAAGAACCCAATGAAAATCGAAACCAAAACAGCACAGTTTAGTGCAGCTCTTTACTTAGAATCTGGGCGTATCTTAGAACCGTATGAGATTACTTATGAAACGTATGGTGAACTCAATGTTGACAAGTCTAATGTTGTTTTGGTTTGTCATGCACTCTCTGGTTCACACCACGCTGCAGGAACGTACGAGGGTGAGCAAAAAGCTGGTTGGTGGGATGGACTCATTGGAGATGGCAAAGCCATAGACACGAAAAAGTACTTTGTCATTTGTACCAATGTTATTGGTTCATGTTTTGGGACTTCTGGTCCAATGTCAAACAACTACTCCACTCAAGCACCTTATAGACTTAAATTTCCCGTGGTGACTATTAAAGATATAACAAGAGCACAGATGCACCTGCTCTCAAGCCTTGGTATTCACCATGTCAAAGCCGTTGTGGGAGGCTCTATGGGTGGTATGCAAGCCTTACAGTTTGCAGTAGATTATCCAAACTTTGCAGATGAGATTATCTCTTTGGCAGCCACCTATGCCACACGCCCTTGGACCATAGGTTTTAACAAGGTAGCCGTAGAAGCCATACGTAGAGACCCACGTTTTAAACATGGAAACTATGAAATAGATGCTTTTAAAGAAGAAGGCTTAGATGGTTTGGCTATAGGGCGTATTGCGGGGCATATTTCTTATCTTTCTCCAGATTCAATGGATGATAAATTTGGACGTAACTATGTCAATAATGATGGTCTCTTTGAACTTTTTGGACGTTATGAAGTTGAGCGTTACATGGAGTACAATACGAACAATTTTTCACGTATTTTTGACCCACTCTCTTACCTATATATAGTCAAAGCAATTAATACTTTTAATTTAAGCCGTGGATATGACTCTTTAGAAGAGGCCATTTTACGCATTAAAGCTTCCGTGCATTTGATCTCTTTTTCTTCTGATTATCTCTTTTTTCCTTCTGAGATGGAACACATTGCTAAGATGATGGAAAAAAATGGACAAAAACATACTTATTTGGAAGTAGAGAGTAACTATGGTCATGATGCCTTTTTGGTAGAGTTGGAAAAATTTGAAGATCATATAAGAAAGGTATTAATATGAAAACACAAAGTTTTGAAGAAAAGTTAGAACACTCAAAAGCATTGTTAGAAAAGCTTATGAATCCAGAAATTACTTTAGAAGAGTCGGTAAAACTCTATGAAGAGGGTTTAAAAAACATTAAAGAGGCACAAACACTCATTGAAGAGGCCAAAACAAAAATAACCGTCATCGAACAAGCCAATCAAAATGTGGAGATATCTTAGATGGCACAACTTGTTGTAGCAGCACTACAATTGCCCACATTGGGTATGAATGCTACACGTTTAGAGTTTTACCTTAAGCAAGCCAAACAAAGAGATGCAGACCTTATTCTTCTTGGCGAGTATGTACTTAACCACTTTTTCAAAGAGTTTGCTACGATGTCTGTAACAATGGTCAAAGCGCAAACAAAAAAACATTTGGAACTTTTAAAAACATTGGCTATAAAATATGACATTGTTTTTGTGGCACCTATTATCATCTCTAAAAAAGATGGTTATTATAAAACTATTGTCAAAATAAGTGCCAAAAATACACGTTATTATGAACAGCAAATTCTTTTACCCTATGAGCATTGGAATGAAAAGAAGTTTTTTTCCAACAAAGTAGAAAGTATTAAAGATGCCATGACCTTTAATTTAAAAGGTTTTAAAGTGATGGTCATGGCTGGTTTTGAGTTGCACTTTGATCCATTTTGGGAACAAGTGACACGTAAAAAAGTCGACTTACTTCTTTTACCAACAGCTTCCACCTTTGGTTCACACAACAGATGGCGAGAGATCATTAAAACCAAAGCTTTTTTACATGGGTGTTACATCTTACGTGCAAACCGTTTGGGAGAGTACTCTGACGCTGAAGTAAAATGGAAATTTTATGGGGACACGATGTTGGTTTCTCCTGAGGGGGAAGTAGAAATGATGTTAGAAGACAAAGAGTCAATGCTCATTGAAGTCATTGACAAAACAGAAGTCCTAGAGCATCGTAAAGCATGGGGATTTGAGAAAGAATTAAAAGTAAGAGAAGGTTTGGTATGACACAAGAAGAATATTTTAACAGACAGATACAACTTTGGGGTTCAAACGTACAGCAGAGTTTAGAGAAGAAAAAGATTGCTGTTATTGGTTCTGGTGGTTTGGGTTGTACACTTGCAATGGCTTTGGGTACTTCAGGCATTGGTGAAATTCATATGGTGGACTTTGACAGCGTCTCTTCACACAATATCCATAGACAAATAGCTTTTACCCTTGATGATGAAGGGAAAAGTAAATCTAAAGCAGTCTGTCAAGTCATTGAGTCTAAAAATCCTTTTGTCAAAGCTGTGGCATTTGATATGACTTTTGATGAGTTTAAAGAGATGGGTAACACCTATGATTTGATTTTAGATGCCACAGATAACTTGCCTGTACGTTCTGCCATAGATGCACACGCTAAAGCCACAAAGACCCCATGGATTTATGCTTCTGTAGAAGAGTTTAACGGACAAGTCTGCTTTTTTGAGGAAGCAAACTTCCAAGTTTTTAACATTTCTGACCATAAACCAGGTGGCATTGCTGCACCTATTGTGATGCATATTGGGTCTTTACAGGCTAACCTTGCTTTACGTTATTTGGCAGGGCTTCCTGTGGTAAAAGACAAATTGTATTATCTGTATTTTTCTGATGAGGGTGAACTCATTACCCAAAAGTTTGGCATGCCTAAAGTGGGCCTATAATTAGAGGTCCCCTGAAGCTTAAAGTATTCTTAGATTATTCAGAGGGTTTTTAAATAATAGTGCTAAAATAAGTAAAAGGGATACTATGAAATTGAAATTATTATCTGTATCTGTACTCTTATTATTTGCAGGGTGTACACAAGAGACACAAAACTCTTTGAGCCGTTCTTTACAGAATTGGACAGGAACCAATGGTGTCTTAGATGTTTATGCAGGTGACAAACTCGTACACCGTTTTCTTAAAATTGATAAACTCTCCACTGCACACGGAAGTAATGATGGGGCGATGAGACCTTACCGTTATGGTTATGGTTATGATGATGTCAATTTTAATTTCACAAGAGATAAAGATGAAAAGAAAGTTTATTTTGAATTTTCTGATTACTCTACCTCATATATATTTTATGAAAGAAATACCAATTAAAAAGGATTGAAGATGAAGTTTATATCAACCAAAGAAGCACCACAGGCTATAGGACCTTACTCACAAGCAATAGAAGCCAATGGGCTTATTTATACTTCAGGTCAAATTGCTTTAAAGCCAGATGGCAGTATGGAGATAAGAGGTGTAGAAGAGCAAACACATCAAGTGATGAAAAATCTTTTTTATGTACTTGAAGCAGCTGGGGCTCATTTTAATGATGTGATTAAGACAACCATTTATTTAGCAGACATGAATGACTTCGATATGGTAAACAAAGTCTATGCGCATTATTTTGGTACACATAAACCAGCAAGATCCACTATAGCCGTGAGAACTTTGCCTAAAAATGCACTGGTAGAAGTGGAATGTATTGCCATTGCAGGTGCAGATTATAACTATTAAAGAGAAATTATGGAACAAGTGTTTTTACTTTCAAATTAATTTAAATGTATTTTGGGTATAATCTCAAACTTATTAAAAAACATAGAATAACAAAGGGTTTGCAATGTACGCAATCATTAAAGCAAGTGGTCAACAATTCAAAGTTCAAGAGGGTGATATCATCTGTTTTGACAACATGGGTCTTGAGCCAAAAGCAGCAGTAGAATTTAAAGAAGTTCTAGCATTAGACAACGGTGACTTAACAGTTGGTACTCCATTCGTAGAGGGTGCAGTAGTTAAAGGTGAAGTGATCAATGAAGGTAGAGATAAAAAAGTTATCATTTTCAAGAAAAGAAGAAGAAAAGATTCAAAACTCAAACGTGGTTTCAGAAGAAGCTTTACAAGAGTAAGAATTACTAAAATAGCGTAAGCTAGGTTATTGAAAGATTGTTTTCAACAATTTTCAAGAAGAAAAATTAAAATATAGAAGGAGCACACTATGGCACATAAGAAAGGTCAAGGATCTACTCAGAATAACCGTGATTCAGCTGGGCGTCGTTTAGGCGTTAAGAAATTTGGTGGTGAAGCAGTTATCCCAGGTAACATTATCATCAGACAAAGAGGAACTAAAGTTCACCCAGGAAATGGTGTTGGTATGGGTAAAGACCACACAATTTTTGCACTTATTGAAGGCGTTGTAAAGTTTGATAACAGAACAGCTACTCAAAAGAAAGTTTCAGTAGTACCTGCTTAATAAGCAACATCTATAGAACTACCTTTCAAAGGTAGTTCTATTTCTCCCTCATTTTACACACTTAACCCCCTCCTAACCAATTTTTAGATATAATCGCGAATACATAACTGTAGGCATAAATAATTATTGCTACAGCTGAATAATATATAAAGGCTTTCTGTGATTAAACGTGTTTTAGTAAAATTTTCTGGTGAAGCTTTGGCAGGTGAAGCAGGTTACGGTATTGATACAAAAATCCTTAATTATATTGCATCTGAAATAAAAGAATTGGTAAATGCAGGCATTGAAGTCGCCATTGTTGTAGGTGGGGGAAACATCATTCGTGGTGTATCTGCTGCGGCAGATGGTATTATCACACGTACTTCTGGTGACTACATGGGTATGTTGGCAACTGTCATCAACGGTGTGGCTATTCAAGAAGCTTTGGAGTATTGTGGGCTTGAAGCAAGACTTCAATCTGCTATTGACATGCAAGAGATAGGTGAAGCTTTTATTGTACGTCGTGCCAGAAGACACCTTGAAAAAGGAAGAGTAGTTGTTTTTGCAGGGGGGACAGGTAACCCTTTCTTCACTACAGACACAGCTGCAACATTAAGAGCGTCAGAAATTGGTGCGGAGTTACTTATTAAAGCCACAAAAGTGGATGGTGTGTATGACAAAGACCCCAATAAATTTGACGACGCTGTCAAACTTGACTCTTTGACTTATGACCAAGCTTTAACAGACGATATTAAAGTAATGGACGATACAGCCATTGCTCAAGCCAAAGAGAATAAGTTACCTATTGCAGTATGTAACATGTTTGAAAAAGGCAATTTGTTGGCTATCGTTCAAGGCGATATGAGCTTATGCTCAATTGTAAAATAAACCGACTAAACACATTTTAAAGGAAACAGTATGAGAACAGAACAATTAACAGCATTAGCATTAGAAAAAGTAGATTTTGACAAGTACCTTCTTGCAAACGCCGTAGGCAAAAGAGCAGAAGCTATTGCCAATGGTGCACCATCAGTCTTAGATATGGATACCAGTGAAATGAAATTTGCAGACATTGCATTGCAAGAAATTGCAGAAGGTAAAATCATAGTAAGTTTAGAAGGTTAAATCCTTTGGAAGCTTTTCTCAATAAAGCGAAAGACATACACACGATAGAAGAGGCAAAAGCCCTTCTCTGGGAACTCGTTCCCTCTCCTCAGCCTGAAACACTCAAGGCACTGGAACTCTCTCTTACAGCCCATAATGGACAAACACGTAAAAGTGGTGAACCCTATATTGTACACCCCATACTCGTGGCTGCGATTACCGCTAAAATTTCTAACGATGAAATGATGGTGCAGGCCGCACTTCTACATGATGTGGTTGAAGACACCACTTTTACCATAGAAGAGTTAGTAGAAATTTTTGGAGATGATGTGGCCCATATGGTTGAGGGTTTAACCAAAATCGTTGAGATTCGTGATGAAGAGCTTGTCCCTTCTGGCTCAGATGAAAGGCTTATACACTCTGCACTCAGTTTTAGGAAAATGCTTGTAGCATCCATTAAAGATGTGCGTGTGTTGGTCATCAAACTTTGTGACAGACTACACAATATGTTGACCTTAGAAGCCCTTTCAAAAGAGAAGCAAAAACGTATCTCAGAAGAGACGCTCGTTGTGTATGCACCTATTGCCCACAGACTAGGAATTTCAACACTTAAAAACCATTTGGAAGATTTGAGTTTTCGTTATATTTATCCTGATGATTATGAAAAGATAGATAAATACATACAATCTAACTCCCAAAACCTACAATTTAAACTCAATGCCTTTATTCAAAAGGTGACAGATGCCATGGAAAAAGATGGTTTCCAAAAAGATGAATTTGAAATTTTAGGAAGGGTAAAACACTATTATTCGATTTATATGAAGATGCACCGTAAAGGTGTGAGTATTGAAGAAGTGTTAGATTTACTTGCTATCCGTATTATTGTCAAAGACCCCATTGAATGTTATAGGGTTTTAGGTTTGATGCACTTAGGTTTTACACCGCTTATTTCACGCTTTAAAGATTATATAGCTGTACCTAAAGAAAATGGTTATAAAACCATTCACACCACACTTTTTAATGAAGAAGGCATTGTTGAAGCCCAAATTCGTACAGAAGAGATGCACCAACTTGCTGAGTATGGGGTTGCTGCACACTGGAAGTACAAAGGTGGAGACAATGCAGTAAACTTAACTTGGTTAGAGAGTCTGCATTATCAAAATGAATCTATTGAAGAGTTTTATGAATTGGCTAAATCTGATTTATTTTCTGAAGACATTACTATCTTCTCTCCTAAAGGGGATTTTTATACTTTGCCAAAAGACTCTGTGGCACTTGACTTTGCCTATGCTATTCACTCTGAAGTGGGAGCGAATGCCTTAGAAGCACTGGTCAATAAACAAAAAACTTCTCTTTTGTCTGTCTTGAAAAATGGTGACATTGTAAACATTATAAAAGATGATGTAGCACATTTGTATTGTTCTTGGTTAGATACTGTAAAAACATCTAAAGCCCAAGACGGCATACGTTCTGCTTGTAGAGCGCGCATAAAAGAGTCAGATACACTTTCTGCCTATATCATTATTGCAACACTTTTTGTACAAAAAAATGACGATGTGAAAAAGCTCATGCATAAGTTGGGTTTAGAAGACAGTTTGTTCAAATTACCGATACAGTTAGATTATTATAAAGAAGTGATTCATCAAGTGGCAGAATATTTGGGAACCAAAGAGGTACGTTTTTGGGAAGTACTGAAAAAAGGCTACAAACTACCTAAAGTTAAAGCATTGGAACACTTTCAATTTTTCACCAATAAACCTTTAGATGGTGTAGAATTTGACTACTGTTGCCATCCTAAAGTTGGGGACCAAATTGTTGCGTTTTATAAAGGTACAAAGGCTATTATACACCATAAATTGTGCAAGAAAGCCTATGTGAAAATTTTGGAACAAGAGCCTATGATATTTGTCGCATGGTCAGGTTCAAAACATTCACGGTATAGACTGATTATTAGTCTACAAAACCAAAAAGGTATGTTGGCTGACTTACTGGCTAAACTCTCAGGTCTTAACCTCAATATTTTGAGTATAGAGCTAGGGATTAGAAATCCAGAACAGGCAGAGTATTGTCAAATTGAAGTAGAAAGTGCTGAGTCTAAAAAGCAAGTTTTAGCAGATAAAATAGGGCAAAAGTTTAAACTTATAGAGATCATAAGTTTAGACGATGCGTACAATAAATAAATACAGAAATAAATAGAGGGACAGGTTAAAATGATACAAGAAGCATTAGAAGAGATAGCAAGAGGTACAGCAGAAATCATAGACATGGAGCGCATAGAGAAGCTCGTAACAAAGTATTATGATGATGGGACTACTTATACGGTAAAAGCTGGTTTTGACCCTACAGCACCAGACTTGCACCTTGGACATACGGTACTGTTACAAAAACTTGCCACCTTCCAAAAGTATGGCGGACGTGTGCAATTTTTAATTGGTGATTTTACTGCGATGATTGGTGATCCTACAGGAAAAAGTGCTACTAGAAAAGTCTTGACAAAAGAAGAGATTGTTAAAAATATTACTTCTTACACACAACAAGCGTTTAAAATTTTAGATGAGTCTAAGACAGAAATTGTCTACAACAATGACTGGTTAGAAGGTTTAGGTGCAGCGGGTATGTTACAACTGGCATCAAACTTAACGGTGGCAAGAATGTTAGAACGTGATGACTTTTCTAAACGTTATGCTTCTCAGACACCTATTGCAGTGAGTGAGTTTATGTATCCTTTGTTACAAGGCTATGACTCTGTACACCTCAAGTCCGACATTGAGATAGGTGGAACAGACCAAAAGTTTAACTTGCTTATGGGAAGACAGTTGCAAAAAGCTTACGCAGTTAAAAAACAACAAGCTGTACTGATGATGCCTATTTTAGAAGGGCTTGATGGGGTTAATAAGATGTCAAAATCTTTAGGAAACTACATTGGTGTGACGGATGAGCCTAAAGATATTTATGGAAAAGTACTTTCTATTTCAGATGAATTGATGTGGCGTTATTATGAACTATTGAGTGAAATGTCTTTATCTGACATCGCACAACTAAAAGAGGATGTGTCAACTCGTACTGTGCACCCTAAAACAGCCAAAGAAAACCTCGCTCTTGAGTTAACCACAAGGTTTTATAATGAAGAGTTGGCTACACTAGCAAAAGAAGAGTTTAACTCTGTATTTAAGGCAAAGAACATCCCTACGGAGATGCCTGAGTTTGAAATGCAAGAGGGGATTTGGATTTGTCAGGCACTTTTAGATGCAGGACTTGAGCCATCTACTTCTCAAGCAAGACGTGACATTAAGCAAAATGCTGTAAGCATTAGCCAAGAAAAAATTTCTGATGAGAAACTCAATTTGGAAATTGGCGAATACATTTTGCAAGTAGGGAAAAAGAGATTTGCAAAAGTGAAGGTAAAGTAATGAAATTTAAATCTTTTAAAATTGGAAAATATACAATTGAAAAACCTATTATTCAAGGTGGTATGGGTGTAGGTATTTCATGGGATCAACTTGCTGGAACTGTTTCAAAAGAGGGTGGACTTGGTGTCATCTCTGCAGTTGGGACAGGCGTTTATAAAAAAAGAGCGTATGTTGAAAAGACAGTAGGTAAAGATGAAAGACCACTTGATGCACTCAATTTCTACTCTTATCCGGCACTACAAAAAATCTTTGACAATGCCAGAAAGATTTGTGGGGATGCACCTTTAGCTGCCAATGTACTTTACGCACAAAGTGAGTACAACCGTGTGGTAGAAGACGCCTGTAAAGCTGGAGCAGACATGATTATTACAGGGGCTGGACTTCCTCTTACCATGCCTGAAGCCACAAAAAACTACCCGGATGTGGCACTTATACCTATTGTCTCTACGGCAAAAGCTTTACGTATTTTATGTAAACGTTGGAAAAAAACACACAACAGACTGCCTGATGCAGTCATTGTGGAAGGACCGCTTTCTGGTGGTCACCAAGGCTTTAAGTATGAGGACTGTTTCTTAGAAGAGAATCAGCTTGAAAATATTTTAGGCCCTGTCGTGGAAGAAGCCAAAAATTGGGGTTCAATGCCTGTTATTGCTGCAGGTGGTGTTTGGGACCATGATGACATTGTTAAAATGATGGAACTGGGTGCAGTCGCCGTGCAGATGGGAACACGTTTTATTGGGACTGTAGAGTGTGATGCTTCTCAAGTGATGAAAGACATTATTATTGAAGCTGGAGAAGATGACATTAAACTCTTTAAATCACCTGTAGGTTACCCTGCACGTGGCGTAAAAACACAACTACACGAAGACATAGAAAAAGGTACAGCACCGAAAGTGGCATGTATCTCCAACTGTGTAGCACCATGTAACCGTGGTGAAGAGGCTAAAATTGTAGGTTATTGTATTGCAGATAGACTCTCAGATGCTTATGATGGCATTGCAGAAACAGGACTTTTCTTTACCGGAGCCAATGGGTATCGTTTAGAGGAGATTATCACTGTCAAAGAGTTGATAGATAAACTCATGAATGGAGAAGACAAGTAAATCATGCCAAGATTTACTGGGATTCTACTCTTCTTACTTTTATCTACAAGTTTTCTTTTTTCACTCACCAATACACTTCAAAAAGCTCTGGTGAAAAAAGGGGAACTCTCCCTTTCTTTTAAAAAACGTTTTGCACCCTCTGAGGTTAAACACTTTACTTTACATAATCCCTACAGAGAGATTTATGACTTAAAAAATACCCGTTTGTCACACTGTCGTGTGCCAAATGGTTTAGGCACGTATGTCAGAATGGCACAGTATAAAACCAATACGGTACGTATTGTTATTAGAGGGACCAAAGGGTATAAAGCCAAAGCATATCAATCATTGTTTGCAAGTAGAACGTATAAGATTGTTTTACCCAAAGGAAAATTACCCAAAAGTACTACAAAAAAAAGCGTGACAAAAAAACCTGTAGCGAAAAAACATATTAGCAAAAAGCCTAACGCTACAGGGAAAAATGTAAAAAAAGTAGAACCTGTCTACTACCCAAAAGCCAAAAAACATAGCCACAAATACGAGCTCATTGTGATTGACGCAGGACATGGTGGTCATGACTCTGGTGCTATAAGTGGGGGTAAACGTGAAAAAGATGTGGTTTTACAAATTTCAAAACGTTTAGAAAAAGAGTTAAAAAGACGTGGTCACCCTGTGTATATGACACGAAAAAATGACCGTTTTTTAAAGTTGCCACAACGTACAAAAATTGCCGATAAAAAAAAGGCGGTGGTCTTCATCTCCATACATGCAAACTCTGTGCCTAAAAGTAAACAACACCGTATACACGGTATAGAGACTTTTTTCTTACAAAAAACCAGAGATGCCAGGTCACAAAGAATTGCTGCAAGAGAAAACAAGTCGGTACTGAAAGGGACAACCAAATTAAGTCAAAATGTGATTATAGACTCTGTGCTTACTGGACCTAAAATTGTACAGTCCAATAAATTAGCCATAGATGTACAACGACGTATGATGGCCAATTTAAAATTTAAATACAAAGGGGTCAAAGATGGTGGGGTACGTCATGCACCTTTCTGGGTACTTGTGGGTGCATCTAGACCTTCCATCTTAGTGGAGGTTGGGTATATTTCTCATCCTAAAGAACGCAAGAGACTCTTTTCTCCGGCGTATCAAAAGCTTCTTGCTAGGGGTATTGCAGAGGGTGTAGACAATTATTTGAACCAGCGTAAACAAGAGATAGATTTTTAGAAAGAGATAGTTTTAGGAGGGAAGATGAAAGTATTATGGGCAGTAGCAGCGTTATTTTTTATGACAGGATGTGTAGGACCAGGTGTAGACAGATCTGACTCCGTGGTGGTCATTGACGCAGGGCATGGTGGGCATGACACAGGTGCCTGTGTTGGTTCTAAGTACGAAAAAGATTTAGTACTTCAAATTACTAAAAAACTCTATAAAGAGTTTCGTTCACAAGGGTATGAAGTGTATGTGACACGAGGCAGTGACAAGTTTTTGAAGTTGGGACAACGTACACGTATGGCAGACAAAAAAGAGGCGAAAGTCTTTATTTCTATTCATGCCAATGCGATTGCTAATAAATGTAAATTTTCTGAAGTGGAAGGTGTGGAGACGTATTTTTTACAAAAAACACGTGATGCCAGGTCTCAACGTATAGCAGCAAGGGAAAATGCCTCTGTGCTTCAAGGGACAGACGCATTAAGTCAAAATGTGATTATTGACGCAGTACTCAATGGTCCTAAAATCATTGAGTCACATAAACTGGCCATTGATGTTCAGAGAAATATGCTTAAAAAATTAAAAGGCTCTTACTCAGGAGTCAAAGATGGTGGGGTAAGACCTGCACCTTTTTATATTTTAGTTGGGGCTTCTCGTCCTTCGATACTCGTAGAAGTAGGTTACATCACCAACCCAAAAGAGCGTGAAAGACTGTTTACTTCTGGCTATCAAGAGAAGATTGTTGACGGCATAGTGAGAGGTGTAGGGAACTATATGGACAATAGAAAAAAAGAGATTAATCTCTAAGTTTCTAGCTGTTTATTTGTAGTTATTAATGGCTTTGTCTAAGACGGCAGTGGCTGCTGCTTTGTCTTCAAATCCTGCTACTTTTACCCATTTGTTAGGCTCAAGCATTTTGTAAGTTTCAAAGAAGTTTTTAATACGGTTGAGTGTGTGTTCTGGAATATCAGAAAGATCATTGATATTGGCATAGGTTGGGTCGATCTTAACCGTAGGTACGGCAATGAGCTTTTCATCTCCCCCTGATTCATCTTCAGTCATGAGTACTGCCACAAGTCTACAGGTGATGACTGAACCGGCTTGAAGTGGGTAGTCACAGAGTACAAGAATGTCTGCAGGGTCACCATCATCTGAGAGCGTGTTCGCAACAAATCCGTAGTTGGCAGGGTAGTGCATGGATGAGTAGAGTACTCGGTCAACTTCAACAGCACCTGAGTCTTTGTCAATTTCATATTTGATAGCTGAATTTAGCGGTACTTCAATGATTGCTTTGACTGCATCTGGGTTTTCACCAACTCCAATTTTACTAATATCCATGGGAATTTCTCCATTGTAAATTTACTCTGATAATACCATAAATATGGTACCATTCACGTAGTATAACTATACAAGATGAGCTTGTAATGCGAAAAATTATGTTGAGTTTATTATTGTCTTTGGGGTCTTTAATGGCTATAGAAGGAAAACTCATTTATAAAAAGTTTGGAAAAATGTCAGCCAAAGAGATAAAACAAGCCCTTACTTTGATTGAAGAAAACCTATAGATTACAAGAGAGTTGGTACGCTACCATCTTTTCAAAAGGCAGTAAAAAGTTCTCTAAAACTTTTTTGTCTATCTGTTCACTTTTATGGACATTGAGTAGCTCAAGTACACATAGCGTAGACTCCATAGTACTCAAGCAATAGTCTTGTGGTTGCTCTTTAAAGGTAAAACTAGAACTTTTAGAGTGAGTAAAACTGACTTTTTCGAGTTTATCTAAATTATCACTGGCACGTAAGATAGCACGAGAACAAGGCCAAGTAGAGTCAATGAGAAAGAGTACCGTGTTCTTTTTTTCTCTTCCAATAGCACTTTCATTGAGGTTAATGCTTGTTTCTGAGGGGTAGAGTACATAACAGGCATTGTTCTCATCATCGATCATAGCATTAATCTCTTTGTGTGTAGAAAAATCAATCCCAACATGTATTTCACAATGTTTTAAAGAGAGATTTGTAAAGTGCCCTGTGCCATTTTTGGTTTTTCTAAACTCTTTGGGGTGCATGAGCAAGACAAAACGTGTGTTTGTGTCTATGGCAGTGATGTAGGCACACATGCAAGAGCTTTTCGGACGGTAACAGCTATAACAGATAGCCCTGCTTGTATTAGACATCAAGATAGACTTTTTTAAACCAATAATAATACCCCGCCACCACAAAAAAACCAAACCCAAGGGTAAAGGTAATGGCTTCAAGGGAAAGTCCCCATTTAGAAGCATAGCCAACGAAAAGTGCCGTAGCTACATTGGAGAGCATAAAGAACATATCATTGTAAGAGATGACCCTTCCCATAAATCTATTCTCAGTCTCTTCTTGTATCAGTAAATAGGTATAAGACCAGAGTGTGGTGATGAAGAAACCGGTAATAAAAAGCCCAATGAGTGCCAAATAGAAGTTGTACTCCAGCATAGACCAAAGCATAATGGCCAATCCTTGAAAGATGAAGAAGTAATGTAAGTTCTCTTTTGAGATAATCTTTGAGATAAAAAATGGACCAATCATAAGCCCTAAAGCTCTGGTGGCATTCATCCATCCGATTGCAAGGGGTACTGCTATGAACTCTTTGTATTGAAAGTCAGAAAGCAGGGTAACGAGTGCATCAAATGAGGTCAACCCAATAGAAGCATGCAGTAAAATGAGATGTAAAATCTTTTTTTGTGACTTGAGGTAGTTAAAACCAGACTTTAACATTTCAAAGTTAGATTCGTTGTGTTCTATTTTTTCTAGTGAGAGTTTCAACCCTATGAGTAGGAGTATTGCAACACAGTAAAGAAGCGCATCAATGCTAAAGGCTAAGTCAAACCCTACATAATAAGTCACAATGCCACCTACAGCCATACCTAAGGCATAGCAGAATGACCAAATGACTGAGTGTATTTCATTGGTGTTTTTAAGCATTTCACCAGAAACCAGCTTAGGGAAAAGTGACATTTCAGCAGAAAACAACATAGAGGCAGCAGAGGAGCGTATGAAGATGAGTATCATCAGTACCCACACATACTCCAAAGAGTTGATAAATATAAAGCCAAGGGTCATAGAGATTTCAACCACTAAGAGTATGGACATCAGTTTTTTAAAGTCTATACGGTCTACAATCAAACCTATAAGAGGAGCGAGTAGCACTGCTGGTAACATGGCCATGGTTGCCGTTATGGCAATGGTAATTTCATCTGCACCAAAAGAGACTAGCATAGAAAAAATAGCTACTTGAGAAAACCAGGTTCCAAAGTAAGAGATAAACTGTATCAGTGAAAGTCTTTTGATGACGGGGTGTTTGAGTGTATCTAAGTAAGTCATTCTAATCTTCGTCTATAAGGGCATAAGGGATGTTCTTTTGTTCTAGGGTATCAGTATACATCTTAAATGCTTTTTTGGCTAAGTCTTGCTCGTCTGAAGCCACAGAAATAGAAACTTTCCATCCATCAGCGTAAAGTTTTGGCAAAGAGGAAAACTCTACACCTTTGGGCATTTGTTCCATGACTTCAATGAGTTCATTTTCTTTACACAACGCAGTGAGTGTGTGTCTATAATGTGCTTTTTTGTGAGGAATGAGTTTTTTTAAAATCTTCTCGACCATAGGGTGGCTCATTGCAGGAAAGCCTGGCATGAAAAAGTAACGTTCATCAAGTGAAAAGGCGGGCATCTTGTTAACGGGGTTGTCTAAGAGTGCTGCACCTCTTGGAAGTTCTGCCAGTTTTATGGGATGAGGGTAGGCTTTCTCTCCAAGTCTTTCCAAAATGATCTCTTTGGCTTCTTCATGCACGGGAAGGGTGCCATCTCTAAGTGCTAACGCTGCACATTTACGTGTATAATCATCAGGTGTAGAACCAATACCACCAAAAGAAAACAGTACAGCATTCTCTTGTGAAGCAATAAATTGAATGGATTTTATAATAAGTGCAGGGTCATCTTCAATGATGAAAGAGCCTGTAAGTTTATGCCCTTTGTCTTTTAAAGCTTTGGTGACAAAGTCAAAGTGGGCATCGGTGCGTCGACGGTTAAGGATTTCGGTTCCAATGATGAGGGCAAAGAATTGAGGATTTTTCATAACTCGGATTATATCATCTTTACTTATAAGCATTCTTCATCTATGCTAGGTACATTAAAATTTCAATACATAAAAGAAGATGATGTTGGAAAATCATTGAATTCAGAGCTTGATTCAAGCATCTATGGAATGATGGCTATGCTTAAATACTCAAATGCAGTTCTTTCATTTTCCTAT
>Ga0310122_10000733_pt1 | contig 20728 bp, 16 predicted proteins | sample CB6_Bottom_1051__FD_203503 | JGI IMG/M metagenome (GOLD analysis project Ga0310122, IMG submission 203503) | Marine microbial communities from Western Arctic Ocean, Canada - CB6_Bottom_1051 | ecosystem: Environmental > Aquatic > Marine > Oceanic | place: Canada: Western Arctic Ocean | collected...
GACGCTTGGCCAAGGGCTGCATGTTGGCCAACTGGCAAAGCCTCCCGCCGGACACCCCGTCTCGGCTTGGCGTCATCACCAGCCGGCGCATTGGCAAGGCGCACATTCGCAACCGTGCGCGGCGGCTAATGAGGGAATGCTTCCGCCTGCACCAACACGAACTGCTTCAGCGGGTGGACTTGGTGCTGGTCGCCCGCCGCTCCATCGTCGGCAGGGGGTTCCACTCGGTGGAACGACATTTTCTCGCGCTGCTCAAAAAAGCTGAACTGTTGCCGTCTGACGCGGCGGCTGTTTACCCCGCTGCCCCGTAGGATGAATCCCGCCCAACATTTCATCGTGTTGCTGATCCGGTTTTATCGACTGGTTCTTTCGCCGCTGAAGAATGTCCTGTTCGGGCCGGGTGGCTCGTGCCGCTTCACACCGACCTGCTCGGAATTCACACTCGATGCGGTGCGCACGCACGGTGCCATTGGTGGCACTTGGCTTGGCCTCCGGAGGCTGTTGCGTTGTCATCCCTGGGGCGCCTGCGGGCACGACCCCGTCCCGGTCAAGCTGGCCCGTTAATCATTTTTCATGGATCGCACCGCAGTCATCGTTGTCATCATCTGCGTGATACTTCTGTTCACCTGGCCCGCGCTGCTGGAGAAAATCTCCCCCACCCCACCGCAGCCCATTCAACCCACCAACGCCGCCCCGGCCCGGGTCGCCGGACAGACGAACGCCCCCAATACTGCTCCGTTTCAACAGGCGCCGCTCTCACAGGGACCGGTCAGTCCTGATTTTAAAGCACCTGTTAAGCTGGACTCCCCGAAACTTTTTCATCTCGAGAGTAAAGAATCCTACTACATATTCACCTCCGAGGGCGGTATTAAAACCGTGGAACTCAAAAAACCGCACGTGGTCCTTGGCAATAATGTTGACTTGCTATGGGGCACGAACAACGGAGATGCCGATTCAAAACCCATCATACTCAATTATGGGGTGGAGTTGCCAGTGTTTGCGCTCAAGGGCATCGATGACTCGGAGTTTTTTGTGACCGCCGAAGACAGCCTCGTTACGATGGTGTCCACAAACAAAGCCGGCATACGCATCACCAAGGAGTTCCGCGCCGGAACGAATTATCTTCTGCACTCCACAATCACACTGACCAACCCGATGACGGAGCCGGTTGCGCTGCAGCAATGGAAACTGATGCTGGGCACCTCCATGCCGCTTCAGGCCGGGGGGCGTTATCCGGTCTGGGGCGCCCAATGGCATAACGGAGAGGACATGGAGGACATCGACGAGAGTTGGTTTGCCAACAGCACGCTTGGGTGCTTCCCGGGAACCCCGCGTCCCTATTTCATATCTGCCGACCAGCCGGTCAAGTGGGTCGGGGTTCACAACCGGTTTTTCGCAATGACCACCATGCCGACAGAGGCATTATCCGGCGCCCGCGTTTACTCAACCACAACCACCCACCGCCTGCCGAACGAGCGGCTGGAAGAGGATGAGCAATATGTCCATGATTCTGGAATCCTGGCCGGCTTGCAGTTTGACGCGCAGGTCTTGAAACCCGGTGAGAGTGTCGTACAGCAATTCACCACCTATGCAGGCCCCAAGGAATACCGCCTCCTCAAGGCGCACGCACTAACCTACGGGAACTCGATCGATTCGGTCATGGGATTTGACGGTTTCTTTGGCTTCTTTGCCAAGATTTTACTGTGGGCCATGTCCAGCATACACAGCAGCTTCGGGCTTGGTTACGCTCTTTGCATTATCGTGATCACCATCATCATCAAGATTCTGTTCTGGCCTCTCACCCGGGCCAGCACCGTTTCCATGAAACGCATGGCCGCCTATCAGCCGCAGATGGCTGAGATCCGCGAAAAGTACAAGGACGACAAGGAGAAGCAGAACAAGCGGATGATGGAGTTCATGCGCGAACACAAGATCAACCCGATGGGCGGCTGCCTGCCGATTTTGATCCAGATCCCGGTGTTCTTCGGGTTCTTCACCATGCTGCGGAGTGCCGTAGAGTTGCGCGGGGCGGAATTCCTCTGGGCCTGCGACCTGTCCCAATCCGACACCATCGCTCACATCGCCGGATTCCCGATCAACCCGCTGCCGATGATCATGGGCGTGACCATGCTTTTGCAGGCACGCATGACCCCGGTCTCCCCCACCGCCGACGCAAACACTCAGAAGATTATGAAGTATATGCCGCTCATGTTCATCGTGATCCTGTACAACTTCTCCGCCGGCTTGACGCTTTACTGGACGGTGCAGAACATGCTTAGCATCCTGCAAACCAAGCTCACGAAAAACATCGTCGTGGAAGCGCCGTTGAAAAGCGAAAACTCGCCCTTGGCCAAGCCGATAAAAAACAAACGCAAGCGCAAGAAATAATTCCCAATCACACCATGAGTACAACCACACAAGACCCCAAGACCCTGCTCGAGTCCCTGCTGAACAACCTCGGCTACCAAGTGACCATCGAGGAAAAAGTGACAGAAGGCAGCAAGGTGCTGGACCTCAAGACAGCCGATGATTCCGAGCGACTCATTGGCCGCAAGGGCCAGACGTTGCTCGACCTGCAATACATCCTCAATCGCATGCTGTTTCAGCACAACGAAAATGCCGAGAAAGTGCAGCTCGATGTGGGCGGATACCGATTCAGCGAGGATGACAAACTGGTCGACAAGGCCAAAAAAGCCGCCGAGCAAGTCCGCCGCTGGGGCGACATCGTAGAACTGGAGCCCATGAACTCATACGCCCGCCGGATCATCCACAACACCCTGAAGGACGATCCGGACATTGAAACGCAGAGCGTCGAGGTCGACGGCACCCATGACAAGGTCATCATCCTCCGACCCAAAAACTAGCCGATCCAAGCTAATCATTGCCCTTTGCCCGGCAAGTTCCTAACCTCTGCGGACTCCGCAGGGAGTCCATGGCGCTAGCGCACCGAACAAAATAATGGAAGCAGCCAAACACGACGTGGAACGCAAGTCGCTCGATCAGCGCCACCAGATGAGCGACCTCGAGCGCCTGCGGCACTCCTGCGCCCACGTGCTCGCCACCGCCGTCCTGCGCCTCTGGCCCGATGCCAAGCTCGACATCGGTCCGCCGACCGCCGAGGGATTCTACTACGACTTCGACCTTGATCACCGGTTTTCGCCCGAGGACTTCGAGGCCATCGAGGCCGAAATGAAAAATGTGGTGAAGGAAAACCAGACGTTCGAGCGCTCCACAAAAACCCGCGACGAGGCCAGGGCGTTTTTTGAGGAACGCGGCCAGACGTACAAGGTCGAGCGCCTGGCCGACATCCCCGAGGGAGAGGAGATTTCATTCTACCAGAACGGCGAGTTCGTCGATCTCTGCGCCGGGCCGCACGTCATGCGCACCGGCAACGCCAAGGCCTACAAGCTGCTCCGCGTCGCCGCCGCCTACTACCGCGGCAACGAGAACAACCCGCAACTGCAACGCATCTACGGCACCGCGTTTCCGAACAAGACGCAGCTCAACGAGTGGCTCGTGGCGCAGGAGGAGGCGCGCAAGCGGGACCACCGCAAGATCGGCCGCGAGATGCAGTTGTTCGCGTTCGACGACGACGTCGGCCCCGGCTTGCCGCTCTGGCTGCCCAAGGGCACGGTGCTGATCGAGGAACTGGAGAAACTGGCCAAGGAGACGGAGTTCGAGGCAGGCTACGAGCGCGTGCGCACGCCGCACTTGGCGCGGGAAAGCCTGTACAAGACTTCCGGCCATCTCCCTTACTATGCCGAGAGCATGTTCCCACCGATGGAACTCAAGGATGACGACCCGGACAAGCCGACCGACCGCATCTATCTCAAGGCGATGAACTGCCCGCATCACCACAAGATTTTCTCGGCGGTGCCACGCAGTTACCGGGAACTGCCGCTGCGCCTGGCCGAGTATGGCACCTGTTACCGCTACGAGCGCTCCGGCGAACTGATGGGCCTCATGCGCGTGCGCTCGATGCAGATGAACGACGCGCACATTTACTGCACAACGGAGCAGTTCGCCGACGAATTCCGCGCTGTGAACGAGATGTACCTCAAGTATTTCAAGATTTTCGGGTTCAACAAATTCAGCATGCGCTTCAGCACGCACAGCGCCGAGCGGCTTGGTGACAAATACGTCGGCGAACCGGAACTGTGGATACAAACCGAGGACATGGTGCGACAGGTGCTCGTCGAGTCGGGCGTTGATTTTGTGGAAGTGCCGGATGAGGCCGCGTTTTACGGACCAAAGATCGACGTGCAGGTGTACAGCATCTCCGGCCGCGAATTCACTATCGCCACCAACCAGGTGGACTTCGCCGTGCCCAAGCGCTTCGGCCTCGAGTTCAAAACCCGCGACAACACCACCGAGACGCCACTCTGCATTCACCGTGCCCCGTTGGGCACGCACGAGCGCTTCATTGCCTTTTTAATCGAGCACTACGCCGGCAACTTCCCGCTTTGGCTTGCACCGGAACAGGTACGACTGCTGCCGTTTGGCGACGACCAAGCCGACTACGCCGAGGACGTCGTCGCTGAACTGCGGAAGCACAGAGTCCGCGTGAAAATCGACACGACTTCTGACAAAATCGGAGCCCGGATTCGCCGCGCCGAAACCGACAGAGTGCACACTATTTTACTCATTGGCCAACGTGAGCAGGAAGCCGGCAAACTCGCCGTGCGCGAACACGGTAAAGGCGATCTCGGGGCCAAGCCACGGGACGAAGTCATCGCCGACCTGCTCAATAAAATCAAAACCCGCGAAGGCTGACTGCGCTTGGCCAAGCGCCACTGAATTGAATCGACCAAAATGAAAGTACTTGTCTGCGACCCCATTTCCCAAACCGGAATCGACTTCCTGAAACAACAGGAAGGACTTGAGGTGAGCGTGCTCGACCGCTGCCATTCGGAGAAGGAACTACTACCACTCGTCGGCGACGTCTCAGCGATGGCTGTCCGCTCCGAGACCAAAGTCACCAAGGCGCTGCTCGAGGCTGCGCCGGAGATGAAAATTGTCGGCCGCGCCGGGGTCGGCGTTGACAACATCGACATCGAGGCCGCCACACAAAACGGCGTGATCGTCATGAACACTCCCGGCGGCAACACGATCGCCACCTGCGAATTGACCTTCTCGATGATGATGGCACTTGCGCGCAACATCCCGCAGGCCCACGGCTCGATGGCCGCCGGCGAATGGAACCGCAAGGCGTTCAAAGGCGTCGAGCTTTACGGCAAGACACTCGCCGTGCTGGGCATGGGCCGCATCGGCGGCGAGGTGGCGCGGCGCGCAGTGGCCTTCGGCATGCGCGTGCTGGCCTTCGATCCTTACATCACGCCTTCCCGCGCCAAGGCGCTGCAGGTGGAACTGTCCAGTTTGGATGATATTTACGCGGCGGCGGACTTCATCACGGTTCACATGCCGTTGACCGACGAGACGCGCGGCATGCTCAGCAAGGAGACGTTCGCCAAAATGAAGCCAAGCGTACGGCTGCTTAACTGCGCCCGCGGCGGAATCGTCAGCGAGGCCGACTTGATGGAGGCACTACAAGCCGGGCAAATCGGCGGCGCGGCGCTGGACGTGTACGAGACCGAGCCGTTGGCCGCCGACTCGCCGTTGCGCCAATGCCCAAACCTCATCCTGACCCCGCATCTCGGCGCCAGCACGGCCGAGGCGCAGGACAACGTCGGCCTCGAGGTGGCGCAGGGCATTGCCGATTATTTGCTGCACGGCAGCCTGATGAACTCCATCAACATGCCAAGCCTCGACGCGCAAACCTCGGCCAAGGTGCAGCCGTATTTGCGCTTGGGCGAAAGGATGGGCCTGTTGCTGTCGCGGCTTGGCCAAGCGGGCACCGAGCGCCTGGTCATTACCTACGGCGGCTTGGCCACCGAACTGCCCGGTGACCCCATCGCCCGTGCCATCATCAAGGGGTTTCTCGGGGCTGCCATGGGCGAGGAAGTCAACCTCGTCAACGTCCGCGCCATGGCCAAGGAGCGCGGGCTGATCGTCGAGGAGATCAAGTCCAGCGAGCAAGTGGACTTCAAGGAATGGCTGCACATCCGGGCATGGGCCGGTGAGCAAAAGGTATCGGTCGCCGGATCGTTCTTTGGGCTGGCGCAGCATCCGCGCATTGTCCGACTCAACAGCCAGCCGGTCGAAATCGTCCCGGAGGGCATCCTGTTCATGATGAGCAACAAGGATCGCCCTGGCATCGTCGGGCACTTGGGCAGCGTGCTCGGCAATCACAGCGTCAACATCGCCAATATGAGCCTCGGGCGTGATCGCGAAGGCGGCGAGGCCCTGACCGCGCTGAACATTGATAGTGTGCCAAGCGCCGACTGCCTCGCCGAACTCGAGGCCGACCTAGACATCAACAACATCCGGATCGTCCAGTTTTAGCCAAACGCTTGGCCAGGATCAGGAATAGCCCTCCGGTCCCATGTTGTTGCGCTCGATTTCCATCGACAGGAAGTGGGAGACGTTCACCAGGCGCGTCTTAATGTCGAGCGACTCCAGCACCACTTGGCGCTCGAGAGGGTTGCGAAGCAGGGTTGAGGCGACAAAATCAGCCAATCTGTGAGCTGTATTCAGCTTCTTCAGAAGATCCATCCCGTTTTTGGCTGTCATTCCCGAGAGCACAGTGTCAGGCGGGGCAACCGGAGACTCCAACATCATTCCCGGCAGGGCAGACGGAAGATCGCCATTCATCCCATGGCCAAGGCGATCCTTCACCATCGTCAGCAACCGATCCCGCAACCCGGAAACCTCGGGGGCCTCCTCCCCGGTGCTGTCCAGCGGTTCGACACGTTCCACTCGATACGGCTTGTAACGGGCGGCGCCCACACATTGAATCCTCTTCAAGCCAAGGAGAAGCAGGTTCGAAGTCCCGTCGGGTGCCCCCACACAAACCCTCACGACGCCCAGGCAGGCCACCGGCATGGGAACTTCCCGGCGGGTGCCGGGCCTCCGCATGGCGATGGCAAACATCCGGTGCGATTCGAGCACGTCGGACAACATCCTCCGGTACCGGGGCTCAAAGATGTACAGGGGAAGGATCGCACCGGGAAACAGCGTGGCGTTGCTCAAAATCATCGACGGGGTTTTGCCCGGAATCAGCACAGGAAAAAAATACACAAAAGTCGAAAAAACGGAAGAAACCACACAAATTAAGGGTTGCGGCGACGGGGAAGTTGCGCCATTGTTTCCGAACTATGAAAGGCAAAGGATTAATCTTTTTTGCGGGATTCGCGATATTGGCGGGAGCCGTCTCGACCGTTTACCTGAAACAAAAGATCACAGAAAAGGAAGTGGTAATAACGGGGTTGGAGTCCGATAAGGTATCGCTGGAAAAGGACAAGGCATCCCTGGAAAAGGACAAGGAATCCCTGAAAAAGGACAGGGAAGATCTGACAGTGAAGCTCAATACAGCCGACTCAAACCTTAAATTGACGAAGACAAAATTGTCCGACTTGAGCAACGAACATTACGAATCTCTCAAGGAAATGGAAGTACAGCGGAAGGTAGAGGAGGACCTCATGGAACAAATCTCCGCCAAGGACGAAAAAATCAGCGCTCTCAACGGCGAACTCCAAACGGCCCAGAACAAAAACCAGGACTACGACTCGCAAATCAAGACGCTCAACAGCCAAATGGCCGACAAGGACCGGAAGATCGATGACATCGGCCGACGCCTTAAGTCAACCGAGGAGGATCGCGACCACTTGCTCCTTGAGCAAAAAAAGCTGATCGCTGAGAAAGCTGAGTTGGAAAAGCAGTTTCAGGATATTTTGGTCCTGCGCAAGAAGGTGCAGCAATTGCAGGTTGAACTCATGGCATCCAAGAAACTCGAGTGGCTTCGTCGCGGTTTCTACGGGGGTGCCCGCAAAAAAGGCGGATCGCAGCTCATGAGCATGAGCAAAAAAAATGACCGTAAAACAGTCTCCACCAATGCCGACCTCAACGTCGAGATCCGCCGGGATGGGACTGTCAAAATCGTCCCGATCGAGACAAACTCGCCCCCCAACGGGGCCACCCCATGACCCGGCCCGGGGTTCTTGAGGACACTCACAATCGCATCATTCGCGATCTCCGGATTAGCATCACGGATCGCTGCAATTTCCACTGCGTCTACTGCCTGCCGGAAACCGAGGAGGCGGCTAACTTTTATCGGCCTAATACACTTGGCCCCAGCAAAACTCGGCCCGCGAACAGCAATCCGATTTACCCCTGGAAGCCACGGTCACAAATCCTTACCTTCGAGGAGATCACCCGCGTCACCCGAGTGGCGGCTTCGCTTGGGATAAACAAGGTTCGGATCACCGGCGGCGAGCCACTTCTTCGCAAGGGCGTCGAGAATCTGGTTTCACAGATTGCCGCCATCGACTCGATTCGCGACCTGTCATTGACGACCAACGGCACCGGCTTCCCCGCCTTGGCCAAGCGCCTCAAGGAGGCCGGGCTTGGCCGGGTGACGATCAGCCTCGACTCGCTTGACCGCGACAATTTCAAAAAAATCACCGGGCGTGACGGGTTGCCGGAAGTGCTCGAGTCGATCCGCTCGGCCAAGTCGCTGGGCCTCGCCCCGGTAAAGCTCAACGCGGTGATCATTCGCGGCCTCAACGACCACGAGATCGTGCCTTTGGCCCAATTTGCCGCGGAGGAGAGTGTGATTATGCGCTTCATCGAGTTCATGCCATTGGGTACAAGACAAGCGTGGCAACGGGATCATGTTGTCTCCGGCAGCGAAATCATCGAGCAAATCCGCTCACACATCCCCCTCATCCGTCTCCCCGCTGGCAACCCCTCCGAGACATCCACCCGCTGGTCGCTTGGCCAAGGGGGTGGCGAGATCGGGATCATCGCGCCGGTCAGCCAGCCGTTTTGCGGCAACTGCAACCGCATCCGCCTGACCGCCGACGGCAAAATTCGCACCTGCCTTTTCAGTCTCGGCGAGCACGACCTGAAGCCCACACTCCGGAGTGAAGCCGACGACATTGAGTTGGCGGCTGAGTTGCAGCGGATCGTCCTGAAGAAAGAACCCGGCCATCGGATCGGGGAGCCTGACTTCGTGCAGCCCGCCCGAACGATGAGCCGCATCGGGGGTTGAGCGCCAAAAAGAAGGTGACCGCGGGAGCTTGAGCGGTTACCAATCCCGCAGCCATGGATCTGACCTCGTCGTATATCCGGGCCGTCAAGTCGCTCGACCAAATCGACATCGCGGTTCTCGTCAACAACATCATCCTTGACGCAGTTCATGACAAGGCGAGCGATATTCATATCGAGCCGTGGGAAAGCACCCTTCCCATCCGCCTGCGCATCTCGGGCACACTGCGTGAACTCACCCACCTGCCGCACGAGTTTCTCGACCGCATCGCGGGCCGTCTCAAGGTCATGGCTGACCTGGTCACTTACGAGACCGAGATGCCGCAGGAAGGCCGCGTCCCGGCCAGTGCCGAGTTCGGCAATGTGGAACTGCGCGTCTCCATCTTCCCCACCGTTCGCGGGGAAAAAATTGTCATCCGGCTGTTCGACCCGCAAAACCGCAGTTTTAATCTCGAGACGCTCGGCTTCGAGGCGGACACTCTCGAACGGTTCAAGAAACTCATTCGGCAACCCAGCGGGCTCATCCTGTTGAATGGCCCAACCGGCTCGGGCAAGACAACGGCAATCTACTCAGCCCTCTGCCACTTGGTCGAAACCCACGGGCCCACCATCAGCATCAGCACGGTGGAGGACCCGGTGGAATTCAACCTCCCGATGATCAGTCAGTCGCAAATCAGCAACTCCCGTGGGTTCACTTATCCCATGGCGCTCCGTTCACTAATGCGCCAGGATCCGGAGGCGATCATGATCGGGGAGATTCGCGACCCGGAAACCGCCGCCATCGCCGTACAGGCCGGCCTGACTGGCCACATGATTTTCAGCACTATCCACAGCGACAGCACGGTGGGGGTTTTTGCCCGGCTCATCAATATGGATATCGAGCCGTTTCTGTTGGCCTCCAGTATCACGGGGGTGCTTGGCTTGCGCCTGTTGCGCACCATTTGTCCCCGATGCAAAACCCAATCCCAGCCCAGCCCCGAGCACCTTTCCCTGCTTCCCGACGGCTTCGCGGAAGAGAATGAATTTCACACCGGCACCGGCTGTGACGCCTGTTCCCAGACCGGCTATCTCGGCAGGGTGGCGGCAACTGAGTTGTTGAATTCGAGCGAGGCCGTCCGTGAAGGGGTCATCCAGAAACTGCGAACCAGCAAGCTGCACGACATAGCGATCGAGCAGGGAATGACCACCCTTTGGCAGAACGCGATGGCCAAGGTCCAGCGCGGGATCACCAGTCTCGAGGAGGTTGTTCGGGTGATTTCCATCAACCAACTGTAACCCGCCAAGCGCTTGGCCAAGCGCAAAAAAGGCGTCCACCGCAGGGTGAACGCCTTGTGAAAAAACCGGAATCTACCGCTCTTCCCTGGCCAAGCGCTTGTTGGTGATGGCGTCGAACACCTCGAACTCCTCCGGGTGCAACCCCTCCTCCGCCCGGAAGGAAATTTTCACCAGATAACGTTTCTCCATGTCGATGAAGATGTCCCCGTCCTCGTTGCGCAAGCGATCCAGCACACCGGTGTGGACGTTCACCCGCAGCTTGAAATCGGTCTCCTCCTCGCGGCGTTGCTTGAGCTTGTCGCGTTTTTTGATGATCTCGCTGAGCTTGCGCTGGATGTCCACGCTCATGGTCAGCGGGCTCTTGATCTTGCCGCGGCCACTGCAGTGTTCGCAATCGCCGTAGGCGGCGTCGCGGACGCTCTCGGACTGGCGCTGGCGGGTCATCTCCATCAGGCCAAGGTCGGAGATGGGCAACACGTGGGTCTTGGCCTTGTCCTTGCGCAGGCCGTCGCGCATGCGGTTGAACACATCGCGCCGGTCGTGCGACGGTTTCATGTCGATGAAATCCAGCACAATCAGGCCGCCGATGTTTCGCAGCCGGAGTTGCCGGCAAACCTCCTCGGCCGCCTCGAGGTTCACTTGAAGTAACGTCTTGTCTTTTTCCTTCTTGTTTTTACCCTTGTACCGATGGCTGCCGGTGTTCACGTCCACCGCCACCAGCGCCTCGGTCTCGTCGATGATGATGTATCCACCACTGGGCAGCATCACTTGGCGTGTATAGGCTGTCTCAAGCTGGCGCGTGACCCCGAACCGGTCGAATATCGGCTCCGAGTAGGAATAGCGCTGCACCTTGTCCAGCGCCCGTTTGGAAATGCGGCTGATCAGTTTTTTGACCCGCTCAGCCTCGGCGGCATTGTCAACGACAATTCGCTCCACATCTTCAGTCAAAAAGTCGCGAACCGTGCGCTCGATCAAGTCCGGTTCCTCAAAAACACATGTGCCGGCCTTCTGGGTTTTGACCAGACCGGTGATTTCTTTCCAAGTCTGCAACAGGATGGCGAGATCCCGGATGAAATACGCCTTTCGCTGCCCCTGCCCCGCTGTCCGGATAATGACCCCCATGCCTTCGGGGATGTCGAGTTCGCGCACAATTTTCTTCAGTCGTGCACGCTCCTCGCGGTTCTCGATCTTCCGGGAAACACCGGACTGCTCCGAGTTGGGCAGCAGGACAAGATAGCGCCCCGGCAACAGGACGTTGGTCGTCACCCGCGGCCCCTTGGTTCCGATCGGCCCCTTGGTCACCTGTACGGTCAACTCCGTGCCTGACGGATATTTCCTGGGGATGTCCTTGTTGGTGATTCTCGGCTTTTCCTTTTTGCGTTTCCCCCGGTCCACCACGTCGTAGGAGGAATCGAGCGGGCTGGGAATGATGTCCCAGTAGTGAAGAAAGGCGTTTTTCTCCAGGCCAATGTCCACGAAGGCCGCCTTGAGACCATCCTCAAGGTTGCGGATTCTGCCTTTATAAATGCTCCCAACCATCCGTAGGCTGTCCATGCGCTCGATGGTCAGGTTCTCGAGTTTGCCCTTTACGGTTATCGCCACGCGGGTCTCAAGCGACTCGGCGTTGATCAGAATTTCCTTGTGGGTGTGCTGGATGGGGCGGAAGACGCCCTTGACCTTGCTGACGAATTTCTTAGCGGTGCGCTCAACCTTCTCCTTGATGGAGCCAGCCGCTTCTTCCGGCAGTTCAACCGGCTCAAAGTCGGTGTTACCCCGTTTGGGTGGCGTTGCGGGTTCGGCTTGTCTCGACGCCTCGCCATCCGCTGTGTCGTTGGTGAGTTGCCGTTGCCCCTTGGCTGACTCGAGGTCAGCATCGGCCGGCAAACCGTGCGCCTTGTTCTCGGCACGCACGATTTCGTTTTCGTGCTGCCGCGTGTTAAAGAGTTCGTCCTGCGGGGTTTGAATCGTCTCGACATTCGCGCGTGCGCTGAGGCTGGAGCGGTCGGGCCTGCGGTTCAATCCACCGGGGGGTTTGAATCTCATGCCGCGCCTGTTGTTGCTGCGGCCAAATGATTTCTTTGCTGCCATGATAATTTAATATGCCTTTCTGTGTAGTTGTATGTTTTGCAGGACAGCGATGGCGATCAGCGAACTCAAGACGGATGATCCGCCGTAGCTCAATAGTGGCAACGGTATCCCCGTCACCGGCATCAATCTCAGGTGCATGCCGATGTTCACAAAAACGTGGCAAAAAATGAGAGTCACAATTCCCACTGCCAACAGTTTGCCCAGGCGATCCCTCGCCAAGGCTGCGATCTGCATCCCTTTTAAAAGGATGACGGTGTATAACGCCAGCACTGCCATGCTGCCCAAAAACCCTGTCTCCTCCGCAATCACGGAGAAGATGAAGTCGTTGTGAGCCACGCCCTTGGGCAGATAGCCCAAGCGGGTTTGTGGCCCTTGTCCCCACCCTTTTCCTGTCAACCCTCCCGAGCCGACGGAAATCTCGGCCTGCCGTATGTTGTGCGTGCGCTCTCGCTGCAATGCACGGGCGGCCTTGCGCTCCGCCGGGGTGGCGTTCGGCGGAGCAAAATCCTGGTGAAAATAAACTAACAACCGGTGGCGCTGATATTCCTGCAGGGAGATTCGCCAGTCTGCGGGAAAGTAGAGTGCGTTGATGATCACAAACAGCACAACCACCGTCGATGCCCCGAGGAACTTCCCCAGGAACCGAAGCGGCACACCGGCCACGAACATCATCGCGATCCCGATCGGGAAAAATACCAGCGATGAGCCCAAATCCGGCTCTTTTAATATCAAAATAAATGGCAGTGCAGTCATCCCAAGGGCTTTTAGAAACACCCCTGGCATTAACATCTCCTCGTTGGGCCGCGTCAAAAAATCGGCCAAGGCGAAGATAAACGCTAATTTCGCAAATTCCGAGGGCTGAATGAGGGTAATCCCCAAATCGAGCCAGCGCCTCGCCCCGTATCGCACCTCGCCAATGCCCGGAATCAGCACCAAAACCAGCAAAATCAGGGTCAACCAGTAGGCTGGTCGCGCCCAACCGGCCAAGCGATGATAATCCACCACCACGAAAACCGCAGCCAAGCCAAGTCCCACCCCATAAAAGACTAATTGCCGGAAAAAATAGGAATTCAGCAGCGACTCGATCTCATACTGGTCAATCGCCGCGCTGAGGACAAATGCCCCGCCAAGCAGCATCAACCCGATCACGGCGCCGAACAAGAGCCAATCGACCCGCAACTTCCGAATATGGAGCAGTACTGTTTCCATCAGCGCTTGGCCAAGCTTGACTCTCCTTTCTCCCGCTCGCGTTCCAAGTCGCGAATCGCCCGATAAATCCTCCCGGCAATCGGCGCGCAGGTCGTGCCTCCCGACTCCCCGCTCTCCACCATCACCACAACGGCGTAGCGCGGCGACTCCACCGGCGCGAACGACACAAACCAGGTTACGTGGTCTGTGCGGAACAGGCGCACGCCACTCCGGGGATCATACTTCCCGGTGGGCACTTTCTTCTGCGCCGTGCCAGTCTTCCCGCCGATGGCCATGCCGGGCACACGCGCCGCGCGCCCGCTGCCGTCGCGATCGGCGACGTCGGCCAGCATCGCCTTGTGCATCAGGGCAACGGTCTCCGGCTTCAGGTGCAAGTCGTCGAGCACCTCCACCGGGATCACCCGGTTTTGCGCTTGGCCAAAGGCATGCTGCGAGTCAATGCGCTTGACCAAGCGCGGCTGCAACACCTTCCCGCCGTTGGCCACTGCCGAGGTCATCACCGCCATTTGCAGCGGGGTCACGGTGATTTCGCCCTGGCCAATGCAGAGGTTGCCCACGTCTCCCGCCGCCCAGCCGACCTTCTCCCCGAATTGGTTCCTCTTCTTTAACTTGTTGTCACGGGCGGGAAAATAACCGCCACTCTCACGAATGGGACTGGGCAAGTCGCCGGGCAAGCTGGCGAGCGTCTTTTGGCCAAGCCGAAAACGGTTCCCCCAGTCAAGGAGGATTCGCTTGCCCTGCCGCCATTGGTCGGTTTGGCCGTCGGGCTTCAACGCGTGGTGGATGAAATAAGTATTGCTCGATCGCTTGAACGCACGGATGAAATCGTAGTCGCCCGGCGGCGCGGTATCGTCCAACTCGTAGTTGGGATACAGTTTTGAATCCCGAAAATAACCCGGATTGTACACTTTTTCAGCCGGATCGATCAACCCCTCCTCAAGGTAAGCCACGGCGGAAATGAGCTTGAAAATGGAACCGGGCGGGTAAGAGACCCCGCCGGTGCCGGTGGCGCGGTTGAGCCAGCGATTGAGCCGACTGTCACTCAATCGGATGATTTCTTCCCGCGAAAACCCGGAAATGAACTTGTTGGAATCAAATCCCGGCAGGGACACGAGTGACAGCAGGTCGCCGGTGCGCGGATCCATCACCACCACGGCGCCCCGCGTCTCCGGGCCGTTGGCTTGAAGCGCCGCCTCGGCGGCCAACTGGATGTCGCGGTCGAGGGAAAGCACTATGTCGTAGCCCGACTCCGGCCATTGCCAGACCTCCTCGCTCGTGCGGTAGCTGATGTTGTTGACGCGAATCGTCTTGGCCCCGGCCTCCCCGCGCAACAGTTCGTCGTATACACCCTCCAACCCATCGACGCCGACATAGTCCGGCAGCCGGTAACGGAACCGGAACGGAATGTCGTCGCCGGTGTCCGGGTCGTCGTCGCGCCGAAGATACCCCAGCGTGTGAAACGCCATGTCGCCGTTGGGATACGTCCGAACCGGGTTGACGGACAAGTCCACTCCCGGCACCGCGTGAATCTGCTCGACGAACCGCGCCACTTGGGCCGGCGAAAGATCCTGCATCACGGCCATCGGCGTGTAACGGCGCTTGTAATAATGGGTGTGAAATTTCTCCTCGTCGAGAACCAGCGGTTGACCAAGGCGCAGGCTCACCTGCATGGTCAGGTTGCTGACCACTTGGTAGCGGGCCGTCCTACCCAACTCATCCTGCTCGGCACGCCGCAGCTTTCGCCCATCTTTCAAGCGCATATAGTGGGTGTAAAACAGCGGCCGCAACTCGTCGATGTACATGTGCACGTCGAACCGCAGCCGGTTCACGGCCAGCGGTTGCTGGTTGCAATCGAGGATGCGGCCCCGTGTTGCCGGGAGGCGCACGGCTCGCACCGATTGGTTTTCCTGCCGAACCCGGTAATCCTCGCCGGAGGCCACCTGCAGCCGCCAGAGGTTCACCGTCAACAGCAACATGCAGCACAGGATGAACGCCGTCATCACCCTGATCGGAATGTCCTTGCTGCGTAACTGGTCAAATACAAACACGGTTTCTGTCTCGGCTAATGCTTCCCGCGCACGATCTGGCGGTTCTCGTTGGGCCAACGGTTCGGGTCATGCAGTGGGTGCGAAAACCATCGATCCAACAGCTTGGCCAATCTCGCGAACACCGGGACTGCCACGCCGCAAAACAGCGCGTTGATAAGCCACCAGACACCCATCTCCCACCCGAACAACGGGGCGGCACCCACCAGCCACAACAGCCACACCTGAAGCAGCGGCACGGCAGCGCCCGCAGCGGTTCCGAGGTAAAATTGCGCCACGAGTTCATCCCGCATTATCAAGTCGCGAAAGGTGAAAACCGCCCACCCGACGATAAACAACGGCAGCACGCTCAGCCCCAGCGGGTTGGCCGACAGGCTGTCGAGCCACAATCCGGTCAGCATGGCTGAGGTGCTCACATGCCCGGCGCGCAGCGTCAGCCCGGCGCACACCAGCAGCGCCGGCGTCAGGTCGGGCTGAAAACCCAGCCACAACCTTGGCCCCTGCCAGTGGGACTGCAAAAACACGAGCAGATACGCCCCGATCAGCAACCCCAATGTCTTGTTGATTCTTCCCGTCACGGTGCTTGTTCAATATCGGGTCAACACCCGCACGGTCTCGAGTTGGTTCAAGTTGGCGTGCAGCTTGATTCGTGCCTCCACGTAAAGGCCGTCCTTGGACAGCCACGAATCCATCACTTGGCCAACCGGGATTTCCTTTGGGAACCCGCCGCCCAACCCGCTCGTGACCACGGCCTGGCCCGGTCGCAACTCGACATCGTTGGGCAGGTAGGTTAATTCCACCGTTCTCAGGTCGGAGCTGTATTGCCGTGGCGAAACAATGCCCCCCTGGCTTCGCGACTCCTTGATCAGCGCCGAGAATCTGCAGTTTGGATCACCCACCAAAACCACCCAAGAGGTCAAGGATCCAACCTCTGAAACCCGCCCCACCAAATTACCCTTGGCGGAGATGACTGGTTGATTGAATCGAATCCCCTTGTTGCTGCCGAGGTTGATCTTGATCCTCCGCCACCAGTTGAACGGGTCGCGCCCGACCACTCGCACCAGCTTGGTTTCCCACGGGATAAGCGGTTCCAACGCCAGCAATTCGCTCAAATGTTTGTTTGCACTTCGAAGCCGGTCGACTTCGTCCTGAAGCTCGGAAAGAGAAGCCGGCGCTTGGCCAAGCGCTTGGTTCGTGGGTGATGACTCGGAGTTCGTGGCCCCCAGTTGGCCAATCGACTCCAACGCAACCTGACCGGTGGTGCTGATGCCGATGAGCGGAAGAAAGAGCCCCCCGATGGCTGACTTGAGCCGCGCCCGGGCGCTCTCCGGCATCACCAGCAGCAGGAACACGGTCAGGAGCACCGCCCCGACCGCTGTCTGCTGCGATTTGTAAAAAAATCGTTTCATCCCGTCACGCAACGGGACGAACGCACTTTAATCTCCGCTGGAGGAAGCCAACCGCCGCAGGAACTGCAACTCCTGCAGCACACGCCCCGTCCCCTCGGCAACGGCCGTCAACGGGGAGTCGGCGATGTGAACCGGCAGGCCGGTCTCCTCGGCGATCAATTGGTCAATGCCCCTCACCAGAGCACCACCACCCGCGACAACAATGCCGCGGTCGACCAAGTCGGCCGAAAGCTCGGGGGGACACCTTTCCAGCGTCATGCGGATGGACTCAAGAATGTTGTTCAGCGGCTCCTTCAATGCATCCCGAATTTCCTCGGAACGAACTGTCATGATCCGTGGCAGGCCGGCACTTAGGTCCCTGCCCTTCACCTCCATCGAAAGCTCCTCTTCCAGCGGATACGCTGAACCGATCGTAATCTTGATTTCCTCTGCTGTGCGTTCGCCTATCATCAAATTGTAGGCGCGCTTCATGTAGGCTATGATCGTGTCGTCAAACTCATCGCCGCCGACACGCAAACTGCGGCTGAACACGATTCCCGCGAGCGAGATAATCGCGATCTCACAGGTACCACCGCCGATATCCACAATCATGTTGCCGGTGGGCTCATGCACTGGGAGCCCCACGCCGATCGCCGCAGCCATCGGCTGCTCAATCAGGTAAACCTCCCTCGCACCGGCATGGATGGCGGAATCCTTCACCGCCCGTTTTTCCACCTCGGTGATCCCTGATGGCACAGCCACCACTACCCGGGGTGCAATCAATTTGCGATTGTGAACCTTCTGTATGAAGTTTCTCAACATCGCCTCGGTGATCTCGAAGTCGGCTATGACACCGTCCTTCATCGGACGGATGGCCACGATGTTGCCCGGCGTTCGGCCGAGCATCCGTTTCGCCTCCATGCCCACCGCCAACACGGTGGTCATGCCGGCCTCGATCGCAACCACAGAGGGTTCACGCAACACAATCCCCCTGTCTCGGACATAAACGAGGGAGTTGGCTGTACCCAGATCGATTCCAATATCGTTGGAAAACAGGCTCTTAAATTTGCCTAACATGAATAACGCCTAAACGAAGAAGCCTACGGTTTGGGTGCGTAAACCGTCAAGTGAATACCCCGTTTCATGGCAAAAAATGCTGAAAAAAGAATTCCAAGTTTTCAGTTTCAAGTTTCCACTTCTTGTGGCCGCAACCGCAAACCGCAAGGCAAGATTGTCACTCCGTTCTTGCTTCTTCGCCGCCGCTTGGCTTGGATATCGCGCATGACAAGCCTTTGGCCGACCCAACGGTTTTCGCTGGGCATCGCCACCCTGATCGGACTGACCATGAGCGACTCCCCACTGCCCGCCGCAAACTACGACGAGGCCAAGGTGCCACGTTACGAACTCCCCGACCCGCTCACCATGCAGGACGGCGCCCCGGTGAAATCGGCGAAAGACTGGACGGAGAAACGCCGGCCCGAGGTGCTCGAGTTGTTCCGGAAACACGTTTACGGCCGCAGCCCGGCCAAGCCAAGCGGGCTCAAGTTCAAGGTCATCCAAAACGACGACACCGCGCTTGGCGGCCAAGCGATCCGCCGCGAGGTGCTCATCACCTTCGCCCGCAAGGAGGCTACCCCCGAGGCCAACCTGTTAATTTACCTGCCCAAAAACACCGACGGCCCGGTGCCGGCGTTCCTCACGATCAACTTTGTCGGCAACCACACCGTCCACCCCGACCCTGGCATCTCGATCACCCGCAGTTGGGTGCGCAACAACAAGGATTGGGGCATCGAAAACAATCGCGCCGACAAACGCTCCCGAGGGTCACGCCGCTCACGCTGGGCCGTCGAGAAAATCCTCGAGCGCGGCTACGCCTTGGCCACGATCTACTACGGCGACATCGATCCCGACTACGACGACGGCTTTGCCAACGGCGTACACCGCCTCTACCCCAAGCCGAAGCCGGACGAGTGGGGCAGCATCTCCGCTTGGGCGTGGGGGCTGAGTCGCTGCCTCGACTACCTCGAGACCGACCGCGACATCAACGCCAAAAAAGTCGCAGTCATGGGCCACTCGCGCCTCGGCAAAACCTCCCTTTGGGCCGGCGCACAGGACGAGCGGTTCGCTCTTGTCATCTCAAACGACTCTGGCTGTGGCGGCGCTGCGTTGAGCCGGCGTGAGTTCGGGGAGACAGTCAAACGGATCAATACCAGCTTCCCCCACTGGTTCTGTGACAACTTCACAAAATACAACGACCGAGTGAACGAGTTGCCGGTCGATCAACACATGTTAATCGGCTTGGCCGCGCCGCGCCCCGTTTACATCGCCAGCGCCACCGGAGACCCGTGGGCCGACCCCAACGGCGAATTCCTCTCCGGCTACCACGCCGGTTCCGTGTACGAATTGTTCGGCCTCAAGGGCGTCGGCGTGGCGCAGCAGCCAGAGGCCGACCATCCCGTTGGCCATCATGTCGGTTACCACCTCCGTACCGGCAAACACGACGTCACCGACTACGACTGGGAACAATACCTAAACTTCGCCGACCGCCACCTGAAGTAGCTTGGCCAAGCGCAACGCCAACCCCCCGGATTCATTGTAGGACACATTCCTTCACGAGGTATTCCACGCCATCTGCAACATGATGGGGTTGAAGGACACGGAGAAGGAAGAAAGCTCCGTTCGCCGCTTGGCCACGGGATTGTGCACGGCCCAGCACCAGAACCTGTCAGCATTCAAATGGTGGAGTGGGTTGGTTTAAGTTGCCAGAGCGGCTTCAAGTTCCTTCTTGGTTTTGCCGCCGTGTTTGCGGAGGAGATCGGCGGTTTTGAGGTTGCGTTTGCTCTGGGTGGCCAAATCCAGCGGTGTGCGCCCGCTCTCGCCCTTCGCATTCACATCCGCGCCATTGGAGACAAGCAGTTCGACTATTTCCTTGCGACCTCCAAAAGCCGCTTCATGCAAAGGAGTCCATCCATCAACGTTTTTCGCATTCACATCCGCGCCACCAGCCAAGTGTTGTTTGACGGCTCCGATGTTTTCCAAACTGGCAGCTTGATGAATTGTGATGCCTGATGCTTCAAGTTTGGCTTTCGGTGGTTCTGCCTTTGCAGCTTCGGCAAAGGGTTCAACCGGTTTTCCAATAGTTTTCATGGCTTAACCCGTTTTGCCACTGGGTTCCCGGGGGAATTCGGCGGTTTCGGTCCGTTTGAATCGAACGGCAAAATCTGGTGGTGTCTGGTTATTCTTGATCTTCGCATCCACATCCTCAGCGACTTCCATGTTACCAGAATTGGCTGCATTACAAATACAAATTTTCCGGGCTTGCACCTGTGCTGTTTGTCTGTATCTTAACCGTTGCTGGAATCTCTGTTCTCGTTGAGGGATTGTTATTCAACGAACCCTGTTGATACCGAGAGTCACCGAGATTTTGAGTATATCCGCCAATCCAGCTGAAAACCCTTTCAAGCAACGCTTGATTAAGAGTTGGCGTATGTTTCTGCCTACTGCCACCCGTGTTGATCAGACCGAGTGGGTCGGCAAACGAGTGTAGTGGTAAAAAATATGATTAATACCGTAGTTCCAAGCGCGATCATACTCGCCGCAGGCATGGGCGTACGCATG
>Ga0310122_10000734_pt1 | contig 20714 bp, 12 predicted proteins | sample CB6_Bottom_1051__FD_203503 | JGI IMG/M metagenome (GOLD analysis project Ga0310122, IMG submission 203503) | Marine microbial communities from Western Arctic Ocean, Canada - CB6_Bottom_1051 | ecosystem: Environmental > Aquatic > Marine > Oceanic | place: Canada: Western Arctic Ocean | collected...
CCACCGACGCGGGGTCGGTGGGGATGAAGGACTGCGGTTGCCTTGGACTGTTCACAGTATGACCGAGCGTTATGCTATCCGCTGCATCGTGCGTCTTCCACAAGCGCGTGCTGCGTTCGCCAATCCGGACTCTGTGAAAGTACGTCCCGCGACTTGAGTGGGACATTCGGCCACGCCATCATCAGCCTGAATTGGGGTCCCGCTCGGCTCGCGGGACCTACTTGCTCGTGAAGCTCTCGATCATCATCCCGACACTCAACGAAGAGGAATGCATTGAAGCGGCGCTAACGAGTGCGCTAACGGTAAATCCGCATGAAGTGATCGTGGCCGATGGCGGCAGCACGGACAAAACCGTCGAGATTGCACGTCAGTACGGCTGTAAAGTCATTGAATGTTCGCGCGGACGGGCCATTCAGCAGAATCGTGGTGCGAAATTGGCAAGCGGCGACGTTGTGTTGTTTCTTCACGCGGATTGCGAACTGGGTGTCGAATCGGGCGCTCAGATGGCGGCAGCTATCCAAGAGGAAAGCATCATTGCCGGAGCGTTTCGACAACGAATTCCGGTGCCTGGCATCTTGTATCGATGGCTGGAACGGGGAAACGCGGCACGCGTGCGTTGGCGAAAGATTCCGTATGGAGATCAGGGGATTTTCGTCCGACGAAATGTCTTCGAAGAAACTGGCTGTTTCCCAAACGAGCCATTGATGGAAGACTTGTTGCTGATGCGGCAGTTGCGCCGACGAGGGAAAGTTGTGTTGTTGGACGGGCCGCTGACTGTCAGCCCTCGCCGTTGGCGAAAACACGGGGTCATCCGGCAAACACTCAGGAATTGGTCGCTATTGACGGCCCACAAGTTGGGCGTCCCCCTCGACCGCCTTGCCCGGCTGTATCTTCCGCATTGGGAACCGACCCACAAACGTCGATGAACGGGCATTCGTCTCTTGATGACGATTCTAATGCTCGTGTGGAAAACGCGGATTGCTCGCGGAATTTGACACGACCGAATCGCGACCTATGTTTCGACAGTGGAGATTCCCGCGCGCAAGCAAGGGTTGATTGTTCTGATCGCCTAAAACGGCGAGCGGCGCCGATAGTCCGAAGAAGCGTTCAGAACAATCACGGCTCGCGTGTGCGCAGCACGGCCACTGGTTGATCGCGTTTTCAATTGCGTCGCCGTGGCGAGGTTGCCAAGGCGGCGACCGTGACAATCAAATCACGGTGACGTTGGTCCTTCCTTCGAGGTATGCAATGATTTCATCTCTGGAAAACAATCCTAAGCTGAATTCTCTCGCAACGGAATGGACTTGGTTTATGACGGGGTCGGTCGAGGAAGGTGAACGCATTCGGCATATCCCCTTGAATAAATCCAAGTTCACGATTGGACGTAAACCCGACCGCGACCTGTGCCTTTCCGCCGGTACGGTTTCGGGAAAGCATGCGGAAATCATCGTTACGGATGGTGCGCTGGTACTGCGCGACTTCAACAGCACGAACGGCACATACGTCAATGGGCATCGGATCGACCGCGAAACGCCGATCGGCGAGGGCGATTTGATTCACTTCGGCGGTGTCGAGTTTCGGGTCGGCCGCCGCGACGCGGAAAGCTACAACTGCACGGTGCAATGCACGTCGTTCGATCAGTCTTCGAAACTGATGCTGTTCCAACGGCTACTGAGCGAACCAGGCGTCGTCCCCCATTTTCAGCCAATTATCTCATTGAATGATGAAGCGGTACTCGGTTTCGAGGTCCTCGCACGCAGCAGCATCGAGGGACTCGAGAATCCTCGCGAAATGTTCATGACGGCAACTCAACTGAATCTGGAACAAGAACTGAGCGAAGTGTGCCGTCGTCAAGGCATTGTGATCGGACATTCGCTGCCACAATCCTCGATCTTGTTCTTAAACACTCATCCTGTCGAGAACATCAAGATGGGCCTCGCCAAGTCACTGGTCGAGTTGCGGAGATCCTCTCCGGACCGGCCGATTTGTCTCGAGATTCATGAAGCGGCGGTGACTGACATCGATGAGATGAAGGAGCTACGATCTAGTGCGGTTGAGTTTTAGCTGACGCGCTCTAGTCGGCGGAATTGAATTGAATCGACCTGGGTTTCGCCCGTTCCGATTTCGACAGTGTGACCCGCAGAACGCCGTCTTTCATCTCGGCATTCACCGGCATCCGCATCCACGGGAACGGGCCAAGGAATCGAGCGGTTGAACTGGCCTGTTCTGCGTTCCGAATGGTGTCGTACATCATCGTCGCCAATCGAAGTCGCTGCCCGATCACCTTTGATCGTCAGCATGTTTCCCGTCAACGCGATGTCGCTCCCAAGGGAGGCCAGCACTCACCAACTGAGGGGCAGGGCTCGCCTCTACGTGTGCCCTGATCCAGAATCTTGATCTCAAACGCCTATCGATTTCCTCCCAACAGGCATCAAACTCGGCTGAGATTCGTAACTCGACGGCCGCCTATGCAAGCAGCATCACAGCGCCAAAAGCTCGTTGCAGTGTTTTTGCCTTACGGGAAACATCCGTTGAACCGCGCGATGATTCGTGAGATCCGCAGCGTGTGACTCGCCTTTCGGTTTTTCACACGAGTTCGCGTACAGGCTCACGACGATCGAGGAGATACTGAGGGCGGCCATTGGGATCGGTGATGGTGGCGGTATTCACGTCGATGCCGAGTTGGTGATAGAGCGTCGCGAAGACTTCTTGATAATGAATCGGCCGGTCTTGAGGGACTTCGCCCAGGCGATTTGTTGAGCCGATCACCTGTCCCATTTGCATGCCGCCCCCGGCCAGCAGCGCACACGATGCCTGCGGCCAATGGTCGCGGCCTCCGCCCTTATTGATGCGGGGCGTGCGACCGAACTCACCCCAGGCAATGACGCTTACATCCTGATCGAGACCGCGGGTGTGCAGGTCTTCAACCAGAGCGGTCACGCCTTGATCGAGCTTTCCGAGTTGCGCGGGCAAGCGTTCAAAATTCCCGCCGTGCCGGTCCCAACTGCCAAACGACAGCGTGACGCAACGGACTCCCGCCTCGACCAAGCGCCGAGCCATCAGAAACTGATCCATCCAGTGCGGCCCCGCGTCCTCGCCGAATGCGGGCGACGAACTGCCGCGTCCGTAACGGTCTCGTAACGTCGGATTCTCCTTTTCAAGATCCATCGCTTCGACCAGCTTGCTGGAGGTCAGCACATCAAACGCTTTCTGAGTAAACGCGTCGACCACTTGCAGCTTCGAGTTGGCGTCAACGTGCCGACGAAAACGGTCAAAGCTCGCCAGCAGCGATTGGCGATTCCGAAGCTGCTCCAGCGTAACTCCGTTGAGGCGCATGTTGGCCATTCCCTCACTGTCCGGCTGAAATGGCACGTAGGCTTGCCCAAGAAATCCTGGAAGGCCCGGATTCGAATACGGGGCGTGCCTGGTCTTCGTCGTCAACCCGACAAACGGCGGCACGGCGGGGTCAACCGCCCCCTGAATTTTCGCGACTGCGGAACCGAGCGACGGATGATTGTCCTGACGCCCTTTCGGACCGATGGGGTATCCACTCAGGCACAGGTCCGAAGCGTGCTGATCCGGGCCGCCATACAACGACCGAATGATGGCGAACTTATCCATCATCTTCGCCAGCCGCGGCATGTACTCGCAGATTTCGATCCCCGGTACATTGGTGGAAATCGGCCGAAACGACCCGCGAATCTCCTTCGGAGCGTCCATCTTCAAATCGTACATGTCCTGATGCGACGGCCCGCCGGACAGGTAGATCATGATGATCGCCTTGTGCGACAGCTTTCTCCCTCGCGTCACCGGCGATGCTTCTTCCGCTTGCAGAATTCGTGGCAACGTCAGCCCGCCCAACGCCAGCCCGCCGAGCTTCAAGAATTGCCGCCGAGACCGCCCGTCGCAAGTTCCCGTGCGTCGTTCACCAAGGATTGAGAGCATTCCGAAGTTCTCCGTGTGTAAGCGGGCGTCACCACTATATATCGGCAGTGGTTGATGCATCAATACAGATACCGGCTTTTTTAGACTCAGAGTCACAGCATGATTTGTGTCATCGGTTTGCCGTAATCAATCTCAAGCCGTTTTCTGCCTGGGACCGACAAGCGATGCGGATCGAGACCGAGCAAGTTTAACACCGTTGCATGAATATCGGTGACGTAATGCGCATCTTCGACCGCATGAAAACCGAGTTCGTCCGTCCGTCCATGGACCATGCCACCTTTGATTCCCGCACCGGCAAACCAGACTGTAAATCCGTGAGGATGGTGATCACGGCCGGTGTATACTTTATAGGCGTCGCGCACTTCGACTCCGGGAGTACGTCCGAACTCGGTGCAGAAGACAACCAGCGTGTCGTCCCACATTCCGCGCTGCTTCAAGTCCTTTAACAACCCCGCCACCGGTCGATCGACGCGCTCACATGATCGGGCATGGAGTTTCTTCAAATTCAAATGAGAATCCCACTCACCGTAATCGCTCAGATAGACCAGCGAGAACCGGACACCCCGTTCGACCAGACGGCGCGCCGCCAGCAATCGTCGGCCGTAGACTTCCGTCGTCTTGTTGTCGATGCCATAGAGTTGTGCCGTGTGAGCCGTCTCGCCCGACATGTCCAATGCCTCGGGCACCGACGTTTGCATTCGGAACGCCAGTTCGTACGACTTGATCCTCGCCCGGACTTCGGCGTCCTGCGGGTACTCGACAGCAGAAAGACGATTCAGCTCGCTAATGAACTCGAATTGATTTTTCTGTTCCCGTGCAAGCACACTGTTCGGTCGAGTTCCAAACGGCAACGGGTTCTTCGGATCGAGTGACAACTCGACACCCGAATGCGCCGGGCCCAGATAATTTGCATCAAAATTCCACCGCACCCGCGTGTCTTTGTATTTTCCGATGAAGACAAACGAGGGCAGGTTTTCGTTTAGCGTCCCTAAGCCATAGTGGATCCAGGATCCGAGTACCGGTTCGGTTGGATCAAGCTTGTGTCGCCCGTGATGCATTTGGAATTCGGCGTTGTGGTCGTTGTCAGTCGTGTACATCGACCGCACGAACGCGATGTCGTCTACACAACTCGCCAAGTTCGGCCACCAATCGGTCACCTCGATGCCCGACTCGCCGTGTTTTCGAAATCCAACTTGCATCGGAAAGATTTTCGAGTGCGGACGATCTCCTCCCACAACCGCGCGCGAGCGCAGTTTGAACAGCGGGTTCTTCGTGGGATTGGAATACTCGGTTTCGTCGTAAGTCTTGTTTCCATATTTGACCAACGCCGGCTTGGGATCAAACGTCTCCATCTGGCTGTAGCCGCCGGACAGGAAAACCCAGATCACGTTTTGCGCCTTCGGCGCAAAATGCGGACGGCCATCAGGTGGTGAATAGGACGGTTTCCCATTTTCTCGACCATAGCCGTCTTGGTTGAGCATCGCTCCGAGCACCAAACCAGTAAAGCCCATTCCTGCATCCGCGAGAAATGTGCGTCTCTGAATTTGTTGGCATTGTGGTTTTGGCTGAGCCATTTGAGTTCAACCTATTTGGGTTATCAGCGAATTGTCACGAAGTCGTGGTGACTGAATAATGCTTGGATCAGATTCTCGCGTGCCCTGATCTCAGGGTCGGTTGACGCGGAATTCGCGGCGTCCTTTGATGTCGTCGCCAACTCGTCAGGATCTGCATTCTGAAAGAGCTTGGTTTGCCGTTCGAGAAACGCCGCACTTGCAGCTGATTCCGCATCCGACGGCGGCCGACATAGGACTTGGCGGAACGCTGCGTTGATGAAACTCGTTTTGTGATCGGCTCGGTATGATTGTTCATTTATTTCGGCCGCGAGTTTCCGCGCCAGCACTCGGCCTTGTCGAACAACCAGATCGCTATTAGCCATGGCCAATGCCTGCTGGGGACGAATACTTGTCGTGCGCCGATAGGCGTCGCAGGGATCGGCCGCATCGAATAAATCCAGGAACTGCATACGGCCTTCGCCGTGATGGTCGAAATAGAGACTGCGGCGTGGAGTTGTCAGCCCAAGCTTTTGGTCGATCTCCTTTCCACCCAGCGTCGTGTCGAGACTACCCGCGACATACAGTATGCCGTCGCGAAGAACTTCGGCCTCCATGCGCTTGGCATTGAATCGCCACAGATAGATGTTGTCGGGATCGTTGCTTTTCGAGCGATCTCCATTCGGCCCAACGGTTGACGCGAGACGATAGGTGTTGCTCGTCACGATCAAACGATGGATGTCCTTCATGCACCAGTCTTTTTCCATCAGTTCGACCGCCAGCCAATTGAGCAAATCGGGATGCGAGGGCTTTGCTCCGTTTCGGCCGAGATTCTCGGTCGTCTCGACAATCGCTCGGCCAAAATGACGCAACCAGATGTGATTGATGGCGACCCGCGCCGTCAATGGGTTCTCTTTATTGGCAATCCAACGTGCCAGAGCCGCGCGACGTCCAGTCGATTGACGCGGGTACTGCGGACTCAACGCGGTGTATTCTTTCGAGTCACCTTTCAATGCTTCTTCCGTCTTATTTACCGCCGCGAGAGCCATCGCGACACTGCTGTCCGCAGTCTTGATTTCGGCTTCGACTTTCTTATCCGCAGGCTGCTTGCTCTTGGCAATTGCCAACGCTCGCTCCGACCGAACCAACGCGACGCGAGCCACCTCGAACTTCGCTTGTCGTTCGGCGCGACTCGCCAACCGGGCCGCTTCGTCCGCATTGCCGGGTTCATTTTGGAATCGGACTTTGTCGGCGCCGATCCGAGCATCAATGGCTGCCAGGTCGGCGTTCGCTCGGACAACATTCGCTTGATCAACCCGCAGCGTCATTTCGGCAGCTGCTTTGGCCGCATTATCCTTTGCGCCGGCAACCAATTGTTTCGCCTTCACCAGGAGTTGCTGAGTCCGCTCAATTTCGGCCTTCGCCCTCGCAATCAATTCATTACGCACGAACGGTTTCAAGCCGGGATACCAAGACGTGGCTGGCAAATCGATGGGTTGAATTTTCAAGGCATCACCGCCAGCGATTGCGGGACCACCCGGTATCACTGGCGGCTTTCCCGGAATCACATTTCTCGCTTCGCCGCCCGTGTAGATGAAGGTCTCGGCATCCAGTTTCTCGTCCATGACGCGGACCAATCCGGAGACGATTGGCTTATAGGCCTTGCCGTACGAGTACTTCGGATACGCCCCGGGATCTGGCTCACCGGGCACTCGATCATGACGAATCTCGATGGGTTCGAAGAACGCGCGAAAACGGAAATACTCTTCGTTCGAGATCGGGTCGTACTTGTGGTCATGACAGTGACAACAATTCAGTGTCAGCCCCAGAAACGCTTTTCCGGTGTGTTCGACCGTGTCCTTCATCCACGTGTTGTAGTTCCAGCGATAAAAGTTTCGGACAATAAAACCCGTGGCCACGATGTTCTCGTCATCGTCGGGAACGATCTCGTCGGCTGCCAGCATTTCCACGAGCATCCGGTCGTAGCCTTTGTCGTCGTTCAAAGACCTCACGATCCAATCACGCCATCGCCAGATCTGACCGTAACTATTGAGTGAATCGGGAACGCTGCGCCGACCGTACCAATCGCTGTAACGCCAAACGTCCATCCAATGCCGTCCCCATCGCTCTCCGTACTGCGGGCGTTGCAGCAACTCGTTAACGACCTTTTCGTACGCGTCGGATGATGGGTCGGTCAAAAATGCACGCAATTCCTCACGCGTCGGCGGCAGGCCAATCAAATCCAAATAGACACGTCGCAAAAGAACTTGTGTTTGCGCCGCACCAAGCGGTGTGAGTTGGCGTTGTTCATGCTTATTGGCAATAAACGCATCGATTGGATTTCGAACCCAGCCCGTGTTCTTCACCGATGGAACTTTCGGCCGCACCGGTTTCTTGAAAGCCCAATGTTCGCGCGGATCATCCTCGGCTTTTTCACTTTCCGGTGACTTGGCACCGGCGACAATCCAGTTTTTAATCTGTTGAATCTGCTGATCAGTCAGCGGCTTGCCTTCCGGCGGCATCCGCGCCGATGCGTCTTTCGCCGTGATGCGTTGGACGATCAAGCTCTTGTCGACATCGCCGCTAGTCACCGCTGGGCCACTCTCGCCACCTCGCCGAATCGACGATCCTGTGTCGAGCCGTAAACTCGCTTCCTGCTTCAGAGCACCATGACAACTGAAGCAACGCGATTTAAGAATCGGTTTGATCTCGCGTTCGTAGTCGACTGCTTGCTCGTCAGCAAACAACGGGACTGCAATCAGAAAGACCGCTGCTAGCAAGGGTGGCTTTGTCACGGGTCAGTTGGCTCGTTTGGCTCAGTGGGGTTGAGCAGGGAGGAAATCATGCGAAACCTATTATTGTCCATTCTTGGTACTGGTTCCAATAGACCGACGATCGTCGGTTTGTCTTCCAAAAGATCGATCAAGAATGAAACAAACGAAAAAGTGCGTTGTCGTACTACTGCTTTGCCGAATCGCGAATCTTCAGGCAACCGAACCCATTCAAGTTGGCGGGCAATGGCAGTTGTTTATCGATGACCGCTCGCGGAAGGAAGACGGCGTCGCTACGTAGCTCACATCGCGCCGTGCAAAGCGTATGTGCGGAGGTACATGTCGGCATGAGCGACCACGAGTTGCGTTTGGTCGGGCGAGATACTCATCCCGCGTCCGTCGCTCTTTAGCTTTAGCTTGAAGAACTCATGGTCTGAGTCCCCTTTCCAGAAAGTGAGCCAGCCCCCGCCTCCACCGGATAGCCCGATCCAGAATCCCTGAGGATGGTGTGCGACTCCCCAAATAGTTCCCTTCGTTTTGTCCTTGGACTGCAGGATTCTATCGAGTTTTCCTTCCGCCAAGTTGACCAACGCGACCGCGATCTCTCCGACACCTGCAAAGGCGTTAGTGACGTTAGAGATCCCCCCCAGGGCCACCTGAGCGCCGTCGCTGCGCAGGGCAATGCCCCGTGCGCCGCCAATATCGGCACGGAAGGTGGTGTCATATCCGTGCAAGGCTTTGACGGTTAGCAGTTCGCGCGGTTCGTACGAATCGAGAATCCACGCGTTGACAACACCCTTTTGATCGCAGGAGACCAGCGTGGATGAGTCTTGTGAAAAAGCAAGATTGTAAACGTGCGACTTGTGTCCCTCGAATTCCCTGATCTGCGTTCCCCCGTTCGCATCCCACAATTTGACGAACAGATCGTTGCCACAAGTTGCGATGTGCTTGCCATCGGGACTGACAGCGATTGCGCGGATCCAACCTTGATGAGCGTCGATCACGCGTATCGGTTTGGGTTTCTCGGCCAAGGCCGGCCAGTAGATTAGCCGACCGTCATAGCCTCCGCTGTACACAACCTCGCCATCGCGCGATGAACCGAATGCCCGAACCCAACTGTCGTGCGCAGCCAGCGAATCTACTTTCTTGCTGGAAAGCTGGAATCGATGAACCAGATTGTCCTCGGCACCAAAGAAGATGAAGCGTGACTTCGGCTCCCAATGACAGGCGGTCAATGGGCGGCCGTGTTTGTATTCCAGCGATAGCGACGTCTTCTCGGGATCGATTTTGGCTGGTGCGGCGTCGCTCATGTCAGTAACTCCGAGATGCTGTCCTTGGCAGGATCGGCGATCGGGAACGTGCGACCGCCAACCTCAAACTCGCCTGTCGAGTCGACGCCGGCGGCTTGCAGGATCGTGTGAAAGATGTGGCCGTGATCCACTTCGCGCTCGACGACTGCCGTGCCGTTCTCGTTGGTCTTGCCGATCACTGCTCCCGGTTGAATGCCGGTGCCGCCGAACAGCACGCTCCATGCCGTTCCCCAATGGTCGCGTCCGTATCTTGTGTTGATTTTGGGCGTGCGTCCGAACTCGCTCATCACACAAATCAGCGTGTTCTCCAGCATTCCCCGCTCGGCCAGATCAGCGACGAGCGTGGCGAATGGAAAATCAAACTCGCCCAACTGTTCGATGTGGAAATTGAAGTTCTCGTGATGAGTGTCATAGTCGGCGTGGTTTACCTGCACGTATGGAACGCCGTGCTCTAACAGCCGTCGCGCGAGGAGGCAATGCGTACCGAATTGGCTCGTGCCGTAACGTTTCTGGTCGGCTGCTGACTCTCGTGTGATGTCAAACACGTGACGATTCGCGACTAGTTCGCGAGCCTGATCGAACAAAAAGTTGTATGCCTCGGTATCGGCGGTACGACGTCGACCTGCGAACCGATCGTTGACTTGCTTGCGAAGCTTGTTGCGGCGACGGTCCGCCTCGGCAGTGATCGAATCGGAATCTCCACCGAACTGGGGCGGCTTGGCATCGTATATCGCCATGCTTGCATAGCGTGGGCCCAAGTAAGCGGCCTTGTGAAATTCCGATTCAACGTTGCGCTTGCCAGCGGTTTGACGAACGAGAATGTGGCCAGGAAGCGGGAAGGTCTCGGGCGTCAACGACTTGGAGGCCACAGCTCCTAAGTGCGGAAAGTCGGTGCCGAGAGTCTGCTTGTGGCCCGTGGTCATCTCGATGACTCCGCGACCGTGATTGTTATTCTTAGTATTGATGCTGCGTACAATCGAGAGTCGATGCATCTGTTTGGCTGTGTGCGGCAGCAATTCACAGATGTGGATCCCCGGAACCGATGTCGGAATCGCGCGGAACGGTCCCCCAGTATCGGTGTTCGGCTTAGGATCCCATGACTCAAGTTGGCTGACGCCGCCGTGCAAAAAGATATTGAGCACCTGCTTGTGGCCAGCCTTGACCTGGTCGGCAATCGTACGGGAGCCCGTGAGGATGCCGCCCAATCCCATCGCGGATCCAATCGAGCCGGTTATCGTAGAGTCGAGGAAGGCACGGCGGTTGATTGAGTGCTCCGCCGATCCGCAAGCATAAGGTCTCTTCATGGCAAGTGTCCGGAATTGACAGCGTGTTTCACGATGCCTTCGTGGGAGGCGGCATCAAGACTTATTCGCACTCGTCACTGGCGTCACTATGATACGCGGTTCGCTTCCGTTCAACAACGGCGACTGGATGCGTTGCGCGCATGAGGATCGTTGCTCTAGTCCAGCGATGTTTGCGCTTCGGTCAACGGGTAGTAACTAAGTGTTTCCTTTTTTCGTAGTTCTATGCTCCAGTCTGTTCAGCGTTTGGTTGGCGTCTGATCGTCCGCGGCCGCGTCGCGAATTTGCTCCGGTGATGTCAATTCGGTTCGAAAGTTGGCATCGAACAATGCTAAACTATTCCATTGTCAGGCCGCATTTGACACAAAGCCGAATTTGTCAGAGTTTGAGCAGCAGTAGTGTTCGTCAACCACAATCTGGCGAATTCGGCAACACGAAGAACCACGGGAACCTAGTCATGCACCGATTCGGATGCTGTCGCGAGGACCATCATCAGATTGGGCGTCGTGAACTGCTGCAAGTGGGCGGTATGAGCCTGGTCGGCATTGGGCTCGCCGATCTATTGCGACTCGAAGCGCACGCGGATAAGGCATCGGAGCAAAGTCCGGGGACGGCGAAGTCGGTGGTGTTCATCTTTCAGTCCGGCGGCCCTTCGCAACTCGAGACGGTTGATCCGAAGCCAGCGGCGCCAGACACGATCCGTGGCGAGTATGGCACGACGCAGACTGGACTTTCGAGTATCCACTTTTGTGAGTACCTCCCCAAGTTGGCAGCACGGACAAACAAGTTCTCGGTTGTGCGTACGATGCACCACGTCGCCGGTAGGCAGTTTCGCAACGAACACAACAGCTGCCACTACCTGTTGCACACCGGGACAACATCGTTGCCGCCGGGTGATACGAATGCGTCGATCGTTCAACCCCGCCCGGGCAGAATCAGTTGGCCGTCCTTCGGCTCGATGATCGCGTATGCTGCACCCTCAGCGCCGGATGTCGCCTTGCCGACGGTTATCGAATTGCCGCGCGCTAATCTCATGAAGTATCCGGGCCGCAAACCCGGCTTGCTGGGTCCCAAATACGACCGTTTGGGAGTCGATCTGGCAGCGAAATGCAATGCTAAAGACGCGGCCGGTTCGTGTCCGAACTGCTTCAGTCATGATGATCCCAATCTGGACCCCGAACGTCGGCCCGGTCCGCACGACAAAGCCTGGTGGGACAATAGTAGTTGCCGCAAACCGGATTTCCACCTGCCGAATCTCGGTCAGACCGGCGGTATCTCGCTGCCACAACTTGAGAATCGCACGACACTGCTGCGCCAGCTTGAGGAACTTCGGCGCGGCATCGATGAAGGTGACCGCACTGAAGCGATGCAGTCGTGGGATGCCTATCGCCAACAAGCCATGCAATTCGTGCTGGCCTCGCGTCCGAGTCAGCGCAACCCGTTTGATTTGACTCAGGAACCCGACACAATCCGGGACCTGTATGGCCGTGAAGAATGGGGGCAGGGATTCCTGGTGGCCCGCCGCCTCGTCGAAGCTGGCGTGCGGATGGTCCAGGTGAATCTGCGTGGCTGGGACACACATCAGAATGCGTTTCGCGATCTAAAGGGCAAGCTGTTGCCGTCGATCGACCATTGTCTGAGCGGCTTTTTGGACGACCTTGCCGACCGCGGGCTGCTAGACGAAACGCTGGTAGTTATGTGTGGCGAGATGGGCCGCACGCCACGAATTTCGCCCATTACTCCCAACGGAAAGAACGCGTCGGGCGAGCCCTTCACGCCGGGCCGTCATCATTGGGGCGACGTGTTTCCGTGTTGGCTTGCTGGCGGCGGCATCCAACCCGGCCGCGTCATCGGCCGGACGGACGCCCACGGCGGGCTGCCTGAGACCGAGGCTTACACGCCTGAAGATCTGGCAGCCACGATCTTCCACTGTCTGGGCATCGGCCCTGACCGCGAATTCCACGACGCAGCCGCTCGGCCATATCGCATCTATCGAGGAACGCCAATCCGCGCTTTGCTATAGAGCCGCGTTCATTCCATTCCCCCCCCAAAGTGTTTGCGTTAAACGATGAATCAGGCCGTCTCGCTTCGTTGATGCAGTGGCATCAACTCATCGGCGATACGCCGTACGATCCATATAAGGGGAATGCGCCGGATCGGATTTCAGGCAGAGAACTGAGAGAGAAGCCTTTACGCCTATCGCCTTGCATCGTGCTAAAGCTAATCCTCAAGATACGGTGCCAATTCCACGCCGTTGATGATGATCTGCTGGCCGACCCGTCCCCCTGCGTCGGTCAACGTCAACGTCGACGTCTCCTTCCTGGCACGGAACACGACGCGGTGCCAATTGAAATGGATTCTGTTGTCGGCCTTGAACAGGGCGTTGTTATGCCCGCCGCCGTTGGTGACGATTTCCATGAACGACAGTTCGGGCAGCACGTCGACATCCTCGATTTCAAAACGGATGTGATGATCGCTCCCGACGGATCTTCCGGAAGACAACGCATCGTAGTCGGCGCTGAACATCCGCACCGAATAGAGCCGACCGGGGACCAGCTTCTTGACGGTTTGCACCATACGATTGGCCTGCTTGCCGCTGCGGCGCATCACGACGAAGTGATCACCCACGCCGCCCGCTAGGCCGCCGCCGGTGGCGTCTCGGCCCGCCCAGACGTCGCGCTGGAAGCGGCCTTGCAGCCAGCCGTAACGCGGCGAGCGTGCGGTGAAGATGCTGCCATCCTCGGCAGGCTGCACAGTCCAGCCTTTCGCATCGTCGAGAAAATCACCGTTGGTGAGGTGCGGCAACACATAGGGATCCTTCGTCAGCCGCTGGCGCCGACCTTCAATGCAGTAATGGCGATTGAGCTTGACCGCCCAGCGCAGGATTTCCTCATCGGCGTACGATCCGTGATACCACAGCAGGCCGTACAGCCCGCGAAACGCCGGGTCGTTGGCGAGCAGGTGCATCTGCATGTCGAGGTAGACCTTGAAGTCCACGTCGGGGTAGATGTTCTGTGTCTCGTGCGGCAGTGAAATAAAACCCAGCGCCATCACGGTGTGCGAAGCGACGCTGGGAAAGTAATCCTGGTAACGCAACATGCTCAGTCGCAGCTTGTTGCTCATGTAGGCGCGTGCTTCGGCCAGCGTCGGCTGCTCCAGCAGGTACTCTTCCTCGGCGAGGCGGTAACCGGCGTCGATGATCGCGCGGGCAAAGGCGCGCGATGGTTCGGTCGCGTACAGGTCGTTGCAATAGGGATAGAACACCTTGCCTTTGAACGCAGGATCGGCGGCGATGCGGCGGACTGCGTGAGTGAAATACGGATACTGCTGCGGGTACACGTGGCCCGCCAGCTCGTCGAGCAGCATGCCGTAATTCGCCGGGTCACGCATGCCGGCGAAGCCGGACCACTCCGCGTAAGGCGCGTGGCGCGTCAGCGGCTTGACCTTGTTGAGCAGCCAGTGCAGGTTGTAATAGACGATCTGCCGCTTGCCGCTTCCCCGCCACTGGGCGAGGTTTGCCGGGTCCACCAGGCCGGCATCCCGGATGAGCATGACGTTGACGTTGTCGAGCAAGTTGATCTTTTCGAGGTGCTTCCACGTGTAAGGTCCGTAGCTTTTCACCCACGGGCTTGGGTCGTAACCCAGTTCGGTGTAGATCAGCTCCGAAATAGCGCGCACGACGACACGACCTTCAGCAGGCAGCGCGTGCCTGCCCTTGTTCAGGTAGCGCATCGACTCGGCGTCACCCCGCCGAATCCACACCCAGCCATCGCGCGGGTTGGTAAAGGTCACCCGGCCGTCAGCGTCGGCGACGTTCACCAGCTCGGCGACGAAGTTGTTGAGCATCTTCGCGTCGCCGAACGGCTTGCTCGCCACCGGGTCCAGCGGCTTGACCGTCAACTGGCCCGACACCGGCCGGAATGTCGCCATGCGCACTTCATAGCTGTACTGTCCGGGAGAAAGCGGATCCGTCGCGGTCCAGTCGACGATAGGCGCACCGTGCGTCACCGGCAGTTGATGTGACGCGACAATCTCACCGCCTGCATCGCGTAACTTGATGTCAATCGCCGTTCCTTCCGGGGGCACGGGACGCAGGTCGCCGTAGTCCACTTCGATCACCGGGGTATTGGTCGCCGCGATGACATGTGCAGCCGCTTGGGGTCTGACAAACTTTGAAAGATCCTGGCCGCGCGCCTTTGCCTCGCGCAGGTAATGGGCCATGATCTCATCAGCGCTCAGCGACCGGTTGTACACGCGCACGTCGTCCATCGTCACGATCACGGGCGGGATCACCTTGCCGCCCCAGATCACCGGGTACCGCAGGTAAAAGTTGCCGCCGGAGTTGACCTTCGAGCCGTGCGCCGCCACGGTGTTCTGCAGTTGACCGTCGGTGTAAGTTCTCGATGCCTTGCCGTCGAACGTGGCGACGACGTGGTGCCACGCCTTGATCGGCGCGGGGGCGGAGCAGTCGTTTCGCACCTTGCCGGTATCGACGTAGAACCAGACGTTGCCGCTATAACTGAGCAGGTAGCTGCCGGTGGTCTTGCCAACCAGTCCCGGCTCGCCGCCGGCCTGGCGGTTGTTCTCGCCGTAGACCCAAAGCTCGATCGTCATCGGCCCGGTCAGATCGAGGCTTGAATCGTTGCCGCAATCGACGTAGGCGTCGGGATCCTCGAAGCGAAGAACATAACCGGTGCCCGCCGGCCGCTTGACGTACTTGGCGCCCCGGTTCCTGCCGTGATTGCCGTGGCTCGATGAATCTTTCACGGTCTCGCCGGGGCCTTCGTCGAACGTGTAGCGAGCCACGAGAGACGGGTCGCCCGGCGCGCCCGATGCGTTACCCGCCAGTAAGAGCAGCACGATGACGACCGCCCATCGTACGGTCACTCGAAGATTCGCTGTCACGTAATGCCTCGCTTTCTTATTCCTCGCGATACGGCTCGACCTCGATGAAGTTGTCGATCAAATTCTCTAAACCGACACCGTGAGCGACCGAGAAAAGGGGCGTTTTGGCTCGCAACCAAAACATGGCCGTCCTGAAGGCTTTGCGACATATTCCCCGGGAACGCGTCGGTGTGTCGGACCGAAGCGTGGAACGCTGCACCCGAGATACGTTTGTAAAATGGAACATCCGGCGCTTTCAACTGCACCACAGATATACACTCGGCATCGGGCAGTGGAATCTCGATGGCCTGATCCACCCGTCCCGGTCGTGCTGCCAATGCAGGCTCGAGGATGTCCGGACGGTTCGTCGTCAGCAGGAACAACACGTCGGCATCGTCGGCGAGACCGTCCATTTGATTCAGCAGCTCGAACAGCAGCGGAGCGGTACACGCTGCACCGGGACGAGTGCGTTCTTCCGCCACGAGGTCGACGTCTTCCAGAACCACGATCGATGGCTGCAGTATGCGTGCCAACGCACACGACTGCTCAATCATTCCCTGCCCTCAACTGAACTGGTTCCTGCTGGAAGTGCTCCCGCAAACGCCTGCGAAAGACCGGTTCCTCGGCCGGAGGCCGCAGCGGACATCTGATCAAGAAAGCCCTTGAATGAGACACCAAAGTCGTTCGGATCGATGGCCATTGCGTAGCCCTTTCGAGTTTCGACAAGCAGTTAAGCGTCTGTGAAATCTCGTATCATGCTGCCCGATAAACTACAAAGCGTTTTCTGAAACACTCCGAACCTGATGCCCAACGCACGATCATCGTTGAATCTGCAGTGATGTCCAGGAAAACTGGGGTGACCCGTCTATGAAACCGGTTGAACCAGTTTTCGCGACGCCTTCGTCGCAGTTTTCTTGGCTTTTTTCTTCGTAGCGACTATGCGGGACGCAGTGCGTTTCACCCGCTCTGTCGTAACCGTCCTTCCACCAGACTTTTTCTTTGTCGACTTTCGGGCGGTTGTGTTCTTCGCAACTTTCATGGCCTTCTTCTTACCAACAGTATCCTTGTTTGTTCCATTTTCCGCCGATCGCTTGGAAGGAGCCTTCCTCTTGACCGAGGGCCCTTTCTTTGCCAAGGACGCTGTCTTTGCCGGGGGTGTTTTCTTTGCTTTGCCTTTCGCTTTCGACGCGCCGTTCGACGACACCTTCGGCTCGTCCGTGGCAAGATCGATGCCGAACACGTCCCCCAAATCGTCCGACGCAAGCCGCTTGGCGCCGCCACGACGCGTGGTGGCCGGTACGGCGACCTGCGCATCGACATCGATCAATTCGTCGTGATTGACGCCACGCAAGCGAAACAGCAGAGCCGGGTCTTGGTCGAGTCGAGCGCCGACACCATACAGAACCGCAGCCACATGTTTGCACATGACGGCCCAATCGGGACAGTCGCAATCGAACGAGATTTCGCCTGGGAGCGGAAACAGGCCATTCTGGCGGTCGGTGACCACCTGCATGATGTTGTCAGACAAATCTCCCCGCAACAACTCCAGCAACGAACCAATTTGTCCGGAGCACCGTCGTTTGACGGCACCCCATTTTTTGGCCGGCAGTGTTTTGATGCGAATTCGGATGTTATAGAGTTCCGATCCGCTGACTTTTGCTTCAACCTTGCCTTTCTTTATGGCCAAGTGGCAGACAGAACCGTTGCGGACGTAAGTGCGGCCGCGTGGCAAGCGGTTCTCAAAATCGCTGAACGACTCAAGGTGGTCGCACCAGGCTTCGCCCCAGAACGTTTTGGCAATTCTTCGCCCTTCGATTTCAATCGGCTGAATGTCGGTCCCCTTCTTGCGGAGCGCATCCATCTTCCTGCTGGCCTGAAGGCGGCGTTTCGCCACCGGGACGTAAGGTTTCCATCTGTACCAAGCCATCGAAAACTCCTTTTCTGTAATGACTTTGACATGTCGCTGAACTCGCAAGAGTTCAGATGAAAAGAACGCGAACTCCCGCGAACTCCCCCCCACGGACTGAATTCTTGCGAATCCAGCTACCGCACATCCACGCAACGGGTTTACAGATTTATCTTGTCCACGTCGAGAGCTACCAGTTGAATGAGCTCGGAATCCGTCATTTCCGTCAACATTTTCTCGGCGCCCCCTTCCAGCAGATCGGTGGCCAGTTGCGTCTTTTCTTCGATCAGCGCATCGATTTTCTCTTCGATCGTTCCCTGACAGACGAACTTATGGACCAGCACATTGCGTTTCTGGCCGATGCGGAAGGCGCGGTCGGTCGCCTGGTTCTCGACGGCGGGGTTCCACCAACGATCGAAGTGGATGACATGCGAGGCGGCCGTCAAGTTCAACCCCGTGCCACCGGCTTTCAACGACAGCACGAAGAAGGGCGGCCCATCATCGCGCTGGAACTCGTCGATCAGCTTCTGCCGCCGCTTCACGGGCGTGCCGCCGTGCAACACGAGGCCGCTACGTCCAAAAACCGATGACAAGAAGTTCGACAGCGGCTCGGTCATTTCGCGGAACTGTGTGAACACCAGCGTTTTCTCCTGACGCGACGCGATCTCCTCACAGATTTCGGCAAGCCGAGTCAACTTGCCGCTGTCATCAGGAGCGTACTCCCCATCACCCAGCAACTGGCTGGGGTGGTTACAGAGTTGCTTGAAACGCATCAGGTAGGCCAGCACCAGGCCGCGGCGTTGGATGCCGTCGAGCCCGTCGAGGGCATCGGACAGTTCCTTCACGAGTTTGGTGTAAAGCGCCGCCTGCCTTTTGCTGAGTCCGCAGTAGGCGCGCACCTCGGTCTTATCGGGAAGGTCGGCAATCACGCGCTTGTCCGTTTTCATTCGCCGGAGTATGTACGGCCCCACAAGGCGGCGCAGCGGCGCGTAGCGGTTCCCCCCTCTGTTTTCCCCCCCGATTTCTGGGGGGGACGAAGGGGGGGTCTCCAGGCTCTTGACGAACTTCTTAAATTTCTGCTGCGATCCAAGCAAACCCGGACACAGAAAATCGAACAGAGACCACAGGTCACTCAGCCGGTTTTCGACGGGCGTGCCAGTCAGCGCGATCCGGGTTTCGGCTTCGAGCCGTTTGACGGTTTTCGTTTGCCGGGCCGCTGGATTCTTGATCGCCTGAGCCTCGTCAAGCACAGCCAATCGCCACCCAACTTCGAGCAACCACGATTGACGCAGCAGCATGCCATAGGTTGTCAGAACGACATCCGTGTTCTTCAGAGCTTTGCCGGGGTCCATGGCCATTTGGGCCAATTCGTCTTTGGCCGTCTGGGACGGATGAACGAATCGGACCCGCAGCGTCGGGGCGAATCGGCTTATTTCCGTTTTCCAGTTTGCCAACAGCGATGCCGGCAAAACCAAAAGTGATGGCTTGCTCTTTTTCTCCTTTTTCTTCAGCACCAGCAGCAATGCCAGCACTTGAATCGTTTTACCCAACCCCATGTCGTCGGCCAAACACGCGCCCAGCCCGAGACTTGACAGGAAGCATAACCAGTTGACGCCGACCTCTTGATACTCGCGCAGAGTCGCCTGCAGGTCGGTGCCAGGCCCTGTGTGCCCGAGGTTCTCCGGGCTCCGCAGGTCTGCGAGAATGTTCCCCAGCCATTCGCCGGCATCGACAAAGGACCATTCGCGATACGCTGCGTCCTGCTCAAGTTCCTCGCTCAGATCCGCAGGAGCGCCGGCCAACAGCCGCATGCCATCGATGAACGAAAGTCCGCCGACAGCCTGTTTTTCGACCTGTTTCCAGTGATCGAGTGCTTCGGTGAGTTTGTCTCGATCTACTTCGACCCATTGCCCGCGCAGCAACACCAGGCCTTCTTCGCCAGCGATCAGTTCGCGCCACTCCGCTTCGCTCAGTTCCTGGTCACCCAAGGCCAACCGCATCTTGAAGTCCAGCATGCCATGGACATCAAACCTCTTTTGTTTCTTGTCACCGATGGTGATGCCCACGCTGGGACGAGGACGCTTCTTCCACCAATCGGGCAGTCGAACCAAAATACCGCTTTGCTCAAACAGCGGCACATCCTTCAAGAATCCGTACGCTTGTTGAGGGATCCACGCCAACGGTTGGTAGATGTCGCCCGTATCGACCATCTCTCGAACAAGCGAACTCGCCTCAGCGGCCAACTGGACCGGCGAGAGAAGTTTGATCAGAGCATTCTTGTTGTTCGCGCCCGCGTATTGCTCAAGAGCCTTGCTAAGCGGCTGGTATTGCACGCGACCACCGCCCGTCACACTCGGAGCGTAAGTGGCCAGGAAAGCGAAGGGGTAGTCGGGATCGTGTCGGTTCTCGGCAAGATGAAAGCACACACGGCCGACCTGGTGCCAGAGTGGCGCCCGCTCCTTGAAAAAACCGGACAGTCCTTTTCGGCTGGACGCGACCTGGGCGCGGACCCACGCATCAAGGTCTCGCCAAATGTCCGCGAGCTTGTCGCGAGAGACATACTCGGCGCCTGGCATCGGCGGTACGCTCAACAGCATCGATGCCAGTTCGCCGGGTCCGGGCGGCGGGATCTCCACGACTTGAGTGTCCGCGCCTTCTGGAGTCTGGCAGAGTTCGGTTAGATAACGCGCGGCAAAATCGCGCCAGTAACCGAACGACGGTGCCAATGTTGTATCGAGCCGGTGTGCCGCCAGCGAAAAAAGGCCTTCCGCCGGACTCGATTCGAATGCCTTGACGATTCCGACCAAACGGCCATCCGAAGTTTGGTCTCGAGGCTCGCCGCCGCCTTCTCGATCACGATCCGATTGATGAACCGTGATGCGACCAGAGGGTGTGAATGCCAGATCGAGAGTCATCGTCTGTGTGTTCTTCCTTGTCTGAACCGGGATTTCCTAGTCCGGATTATTCACGAAACAACGCAAATATGATGCAAAGCTTGTGACCAAAAGGAGTTGCGACTATCTTACCCAAAACACCGCGCAAAATCT
>Ga0310122_10000735_pt1 | contig 20702 bp, 15 predicted proteins | sample CB6_Bottom_1051__FD_203503 | JGI IMG/M metagenome (GOLD analysis project Ga0310122, IMG submission 203503) | Marine microbial communities from Western Arctic Ocean, Canada - CB6_Bottom_1051 | ecosystem: Environmental > Aquatic > Marine > Oceanic | place: Canada: Western Arctic Ocean | collected...
GCCGCTCCACAGCTTGGAGACGGGGGGACTTCCTGGCATGCTTCGTCATGGCGGTGGCTCCTTCTTGGTTTCAGACACCCTCTCCGTATCACACGGAGGGTGAAGAAGCCGCCGCTCTCTTCCATCAACAGATCAACAGGCTTTGGGACATTCCCGAGGGAGCAGCCAGGCGGGCTGTGACCGACGAAGCAACAACGCCTGACGGGCGCCTCGTCGGAAAACCAACTAGTCGCGTTCCAATCTGACTCGATGAAGCGGGATGCGCGTGGTCGGGGTTTCGCCCTCGGTGGGGGCGGCCGCGATCTGGTCGACGGCCGCCATGCCGGCCGTCACTCGCCCGAACGCGGTATACACACCGTCGAGTTCGCTTGCGTCGCCGACCACAATGAAGAACGAGGTAGACGCGCTCGCCTCGTCGTCGCCCCGCGCCATCGAGACGATCCCCTTCACGTGCGGGGTGTCGCTGAACTCGGGCGCCAGTGTGCTCACCACCGCACGTTGCTCCTCGGTGAGCGGGGTATCGCGGCTGGGAATGAAGCCGGTCTGCACGACAAACCCCGGCGCCACGCGATGGAATGCCATGCCGTCATAGACCCCGGCGTCCGCCAATCGTAGGAAATTGCGCGCGTGCTCCGGCGCAAGGTCCGCCAACAACTCGATCGTGATCGGCCCCGCGTCGGTGTCCAGCACGGCGCGATACGCGGAAAGCTCGTCGACCGTCTCTGTCGTGAACGGCGGGGGCGGGGGCGGGGCCCAGTCGCGGATGGTGGCCGCGACGATCTCGACACGCTCAATCGCCTTGCCGTCCGCGTCAACGGCGGTCTCCGAGATGCGGGTCACCACCGGAAGGCCTTCGGCCACGCGTCCCCAGATCGTGTGGTGGCCGTCAAGACCAGGTTGTGCGACCACGGTGATGAGAAACTGCAGGCCGTCGCTGTTCGGATCGCCAGGCACGCCGACGGCAGAGACAGTGCCGGCGGTGTGGCGTTCGTCGCTCGGCTCGCCGCCAACCAGCCCCAACCCCCCCTGACCGTATTCGTCACGACGTTCTGGATCTTTCGAAAACGGGTCGCCTCCCTGGATGATCCCTCGCAGCACCATCCCGTGAAAGCTCGTGCCGTCAAAACCACCGTCGGCCACGTGCTCCATGATCAACCCGACGTGATTTGGCGCGGCATCCGGCAGCAGATCGATCACGATCATGCCTTCGGTCGTCTCGACCAGCACCTGCTTGTTCCGCATCTGTTCGATGCTCAGTGGCGTGACAAACGGGTCTTGCCCGCCTCTTGCCATCACCGGTGTGTGCCACAACAGCAGCGTCACGAAAAGAAGTCGTCTCACGGTAGGATCATATAGGGATGTCTTTGCTAGAACACCAGTCGGATATAGATACACGCGCGCCGTCTCGAACAGGTCGTGCCGTGTTGATCGGACTAATCCTCATCGGAGGTGCCGCGGCCGCGTATGTCTCGCTAGCGCCCACCGACGAGGAGGATCCGGTGGCGACGACCACGGCCGCGGACCCGCCGCCAGTTGCGGCCCGCACCCCGGAACCGGAGCCGGAGCCGGTGGTGGAACCAAGCGCGCCTGAACCGGAACCAGTACCGGAGCCGGACCCGACGCCGGCACCAGTCGTCGCCAAACCGTCGGTGCCGGAATCGCGGCTCGAACCGCTCCTCCGGGTCGCGAGCGACGTGCCAAGCGCCTCGGTCTTCCTGGACCGACGGTTCCTCGGGACGACCCCGTTCGAAACCGGCGATGTGGCATCAGGACCGCATCGACTCAATGTGTCGTCGGAGGGCTACGAGGGCTTCTCCCAGGAGATCGAGATCGGCGACGAACTCGTCTCGATCGACGTTCGTTTTCTCGAGATCCGCCTCGCCGCCTCGGTCGACGTCGTCCACAAGCATCGATTCGGTTCCTGCGCTGGCCGACTGCGAGCCGACCTCGATGGCATCCACTACGAGACCACGGATGACGACGCCTTCTCGATTCCGTTCGGCGAGCTCGAGCAGCATGTGGTCGAGTATCTCGAGCACACCTTGACGATTCGGCGGCGAGACGGTCGCACCTACAACTTCACGGACGAGCAGGAGAACGCCGACGCCCTGTTCACCTTTCACCGCGAGGTCGAGCGAGCTCGCGAACGGCTGTCTCCATGACGGAACCGACCCGATGCGCATGGGCGGGCTCCGACCCCTTGTATCAGCGGTATCACGACACGGAGTGGGGCATCCCGCTTCATGACGACCGGCGACTGTTCGAGATGTTGCTGTTGGAAGGTGCGCAGGCCGGACTCGCCTGGATCACGATTCTCAGGAAACGCGAAGGCTACCGCGCGGCACTCGACGGATTCGACCCGACCGCAGTGTCGCGGTACGACCGTCGACGCATCACACGATTGCTGGCGAACCCCGCTATTGTGCGCAATCGACTCAAGATCGAGTCGACGGTCACCAACGCCCAGGCGTTCCTGCGGATTCAAGAGGACTACGGTAGTTTCGACAAGTACATCTGGCGGTTCGTCGACGGTCGACCACGCCGGAACCATTGGAAAACGATGGGAGCGATCCCGGGCGACACGGACGAGTCACGGGCCATGAGCAAGGCGCTCAAGAAGCGCGGGTTCCGTTTCGTCGGTCCCACCATCTGTTACGCCTTCATGCAGGCGACGGGAATGGTGAACGACCATCTGGTGGGGTGCTTCCGTTACGACGACTCGACGTAGAACCTCTAACCAGCATCTGGCCGGTGCTGGGGGCCGAGCAGGTCGTTGACCGTCTTGACCGGGTTGAAGGTCTCAGGCGGGACCTCGATAAAGAGGCTGAGCCACCGGGCCATTCCGCCGTTCCACAGTCCGGGGTGCTCGAGCGCCTTTACCGAACGACCCGCATATGACTTTTCGGAAACAAAGACGCTGTCTGGATCCGCAAAACGACGCAGCTCGAACGGTTCCTCGCGCCAGTTGCGGAGCCCGCACACCAGGTCCACGGGGTTGAAGTGGGTGGCGGCGGCAAGCATGTCCATCTGCTCCCGTGCACCCGCGTCGATCTGCGCCGTTTCCACGATCTGCCGCAGACGCTCCCCGCCGGCGCCTCTGACCCAGAACGGACCACCGCCCGGCTCCCCCTGATTCGGTACCATCCCGCACACGCGGATCGGTCGATCGAGGTGTTCGACGGCGAAATCTCGACGCGCCGTCCATGACCCACCCGCAAGGACCGGCGGCGGTTCCTCGCCGCAGGTATCGTGCAGGAATGCCAGGGCGGCGACGACCGCGGCCTCGCCATCCCCGCGATGCAACGCCTTCATGTGGCGACGGACCTCTTGCTGGACCGTGACGAGGCATCCGCCGAGCACGCGCTTCCACTGCACGGTCGGACCGTTCAGCTGTTCAGGCGCCACATTGTCGATGTTCTTGACGAACACCACGTCACCGTCGAGATTGTTGAGATTCTCGAGCAGCGCGCCGTGGCCACCGGGACGGAACACGAGTCTCCCTTGCGCGTCGCGCAACGGCGTATTGTCGAGGTCCGCGGCAACGGTATCGCTGCTCGCCGCCTGAACCGACAAACTGACCTCGAACCGAATCCCCAATCTGTCCTCATGGTTCTGCCGGGCCTCCTCCACGGCCGCCTCAAAATGCGCGAGGTGGTCCACGGAGACGGTCATATGCACTCGACAGAGGCCGGTCGCATCTCCGATATAGGCGGCGGCCTCGATAAGATGCTCCTCGAGCGGGGTCCGGCTCTCACCCGCAGTCACGTGAAAATCGAGCAACCCTTTCGGTCGAGCCGCGTAGCCGAGCCCGATACCGTCCACCAGATACTCGACCAGTTGGGTATAGGCCCCTGACGCGGCGAGCGTCGTCGCGTCGAGCCCGGCGTCCGCCATGGCAGACGCCAGCGACGGGAAGAACGCAAAACGCTGGACGTTCTCTCCGAAGACCAGCGCCTGGCGCGCATCCGCGTCGCCCGCCTCGGCCGCCAGGACCAGCGCATCACGCGTCATCGGGTTCACGCGGTCGCGCGCGCTGATCAGCGCGGTAAACATCCGGCTCGCCGCGCCTGACGCCGGCACGAACTTCGCGCACCGGCCCATCAACCGGGCTGCCTCGAAGGTCCGCGTGAATCGGGCGGCGTCACCGACGCCAACCTGCGTGATTCCGTCGCCGGGCGTACACGGCCCGTCCAACGTCACCCACGCCGGAGGGCGGGCAAAGAACCGCAGCTGACGCGCAACCTCGGCCTGACTGATCCCCCGCCGCGCCAGATCGACTCGGTCTGACTGCCGAAGGATCATCCGTTTCGGCTCCACTGACGCATCCCAGGACCACGTCTAAACGGAAAAGCATCCACCCGACGAGGCACCAGGAGCGCGCATAAAGGGATACAAGCGACAAGCCGGGTAGTCCGGCACGAACCGGCGATGTCTAGAAGTGCCACAGTCTTGCTGAGTCGCATCTCAACTCGCGACGGTATCTTCGTGCGATCTTACCGCCGATCATCCGCGTGGTCCCCACCGCTCCCGTCGAGAAGCAACGACTCTCCGGGTAGACTGGTGCTGGCGAAGGCTCGTAGTGAAGGAACAGGGGGAGATGATGACAACCGTAGCCAAGGCGATACAACGTCAGCGAGTGAAGCGCCTTTTGCAGTTCGTCCTCCTCCTGGGTCTTGCAGCCGGCGTTCTTTTCTTCGCCGGGCCACGGGTCGGCGCCATCGTCGAAGCTCTTACCCCGCCAGTCTTGCCGGAGGTGGATAGCGAAGCGACCCCACAACGTCTCGAGCAGAACTGGTCGCTGAGCGACAGCCAGCGTTTTCACTCCATCACGCAGGGCACCACAACCATTCCAGTTCCGCTTTCCTGGCTGCTCGCGCTCGAAGCCCCCCAACAATCGCTCCTGGCGCTACCGTTCGCCAAATCAGGCCGGTTTATCGGCAACGACTACTTCCTGCGACTCGGCTTCATGAAGGGCGAGGTCAACCCGAACAACCTTCTCGGTCTCCCAGTGGGTGTCACGGTAACACGCAGCCAGAACCTGCCCGGGATAAGTGGGGTCGTGGACGGTGCGGGCTTCACATGCGCAGCGTGCCATACCTCACCACTCACTTACGGCGGTGTGCAGTACATCATCGACGGCGGGCCGGCCACGATCGACCTCGGGCTCTTCACGGCGGCCCTGGGAGCGGCGCTCGGACAAACGGCGGTCTCTGGCAAACTGCCGGTCTTCAACGGTAGATTCGATCGGTTCGTAACGAACGTCCTCGGCGATGCCTACTCGGACTATCGGAGGGTCCAGCTCCAAACGGAGTTGGACACCTTGATAGCCACGCTGGCCGAAAATCCGAGCGCCGTTGACGTCGTCGAAGGTTTTGCCCGGCTCGACGCGCTGAACCGGATCGGCAACCAAGTGTTTGCCATCGACAACCATCGATTCGAGAACTACGTACCGATCAACGCTCCCGTCAACTATCCCCACATCTGGACCTCGCCGTGGTTTGATTGGGTACAGTACGACGGCTCGATCATGGGGCCACTCATTCGTAATGCCGGTGAAGCGTTGGGTGTGGCCGCCTCGGTGAACACCACCGCTCCGGACGGTGACCAACGGTTTGCGTCGTCGGTCGACATCACAAACCTGGCCTGGATTGAAAGCACGTTGGCCGGTCCGCCACCATACCCGGCCCGCTCCTTTGGGGGCTTGAGCGGACCGCGCTGGCCCGACCAGTTCCCACCTATAGACGAGGACCTGGCCGCGGCGGGTCGAGACCTGTATCGGCAACGATGCCGGCGATGCCATCTTCCGCCACTGGACTCGCTCGACATCTGGGACTACTTTTCACACATCGAATGGTACGACGGCGACTCGCTCCGTACGAGTCCGACCGAAGTGCTCAAGGTGCAAAACGTGCCGTTGTCGGAAATCGGTACCGACCCGGCTCAGTCGCGCGTCTTGGCCGACCGGCGAGTGGACACCGCCGGTTTCGCCGGCGGCACGCCGGAGACCCGCACGCCTGGGATGGGCCTGGACACGACAGTCTGTACCCCCGCCGCCGCCGCCTACTCACCTCCGGGGGCGCCGTCCCCGGCCACCGACGGCGAGATTACCGGGTACCCGCGCGGGGCTTTGGTCAACCGACCGCTGAGAGATGGCCCGAACCTCTTGTTCGCCCTGGCGCTTGGCGGTCTGGTCCAAGGGGTCACCGACGCGTGGTTCGACCAGAACTATGTGCCGAACTACATGCGAGAGCGCTACCACGAGGGAAGACCCAATTGTTTACGCGCCGGCGCCGGGTACAAGGCCCACCCGCTGAACGGTGTATGGGCCACCGCCCCCTTTCTCCACAATGGGTCCGTGCCGACCGTCTACGACATGCTCGTCCCGTCGGACGAGCGACCCACGCTCGTACAGCTGGGCAGCACCCAGTTCGATGCCGAACGGCTGGGTCTGGTGCAGGACCCCGCGCTCGAGGCTCGGGCCAGACGTTCACCGGAGGAGCGGTATGTCGAGGGGTATTTCATTCTCGACACGCAACTCGACGGCAATCGCAACACGGGGCACGAGTTCTCGGACCGCTGGCGGCCGGGCCGCCGACGCTCGGAGCAACCGGAAGGCGTGATCGGCCCTTTGCTGACTGACGACAACCGCATGGCGCTGATCGAGTTCCTGAAGACCCAGTAGCAGGCGTTCCGACCGTCGACGAGTCACGAGGACAGGCTATGAGCACCACCGCATCGGCACCAAAGAAGCCTTTGGCCGCACGCTTCCTGGAGTGGATGATCGAGCACAAGCCGGACGTCTTGTTCGGGCTCATTCGCAACACCCGACCGAACCTGGTCGTCCCCGGTGCCGCCGGCCCGGTCTTTGTCACGCGGTTCCGGGATGTCCAGGAAGCGCTGGAGCGCCCCGACATCTTCAACGTGACCTACGCGCCGATGATCGACCCCTCCGTGGGCCCCTTCATGCTCAGCCGCGACAACACGAGCCTCAACCAGCGCGAGAAAGGCATCATGCGGTCGCTGATTCAGCGGGAGGATCTGCCGCGAGTCAGGGGCATGATTGCGCGCCTGACGGAAGAGGCAGTGGCGCCGCAACTGGACAGACGCCAGATCGAGGTCGTGAACACCGTTTCTCGCTGGGTGCCGATGAAGCTCACCGGCGAGTACTTCGGGTTTCCCGGGCCGGACATGAAGTCGATGCTCAGATGGTCGCGAGCCACCCAGTACGACATGTTTCATAACCAGGATCAGAACCCGGACATACATCAGGACAATATCGACGCCGGGCACGAAATGAAGGCGTTTTTGAATACGTGGATCCCGGCGCGCCGAGCGCAGTTGGCGGATCATCCCGAACGGGACGACATTCTGTCGCGTCTGCTCAAGTCGACGTTTCCGGACGCCATCGAATTCGACGAAGACCGAATCGCGACGAACATCATGGGCACCCTCATCGGCGGCGGCGAGACGACTTCGCAAGCCATCGTGCAGATCCTCGACCAGCTCTTCCAGCGTCCGACAGAGCTGGCCGAGGCTACGAATGCGGCCAAGGCCGACGACGACGCCTTGCTGTACAGCTATTGCTGGGAGGCGCTACGTTTCAACCCGGTCAACCCGTTCGTGATTCGGCGGTGCTCGAAAGACTACCGAATCGCCTCCGGCACCCTGCGCGGCACAACGACCAAGGCGGGGAAAATCGTCCTCGTCAGCACGCGGTCGGCGATGCGCGATGGACGAGAACTACCGGCCGCGGGTTCCTTCGCTACTGACCGCCCGTCCTACCACTACATGCACCTCGGCTACGGCACACACACCTGCCTCGGCGATCACGTCAGCCGCGTGCAGGTGCCGGAAATCGTCAAGCGCCTCCTGAAGCTGCCCGGCGTGCGCCCGACCGGCCCCATCGACTTCAAGGGCGGCCCGTTCCCGGAGTCCTACGTGCTCGAGTTCGACTAGGTCGACGAGCCCAACTCGTCTCGTCTTCAGACGGGGCTGCGCCCCGAACGCTCCGCGGGGACCCCGAGAGCCCCACTCCACGTCCGCGAGGCGCGCACGTGCGCGCCTTCGCGGCTACCCACAACACCCCCCGCCCAACCCACACCTTTCGCAGAACCGGTTTCCTGGCCAGGCGTTCGTCTCCTGAGGAAACGTCGGATCCACGAAATTTCGCAAAGGCGTGGATCTTGTTGTGGTGCATGGCTTTAGCCGCAGACAGGGGGCCTGCCTGGCTGGAGTCGACGTTTCCTGCCCGAGGCTTCACGCCGCGCGTGTGTCGGGCTGGCAAGGCGCAAGGAGGGAGCATTGCAGACGGCATGTGACCGACGCAGCAACGCCGCCAGGCGGACGCCTGGCCAGGAAACCTAGGAGCGTGCTGAAGAACGACGTGGCGCGGTTTTCGGAGCGCGGCGCCCAGCTGGCTAGGCGCGACGAGGGAGCAGGCAGGCGGCCTGTGACCGAGGAAGCAACACCGCCCGATGGGATGCCCCGCTCGGAAAACCTAGAGGTTGATTACTTCGCGGGTGCTCCGATGCTGCTCCACGACGGCTCGACCGAGCCGTTTGCTGAGATACACCTTGGACTCGGGGCGGCTATCTAGCTGGGGCTCGAACTGGATCACGTCGAACTCCAGATGGTCGAGCGTTCCGCGCATGGCGTAGAACTTGTTCTTTGTCTTGACGACAACTTCATCAAAACCGTTGTCCAGCGCCCAGGCCTCTTGCTGTTCGGTCAACGCACGGAAAAACCCCTGGCCCCGCCAGTCCCGACGTGTGCCCCCGATCCAGCTGTAGAGGACCCGACGACCGTTGAACGTCACGCAGCCGGCGAGTCGCCGAACCAGGTCGGCCAGCTTTGGATCGGTCTCGCTCTCGCGCAGTTCATGCGACACCTTGAACGCGACCGGCACCACCGTACCGGAGTCATCCGGAAGGGCCGCCTCCGCCATGACAATCTGATGGTCTCGGTTCTGCAAACGGGCGACAACCTCGGCCGAGGTTTTCCGGCGCGGGAATTCGCCGAAGAATTCTTCGATGTACTGGATCTCCAGCGAGCCCTGCTGCAGACCGTACTGCCTGATGTGATACTCCATGGGAATGGGAAGATTGATGGGTCTTGCCGGCCCGTGATCATACACTGGCAACCTGGGCAATCCGGGCCCGCGACAATGCACGCCCCGCGGGCCCGGAGTGGGGTTTCGGCCCTCGCGAGGGCCCGCGTGAGGTTCGGGGCGTAGCCCCGTCCGAGTAAGTTCGCATGCCAGAACTGCCTGACGTCACCGTCTATGTGGAGCGCTTGCGGGCGCGCGTCGTCGGGCAGCCGCTCGACCGAGTCCGACTGGGCAGTCCGTTCGTCTTGCGCTCGGTCACGCCCCCGCTGAGTTCGGTCGAAACTCAGACCGTGCGCGCGGTCAGCCGGCTGGGGAAGCGGATCGTCATAACGCTCGACGGCCACCTCTCTCTGGTCATCCACCTCATGATCGCGGGACGACTGCGTTGGAGAGATACGGGGGCGCCGCTCCCGAAGCGACGCGGCCTTGTCGCCTTCGACTTTCGCAACGGCACCGTTCTGTTCACCGAAGAAGGCACCAAGAAACGCGCGTCGCTCCACGTGGTCGGAACCGCGGCGGAGCTCGCGACGCATGACCGCGGCGGGCTGGAGTTGCTGGATGCGACGGTTGAACAGTTTCACGAGGCGCTCACCCGCGAGAATCACACGGCCAAACGCGCGCTGACCGACCCGCGGCTCTTCTCCGGCATCGGCAACGCCTACTCGGATGAGATCCTGCACGCGTCACGACTGTCCCCGATGAAGTTGACGCAGAAGCTGAGCGAGGATGAGATCGTTCGGCTCTACGAGGCCACCGTCAGGACCCTCGAACTGTGGACTGACCGGCTGCGAGCGAGCGTGGGAGACGGGTTTCCGGAAAAAGTGACGGCCTTTCGGGAGGGTATGGCCGTTCACGGACGCTACGGCCACCCTTGCCCCGCGTGCAGCGCTCCGGTGCAACGAATCGTGTACGCCAGTAACGAGGCGAACTACTGCCCGCGGTGTCAGACCGGCGGGCGGCTCCTGGCGGACCGCTCGTTGTCCCGACTACTCAAGCGTGACTGGCCGCGTTCGCTTGACGAGCTGGAACAGATGACGGCTTCCCGCCGGCCGTAGCAGCCCTAGCAGGGTGCTGAAAACCGTCCAGGGGGGTTTTCTGACGAGGCGTCCGTGTGGCAAGGCGCGACGAGGGAGCATGCAAGCGGCATGTGACCGAGGAAGCAACGCCGTCCACGCGGGCGCCTCGTCGGAAAACCCGTTCAGGCCAGCGCGGGGGCGGGATCGTAGGCGAGCGACGGCCCGAGCCACCGCTCCACTTCACCCACGGGGCATCCCTTACGCGCCGCGTATCGCTCGACCTGGTCCGCTCCGATCCGACCCACCGAGAAATAGCTTGCGTCGGGATGAGCGAAGTACAGACCGCTGACGCTGGCGGCCGGGATCATGGCGGCGCTCTCGGTCAGCTCGATACCGATCGAGCGAGCCTCTAGCAGATCGAATAGTTTGAACTTCTCGCTGTGATCCGGGCAGGCGGGATAACCGAACGCGGGACGAATCCCGCGATACTGCTCCTGAAGCACGTCCGCCGGTGACAGGGTCTCGCCCCGCCCATAGCCCCATTGGCGGCGCGCCTCCGCGTGCAGATACTCGGCCGCCGCCTCCGCCAGCCGATCGGCAAGCGCCTTGACCATGATCGCCTGGTAGTCGTCATGATCGCGCTCGTACTCCGAGGCCAGATCGTCGGCACCGATACCGGCGGTCACGGCAAACGCGCCGAGGTGATCCTGCCCGGTCGCGCCCGCCGGCGCGATGTAATCGGCGAGCGACCTGTGTGGTCTACCGTCCGGATGCACGCCCTGCTGACGCAACATGACGAACCGCAGCAACTCGGGCCCCGGAACGGGCGCACCCGGCTCCAAGACGACGATGTCGTCGCCGTCGCTCGCGACGGGCCAGAACCCATACACGGCCCGCAGGGTCAGAGCTCGCTCCTTGACAATACGCCGGAGCAGCGCGGTGCCGTCGTCATGGAGCTGGCGGGCCTGGTCGCCGTACTTCGGGTGGTCGAGCACCCCGGGATACCGCCCCTTGATCTCCCAGGCGGAGAAGAAAAACGTCCAATCGATGAAGGGAATGACCTCTTCGAGCGCGATGTCGTCAAGCACACGGCGGCCCAGAAACGCCGGCGTCGGCAGGTCGCTCGTAGCCCAGTCTGGCTGCAACCGGTTGGCGACCGCCCGGTCGTAGGGAAGCAGCGGCTTCGCCTGCCGAGTCGCGTATTGCTCTCTGAGCACCGCCTGCTGTTCACGGTTCTCGCGGTCCAGCGCAGCGCGCCGCTCCGGATGCAGCAAGCTCGACACCACGTCGATGACACGAGAGGCGTCGACCACATGCACCGTACTGTGGTCATACACGGGCGCAATCTTCACCGCCGTGTGCTGACGACTGGTCGTCGCGCCACCGATCAGCAGGGGACGGTCGAGCCCACGCTGCTGCATTTGTCGGGCGACGAAGACCATCTCATCAAGCGACGGCGTGATCAGCCCGCTCAGCCCGATGATGTCAGCGCGCTCATCGGCCGCGGTCTGAAGGATGGTGTCGCAGTGCACCATGACGCCAAGATCCACGACCTCATACCCGTTGCACTGCAGCACGACCCCAACGATGTTCTTGCCGATGTCGTGCACATCACCCTTGACGGTGGCCATCACCACCTTGCCCTGCGACGTCGGCGTCCCGCCGCCAGCTTGTCGTTCCGCATCCATGAACGGTTCGAGGTAGGCGACCGCCTTCTTCATGACACGGGCACTCTTCACCACTTGCGGCAGAAACATCTTGCCGACGCCGAACAAGTCGCCCACGATCTTCATGCCGTCCATCAACGGGCCCTCGATCACGTCGAGCGGTCGACCCAGCGATTGCCGTGCTTCCTCCGTGTCCGGCTCGATATGGTCGACAATGCCCCGTACGAGGGCGTGCGAGAGCCGCTCGGCCACGGTGCCCTCGCGCCAGGCCAGGTCGACCTCCCGCGTGGCGCCCGCCTCACCCTTGACCGTCTCCGCAAACTCCACCATCCGTTCGGTGGCGTCGGGACGACGATTGAAGATGATGTCCTCGACGAGGGTCAGCAGTTCTGGCGCGATGTCCTCATACACCGCCAGTTGGCCGGCATTGACGATGCCCATGTCCATCCCGGCCTTGATGGCGTGGTACAGAAAGGCCGAGTGGATCGCCTCACGGACGACGTTGTTGCCTCTGAACGAGAACGACAGATTGCTGACCCCGCCGCTGATGAGCACGCCGGGACAAGATTGCTTGATCGCGCCGATCGCCTCGAGGAAGTTGACGGCGTAGTCGTTGTGCTCTTCGAGGCCAGTCGCAATGGCCAGAATGTTGGGGTCAAAGATGATGTCGTGGGGGTCGAAACCAGCGCGCTGGGTCAGCAGCGTGTAGGCTCGTCGGCAAATGCTCACCTTCCGCTCGATCGTGTCGGCCTGGCCGGTCTCGTCGAACGCCATCACCACGGCGGCGGCGCCATAGCGTCTGAGGGTCCGGGCTTTGTCGAGGAAGTCGGCCTCGCCCTCCTTCAGGCTGATCGAGTTGACGACCGCCTTTCCCTGGACGCACTTCAACCCCGCTTCAATCACCGACCACTTCGAACTGTCGATCATCACGGGAACTCGAGCCACCTCCGGCTCGGTGGCTATCAGGTTGAGAAAGTGCGTCATCGACTGTTCGGAGTCGAGCAGTGCCTCATCCATGTTGACGTCGATGAGGTTCGCACCGCCGCGCACCTGGTGAACCGCCACGTCGGTCGCCGTCGTGAAGTCGTCTGACTTGATCAGCCGAGCGAACCGAGCGGACCCCGTCACGTTGGTCCGTTCTCCCACCATCAGAAAATTGCTGTCGTCTCTGACCGTCAAAACCTCGAGACCACTGAAACGTGACGCCCCCGCGCTACGCGACGGCAGAGGGCGGGGCGCCACCCCGTCGACCGCACGCACGATCGCGCTGATGTGGTCTGGCGTCGTGCCGCAGCACCCGCCCAGGATGTTGACGAACCCACTGTCGGCAAAATCTCTCAGCAGGGCCCCGGTCTGGTCCGGTTGCTCGTCGTATTCTCCGAATGCGTTCGGCAGCCCGGCATTCGGGTACGAGCTGACGTAGCACTCGGCGATGTTCGAGAGCTCGGCCAGATACGGCCGCATGTCGCGCGCGCCGAGCGCGCAGTTGATACCCACGGAGAGCGGCTGCGCGTGCGCGATCGCGACATAGAACGCATCGATCGTCTGGCCGGACAAGGTGCGTCCACTCCGATCGGTGATCGTGACCGAGATCATGAGCGGGAGCTCGATCCGGCATTCGTCGAAGACCTCCTGAATCGCCACGAGCGCCGCCTTCGCGTTCAACGTGTCGAAGATGGTCTCCACCAACAGCAGGTCGCAGCCGCCATCGACAAGGCCGCGCACCTGTTCCGCATACGCCGTCCGTAGCGCATCGAAGGTGCAGGCCCGGAGGCTGGGGTCATTGACGTCTGGCGAAATAGACAGGGTGCGATTCGTCGGCCCAATCGCCCCCGCAACGAAGCGCGGACGCTCGGGCGTGCGTTTAGACCAGGCCGCCGCCGCCTCCGTCGCCAACCGGGCGGCCTCCACGTTCAACTCGTAGGCGAGCGACTCGAGCCCGTAGTCTGCCTGCGCGATGGCGGTGCTGCTGAAAGTATTCGTCTCGATAATGTCGCTGCCGGCCTCCAAGTAGGCGTGGTGGATTCCCGTGATGACATCCGGCTGAGTCAGCACCAGCAGATCGTTGTTGCCTCGCAGATCCTTGGCGTGCCCCGCGAAGCGCTCGCCGCAAAACGCCGCCTCGTCCAACGTGTGTCGCTGAACCATCGTGCCCATCGCCCCGTCCATGACGAGAATGCGCGACCGGAGTAGCGCTTCGAGCCGAGCTCGCGTGGTCAGGACCTCAGGCCGCCCCGTGGGTGTCGTTCCGTCTGTCATCGTGCTCACTTTCTTCGCGCCCTCGTGGCTGGTTTTGTTCCGATGGCCGTCAGCACGCCGAAAGGGCTCACCGCGGCGTCATCGTCAGGTCCCACCTGAACATCAACCAAACCGGCGTCACTCATCATCCGGGTCAGCGCGTCAGGCTCGAACCCAAGCCATCGGTCGCCCAAACGCTCCCTCGTCCACTCTTCCCGGTGCGCAAGCAAGTCGAGCACGAGCACCCGCCCCTGCACGTGTACGACCCGGGTCGCGGCCCGCAACGCCTGCAGCGGATCCTCGGCATGATGCAACGCCTGAGACAACAGCGCGATGTCGGCCGCCCCGGGTTCGATCGGCGGCTGCTCGATCTCGCCCAGCCTCCACTCGACATTGGCGATGCGCCGGCGTGCCGCCAAGTCACGGGCGCGTTCCAGCACCGGGGCCGAGCGATCAACCGCGATGACGTGGGCAGCCCAGCGGGCGACCTCGAGCGTCAGAAAGCCCTCGCCGCACCCGAGGTCGACCACGGTGTGCCTGGGCAAGAGCAACCCGAGCCCGCGAGACCATGCCGCCCAACTTCTCCCGGGAACGAACTGGCGGCGACCACTGCCGGTCGCCCCTCCATGCGTTTCAGCATTGTCGCGACGCTGCTGTAGCACCTGTCGCAGCCGCGCCTGGTCTTCTCGCACGATCGCGTCCGCCCCGGCGGCGTCGAACCGGGTCTGCAGTAAAGACCACACCGGACCAAGCCGGGCATCCTGCTCATCCGGAGTAGCCCGCATGAAAGTGAAGCCCCCCTCCCGTTCCTCCGACACGAGCCCGGCGTCGCGCAACAGCCCAAGATGACGCGACACTCCGGACTGGGCTATTCCCAGGACAGCCGTCAACTCGCTCACGTTCAGACGTTCCTGGGAGAGCAACCGGAGTAACCGTAGTCGGGCTTCATCTCCGAGGAGGCGAAACAGCGTGCTTGCCGTTTTCACATACACGAATCTATATATATGTATTTAACCTGTCAAGGCAAACTCGAGGCATTCTTCGAACGTGTCCGACATTGTGTGTGCGTAGCGCGGTCTTGCGTTGCTCGCCAGACAGAAGGTTGCTAAGCTCGATTCATGGCAACACGCACCGCGCTTACGATCCTGCTCACGACGTGCCTTCTCGTGGTGGCGGTCGCGGCGCAGCAACCGCAGATTCCAATTTTTCGGTCCGGCACCGAAATCGTCGACCTGTATGTCACGGCCACCGACAAGAATGGCCGTCTGGTGCCGAACCTCAGCCAGGAGGATTTCATCATCCTGGACAACGAAGAGCCCCAGGACATCGTGCTGTTCGAGAACGAGGTCCGGCCGATTACCGTCATCGTCATGCTGGACACGAGTGCCAGCATGACCCCACAGCTGGACCTGCTCATGGCGGGCGCAGAGCAGTTCCTCATCCGGATGCTCCCGGACGACCGAGGCAAGGTCGGCGCCTTCAACGACAAGATTCAGATCCTTCCCTCTCAGTTCATTGGCGACCGCGATGCGCTGATCCGACAGCTTGATCGCCTGCAGTTCGGCAACCCGACCCGACTCTACGACGCCGTCGGGGCGAGCATTGATGACTTGGCCGGGGTGGAAGGGCGCAAAGTGGTCCTGGTCTTCACCGACGGGGAAGATACCCAACACGCCATCGGCTGGCGCGACGTTCTCGAGAAGGCCCGCGCGGCCGAGGTGATGATCTACACAATCGGGCTCGAGATGGACTACTTCAACGGGGTCCGCCAGGTGCGGAGCAAACCGGACAAGCGACTCAAGACCTTTGCGGAGGAAACCGGCGGCGGCTACTTCGAGCTGAAGGACAGCGACGAACTGGGCCCGACGTTCACCCGGGTCGCCCAAGAGCTACACAGCCAGTATGTGGTCGGTTTCGCCCCCTCGGTTCGCGACGGCAAGGTGCACGAGTTGGACGTCCAAGTCACGCAGGAAGGCACGACCGCGCGAGCCCGCCGGTCCTACGTTGCGCCACAGGACGAGGGCCAGTAGCCGGCGGATGTTTTCACCCCAAGTCGAGCTGGCCATCACCACGATGCTCGAGGCGCACAAGCTGCGCCGTCGGAAGGCCGGGCGCGCGTTCGAAGCGACTCACGCGCTCGCCGTGGGGATGATTGTCGGAGACTTCGGGTTCGGCGAACACGCCGTCGTGGCCGCGATTCTTCACGACACGCTGGAAGACACGACGCTCCACCGCGATGTCATCCGCGATCGCTTCGGCGCACGCGTGCTGGCGATCGTCGAGGACGTCACGGAACCGCCACGAACGGTTCGCTGGCGCCCTCGCAAGGAAAGCTATATCGCGCGACTCCGCCAAAGCCCTGGAGACGACGCACGGGCGGTCGCATCCGCGGACAAGATCCACAACCTGTCGAGCATGGCCACCGGACTCGAAACGGAGGGCACCGGGTTCGCCGATGTCTTCAGCGCCGGACTCGAAGACATGGTCTGGTATCAGCGGCAGGTGCACGAGATGTTGTCCGAGGCCTGGACCCATCCAATCCTCGACGAGCACGGGCGAGAGCTCGACCGGTTTCTCACCGCCGCGCGAGACGCCCGATGACCCCGCGGCGGCCCGGCGCGCCCAGCCTGGCGTCGCGCGGATCGAGGTCGGTCGCGCTCGGCCGCCGCGGCATGATGGCCACCAGCCAGCCGCAGGCATCCGTCGCCGGGCTGGATGCGCTGCGCGAGGGTGGGAACGCGGTCGATGCCGCGGTCGCGGCGGCCGCCGTGCTGGCGGTCGTCGAGCCGACGATGACCGGCATCGGCGGAGACCTGTTCGCGATTGTCCATGACGCGAAGACGGGGCGCACCCGGGGGCTGAACGCCAGCGGCCGGTCGCCGCGCGCGGCGAGCTTGCCGCACCTGCGGGCAGACGGTCACGTCTCTATTCCGAATCGCGGGGTGCTGTCGGTCACCGTCCCCGGCGCCGTGGATGGCTGGGCTCGATTACTGGCCGAGCACGGCCAGATGCCACTCGCTCGGGTCCTCGCCCCCGCCATCGCCTACGCGCGCGACGGGTTTCCCGTCAGCGAGGTCGTGGCCAGACAGTGGCTCGACGCCGAACCGTTGCTGGCCGCCGACCCCGCCGCCGCCGCGGTGTTTCTGCCGCGGGGCCGGGCGCCGAGGCCTGGCGAATTGTTCGCGAACCCGGCGCTCGCGGCGAGCCTGGAGGCCATCGCCGCCAACGGGCCGGACATCCTCTATCAGGGCGAGCTCGGACGCACGATCGCTCGCGACATCGCGCGGCGCGAGGGCTGGCTCACCCACGAAGACCTGGCGACCCACGAGTCGGACTGGGTTACCCCGATCAAGACCCGATATGAGGCCAGTGGCGGTGACGACCTCGAGCTGCTCGAGTTGCCGCCCAACACGCATGGGTTCGTCGCCATCGAAGCGCTCAATATTCTGGCGGGAGACGACCTCGGCCGACTCAGCCACAACTCCGCCGACTACTTGCATCTGTTGCTCGAAGCCCTGGCGGTGGCCTTCGCGGACCGAGAGACACATCTCGCCGACCCGGACTCGGTGCCCGAGGAAACGCTCCGGCGGTTGATTTCGCTCGACTACGCACGCGAGATGAGGCGACGCATCGGCGCCACGCGCTCGCCGATGCGGCAGCAGCAACCGAGGCCGACGACTGACGGAAGGGGCGACACGGTCTATTTGGCGGCGGCCGACAGCGACGGTCACCTGGTGTCTCTGATTCAATCGCTCTATGCCGGTTTCGGGTCAGGCATCGTGGCCGGCGACACGGGCATCGTGTTGCACAATCGCGGCAGTCTGTTTTCCACCGACCCGTCTCACCCGAACCATCTGGCACCGCGCAAACGCCCGCTCCACACGCTGGCCCCGGCGATGGTCTACCGTAACGGGCGGCCCTGGTTAGCCTACGGCGTGATGGGCGGCGACATGCAACCACAGGGGCACCTGCAGGTGTTGCTGAACCTGACCTGTTTCGGCATGAACCTCCAGGAAGCGGGTGAGGCGGCACGAGCGCGATACGACCCAACCGGTATCTGTCTCGAGCAAGGCATCTCCGCCGGCACGGCGGACGACCTCCGCCGCCGGGGACACCAGATCATCGACGGGCTCGGTTTCGGAGGATTTCAAGGCGTACTGATCGATCAGGACACCGGCGTCCTCATGGGCGGCTCTGACCCGCGGAAAGATGGACTCGCGTTGGGTTGGTGACCCGCCTTCGCCGAGGCTGCGGCGGGCAGGCCCGTCGAAGACGCTACAGCAAGAATCCGTCTCGCAGCGGGTCTTCATCGTCAATCAGGAAGACATGCTCGCCGGTGATCCAGGCCGAGCCTTCTATCTCCGGCACGACGGCCTGGTAGTCGCCAACCGCCGTACGGCGCTGAGTACGACAGCGGAACAGTGTCCCGACGATGCTCTCGTGACGGAACACCTGGTCGTCAGCCAGCAACCCCATCGCGTCGAGTACGGCCATGACCGCCGCCGTTCCGGTCCCGCAGGGTGACCGGTCCACCTGGCGGTCGGCGAACACTGTCACGTTGCGGAGATCCGCATCCGAGCGCTCGGCCATTCCCGTGAACACGGTCCCATACACGCCGTGCAGTCCAGGCTCGGTCGGGTGCTCCACGGGGATGGCCGCCTCGACCGCCCGCGCAATGTCCCAGCCAAGCCGCCGAAGCCGCGGCATCGCCTCACGTCTCAGCGGCACCCCAACCGCCTCGCTGTCGACCACCGCATAGAAGCCCCCCCCATACGCCACGTCGACCGGAACCGTACGGTCGTCCACCACGATTGGTAGACCCGCGTGGAACACGAACGACGGGACGTTGTCGAACGCGACGCCCTCCACTCGTGGGGTCGTCATGGAGTCCTCGTCGTGGCCGACGCTCCCCGCCGCCGGGGGGCGGAGAGTCACCCGGGCATGCACGAGCCCCGCCGGAGACTCCAAGACCATCGACGTCGAGTCGCCCGCCAGTCCGATCAGCCCCCGTTCGATCGCGATCGTGCAGATCGCGATCACGCCGTGGCCACACATGGTGCTGTAGCCGTCGTTGTGCATGAACAGCACCCCGGCGTGCGCGGACTCGTCACACGGCTCGGTCAACACGGCGCCATACATATCGGCGTGTCCCCTCGGCTCGTGCATCAGCGCGCGACGCAGCGGGTCACAGTGCTGCTGCACCCATTCGCGCTTCTCCAGCATGGTGGCCCCGACGGGGGTGGGAAATCCGCCGACAATGAGCCGCAACGGTTCCCCGGCCGCGTGGGCATCGATGGTCTGAATACGGTGAATCACAGGCCCCTCAGCTCCCAAAGAACAGCACGCCCAGCCTGGCGACACCAGCGGCCGGACAACCAGGATCCTCCGCTATGATAGGGGACTCCATGGCTCGACGATTCCTGATCGGCGCCGCGCTCGTGCTCGCCGCCGGCACCGCGAACGCCGGTGACGTCGGCGAAGACCTGGCTCGCGCCTACGAGTTCGCCTACAACCTCGACCACGACGCGGCGGTCGTGGCGTTCGAAGCGGCCGTCGCGGCCGAACCACACAACCCGGCGACCCATCGCGGGGTCGCCGCCGCGATCTGGATGCGGCTCATGTTCCTGCGTGGCACGATGACCGTCGACGACTACTTCGTTGGCCTCACGCCAAAGAGCGTCGACCTGCCGGAGCCGCCGGCCGACCTGGCCGCCACCTTCGCCGAGCACTCGACCCGGGCCATCGAGTTGTCGGAAGCGATGGTAAAGGCAGACGCCGACAGTCCGGACGCGCACTACCAGCTCGGCGCCTCGCTGGGGCTGGCTGCGTCTTACCGCGCGACGATCATGGGCGAGACCATGGGTGCACTCAGGCCGGCCAAGCTGGCATATGCCGCCCACGAGCGGGTCCTCGAGCTCGATCCGACTCGCAAGGACGCCATGCTAGTCATTGGCACCTATCGGTATTTGGTGTCGACCCTCCCGCTGCCGATCCGACTGATGGCGCGGCTGGTCGGTTTCGGGGGTGGCAGGGAAGAAGGACTCCGGCTGATCCGAGAGGCCGCCACGCACGAGGGCGAGGCGCGGACCGAGGCGGAGTTCGGACTGGTGCTCTTGTACAACCGGGAGAGAGAGTACGCGGCCGCCCAGCAAGTGATTCGTGGGTTGAAAAGACGATATCCACGCAATCGCGTCGTCTGGTTGGAGTCAGCCGCGACGGCGCTTCGTGACGACCGGCCCGCGCTGGCGGCAAGCGCGCTCCGCGAGGGGTTCTCGATGCTGGAGGCAGACGAGCGGGTGCGGATGCAGGGCGAGCAGGCGCTCTGGCGCTACCTGCGGGGTAAGACCCGGCTCGAGCTCAAGCGGGACGCGGCGGCGCGCCGCGATCTGCTCGTCGTGCTCGACCTGGACGCACGGCTGTGGGTCACCGGGCGAACTCATCTCGGACTCGGAATGCTGGCCGATCTGGCGGGTGACCGCGAGGAGGCGCGGCGGCACTACGACCAGGCACGTATCTTCTGCGCCGATGGACGAGATAAGCGGGGTGCGGATCTCGCCAAACGCTTGAAGAAGAACGGCTACCGTCGCGAGTAGCGCCCCCGGGTCGGAAGGCTGTCGCTGGCAGCGGACCATACCGGGGAACTTCGCCGGTGTCGTCCCCGTCCGATCTGATGGG
>Ga0310122_10000736_pt1 | contig 20664 bp, 23 predicted proteins | sample CB6_Bottom_1051__FD_203503 | JGI IMG/M metagenome (GOLD analysis project Ga0310122, IMG submission 203503) | Marine microbial communities from Western Arctic Ocean, Canada - CB6_Bottom_1051 | ecosystem: Environmental > Aquatic > Marine > Oceanic | place: Canada: Western Arctic Ocean | collected...
GGTCGTAGAGGCGTTGGGATTACGGATGATGAACTGAGAACCGGACAGGTCTTCCTTGTAGTCAATCTCGGCGCCGGTCAGATACTGGACGCTCATCGGATCTATTAGCAGCGTGACGCCGCGATTCCCTATCTCCGTATCGCCGTCCTGGATTGCGTCGTCGAAGGTAAAACCATACTGGAAACCGGAGCAGCCGCCACCGGAAATGTACACGCGCAATTTGAGATCGGCGTTCCCTTCCTGCTCAATCAGCGCGCCTACTTTGTCAGCCGCTGCGTCGGTGAAATTTAATGGCGGCGTATCCTGCGCCCACTGTGCATCCGTCATGATAACTAATCTCCTACCGTTTTAATCCACGGCACGACCTCCACGTCAGGCCTGCTGGGTCTGTCAGTAGCGATCTGCCGTTCGTTTTCGTGAATGAGCTTGCCGTTCACTTCCGCGCCGATCGACATCTCGATCAGCTTGTGCTGGACATTGCCGATGACCCTAGCGCCGGGCCTGAGTTCCACGCGCTCGGTCGCGCGGACGTCGCCGCGAACGATCCCGTTCAACAACAGGTACGGAACGACGACCGGCCCTTCCACACAACCGGTCTCGCTGATACTGAGAACAGCGTTGTCATCCTTAAAACCTTTGATATTGCCCTTCACGAAACCGTCGATGTGCAGTCCTCCGGTAAACTCAATGTCACCGAGTAACCGGGTCTTGGACCCGATGAAGCTCTTGACCGCGGCCCGATCCCGTTTTTTCCTACCCAGCATTGTCGATCCCTGTCTTGCTCGCGTTTCATTCTGCTTATCTTACTGCTCATCGCGCCGGAGTGGTAATCGAAGTCGCGAGCTAGCCGGCGACGGTTGACCACTCGAAACTATGTAAAATCGGCTGCCCCCCAGCTCCCTGGGGACGGATCTCCACATTGACCTGATTGGGCTCAAAATTCGCAGGCAGCACCAATTCGCCCTGCAGGCCTTGAAAATAGCGAAATGCGTAGGGAATCTCCCCAGATCCCGGGTCGATGAGAAACTCAGCCGGGGCCAGTTCGTCGACCTCCCCGTCTCGAGTGCCTACAATATTGAGTCTCACAACGCCTGATACGCGCCGATCGTGGCTTATTCCCTGCACCAGTACCAGCCGCAGCAGATAGTGCCGTTCGAGCTCAGTGTGAGTGAGATTGAAACTTTGAATGCGCAGGCCCGCGTACCCATCGTCAGGAGATATGATCCCCTGATAGAACGCGAGTTCCTCCTCCTGGATCTGAATTCTGAGCTGAAGCTCGCTGAGATTGGCCTCAACCCGGGCGTAGGTTTCCCGGTCTATTTCCTCGGAGGTCTGTAACATGGTGATCTGCCGTCTAAGCTCGTCGGCATCGGCAGCCTGCTGGCTGATAATCTGTTGTAACGCTTCCTGCTCCCGGCGCTGATCCAGGGCCGAGTATCCCCCCTGGTAGCGGCCGAGATCGAATACGAGATAACCGGTGCCAACGAGCACGGCCAGCACGGCGGCGGCGAACAATGCCACTCGTCGACTGGAAGGAAAGGGGCGCATCAACTCAGCGCCTCATGCCATCGTTGCGGCCACCACGCAGGTTGCGGAGGCGGGCCTGCATTCGGGAACGCCAGCGGCCCGAGCTCCGTTAACGCCTGTACGTAGACGTGGCGCTTGAAGTAGATGACTTCCTTCACGGGTCGCCAGTAGCCCACCCAGCGACAGCAATTGAATTCCGGCTCGGTGGTTGTGTCGAAGCGGAGCTGCGCCGGATCCGCGAGCAAGCGTAATAAGTACCAGCGTTGCTTCTGACCGATACACAAGGGCGTTTGCTCGCGGCGAACGAACCGCGGCGGCAATCGATACCGGAGCCACGCCTTGGTCGAACCGAGCGTCTCGACATCTCCCGGAGTAAGCCCGACTTCCTCGTTGAGTTCCCTATACATCGCCGCTTCCGTGCTCTCCTCCAGTCCGATGCCGCCCTGCGGAAACTGCCAGCCACCGCTGCCAACGCGACCGGCTATCAGCACACGGCCCTGGCCATCGGTCAGAATGATGCCAACGTTTGCGCGGTAACCTTGTGTATCGATCCGATCCATGGGCCTACCCTGACCAGGGTTAGCGAACCAACACGTCTATATCGCCGCGTTGGACCGTTCGCTGAGATTCTTTCATATTTCCGTGTCGCGCGCCCGTCGGCCGCGCACATCAGTTGCCGCTCGAGTCCAGATAGCGTCGCCCCTGCTCCATCAATGCGACGAATCCCGATTCGTCGTTGCGGCTGATCAGATCGCGGACGTGCTCGGCGGCATTCACCAGGGCATCCAGTGGCTCGGCGCCGTACTCGTTGAGGGCCTGGATCTCGTAGTACAGATGCGGATTGTCACCGGCCACGCGACTGGCAACATCGAGTTGGGCATCGAATGTCGTACTAGACAACTGTTTGAGATGCGGCACCAGCTCACCACTACCGGCCAGCGCGGTAAAGAAGGCGAGATTCACTGCATGCGACAACCCTAAGACATAGCCGATTAACCGATCGTGCTCCTCGAGGCTCATATCCACTCGCTCCGCCATCGTGGACGCGAATAATTTGTGGGCCTCTGCGGTTGCCTGCGGGACGCCGATATCGACAAAAATAATATGCCGCCCAGACAGCAACCGCGTATCCGGGCCGAACATGGGATGGATGGATGTAACGCGGCAGCCCGCGACAACCAAGCGCTCGAGACTATCCTTCAACGGAGTCTTCAGCGAGCCGACATCCAGAATCAACCCGGTCGGGCGACGGTCCGCGAGTTCCGCCAGAATATCCGCCGTCGCCTTGATGGGCGCAGCCACCACGATAAGCTCATGGTCTAACTGACTATCGCGCCAGTCCTTGATCTGCGTGTACGGGGCGTCAGCCTCCACGGGGTCGGCTATCTCGATCTCGTATTCCTGCGATGTCAGGAACTCTGCGAACCAGATCCCCATCTTGCCGGCACCGCCGATGATGAGCGCGCGCTTTCCTGCGCCACCGCTCTCTGCGGCAACCCGCGTCCGCTCCTGGTGGGTCAATGAAGACCGGATCAGCAACTGCATGATGCTGACAGCTACATCTGGATCCAGACCCAACTCGGCGGACTGACGATGCACCCGGTTCAAAATGTCCCGCTCACGCGCGTAATCACGAGTCGGCGACCCGGTTGCTATCTTGTGAGCGCTGACCTCGGCCACGATCTTCTGACGTTCGGCAATCAGATTGACGAGTTCAGTATCGACCGCGGAGAGGCGCTGGCGTAAATCGTCCAAACTCATGAGAACTCTCCCGTGGCTGCGGGTTTTACCCGGTGAGTCCGCGAGGCGCAAGCGCGAACGTCTCAGCTCTGTCGTGAAGAGACGAATTTAGCTCCATCCTATCGCCTGCGGAACGCCTAGCCATGGCGCTCCGCAAAGGCTACTCTGGCTCGCTGGCCCCTTGACAAGCCGCTTCTACAACCGTGAATTCCTTGCCGGTATCACCCCCTGGAGATCCGCTGGCTATCGTCGGGGAGTGGTTCGACGAAGCCATTCGGCAGGCGGTCCAACGCCACCCGAACGCGATGACGCTAGCGACCGTGGATACAGAATCACGACCATCAGCGCGCGTGGTTCTGATCAAGAATCTCTCAAGAACCGAAGGTTACGCTACGTTCTACAGTCATTACGAATCTCGAAAAAGCATTGAGCTCGACAAAAACCCGCATGCGGCCGGAGTCCTCCATTGGGATCGGCTGGGCCGCCAGGTCCGCTTCGAGGGGCGTGTCGTCCGCTGCCCCGATGACGAGAGTGACGCGTACTTCGCGACGCGACCGACCGGCAGCCAACTGAACGCATGGGTCAGCGAGCAGAGTCGCCCGCTCAGCGACATGGACGAGTTGGAACGTCGCACTACCGACAAAGCCCAGGATCTCGGCCTGACGGCGGATTATGCCGACGGAAAGACAGCACAGAGCGCTGTCCACATTCCCCGTCCTCCGTTCTGGGGCGGTTACCGGCTGTGGTTCACGGCCGTGGAGTTGTGGTCGGAGGGTAAGGATCGCTTCCACGAGCGCCTTCGCTATGAACGTGCGCTGACAGCGATGGATGCGTATGCCTTTGCGACCGGTCCCTGGAGCCACCAACGCCTGCAACCTTGAACGCGAGGACGACCTGGTAGTGCTACACGAGCAGACGATTTATTGCCCCTGTTGCGGCGAAAACATCCACGTCGTGCTGGATCTGTCTGTGCCCGAACAAAGCTACGTGGAAGACTGTTCCGTCTGTTGCAGGCCGATTCTCCTGAGTTACTCATCCCTGGCCGGGGAGCTACTCGAACTCGCTGCGCACGCGGAGGGCGGAGAGTGACCGGTCGTCTCACCGCACTGTTCGCCGCGAGTTGGTCTCTGATGAGCCACTGCGTCGGCGAGGAGTTAATCGCCGATATTCAGCAGGGAACGAACATGGCGCTCGCGATCGCACCGGATCGCGAAACTCTGGTCATCGATCTCCTTGGACAGCTTTGGGAGCTGCCGGTTACCGGCGGTGCCGCATCACCGCTGACGCCGACCGACGAACCTGCACGCAATCCCCGCTATTCACCGGATGGCGTGTCGCTCGTTTACCAGAGAGAAACCGCCGGTCAATGGGACCTGTGGCTGTTCGAGCCCGCCAACGGAATCAGCCGTCAACTGACCGGGCCGCCCTACAACGAACTCGACCCGGATTTTACGCCCGACGGGAAGGCGGTGATCTTCTCGTCGGATCGGGCCGGCAGCTTCGATATCTGGGAGCTTCAGCTCGATTCGCAGGAGCTGAGTCAGCTCAGCCGCGGCGAGGGGCAAGCGTCGTTTCCTACCGTCTCCGATCTTCGAGACATTGTGTATGTGAACCAGCGCGGCAACCACTGGACTCTCGAGCTATTGCGATCGGACGGGTCCGGTATCACATTGCTCGAGGCTCCACATCCACTGCGCGCACCCAGTTGGCGTCCCGGCGGCGGGGTCATACTGTTCACCGAGCAGCCGGATCGCACCGCCAGCAACTTGAAGATGATCGTGTTGTCCGAGCAGCCCGTCATCAAGACGCTCACCCAGGGCGAAGACGTCTTCGGCTTCCGCGCAGCGTGGCTGTCGCCCGCTGAGTATCTCTACACAGCCGACGGGCGGATCTGGAGTAGAACACTCGCGAACGCGGCTCGCTCGCCCATCTTGCTGTTCGCTGGTGTGGGCGTGACGAGAGCCAGTCATCCGTTACGCATATCCGGTCATGCGCCAGTCGGGCCGCAACGCGCACAAGGCATTCGCGCAGCCCGAGACTCCCCGTCGCGACGTTATCGAGCGTTCACCGCGCTCGGCGATCTGTGGCTGCAGGACACCGATAACGACCTGCGCCAGTTGACGAACGACATCTACGTGGATATCGATCCGTCCTTCGGCGCGGACGAAACCTCGATCGTGTTCGCCAGCGACCGGGCAGGAGAGATGAACTTGTGGCAACTCTTGCTGGAAACGAACGAACTCTCGCAACTCACGACTGCGCCGGGAAAAAGTTATCGTCCGACCGTCTCTCCCGACGGCACCCAAGTGGCGTTTCTTCGCACGCAGGGGTTCGGCCCATGGAGCGAGAGCTCGCTTGAACTGCTGAATCTCGCGCCGCGAGGACGCCCCCGAACACTCGCCGACGGGCTCACGGCTGCGAGTACTCCAATCTGGGATCTCGACGGCAACGGAGTCTCGGTAATGACTACGCAGCCAGTCGCGCCCGGCGGTCGCCGTCCGGGCCCCGCCGTCGTACATGTCGATCTCGCTGATGGCACCGAGGGCGCGGCGAGAGATGCCGACCCGATGGCGCGGCCGCCCGACCAGGTTATGGATGCCGAGTTCGCCAGCCCGATGATCGAATGGACGCCCGCCGAGCCCGACAACGAATTCGTCGTTCAGGTCGATCGGCTCTTCGATGGCCTCCGTACTCAATACCGAAGACACATGGATATCCATGTGCGGAACGGACGTATCACCAACGTGATCGCCCGCGGCCTTGCGCCGCTCCCCGATACCGTTATCGACGCCCGCGACTATACGATCATTCCGGGCTTGATAGACATTCACGCCCACCAGTCGGCGCTCAGTGGTGAGCGCATCGGACGGATCTGGCTCGCCTACGGCATTACGACCGTTCGTGAGCTAAGCGGCGATCCTGACGACGGACTGGAACGACAAGAGTCCTGGGCGAGCGGCAAGCGCGTCGGCCCCCGCCTGCTGCTGACGTCGGCACAAGCGGATGACGCTGCCGGTACCGGCGGCGATCGAGCACGGCGAAACTACGACGTGCTCGAGCTTTATTCCAGCGAGCCCGGACGCTTTACCGGCCCATCACTGCAAGAAGCCAGGACGCTCGGTCTACCGATCTTCAGTGACCGCCTGCTGCCGGCGGCAAGATTCGGGATCAACGGCCTCGAGCACATCGGCAGCCGTAGCATGCGACCCTACGGTCTCGAACGCTCATCGCTCGACAAAAGTTATCAGGACGTCCTCAGCATCTTGACGCAGACGCGAACCGCCGTGACGCCCACGCTCGCAGCGTTCGGCGGCTTCAGCCGGCTGGCTGCCGGACAGCGCCTCTGGTCCGCTGAAACGGCCTATGTCCAGTTCTATCACGGATACGAGAGAACCGGATGGCAGGAAGCGCCAACCGACGCGGTACGCGTCCCGCTTCTCCAACAGACTATCGCAACGCTCGTTCGGGCCGGCGGTCGTGTTGCGGCCGGTAGTGATGCGCCGGCCGTCCCCTACGGCCTCGGGTTGCATGCGGAGCTTGCGCTGCTCGGAGAATCGGGACTGGCCAACGACCAGGTACTGCGATTCGCGACGGCAGACGCCGCTCTGGCATTGGGGCTGGAGAGAGATATCGGTACGTTGGAAACCGGCAAGCTAGCCGACTTCGTCGTGTTGTCCGGAGATCCCCTCACGCGCATCACCGACAGTTTGCGTATCGAGGCCGTCGTTAAAGGCGGAGTCTGGTACGAGCGACAGGACCTCCTAGCGCCACGTTGAATCCTCGGTCGCAGCAGGCGCTGACGTGATAGAAGCCCGCAAGCCCAGCTCAGCACGAGCCAGAAAATATGCGCAACCTTATAAAACAAATAGTTAGAGAATGTTTCTAAGATAAAATCAAGGTAACTTATGTAAGATGCCTGTCGATTTATTCTCTTAAGACTGAGTCTAAAGGCCTGCAGAATTCACTCAGAACGACCGTAACTATATGTTTTTTCACAGTAATTATTCATGACGGCCGGCTCTGCCCAGGCGCCCGGGACAACGGTTTGGCGGCAGCAAACCAATAAACGACCGAAAAGCTGTGCGAGAGGGCGCGTGGTTCTGTTAGATTTAGCGCTCAAGAACAAAAAGAAGAACGAGAATAAGAAGAAGATGTTACAGGCTGTTATACCAATAAAAGAAAAGGTCAAACCGCTTTAAAATAATAATAGCTCGAGCGCGACAACCGGCAGCCAGGCCGCATATTTGAAACCGTAAACTCCGATAACAAAAAAACTCTAACCCGGCGCTCCCACCGCCGGGTTTTCTTTATCGGCCCCGATTCGACCCAAATTGTGACTCACCGCGGCGCGTGCACGACGCCGAAGTGCTTGACTGATTCGTCCGATCACCCCGATCCAGAGACTCGTCGGCTCACGATGTTTAAACGTATACGTGTGGCAATTCTGTTGTATATCATGGCGTTCATCGCCTTGGTAAACTTCCTCGCCGCCGCGCGCAGCACGGACTGGGACGAAACGCTCCAAGCGTATGTCGATGGCCTCACGACGGCGGACTTCGAGAAGATCGAAGCGTATTTCTCGACGGAAGCTCGTCGATACGGCGTGCGACTCGATCAACCATTCCGTCTGGAACTAGGCGACATACCGCAACTGGCGTCGACTCCATCGATGCTGGACACGCTGCTCTGGAGCCTGAAGATGCGCTGGTCCGCGAGCCGCATCGATTCAGGAAGCGATCGTCCTGATCCCGATATAAAACTCTTCGCTCTATATCACGAGGAAAGTGCCGGTGCGGTATTAGACCAGTCTACTGCACTTGAACGCGGGCTGATCGCCGTAGCTGAACTATTTGCCGGTCATTCAAGTACGGGTGCCAATCAGATCGTCATGGCGCACGAACTGCTTCATACGTTGGGCGCAACGGATAAATACGATCTGGGAACGAATCTACCGATCTATCCTCACGGTTACGCGAACCCTGAAGCTCATTCCTTATACCCGCAACGATCGGCCGAACTGATGGCCGAGCGCGTTCCGCTCGACGAGCGCACGGCTGAGATTCCCTCTGGACTCCAGCTTATCGTCGTGGGACCCGAAACCGCGGCCGAGATAGGATGGCCCACCAGTCCGCGTTGATCCGTTTCTGCTCCCGACACCTGTATGATTGGCGACGCAGCGGCAAGCGGAATATTCGATGGCGGATCGGCTCACGAAGATCTATACCCGTAGCGGCGATGCTGGTCTGACCGGTCTCGCCAACGGCGAACGCGTAGCGAAAACTGATGCTCGAATCGAAGCGTTCGGCACGATCGACGAGACCAACAGCTCACTCGGTCTGATTCTGAGCGACCCAGAGCTTCCGTCCGCGGTACGCGACAGCCTCACTAGAATTCAGGATGAACTGTTCGATCTCGGCGCAGAGCTGGCGTTGCCCGAACATACCGCGATCAGCCCGGAATACGTGCTGCGGCTTGAGAACGAGTTGGATGACTTTAACTCTGCGCTTCCGCCACTGAAGGATTTTGTTCTTCCCGGCGGCAGCCCCAGCGCGGCGGCATGTCATGTGGCGCGTACGACCTGTCGTCGCGCGGAGCGGCGAGTCTGGATGCTCGCAGAGACCGCCGACGTAAATCCCGAGCTGCTGAAGTACGTCAACAGGCTTTCAGATCTACTGTTCGTTGTCGCTCGAGTGCTCGCTCGCCAGGAAGGCTCTACCGAGATTCTGTGGCGATCCAGACGTCGCTGAACAACGCTTGAACACTCGTTAGGGCGCCCAGCCGAATAGCGTCATGAAGGCGATGACGGTAATCCAGATGAAGACCGTGCGCGTGACAAGACGCATTGAATTACGTGCTGCTGCGCTCGAGTTCGGCGCCTCCTCCAGAAACCCAGTCATCGCGGCTTTGCCGACGCAGGCGACGATTTCGTCGTTACTCCGATGGAACGGCAAGTCAGCTTGTAGCTCGTAATTTCTCCAGCAGTTGAGCGCGTCATCGAAGCTGCCGCTGAATGCGTAGCCGATGGCTGCCAGCCGCGCAGGTATCCATACCAATACGCCATGAATCATCTCCACCGCCGCGAGTGCCCCAGCGCCGTTGTCCGGGTTTCGTGCGGTCTCATATGCGACTCGTTGGCGAAGCAGGTCGCTGACCCGGAATAGCCAGGCTCCCACCGGACCGAGCACGACAAACCACAATACGACACCGAAAATCCGGTTGGTTGCCTGCACAAAAACCGCTTTCTCGACGGCGTCGATATCGTCCGCTCCAGAGTGATCGCCCTCACAGAGTTCGGTCAGCACGGCCTCGGATCGCTCCCTATCTCCACGTGAAAGGGCGTTGCAGTATTCGTCGACTTCCGTTCCCAGATCTCGAGGCCCAAGGCAGAAGAAGACGATCAGCACCGCAAACAGCAGATACGGCAAGTCCCATGGCGCGGCCGTACCTCTAAGTACGATGCTGGCCCACAAAACGGGAATCATCGGTACGGCCAGGATGAGAATGATCGCGAGATAGATCAGCCCGGCGTTGAGAGCCTTTAAACGCTTCAAACCCAGATCGAAGTACGCATCGAACCAATGAAGTTCGCGCAGATGCAGCACTTGAGTCGCGACGTGCTCAAGACCGAGACCGAGAATTAAGGCAATGAGCTTCATTACGTCTTCGCCTTAACTTTCCAACAAGCGACCGAGTAGGTTCCAGTCGAAGCTGGCGCCGGGATCGGTTTTTCTACCGGGAGCGATATCACTATGACCGACAATCTCTGCATCTTGAAGGGAAGGATAGGCTCGTTGCAGAACCCGGACAAGCTCCGCAAGGCGCTCGTACTGGATGGGCTCATAGGGAGAATCATCTGTGCCTTCGAGCTCTATACCGATCGAAAAATTGTTGCACTCCTCGCGGTCACAGTAACGGGACTGCCCAGCATGCCAGGCACGCTTGTCGAATGGGACGTACTGCGTCGACTCACCGTCGCGCGAGAGCAAAACGTGGCTTGAGACGCGGAGATCGATGATCGTTCGAAAGTACGGATGTTCTTCGGCAACGAGTCGATTCGAAAAAAACGCATCGATGGCCGAACCGCCGAACTGCCCGGGAGGCAGGCTGATCCCGTGGACGACGATCAGCTCGAGCGTCGATCCCGGTGGACGCTCGTCGCAGTTCGGCGAGATCACTCTTCTGACGCCGTCGAGCCAGCCTGTATTGGTTTCTATTTTCACTCGATTCGGTTACCGCAGCACCATGAGATCAACTCGATTGATGGGCGTAGCCAGCCGCAGCTCGATCGAATAAGCCATCTTTGCTTGAGAGCATGATGACCGACGTATCTCTAAAGATCTGATTGTTCTTGATCAGCGAGCAGGTCTGATAACCGTCGAGCCGGGGCATCATGATGTCGACAAAGATAATGTCAGGATGATGGTCGGCGATCTTAGCCAGGGCATCGAAACCGTCGATGGCGGTGAAGACTTCACACCCCTCTTTCGCTAGAAGTGTCTCGGCGGTTCGGCGGATTGTCTTGCTGTCGTCGATGACCAGTATCTTTAACCCATCCAGTTCATTTCTAGGTACAGCAGCACTTCCGTTCGACACGCATTCCTCCTCAACGAACGTCTAAGATGTGGGTCGGCATCAGGCCTGTGAACGCCAGGCTATGGCGCCATTCTACATATTGGCATGTCGCCTTCCAACGACGGCAGCGATCTGACGACATTGCGATAAACCGAACGCTATCGACGAGCGGAAGCTTCAATCCGTCCCCGGCCCGGGTCGGGAGCTCGGGGTATAGTAGCTTCGAAGATTCGTGGGAAACTGCGATCCTAAGCGCATATTTAGAAAGGATACCTGATGAGCGAATCCCGACGTCTGCTCGGTGTGGTCATGGACCCGATCGAGAGCATCCAGCCAGCGAAGGACTCTACCTTGGCGATGCTCCTCGCGGCCCAGAACCGCGGCTGGACGCTCGTTTACTTCCGCCAGAATGACCTGGCCGTACGAGATGGCGTTCCACTAGCACGCGGTGTGCAGATCAGCGTCTACGACGACGCCAGCCATTGGTATGAGCCAGGCGAGCAATGGGCCGGCGGCCTGGAGGAGCTGGATGTACTACTGATGCGCAAGGACCCACCGTTCGATATGGAGTACATCTACACGACTTACATTCTCGAGCTAGCAGAGAAGCGCGGGTTGATGGTGGTCAACAAGCCCGCGAGCCTCCGAGACATCAACGAGAAGGCGTATACATCGTGGTTCCCCGATTGCACACCCGCGAGCCTTATTACGCGAGATCAGGAAGATCTCAGGCGCTTCCTGGCCGATCAGGAAAAGATAGTAGTGAAACCGCTCGACGGGATGGGCGGACGATCTATCTTCGTCATAGGCCAAGGGGACCCAAACACTAACGTGATCCTGGAAACACTCACCGACTATGGCGCCCGGTTTACGCTGGCGCAGCGTTTTGTTCCGGAGATCACTGAAGGCGACAAGCGCATTCTCCTTATTAACGGCAAGCCAGTCGACTATGCGCTCGCGCGCATTCCCGCACCCGGCGAGAGTCGCGGCAACCTGGTCACCGGCGCCACAGCGGAGGGTCGCGAGCTCACTGAGCGAGACCGATGGCTATGCTCGCGTGTAGGACCAACCCTGAACACAATGGGCATCGTCTTCGCTGGACTCGACGTTATCGGCGACTATCTCACCGAAATCAACGTCACGAGTCCAACGGGAATCCGCGAACTGGATCGAGAATTCGGCTTGGATATAGCGGACATGCTTTTCGCCGCGATAGAGTCTCGCCTCCAGAGATCATGATGTTCTGAATGCGGTCGTGAAACGTTCAATACCGTTCACTTTGAGCCTGCTCGGCCTGCTGCTTGCCGGCTGTTCGGAGCAGTCGGCGGAACTGCCGCAGCAACGCATCTACGCCATGGGCACATGGGTCGATCTCAGCCTGCGCGATGCGGATGCCGCCAGCACACAGGCGATCGTCGCTGAGATCGAAGAGCTACTGATAACGCTGGAGCGGGACTACTACGCGTGGGTCCCCGGCCAGCTCGCTGAGCTGAACGACAAGTTCCACGCTGGAGAACCGGCGCGCGTGGATGCACCAATGGCGGAGCTCCTTACCGAGGCGAAGCGGCTCTCGGCGCTCAGTAACGGCTTCTTCGAACCCGGACTTGGTGCGCTCGTCGAGCTCTGGGGATTTCATTCCAGTTTGGAAAGTTCGCAGCAGCCGCCGTCCGCAAACGAGATCATGCAGCGCCTCGATGCCGGTGCGAGGATCGCAGCCCTTCAGATCGACGGCCAGCGGATCGAAAGCAGCTCACGCGGACTGACGATCGACCTGGGAGGAATCGCGAAAGGTGCGGCAGTGGATAGGATCATCACCCTGTTAATCGAGAGAAAAGTCGGCCACGCCCTTGTGAATGCCGGCGGAGATCTTAGAGTAATCGGGCGCTCCGGTGGGCGGCAGGATGAGCGATTCTGGAGGGTCGGAATTCGACATCCACGCGAGGCCGGTCTTCTCGGTGTCATCGAGCTTAAGAGCGGTGAGGCGGCGTTTACGTCTGGAGACTATGAACGCTTCTACGATTACGCGGGCACGAGACTTCACCACATCCTCGACCCGCGCACAGGTTACCCGGTTACTCATACCCAGGCGATCACGGTAGTTGCCGCAAATGGCGTTACCGCGGACGCGGCCGCCACAGCGCTCTTCGTCGCCGGACCGGACCGATGGCGCCAGGTAGCGCGCGCCCTCGATATCGGCTACGCGCTGCGCGTCGACGCTAGCGGAGAACTCGAACTGACAGGACCGATGCGTGACCGGCTGATTCAAGCTAGCGGAGGCGATTCGGATATAATGACACCTCCTGATGAGGACGCACCAGATTGAGAGAGGATCTGGCGACAGCGAATATCACCGATCGGTTGAGCTCGACCCTGTTCGTGGCGGCTTTGTTTCACGGTATCGTGATCCTTGGCATCACATTTACGGTGAGCCCGCTCGGTGACGACGATGAGCTGCCGACGCTCAGAATCACGCTGATAGCAGACGGCCCCGATCCAGAAGATCCATCGCAGGACGCCGATTTTCTGGCGCAACGATCCCAGATCGGTTCGGGCGAACTGGCCAGCGGCGACCGTCCGACCACAACGTTGGCGGCAGATAGTCCGATTTCTCGGCAAGGCGATCCCGGTGGAGTCGACCCGAACGACGGCCGGCCGCGAGAACTGGCGCCTGGTCCCGAACTTTTGTTGACACTTGGTATTTTCCCCGAGCAGCTTGATGCGTTACCGCGGCCTAACGAGGATCCCGCGAGCGCGAATCAGTCGGCTGCGGAGCTTATCGAAGGGCCGAGGATTGCAACGCTGGCGACCGAGATCGATACACAGGCCACGCTACCAGACTACGAGCGACGCGAACTCTTCTCAAGCCCGAGCACCCGAGAATCGACAGTCGCGACCTACCTCAATTCCTGGCGCGACCGAGTCGAGCAGGTCGGCACGTTGAATTTGCCGGCGCAAGCGCGCGCGGACTCAACCGCTGTCAACCCGACGTTGGAGGTTGCGATCGACGCGGACGGTCGGCTTGTGGACATCGTCATTCGGCAGTTTTCGGGAAGCGCGAGCTTGGACCAGGCGGCGCTGACGATTCTGCGGATGGCCGCCCCGTTCGAGGCCCTGCCGGCGGCCGTTCGGGCCGAATACGACATGCTTCGATTCGCCTATGAGTGGGGCTTCGACGGCAGCTAGTCAGTTAACATAGGGGGTGAGCGAACCGGGGCAAGAGGCCCGTATGAGAACACTGCAAGACCAATTCCTGATCGCAATGCCGGCGATGGGCGACCCGAACTTCGATGGGACCGTCACCTATCTGTGCACGCATTCCGATGAGGGTGCGCTCGGTATCATTATTAACAGGCCCTTGGACATCCAGCTGGGCGAAGTTTTTCGGCAACTCTCCTTCGATGTCCTGGACGACAGTCAAGCGGATCAGCCGGTACTGAGCGGCGGTCCGGTACAACCGGGTATGGGTTTTGTACTGCACCAGTCCGAGCACGACTACGAGTCGACGCTCGAGAGCGACGGCGCCGAAATTAAGGTCACGATGTCAAAAGACATTCTGAGCGCTTTAGCTCAAGGACAAGGCCCACAGCCCGCACTCGTCGCGCTGGGATATGCCGGCTGGGAAGCGGGGCAACTCGAATCCGAGCTGGCAAACAACGCCTGGCTGAGTGCACCGGCTGACCCGGGGATTGTCTTCGATACACCGTTTCCGGAACGCTGGGCGGCGGCGGCGGCGTTGCTCGGCGTAGACATCAGCCAGCTCTCGAGCTATTCAGGACATGCCTGAACTCGCCCGGGGCTTGCATTGGTGAGCGGCGATCGAAGTCCAGACGTCTTCCTCGCTTTTGATTTTGGATTTCGGCGAATCGGAATCGCCAGCGCCAACCTTCAGACTCGCACCGCGTCCCCTCTGACTACGTTGTCTGTCAGTGGGGTACTTCCGTGGGACGAACTGGACCGAACTATCGACGAATGGCGCCCTGGGCAGCTCGTGGTAGGGTTACCAGACCCTGAACTCGCCCGCGAGGTGGCCGCGAGAGCTCAGGAGTTTATGGCCGCGCTACGGGAGCGCTACGATCTGCCCGTAGCCTCAGTGGATGAATCGTTGACTTCGCGAGCTGCCCACTCAGAGCTAAAAGAGGCTCGAAGGTCGGGGCTGATGAAAACGCGTGTGCGAAAAGGACGAATCGACAGTCATGCCGCCTGCCTGATCGCCGAGCAATGGATGAATGAATGACGGTCGAACAGATCAATAATAAAGGCCAGCTACGGCACCTGTTGACACTCGCGGACCTGGAGCGAAACGACATCGAGATGATTCTCGATCGCGCGACAAGCTACCTCACGCCCGCAGGCCATGCGCCAGCTCGTGACACGATACTGCGGGGCTACACGGTGGCGAACCTGTTCTTCGAGGCAAGTACGCGGACGCGCGCCTCCTTCGAGCTGGCAGCCAAACGCCTTAGTGCCGATGTTCTCAATCTCGATGTCAATACCTCCTCGCGCGCCAAGGGTGAAAGCGTCGTCGATACGATTTACACGCTGCAGGCGATGCAAGTCGATATCTTTGTCGTACGTGACGCCAGCACGGGTATCCCTTCAGAGATTGCACGACGTGTCGAGCCGCACGTGTCGGTCCTGAACGCTGGAGAGTCCGAAGTCTCACATCCTACGCAGGGCTTACTGGACTTGATGACCATTCAACGGCACAAGCAAGACATCGATCAGTTATGCGTGGCAATCATTGGGGATATAAAACATTCGCGTGTCGCCCGATCGGCCCATGAAGCCCTGGTGAAGTTCGACGTCCGTGAGATACGACTCGTTGGGCCAAGCGAATTGCTACCAGAAAACGGTTTTGAGGGCGCGGCACGGTGCACGGAACTCAGCGACGGGATTCGCGATGCAGACGTCGTGATTGCGCTGAGAATTCAGCGGGAGCGATTTTCCGAGCTGGGGCAGATTCCAGACACCGCGGAGTACTTCCGGCGTTATGGCCTGACCGAGGAATCCCTTCGAGCGGCACGCTCCGATGCGATCGTCATGCATCCTGGGCCAATGAACCGGGGAGTAGAGATCAGCGCTGCCGTTGCTGACGGCCCGAGATCCGTTATCACGGAACAGGTAGCCAACGGAATGGCTGTGCGCATGGCTGTGTTGGCTCTCGCTCACGAGCACGTCCGCGATAGCGATGGGCGGAAGCGTTGAGTCGGTCGAAGAATCGGGATACGATCTGTCTCGAAGATGCACAGATACTCTCGCAGATTTCCTTTCCGGGTGACCAATACATCATTCGGCTCGAGGCCCCTGACTGCGCCAAGCGAGCTAATCCAGGCACCTTCGCTCACCTGACCTGTGGTCCTGACGTGCCGATGCGGCGACCGCTGTCCATCATGCGCGCCAACGCCAATGAGGGATGGCTCGAGTTTCTCTATAAACCGGTCGGCCCGGGGCTGGCTCATCTCGCGAAGCGGTCGATCGGCGACCGTGTCAGCATGCTCGGCCCAATCGGACGCGGCTTCAAGCCGGATCCCCAGCGCTCGACCGTGCTCGCAATCGGCGGCGGTGTCGGCATTCCGCCGATCTATTTTCTCGCGGAGAAGCTGAAGGATCGCTCCGACAACAGTCTTCTAGTGCTGATGGGATCCGAAGTACCGTTTCCTTTTAAACTCGGTGAGTCGAGTTCCAGCTTGGACGGAATTCCGAGCGATGTCTCCGCACATGTAGCCGATCTGGAAGCATGGCGTATCGCGTCACGGCTCGCCAGTAACGCAGGTTACACCGGTTGCTACCAAGGCTATGTCACGGACCTGGCACGGAGCTGGCTGGCGGCACTTCCCGCGGAGCGTCTTGAAGACGTGCAGATTGTGAGTTGTGGGCCAATGCCGATGCTTGCAGCAGCCGCGACACTCGCCGAGGACTACGGGCTACCCTGCCAGGTCGCGGTGGAGGAATACATGGCGTGCGGCGTGGGAGGATGCGCCGGATGCACGATTCTCATCCGAACCTCAGCCGGCCCGACGATGAAGAGAGTGTGTGTAGACGGACCCGTGTTTAAAGCACAGGATATCTTTCCGCTGTAGACGTGACCGCCCACAGCGCGGCGAATGGCGCCAGTTACCCGAAGTTGATCTTAGCCGCAAGAATCTGAGTTCGCGAGCGCCTCTTCCATGCTGACTCGACCGTTCTTGTAGAGCCCCAGCAACGCATCGTCGAAGCACTGCATGCCTGGCTCATTGGTACTCTTGAAGGCTTCTTTCACACCGCTGATATCGCCTTTGAGCATGAGTTCGGAGATGTACGGTGTATTTAACATAATCTCCACGGCCGCCACACGCTCGCCTTGCTTGTTGGCAGCTCGAAATCGAGCTTCCTCCTTGGTGATAAAGCCCTTCGTCATGAGCTCCTGAAGATTCTGATCCAGCGTCTGCATTCCTTGCGACTGACCTGTCTGGATGGCTGAGTACATCTGAGCAATCTTGCCCTCACGAATAAGATTTCGAATCGCCGGCGTACCAATCATGATCTCATGGGCCGCGATTCGGCCACCGCCCGTTCGTTTGAGAAGTGCCTGCGAAATGACCGCGCGCAGCAACTCCGAGAGCATATTTCGCACCATCTCCTTCTCGGCGGCCGAGAAGACATCGACGACGCGGTCGATCGTCTTCGCGGCGGAGCTCGTATGCAAAGTGCCAAACACCAGATGGCCTGTTTCCGCTCCGGTGAGTGCCAGCCTTATCGTCTCAAGATCGTGCATTTCGCCGACCAGAATGACGTCCGGATCCTCACGAAGCGCGGAACGTAGCGCTTCGCTGAAACCGAGAGTATTGCGATGGACCTCGCGCTGATTGATCAGACACTTCTTGCTTTCATGCACAAACTCGATGGGGTCTTCAATCGTGAGGATGTGGTCGGGTCTCGTTGATATAGTCGATCATGGCTGCAAGCGTCGTCGACTTACCGGATCCTGTCGGGCCTGTGACGAGGACCAGGCCACGAGGATGCATCGCGATATCCTTGAAGATGCGCGGCGCACCCAGATCTTCCAAAGTAAGTATCTCAGAGGGAATCGTTCTGAACACGGCAGAGCAGCCGCGGTATTGATTGAAAGCATTGACTCTGAAGCGAGCCAACTTGGGAATATCGAATGAGAAATCGGTTTAGAGGAACTCCTCGAAATCCTTACGCTGCTTGTCATTCATGATGTCGTACACCATGCTGTGCACTTGCTTGTGCGTCAGCAATGGCATATTGACCCGCTTAACGTCCCCGTCGACCCGAATGATGGGCGGGACACCTGCCGATAGATGCAGGTCTGAAGCATTGTTCTTGACCGCAAACGCGAGCAACTGAGCGATATCTACGGCAGCCATGAAGCTCCCTCTGCGCCGGTAAGCCGAACCCCAGCGACGGGGTTACCATATGCTGAACATAGTATAGGCTAGGGCCCGTCCAAAGCGTGATTCAAATCGCGGACCACATCGCAAAAACACTCGAACGGGTCCGGATTGCTCGATCTGACGCCGGCTGCGCGACCTCTAGCGTCTTAGTCCTGGCAGTCAGCAAACGGCAGCCTGCGGCAGCGATTCAGGCCGCCTACCGGGCCGGACTGCGGCACTTCGGTGAGAACGCAGTCCAGGAGGCGATCGTCAAACTCAAAGAACTCGAGCGCCTTGATATTACCTGGCATTTCATCGGCCGGATTCAGTCCAACAAGACCCGTGATATAGCCGAGAATTTCCAGTGGGTACATGCGGTCGACCGCCTGAAGGTCGCCACCCGGCTGAACGATCAGCGACCTCATTTTTCCCCACCGCTGAACGTCTGCATACAGGTCAACCAGGCCGGGGAGACGCAGAAAGGAGGAATAGAGGAATCTGAAGTCGCGGAGCTCGCCCGCGCCGTCATGTCGCTGCCGGGTTTACGCTTGCGCGGACTCATGACGCTGCCTCCGATGACCCAGGATCCGGAAGCCAATGCACGCCTTTTTGCCCGTCTGCGCAAGCTCAAGGCATCCTTGATAGACGAAGGAATTCCGCTGGACACTCTGTCGATGGGTATGTCAGCGGATCTCGAAGTTGCAATTAGCGAGGGCAGCACGATTGTGCGAGTCGGTACGGCGATATTCGGCCCGCGACCTGGACTGGAAGGTGAGCGACCGGACTAGGAACTTCGCTATCTCGCCATGCTATCGTTCCCCACCGGACAGACGACATTTAAACCCCAGCCATGCGCGACTCATTTTTCTTTCTTATCAGAGTTCTGAGCCATCTCTATCTGCTGCTCTTTCTGTTGCGCTTCATCATGCAGGGGATCCGGGCAGACTTTTACAATCCCCTCGCTCAGTTCATCGTCAGGGCGACAAATCCCCTCGTGGTGCCCGCCCGCAGATTAATCCCCGCAAGCTCCGGTATCGATTTGCCGACGTTGGTTCTACTGGTACTGCTCGAGGTGATCGCGACTTGGCTGCTGCTCTACGTCGCGTCCGCACCTGCGACTCTGATTCAGTTCGCGGGATTTGTCCTACTCCGGCTCGTGAGCCTGACGCTGTCGCTCTACACCTGGACGATACTGGTCTACGTCATTCTCGGCTGGATCAGCCCGGGTGGCTATCATCCGCTGACGATGATGCTCGCGGAGCTCAATGAGCCTGTACTCAGGCCGATTCGTCGTCTTCTGCCGCCAATTTCCGGGTTGGATCTGTCACCCCTGCTTGCGGTTATTCTCATTCAAGCTCTGTCGCTCGCGATTCCGCTGCCCAACCTATTGCGTTGACCGGCACCATGATATCGGCGCGAGTTAACTCTCGTGCGCTTTTTTCACCTCGTTGCGAATGCGAATAAGGTCGCCATGGGTTACATAGAGTAGCTCGGCGACTTTGCGGACGACATAGTCTTCATGTTTGTCGAGATGATCATCCGCCAACGCTATCAGCCAAAGCATTTCAATTACCGAATGCTTCTCCTTCTCCGATAAATTTTCGTGAAGCAGGCGCGTAAACTCCTGTAGAGAGACGGAGTGATCCGCCTTTTGCGCTGCCTCTTCGACGAGAAGCAGGGTTTCTTCCTCAGTCAAGTCGAAGTGCGTCTGCAGCTGCCAAATTACAGCCTCCGTCTCCTTGATGTCTTCTTCGTAGTCAGCGCGAACCACCTCAATCAAAAGGGCTGCGGTCGCCAGGCGTAGAGCATGATCGCGATCAGCGGAGTCCCCCTGATCCGAGTTAATCAGAGAATTATTGAAAATGTCCCGAAGTTTTTTAAGCATCATGACTCTCGTGGTTATTGCTCGATCGCGAAATCTGGCTGGAAGAACTCGATTAGATTGTCTCGCAATTCGATTAGTCTGCCGTGAAAGAAATGCTCAGCTCCGCCCATCATCTTGAGTTCAGGACCGGGCTCCAATGAGTTAAGCCATTCGACGACCTCATCGGCGTCAACGATCTCATCTTCGTCGCCCTGGACAACGAGCCAACGACATCCAGGCTGGCTTATCGCTGCGTCGATTCGCGCGACAGGCGGCGCTACGGTCACAAGGCCGTCCGGCAAAAGCTGTTCACTCGCCCGGAAAGCGACCATGGCGCCGAAAGAAAAGCCGCCCAGATAGAATGGCAGATCGGGCCACTGTAACCGAGACCATTCGGCGACCGCCACGGTATCTGCCGCCTCGCCAATCCCGTCGGCGAAACTTCCCTCCGAGTCACCGACACCGCGGAAATTGAAACGAATTGCCACGCATCCCAGGGAAACGAAGGCGCGCGCCAAAGTGTGTACGACCTTATTGTTCATCGTGCCATCGTGAAGTGGGTGAGGATGACAGAGCAGCGCAATG
>Ga0310122_10000739_pt1 | contig 20649 bp, 18 predicted proteins | sample CB6_Bottom_1051__FD_203503 | JGI IMG/M metagenome (GOLD analysis project Ga0310122, IMG submission 203503) | Marine microbial communities from Western Arctic Ocean, Canada - CB6_Bottom_1051 | ecosystem: Environmental > Aquatic > Marine > Oceanic | place: Canada: Western Arctic Ocean | collected...
GTCAGGATGGGTCACAATGTCGAGTTGGCTTATTTCGACCAGGGGCTCAGTTCCATCCCCCACGACCTCGACCTTGTCGAAGCCGTCCGCCCGCCGGGCAAGCCCGACGTCACACCCGGTCAGCTCCGCGGCCTGCTGGCCCGGTTTGGTCTCACCGGAGACATCGTGCTGCAGCATTTTGGGAACTGCAGTGGTGGTGAGCAGAGCAAGACGGCCCTGGCGCGGCTGGCCGCTCTCAATCCCAACCTGATGGTGCTCGACGAACCGACCAACCACCTCGATCTGTGGGCACGAGACGGACTCGAGGCGGCGTTGTGCGATTTTGATGGCACCGTGCTGTTCGTGACCCACGACCGTTACTTCATCGACCAGGTCGCCACGCAGGTGCTGGTGATCGAAGAGGACGGCTGCCACGTCTACGACGGGAACTACTCGCAGTACTGCGGCTTCCATGAGAACATCGCGGCGGAATTCGGCGAGACCGAGTCGACGGCAAGGTCGACCGCTCAATCGAAGCCCACCGGCAGTTCGGCGGCCGGGGGTGAGGAGGCGGTCGCGAATAAGAGGCAGTTTGCTTACCGCAAGGTCTCAGAGCTCGAATCGGACATCGCCGAGGCGGAAGTGCGGAAGGAGGATCTCGAGGAGTTGATGGGCGATCCGGAAGTCCACAAGGACACCGAGCGGATGAAGCAGATCGTCACCGACTACGAGATCGTGCAGGACGAACTCGAAATGCTGATTGCACACTGGGAAGAGGCGATCGAGTTGAATTGATCCCAGCGGGGGGTGGGGGTCAGACGCCGCCCTCCAAAGGTCCTGCTCCACCCAACGCGGTCCAAAGGCGGGGCCTGAACCCTTTGGCCAGAGACCGCGGTTGGAACAAAAGGGTTCAGGCCCCCGCGTGCGGACCGTTGGAGATGGAGCACGGACCACTTGTGGCGGGCGTCTGACCCCAGCGACGGGCGTCTGACCCCCCTCCGGGACACGCCGCCCGCAGACATCAATCCTCAATGCACCCGAAACTCTGATCCAACCGAACCGACTTCCGTACAGCAGTCAGCTCAGCCTCGGTCTGTGGACAATTGACGTGCTCCACCCAATCGGCCCCCGGCGACACCGGCCACCCTGCAAGTTCAACCGTTTCAATCTCGTTGAGTCGCTGACATAGACCCGACCATCGCCACTCCTGGGCCTTACGAACAAGATCTGCTCGAAGCGGATTGCGTTCGACATAACGACAGACGGTCAGCAAATGGCCGCTCAATTCGATCGGAAACGACTTGAACCGTCCCTGGTAAACCGACCCACCGCCGGTGGTCTGATGAGCGACCTGCCATCGACGCGCGTGAGTCGTCCCGAGCCACTTCATGAATCGCGAGAGATCCCCGTCATGCCGCGGCCAGAGAACCAGGTGCCAGTGATTGGGCATGACACAGTATGTGAGAATCCTCATGTTGATCCTCAGACGAGCCTGCTCGAGACACCGTTCGAATGTCAGGTAATCCCACGGCGAGTCAAAGATGCGTCGGCGGGCCGCAGCTCGATTCAACACGTGGTAGACCAGACCACCCTGGTTGAGTCGTTTTCGCCTGGGCATGGTGAATGTCCTTGTTTGATGTGCGGTCCGAAAAAAAGGGTCGGGTGGGCTGTCGGGGCCATCGATGGACTGGCCGTGTGACGCGGGACGGTCCTATAACCGGCCACCGGCCTCCGGGGGATTCCTCCATCCTCCTGCCCCGTCCCGACAGCCACACCCGAACCGGTGCGGCGAAGCGAGACTCGACTAGGAGCCCCGTTTCGCCTTGGACTTCTCACCGGGAACCAACGTGGTGAACATCATGCAGATCCGAGTCCGCTCCGGACGCTTCGGATCACACAACGCCACCACGAACAGCTGTCCCCCAAGTGTCGGCTTACTTTTCATAGTCGCCCTGCCCAGCAGCAGCACCACCGGGACCTGGCCAACCCGCTCGGCAGTCAGAGCCGACAGACGCCACATCGGGCCTCCCGATCGATGCACTTCGATCGGTCGAGACCGAGTCGGCAACTGAAACGCCAGCACGTCGGTCCCCTTGTGTTCCCGCTGCATCCGCTGCAGCAAGGGGTTGGCCGTCTTCTGCATCAGTTGCTTCCGGACCGCCTGACGAACGGCCAACACCTCGCGAGGCAACTTCCTGGCCCCCGCCGCCTCAGTCTGCGTCTCGCTCGCACACTCACCCAAAATCCAGCACGAAGACAATACGACAGCCGTCGTCAGCCATCGAGTCGACACCACTCGCTGTAATCTCATCATCGGTCTCCACTCCTTGTCCCGGCCCGCGAACCCTGACACCCGAAACGCTCGGCCCCATCGCCGAACCTCGCGCGTGCCGCTTATGCCAGCAGCCGATCGAAGATCGACTCGACGCTCTCAAACGGGTCGGAGTCGGCAAACCCGCCATCCCCGTCCCGATCCTCGCCGCCGGCGTCATCGGGCGCCCCCGACATCAACCAACTCGAACTTCGACCGCCGCCGCCGCTGCTGCTGCTGCTGCTGATCGGCGAGGTACTGGTCCCGCCGCCGCCGCTGCTGCCGCTGCTCGGCGAGGGACTGGTCCCGCCGCCGCCGCCGCTGCTGCTGCTGCTGCCCGAGGAGCCTCCAGCCGGTTTGACTCCGGCGGGTGGCTTGTTCTGAACCGAATCGTACAGCGACGCGCCACCGGGTGTGGTGCTCAGGAAACCGGGGCTGTGACGGGTCCAGGTCGGGTCGTTCTTGATGAAGTCGTTGTAGAGATCACCCTCGGGGAACTGGAAGTCGTCGTCATCGATCACGTTCTTGCCACCACCCCACTTGCTCAGCAGGTCCCATTCCTTCAGGACGTAGCCGACGTTCTGTGAGCAGTTGTCGTCGGTGAGGTCGAAGGTATCATCGTTCTGCCACTTGTGATCCAGGTACTGCCGGATCTCGCGGAACTTCTGCTCGGTCACCTCGATCCTGGCAACGTACACGCGGAACCCCGCAGGTGCTTCCTGCCGGAGGTAGGCGTCCAGGGTACGACGCTTGAAGGCCGAATCCTTGAACCCCGCATTGCCGGTCCCGCGACCATGCTGGCCGTAAACCGTCGTACCACGACCATCGGTCAAGGCGATGTCAGAATGACCGATCTTCAACGGCCCCGAATCGATGAAGACCAAGACCTCGATGTACCGCTGCCGCTGCGCGACCGCGTCACCGGCCGCGGGTGATGAGGCCGCTGGGGCCGCGGAAGCGGTCGGCCGAGCGTGCCGATCGCCGGTCCCGGCCAGCCAGTTACCGGTCGCACCCGACACGGCGATCCCGTTGGCCGGTTCGGCCTCCTGGGACTGCTCAGGCGGCTGAGCCGGAGAACCGAATTCAGCCACGGCCATCGCCGAGAGCAGAGTGCGGCCTTCGAGTGTCTCGCCGCAGCCCGAGGACCAACGGCGGCGACGTCGCCGCTGCGGTGACCGCTTGAAGAACGGTGAAGTCAGCCACCCGGCGGTGGCCTTCTGTGCCGAGTAGTCGCGGTTGCTGCGTCCCATTGTCATCCCCCTCTTCCTGGTCAGGGCCTGGTGATGGCGGGCCACGCACGGGTCAGGGACTCTCGAGACGGCTCAATCGACTGCAACCCGGCAGCAACACCCGGTTGCGCTGTGCGCCTCAAGAGACTCCCTGACTCAGTCGCGGCCCGCACTCTCGGATCGAGTCCGTCTCGATCTCAATGACGATGACACTAGAATCGCCGGGGGAGGGGGCACAAGCCCTTTACACCCCAATGGCCAAGAAAAGGAGAAATCTCTCGAGGCCGATTGCCTGCCAGAGGAGCGCGGCCGGGTCAGGCCCTGCCGTGTGACTCGCCACCGGCATCGACCGCCGATTCGACTGGCGGCGTCGGCGGTTGCGAGGCGGACTCCGGCAGCGTCGCAGCTGGCTGGGACTCTGAGGCGATTTGCCGATCGAGTCTTCTGCCCCAGACGAAATAGTGCACCCCCAGGTACAACCCGCCCAACACGATCACCGCCAGGATGGCGAAGACGAGCAGTTGATTGAGCACCAGAGCGAGGATCGCCATCAGCCCCCCCGCAACCAGAACCAAGCCCAGCAACGCGGCCATCGTCGCCATGTCGCGAGCCCGCTTCTCGTCGGGACCCATCGGAGCCGACTCGAGCGGATCACCCAGCAGATCGTCGGGAGTCATCGGCTGAGGCAGTTCGTCGTCGGACATCACTCGGCTTCCAGCAGTTCGCGAAGCCGACGATGTCGGTGAGCAAAACTGCTGCTCAACGAGGCTTCGATGCGTGAGGCGGTCAGCAGCAGACCGGCCAGGCCCTCGGGAGGCTCAAACGTCACCTCCTCGTGCAACTCGACCATCGCACCCGATGAGGTGATCGTCCGCCGATGGACCCACGCCCCCAGCGGCCCCTTGACCATCGTCTCGGTGAACGACTCGGGCTCATCGAATGCGGTGACTTCATACGTCAACCGTTGAGTGGGTCCGAACCCGTCGAGATCGACCACCAGCGTACTTCCCGACTCCAACCGATCCGGACCCTCGATCACCTCAAGCGGTGTCGACGAGGGCATGATCTTCGTGAGGTTCGCGGGACGGACGAGGAAATCGAACAAGGCCGCGGCGGTCGTGACCAGGGCGACTTGAGCTTCAAACGTGGGCATCAAACGGGCAACCGTCGGGATGTGGGGGACACGGACCGCCGCCGATGGTCAATCGGCGGCCGGGTTGCGAACATGGTAAGAGGATCCTGAGCCGGGTGAAAGGCGCCCGGTCAACGGCGCCCTCGACGTCCGAGCCGACCATGACCATCCGCATCCCTGCCGATCTGCTTGGCCAGTGCCTGGTGCTCGCCGGGCCAACAGCCAGCGGCAAGACCGGGCTGGCCCTGGTGTGGGCCGAGGCGATCGGAGCCGAGATCGTGGCGATGGACTCGATGTCGCTGTACCGCGGCATGACGATCGGCACCGCCAAGGCGACGCCCCAGGAGCAGGCTCGGGTCCCTCACCACCTGCTCGACATCCTCGAACCCCACCAGGACTTCAGCGTCGCCGACTACGTCGCAGCCGCCGCCGTGGCGGGCCAGATCATCGCCGCCGCCGGCCGAGTCCCGCTGTTTGTCGGAGGCACGGGGCTGTACCTCAGAGGACTGTTGCGTGGAGTCTTCGACGGGCCGCCCGCCGATTGGGACATCCGAATGCGTCTCGAAACCGAAGCCGCCCTGCGACCCGCAGGTTGGCTCTGGTCCCAGTTGGAGAAAACCGACCCGGAATCCGCTCAGCGATTGCACCCTCACGACAACCGGCGTTTGATCCGGGCGCTGGAAGTCCAGGAATTGACCGGCCGGCCGATCTCGGAACAGCAGGACCAGGGCCCGGCCGACGACAGAGTCCGACCTCGACAGGTCGTGTGGTTATCGCCTCCGCGAGACTGGCTCTACCCGAGAATCAACCGGCGTGTTGATGAGATGATCGAGAGCGGTCTGGTCGAGGAGGTCCGCGGGCTGCTGGACTGCGATCCGCCACCGGGCCGCACCGCGAGACAGGCCTTGGGATACAAGGAGATCATCGACCACCTCGAGGGTCGTGTTTCACTGCAAGATGCTGTCGACACGATCAAGCGCCACTCCCGCCGGTTTGCCCGCAAGCAGACCACCTGGTTCCGGAATCTCGAGGAATGCCACGAGCTGAAGCTCAGCGGCCACGAGAGTCCCGCGGAATTGCTGGCACGCCTCATCGCGGCGGGGTCAGATTCGCCGACGGCGGACCACGAACAGTAATTGCTCCCTCTTCAGCCGTCCGATCGCGGCGGGGTCAGACACCGCCTGTGGTTCGCCTCAGGCGGACCACAAGCGAGGCCGGAACCCTTCGGCCCAAGCGCAGCGCACCGACTACCTGAAGATTCGGCAAGTGGGGTGTGCAACCTGGAAGCTCCGCACTCCGGCTGGCGTGATCGATGTACTGCGGATCGACAACACGACCACTCGCTTGAGCCCGTTCAAGTGACGCAGACCATTGTCGGTCACTGAAGTACCGTCCAGGTCAAGTAATTCCAATTGAACCAACGGACGGATCTTCTCGATTGTCTCGTCGGTGATGTCGTCTCCGTAAAGACGCAGCCATTTCAACTTGGGAAGAGATCGCAGAATTGAAATGACGTCATCGGTCAGTTGTTGACCCGAGAGCGTCACCTCGGCGAGCTCAGAAAACCTCCGCAGTTCCTTCATGTCGTCCGATACGACCCGCGCTGCCCTCAAGTCGACACCGGCCAAGTACTTTCTCCCCAGGAGACGTCGCAGCCAATCGAGCCGACCATCGTCCGTATCCCGGTCAAACCGTGACGGCCCTGCAACCTCACGTCCGTAGTACGTGAATCCTCCTGATGTCTCAACCAACGCAACAAACCGTTCCTTATGCCAGAAGTTCACCAGTCTCGGCACGAGCAAACTGACCAGCAACAGGACAGCGACTACCGCCACACCGCGATACCACAACCTGGCGCGAGCATGCTTGCGGCCGTATAGCTCCAAGACGACGGCCAGGATTCCTCCGACGAAGGCTCCGACCAGAGTGACGCTTGCCACGATTGGTGAAGCGAACGGAACTCGGCCAAACAGAGAAGCGTACAGATAGACAGAGTACGCCAGGAAGCCAGACACGAGTCCAAACGCGGCGCCACGACACAGCGAATGCCTCGTTCCTCCAAACGCGACAATCAGAGCACCGATTGAACAGGCGAAGACGCCCAGCCAGGAAAGGAAGAAGCGACTGAGACCAAGCCAGTCGGCGGTCGCCGCGACACTGGTGCCAATTGTCGAAACGAAAACGGCGCCCAGAGCAGCGAGAGCCCGAAAACGTAAGCCAGCTGCTTTCGCCGTCAATGACCGAATCATGGCAGATGCGTCCAAATCTCGATCGTGTGTTTGCCAGATGGAAGGCGTCTCAACCGATCAATGGGTTCGGGGGTCAACGTTCGGGATCGGCTGGAAACACGGCTACCTGACTTGGGAGATTGAGCACTTCGGCAGAGCCTTCCGTAGGTTGGCAACTCCCTGTTCGGTAATACCGGGGCAGCCGAAGAACATCAACTTTTCCAGGTTCGCCATCCCTTTCAGCTGCACCAACCCCGTGTCGGTGATCTTGCAGTGGGCGAGGCTCAGTCTGACAACTGCACCCTGCTCATTCCGCTTGATCTTGGCTCCGAGATTCTCTAACTCGGCAATCGGACCCGCACCCGCACACCCGGCGATTCCCATCAACAGCAGACACCCGAGTAGGCGTTTCATGGTGGTTGGGGGCTCAACTCAATACGTTTCGATCTCTTCGGGCGGAACGCCGAGTGCCTTGGCAATGCGATTCAGCGTTACGCCGTGCGGAGTTTCAACCGCCCCCTTTTCGATTCGAGAGATCGTTCTCCGAGCTACGTTGGGGAAGTCCGATTGAGACAGACCTCTCTGCTTTCGCAATCGACGCAATGAGGGACCAAAGCCCCTGGCGTGTGCTCGTTCATTGGCCTTCGCTCTCTTTCGATAATCTGGATCGACTTCCCAAAGAACAACATCTGCCGTGGCCTCGTAGTCACCGAACCGCAGCGTGTGGCCGTAGTCTCCCAATTCAAACTTGCTGAAGTCAGGGGTTGCTGCACCCGATGGACGAAACATGGAAATCGGCACGATGACTCGTTCAAGGTTTCCTCGCACCAGGACCAATGATCTGAATTCCAGATTGAGCACTCCACCAATGAAAACGTCCCGACGTTCGTCCGGTACAGAACGCAACACCTCTACGAGTTCTTGAATTGGCAGCCTCTTGAATTCGCGAGAAACGCCAACAACTTGACCGAACAACCCTTCCAAGGTTGGACGCAACTCGGCTTTGGCTGCTTCCAACGTCAGGAGATTCCCAAAGATCGCACGACGCTGAGTCTTCTTTGAGAGCAACTCAACGAGAGTTCTTGCAAGTTCCTCGGTCTTTTCGGATCGACGAGAAATCCAAAGTGAATTGGCATCCGTTCGCTCCAATGCCTTAAGTACAGATTCTCTGGTCTTGCAGACGATGGCCTCTTTCTTCCCAAGTTGATCGAGCAATTGATTCTCGCTGTCAAGCACGACGTACCGAAGCATCTGCACCGGTTTGCGGGCAGTTGCCTTCTTCTTAGTCGTTCTCTTCTTCTTCAGAAGAGTCCTCGTCTTCTTCGATCTCGACTGGGTTATCGTCATGAATCTTGTTCCATTCGGCCTTGAGCAGTTTCCAGTTCTTCTCGTCCTGAAGGGCATCCTTTACGGCTTCGTCTATCTGGCTCCACTTATCGCCTTGATCCAAAAACGCCCTATCACGGAGTGACAGCCGCCACCTCCGCATCTTCTTGTAGATCGTGACGTGTGGCGGCTCCAGTCGTTCAGAATCGTGAATCTCGACCTTCCATCCGGCCTGCTTCAGTGCTGAGATTAGCTGGAGTACAAATGGCATACTTCAGGTGCTTCCGCTGCATTCCCGATCCTCCAACCCAAGTATGGCTCATTTCTATATAAAGTCAAATGGGACATATCTCGCGTCGGCGAATTCGGACGAGATCTTGAATGCTGTCCTGGGGGTCAGACTCGCCTGTGGCGGACCACGAGCGGGGCCTGAATCCTTCGGCCGGAAACCTTGGTTGGAGAAAAAGGGGTCAGGCCCCCGCGTGCGGGTCGTTGCAGATGGAGCAAGGACCAGTTGTGGTCCGCCGCAGGCGGATCTGACCCCGACAATAGAAAAGGGCCGGCCCCACCATCGGTGAGACCGGCCCCTTTGCTCAATCGAAAAGCCGCCTAGGCGTCGGCCTTCTTTTTCTTCTTCTTCTTGCCCTTCTTCTTGGGCAGCTTGGCCTTCTGCTCGTCGGTCAGGATCGAGACGAACTTCTCGCGGGCGGCCGTGAAGATCACCCGGCGAGCCTTGTTCAACTCGGCCAATGCCTTCTTCTGCTCGGCAGTGATGTTCAAAGCGGCATTCACCGCAGCACGTGCTGCCTTGCCCTTCTTGCCATCAGCCTTGGCCTTCTTGGCGGCCGCGGAACGAGCCTTACGCTGCTCGGGCGTGATGATCGTTCGGGCCTTCTTGTTGAGTTCGAGCAACTTCGGAGCATACTCCTTGTTGATCGCCGCGACCTGCTTCTTCTGGTCGGCAGTCAACTCGATGCCCTTGGCCACGCGGACCGCAGCCGGAGCCCGGCGACCCCTCTTCTTCTTCTTTTTCTTCTTGTCCTCGGCAGCCGCAGCCGGCATCGCCAGCACGACGGCCAGTGTCAGGACCAAAAGTCCTTGCAGTGTCCGCTTCATGATCAGTTCCTCTCAAGCTGAATCGGGCCGCTGGGCCCTCGTGTCAATAAATCGAACCGCCACCCCCAGGCGGCCCGCTGCCCTGCTAGGCAAACAACTCATCGATCACCGAACCGTCACGAACGATCATGACGGGCCGGCCGATCTTGGTGTGGTATTCCTTGGTGTGGTCGATGCCGAGGTTGTGATAGAACGACGCAGCCGCGTCCGAAGGCGAAATCCCCTCGCCCGCGGAACCCATCGCCTTCTCATCACTCTCGCCAATCACCTGGCCACCCTTCACGCCACCGCCGGCCATCAGCATGGTCATGCAGCGGGGATAGTGGTCGCGGCCACCCGGCGTGCTGCGGCTGTTGATCTTCGGCGTCCGGCCAAACTCGCCGGTCACGAAGACCGCGGTCCGCTCGAGCAACCCACGCTGGTCCAGGTCGACCAGCATCGCCGCCAGGGCCTGGTCAAACGGAGGCAGCAGCCGATCCTTCAGGCGGCCGAAGTTGTCGCGGTGAGTGTCCCAACCGCCGGTTGAGACCGTCACGAACCGCACACCACTCTCGACCAGCCGGGTCGCCAGCAGACAACTCTGGCCAAACGCAGCGTCACCGTAGGTCTCGGATCGAGCAGCCGGCTCCTTGCTGATGTCAAACGCCTCACGAGCCTTCTTCGACGTGATCATCGAATAGGCCTGGCGGCTGAACTTGCCAAGACCGTCGAGCAACTGGCTGTCCTTCTCGATCCCCGAAAACGTCGTGTCCAGGTCCTTCAGCAGGCTCTGCCGCTTCTCGACATCGGTGATCGTCAGGCCGTTGGCCAGGGCAATCCCGCGGACCGAGAAGGGACGTCCCTTCCGGGGAGTCGAACCGGTGTTCAACGGAGCGTACTTCACTCCCAGGAACCCCGCCTTCTGACGCGTATTGGGAATCGCCACGAAGCCGGGCAGCTCGGCGGACCCGGGACGCTCCTTGGTGATCACCGACCCGTAACCGGGGTACTCCAGCGACGCCAGCGGACGCGTGCCGGTGTTGACGTATTCCTGGCCCAGGGCATGAGCCCCCAGCGTGTGGCTGACACCGCGGAGAATCGTGTACTTGTCGGCACACTCGGCGAGCTTCGGCAAATGCTCGCTGATCTCCACACCCTCGATGTTCGTCTGGATCGGGTTGAACAGCCCCCGGTACTCCTCGGGAGCGTTCGGCTTGAGGTCGAACGTGTCCATGTGCGAGGGACCACCGGGCAGGTTGACGAAGATCGCCGAGGTCGCCTTACCCGTCTGGACCGCTCCGTGGGCGGCCAATTGGAGGTAGTTGGCGAGCCCGAGTCCGGTCGCGCCCAGTGCGCCGACCTTCAGGAAATCTCGCCGCTTCACTCCATCGCATGTCGTATGCAGTGCCATCGGTATTGTGCCTTTCGGTTCCCGTCTTGGGTTTCTGAACCGCTCGGCAGCTGGAGGTCCGGGCCTCCGGGCTGCTAGTGGTTGACGATGAATTCCTTGGTGTTGAGCAGCGCCCACAGCAGGTCCCGCAGTCCCTGCGTGGTGTCATCGGACCCCTCGACATAGGCCCGCGAACGGGTCATTTCCTGCTCGCTGGGGTATCGACTCAGGGTTCTGAGGTAGGCCTGCTTGACGATCGCACTCGAATCCAGGTCGGCCAGCTTCTCGCCACTGGACTTGGGCACCGCGCGGTTGCGGGCCGCCTTGGCGAGGTCGGCCTGCAGGTTGCGGACCTGGGTACCCAGCTTCTGGGCCGCCTTGGTGTCCTTGGCCTTGCGGGCCGCGACCAGCTTGCGACGCAACACCCTCATTTTCTTGGAGAGCTTGAGCATCTGTGGGGTCGCCCGGCCGGAGGTTCGACGCACGGGCTTGATCCCCAGCTCACCGGTGATCTGGTTGATCCAGCCGTTGCGGTTGGATGCGATCAACTGCAGCGTCTCGCTGTCGTTCTGCAGGAACACGGTCTGCAACAGGCTCGGCTCGTTCGAACGGTCACAATCGCAGTTGCTCTCGCGAGTCGAGCGGCCGAAGACAGACAGGGCGTAGCCGGGACCGTTGCGTGAGTTGAGTCGCCGGCCGGCTCCGGCGATCGCGATCGCCCGACCCTCGAGTGCGGTCTTCATCTCCACGCCCCGCTCGTCCGAAGCGGTCGCCTGCTGGATCGCATCGTAGGCCACCTCGGCGGGCATGCGACGAGGAATCGAGTGGCTGAAGTTGCGGTCATCGAGCCGGTTGGTCTCGTTGGGCTGCCACGACAGCTGGTAGGTCCGGCTGCCGATGATCTCACGGTGCAACCACTTGATGTCGTAGTCGTGGTCGATGAAGGCCTGAGACAGGTAGTCGAGCAACGGCTTGTTGCTCGGCGGGTTGGCCAGGCTGTGATCATCGGGCGGCTCGACGATGCCGACGTTGAAGTAGTTGGCCCAGACGCGGTTGACGAACGCGCGGGCGAACAGCCGGTTGTCCTTGCGACGCAGCCACTCCATCAACGGACTGCGGATGTCTGAGAACTGGGTCAGATCGACTTCCTCGGCACCCAAGAGGCGGGCCTTCGAGGCGACTCGACCGCGGTTGCGGCGTCTGGCTTGCTGTACGACCTGTTTCTGACGCCGCTTCAACTTGGCAATCTGCTGCACGGCCTGCTTGAGTTGCTTCTTGAATGCCGCGGCCCGCTCGGGCTTGGCCTTCGCGTTTGCCTTGAGCGTGGTGATCCGCTGCTGCAGCTTCTTGATCTGCTGGCGGATCGCCTTGCCGGCCCGGCCACCTTTGTTGGGCGAGCTCGCCTTGGGGGCCACGGCGTAGACTTCCTGGAAGGGAACGATCTTGCCTTCGCTGAGTGCTTCGGAGATGGCGCGTCGCTGCTGGCCGCCTCGCTTGTCACCCAACTCCAACGCGGCAAGCAATTCGTTGTACTCGGTCCGCGTCTTCGGATTGATGCCGAAGTTCACGCCCGTGAAGAAGCCCTGGAACTGGGCGAAGTCATCCTTGGTCCACTGGTCAAAGGGATGCTTGTGGCACTGGGCACACTGGATGCGGATGCCCAGGAACGTATAGGCAAACCCGATGGCTCGGTCCTGAGGCTGCCGGAAGGTGCGGCGGGCCCAGTAGTGAGACATTCCCTGGCGATCGGTGAACGCCTGGTCCCCCTCGCCCCGGTACACCGAGCTCATGTTCGTGCTGAACTGCTTGAACGACTCACCCTCGTTGCGGCTCGTCGCCATCACGATGCCCTCGACCAGCTGGTCGTAGGCCACGTTGCGTTCGACGCGGTCCTTCAACCAGTCGTACCAGTCCTGGCTGGCGCGGCGGTTTCGCGAGGGAACCACGTTGTTGAGTGCATCGTCGTTGTTGCCGGTGAAGTCCGACAATCGAGTCGCCCACCAGGCGGCGTAGGCCGGCCGGCCCAGCAACTCGTCGACCTTCTTGCTCCGCTTGCCCGGATCGGCGTCCTTCATAAACGCTTCGACCTCGGGCGCCGTCGGCAGCGTGCCCACCAGGTCCAGAGACACCCGCCGCAGGAACTCCGCATCGGTGCTCAGACCCGAAGGGACAATGCCCAGCTTCTTGAGCTTGTCGACGACCAACCGGTCGATCTGTGTCGGAGTCTCCACCTTCGGGTAGTTCCGACCCACCTTGTCGCTCAAGGGACGCATCACCGGCACCGGCACCACGCCGTTGTCATAGAAGGCCACGACAAACGTGTCGCCGGGTTTTCCGCTGGTCAGCAGGCCCTGCTGGTTGATGTCGGCCACCTGGTCATCGTTGCTCTTGAACCGGGTCAGAGGCGTGACGTCCTCGCGGGTTCCGTCGCTCCAGATCGCCACAACCTTCAGCTGGACCTTCTCGTCCTTGCGGGAAAAGACCAGCTCGGATGGAGTGATCTCGAGCTTGACCATCTTCGCGGCGTCCTTGGAGACCGCCGGAGCACCCGCGGTGATCCACTTGTGCAGCAATCGGTACTGCCAGCTGTCGACCTTCATCCGCAGGCCACCCTCGTGATCCACCGTCTCGGTCGGCTTCTGCAGCATCAGGCTCTCGGCCGGCTTCGCGATGTTGGCTCGAGGACCGTCGTCGTCGGCAGACTTCAGCAACGCGTCGTGGTCGAACTTGAAGTCGTATCCGAACAGCGACAGCCGGAACCCACCTCGACCCTGGAACGAACCGTGACAGGCTCGGCCGCTGCAGCCGAGCTTGCTGAAGAGCGGCACAACGTGCCGTTGGAAATCAGGCACCTCGTCGGTCGACTCCGCATTCGCGGCGAACCGCTGCGGCACTGCGGGGGCCACCTTCGAAGGAACCACCTTGGCCGTGGTGTTGGTCTCGGCCGTGGCCGTGGTCGGGGTCGTTACCGTGACCGTTACAAAAACACCGCCGACCAGAAGTGCGGAAAGTAGATACCGTGTCATGGCTTCGACTTGTCCTTGATTGTCGTCTTGTTTGGCTTGTTCGGCTTCTTGGGCTGTTTCGACTGCTTCGAGAAACTCTGCTTGGCACCCGGCTTGAGAGGCCGTTTGACGACCTTCCCGGGCCGCTTGCCAGCACGCCCCTTCGTCCGGGCCGCAGTTATTCTCGCTAACCGCTTAAGCCGCTGCAACTCCCGATCGGTCGCAGCGTCCAGATCCTCCAGAGACTTCAACTGCAACTCGATCCGCTCGATCCGGGCCTGCGACCGCTTGATGTCTGAAAGCAGCATCGTACGCCGCAGCTCCGACCTCTTCCGCAATGTCTCGCGCAGCCGAGCATCCCGCGCCGGATCGGGATCAGACTCCATCGCCGAACGAGCCACCATCAGGCGGGCCTGAGATTCGAGCTTCCACAACTCGACCATCATCTCGTAACGCTCGGGATTGGCCTTCTTGATCGGCTCCAGTCGGCGGGCCGTCCGAGACAACTCGGTGATCGCCTTGTGAAATGCCGCCGGGTTGCCGGCCGACTGCAACCGGCCAATCAGCTTGGCCAACTCGGGATGATGGGCCTTGGCAAAAGCAAACGCCCGATTGATCTCGACCCGGTTCAACTGAGCCCGCTGCTTCGACGCACCCCCTCGAGTCCGCTTCACCGGAGACTTCGACCTGGTCGGCGACTTGGCGTTGGCTGGCCGCTTGACCGGCTTCTTACCGGGTTGCTTGGCCGCGTTCTTCACCGGCTGCTTGGCCGGGTTCTTGGCCGGCGACTTTTGTGCCAGACCGTCGACGGCCAGGGCGATCACGAGGCAGAGACACAGTCCGATTCGGGTCATTCGTCGTGTCCTCGATTTATTTCTTCGGGCAACGACATCGCGGCAATCATCCACTCGGGCACCTCCAGCTCGCTCTCGGCCACTTCAGCCTCCGACCCGTTCGATCCCCGCATCTCGTCGGCCTCGGAAACGGTCCCGCCGGCCCACGTCGACAGCAGCAAACCGTCGTCGGCACCCTGATCGGACACCGCGACCGAAGCCGGGGTCTTCGCAACCTGCCCATCGTTGCGAAACGACAGGCCGACGACCAGCAGCAAGCAGACCGCCGCAGCGACCACCAGCCTCCAGCCCTCAGCACGCGTGTCCGGTTTCCCCGATACACCCTCGCCGGCCACAACCGGCTGGCTGGGAACCGAAGCGGCTCCGACCAAATCGACCGAACGCACCACCGCCTCGCACGCCTCGATCTCACCCTCGGCCAAACGAGCCTCCCACCCGGCCAATTCCTCTCCGTCCAACTCGCCGGCCACATAGGCAAACGCCAGCCAGTCGGTCTCGGCCAGGTCCATAACCGGGTCCATAACCGGGTCCACAACCGGGACCTCGGTTCCGGCGTCACCAAGCAGAGGTTGATTGGTTTCAGCAGCCATCACTCACCCTTTTCCCAATCATCCCACTCATTCTTCGGGGCCCTGCTCGGAGAGTCGTTGGTGCAGTTTCGCCAGAGCCGATCTCATCCGAGTCAGCACGGTTCCCAGCGGCGCACCCAGTTCCTCGGCAATCACCCTGAAGGTCTTGTCTTCGTAAATCCGCTTGCGAAGTACGGCCTGTTGATCGGCAGGCAATTCGTCGATCAACTCCCTCACGCCTCGTATCGACTCGTCGAGGCTGACCAGGTCTTCGGGAGTGGCGGTTTCGGTCAAGGGAGACTCGGCCAGCCGCTTCAGGCTGCGGTCCTGCCGCTGCCTCTTGCGACCCGCCAGCATCGCCTCGTTGTACGCCACCCGGAAGAGCCAACCCTTGAGTGTCTCGGCTCGAGCCGTGTGTCCGGCCTCCATCGCCTTGGTAAAAGTTGCCTGAAGTGCCTCTTCGGCCGCATCCGGATCACTGGTCACACCCAGCAGAAACGACCGCAACGGCCCGCCATACTGGCGAAACCACCGGTCGACTTCCGCAGGATCAATCCGTTCTCCATCTTGCGACGTCAAACGTCTCACCCCGCTTCAATCGCCCTGCCATTTCTGATGCGCTCGGGAATCGATTTATTGGTGGAATTCCCACATTTTCCCGGGGTCAGACGCCGCCCACAAACAGTCCTGCTCCACCCAACGCGGTCCAAAGGCGGGGCCTGAACCCTTCGGCCAGACAGCGTGGTCGGAGAAAAAGGGGTCAGGCCCCCGCGTGCGGGCCGTTGGAGATGGAGCAAAAGCCATCCGTGGCGGGCGTCTGACCCCCACCGTGCAAGAGCACAGCCCGATCACGGCCCGATCACGGCACGTCCCGCAACCGCAAGTCAAAACCACCCTTCCGCTCGGCCACGTAGACGATTCGCTTCCCGTCGGGGTGCCACGTCGGATAATCATCCCGCTCGGGATGCTCGGTCACCCGCGTCACTCCCGACCCATCAGCTCCCATCACGTAGATCTCGCGGTTCCCGTCACGATTCGACACGAACACCACCCGTCGACCATCCGGAGAAAACCTCGGCCGTACGTCCTGGGACCTGTGGTTAGTCAGCCGCTGCGGGTTGCTGCCGTCCGAGGCCCTGGCCCGGTAGATCTCGTAATTGCCGTCCCGGGTCGACCCGAACAGCAGCATCCGCCCGTCACGAGAGACACTGGGCCAGTTGCAGATCCCGTTGGCATCCACGAGCACCTTGCGGTCGCCCGCGGAGGTGTTGCACGAAAAGACCTTCTGTCGACCCCCCTCGGCAAAGACATACAGCACGCGTTTCCCGTCGTGGCTGAACGCCGGGCTGCGCATCCCCGAGAATCCCGATGCGGGAGGAATCTCAGCGGTCTTCTGCAGCTTGGTGTCCTCGATCACCATCCCCACGCTCGCCGCACTGCGACTCTGCAGGAACGCCAGGAAACGCCCATCGGGTGAAACGGCGGGTTCGAGTTCCGAGCGGGTCTCGTCCTTGTGCACCGGCCGCTGCTTGCCGCTCTTGAGATCCCTTTGCACAAGCTGCAACTGCTCGGGACGTACCTGCACGACATAGATCAGCGTGTTGGCATCCAGGAACACCGGGTCGCGTTTGTAGCGGTGGTCGTCGGTCAGTTGACGGTCGGCCGCTGGGAGGGTGGTGGTTGTGGTCAGCACGAGCAGGGTGAAAGAGACAGCCAGGAACAGCGATAAGGGGCTGTGCGTTGGCGTGAAGGGGTCAGGCCCCCGCTGGCGGACCGTTGAGGGTGGAGCAAGACCCAGCCGTGGCGGGCGTCTGACCCCGGGGCGTTTGCTAGAACAGTTCATCGATCAGTGTCCCGCCGGGTAGCACGTTGAGTTCGGCTCGGTCCTGAGTGGTCAGCCCGGCCAACTCGCTGATCGTTGTACCGACCATCAACGGCGTGATCGGGTTCGTCAGCGGATGCTCGCCCAGCCGGTCGCTCTCGCCAATCGTCCCCCCGGTCGGCACTCCGGCCCCGGACCACAAAGAGAAGTAGCACTGCGGCCAGTGATCCCGAGCGGCTCGAGGGTTGATCTTGGGAGTCCGACCGAACTCGCTCATCACCACCACCAGGGTCTCGTCGAGCAACCCCCGCTCCTGCAGATCGTTCATCAACTCGGGCAGCACCCGGTCGAGCAACGGGCAGTGGCGGTCCATCAGCATTTCGAAGTTGTAGATGTGAGTGTCCCAGCCGAAGTCGAAGTTCGGAGTGATCGCCTCGACCGTCTGGCTCCAGTTCAGTTGCACATACGGCACGCGGGCCTCGATCAACCGCCGGGCCACGAGTGCACTCTGTCCGAAGTGAGTGTACCCGTACCTCTGCCGGGTCGACTCGGACTCGCGGGTCACGTCAAACGCTTCCCGCGCCGAGGGGTTGGCCAGCAGCCCGTAGGCCATCTGGTAGGTCCGCTCCCAGTCATCGATCCCCGCCGCCGCCAGCCGTCGGCGTCCGACATCCAGTTGTCCCAGCAGCGAGCGGCGGTCGGAAATCCGCCCCGGAGTGATGCCTTCCAGCAGGTCCAGGGCCGGCAGATCGACCGAGCCGTCGTTCTTGACGACGACCTGGAACGGGTCCCAGGCCTTGCCGAACGTCCCCCCGCCGTAGCCTTCGACAATCCGCACACTGTCCTGGATGATCCCACGGCCGACCGAGAGAAACGGGGGCAGGTCGCCGTCGCGGCCGCGGTGCCGGGCGACGATCGCTCCGAAGTTGGGCTGCACCGGACCGGGCTTCTCGTGGAACCCCGTCAACGCCACCGTGCCGCCATCGGGGTGTCCCGGTTGAGTGGTCACGTGCGAGCGGGCCAGGGCAAAGCGATCGCTGATCGAAGCGATCCGCGGCAGCAGGTCGGTGAACCGCACGCCCGGGGTCCGCGTGGCAATCGTCGAAAACGGACCGCGGTACTCGCTGGGCGCATCGGGCTTGGGGTCGAAGGTGTCCAGGTGCGAGGGAGCTCCCCACAGCCAGACCACCAGCACCGACTTGGCGCGTGGCCCCGATCCGGACTCCGCCGCGTCCAACAGGTCCGGACGCCCCAGCACCAGGGGCAACGACCCGCCCAGTTTCAGGAACGCACGGCGAGTCGGCCCGCCGCAGGTTTGTGAACGGAATTGACCCACGTTGATCATGCCACCCAGTTTCTCATACCCACCGACCGCGCTCAAGCTCTGACCTCGACTGCGGGGGGGGGTCAGACGCCGCCTGTGGTTCGCCGGAGGCGGACCACAAGCGGGGCCTGAACCCTTCGACCAGACAGCGTTACTGGAGAAAAAGGGGTCAGGCCCCCGCGTGCGGACCGTTGCAGGTGGAGCAAGGACCACTTGTGGCGGGCGTCTGACCCCAGCGATGGGGGAATCCGGCCACCAAGCCACGGTTGAGTGCCCTGCGGCAGCCGAGATATAGTGGAGGCCCGCCCCGCCCCGCCGCATACCGCTCGTCAAAGGACCCCCTCGTGCGAGTCCTGCTCACCACCCTCGCCTGCCTGCTGCTCACCCCGACCGCACAGGCGTCCGAACCCACCCCGCCAAAACGCATCTCGCGACCGGCCCGGTCACTGACCGTGACCCCCAACCCGATCACGCTCGGCGGCGGCAACCGCGTGCAGCAGATCCAGGTCACCGCAATCGGCCCCGACGGCCGGCCGTTCGATGTCACACACACGGCGACCTACGAGAGCATCGACAGTGGGACCGCGGCGGTTGAAGGAACAGCCCTCCGCGCGGTCTCGGATGGCAAGACCCGGCTGAAGGTGGCCTACGGCGGACGGGCAGCGGAGGTGGAGGTTCGCGTTGTGGACCGGGACACCATCCCGCCGGTGCACTTCAAGAACGACATCATGCCGATCCTCTCCAAGTTGGGCTGCAACAGTGGAGGCTGCCACGGCAAGCAGAGCGGCCAGAACGGATTCAAGCTCAGCGTCTTCGGCTTCGATCCCCAGGCCGACTACAACGCTCTGGTCAAGGAAGCCCGAGGCCGACGCGTCTCGCTGGCGGCTCCGGGAGGCAGCCTGCTGGTGGCCAAGTCGAGCAACTCGATCGCTCACGGCGGCGGAGCCCGCACGCCCAGCGGGTCCGCCGATCACCAGGTCCTGGCCAACTGGGTCGCCCAGGGAGCCCCCTGGGGCGATGACGATACACCACGAGTGGCCTCGATCCGCGTCGATCCCGCCCAACGCGTGCTCGGTGCCACCAGCGACCAGCAACTGCTCGTCACCGCCGTCTTCACCAATGGAACCACTCGCGACGTCACCAGCGCGGCCGATTACACCAGCAACGCCACTCTGGTGGCCGACATCGAAGAGGCCGGACACGTGCACACCGGCCGAGTGCCCGGCGAAGCAGCGATCACGATCAACTACATGGGTCACGTGACCGCCGCACGGATCACCGTGCCCCGGGCGAAAGGGCCCGGGGACTACCCGAAGCTGGCGGCCAACAACCGGATCGATGAGCTGGTCTGGATCAAGCTGAAGCGGATGAGCATCCTGCCCTCGTCCACGGCCAGCGATAGAATGTTCCTCCGCCGACTCAACCTCGACACGCTCGGCACACTGCCCTCACCCACGCAGGTCCGCGACTTCGCGGCCGACCAGCGAGACGACCGCCGCCAGCGAGCGATCAGCGACGTGCTGGACCGGCCTGAACTGGCCGACTACTGGGCCCAGAAATGGGGCGATGTGCTGCTGGTCGACCGCGAAACGCTCGGAGAACGCGGCGCATTCGAATTCCATCGCTGGCTGAAGAACCAGCTGCAGACCAACCGGCCCTACGACGAGTGGGTCCGGGAACTGCTGACCGCAACGGGGAACTCGGGACGCTACGGACCGGTCAACTTCTACCGTGCAGCTCGGACCCCCGTCGAACTGACCCGCAGCGTCAGCCAGGCCTTCCTCGGCATCCGCATGGAATGTGCTCAATGCCATCACCACCCGTTCGAGAAGTGGGGGCAGGACGACTTCTATGGCATGGCCGGATTCTTCAAGGGACTCAAGCACACCTCGCTGGGTCCTGGCCGCGAACTGGTCTACCACGCCGGCTACCAACCCACCCACATCCCACTGGTCAACCGGCTCGTGCTGCCCCGCCCGCCCGGCGGAGTCGGGATTGCGGACTTCGGGGAATCCGACCCGAGAGTGAAGCTGGCCGAGTGGGTCACCCGGCCTCAGAACCCCTACTTCGCACGGCTGGCGGTCAACCGGATCTGGAAGCAGTTCCTGGGCCGAGGCCTGGTCGAGCCCGAGGACGACTTCCGCTCGACCAACCCGCCCACCAACCCCGCGCTACTGGATCACCTTGCCGAAACCTTCGTCGCCAGCGGATTCGATCTCAAGAAGCTGATGCACTACATCCTCTCCTCGCGGGTCTACCAGCTCTCGAGCATCCCCAACGCGACCAATGCCGAGGACCACCAGAGCTATTCTCACTACCTGGTCAAGCGGCTGCCCGCCGCGGTGCTGCTGGACGCGATCAGCGAGGTGACCGGGACACCCGAGT
>Ga0310122_10000740_pt1 | contig 20647 bp, 22 predicted proteins | sample CB6_Bottom_1051__FD_203503 | JGI IMG/M metagenome (GOLD analysis project Ga0310122, IMG submission 203503) | Marine microbial communities from Western Arctic Ocean, Canada - CB6_Bottom_1051 | ecosystem: Environmental > Aquatic > Marine > Oceanic | place: Canada: Western Arctic Ocean | collected...
AAGATAAAAAAGATCTAGTTAGCAGTTATCAAGAGAGCCGTTTGAAGAATCTGTCTGACACTGAATTATATGGCTACTCCGAGATGGGGGCGCTTGCTAAAGCGGCTAAGTTAAGTGAACTATCAAAACGGGGTAAGTTGGATGATTTCCTTGATGGAAGAGGCGAGGATCGAGAAAAAAGCTTAAAACCATTTATTAGTGCCTCTAAAAAGATGAATTCTCACAAAGAACTGTTAAAGACTCAACCGGACTTGGCAGGTGAGTTTGCTGAGGCTGGTGAGACTGTAGCTGAGGCTATTGAAAAGGCGGTTAATAAATTATCTCCTAAAGATTCTTTAGAAATAGCGACTTCTGCGCTGAAGAAGGTTGAGGTGGCTATGTCCTTAAAGATAAATCAATTAAAAGAAATTGCTAAAAATGCTACACCTGAGAAGAAGCAAGTTGTTCAGGAAACAATTACCAATTATCTAGAAATAGAAATGCCACTCCTTAGACACGAGATCACAACCTCTGGCTTGCCAGTGGATATAAAGGCGTTAGCACGATTACAAAAAATTGAAGATGAGATCACCGGCTCCGGTTGGGCTTAATATTAAAGATAATAAACTATGGTTACAATAACATTACAAAACGCTTTCGCCTCATTATCCGATAAAACTAGGAGCTGGCTTACTTCCGAAGAGATAATAGATAAGATAGCCTCTCTTAATAATGAGCTGGGATTAAAATCTGATCGACGTCGAATAATATCTAAATTAATTCTTCGAGTAGCTGTCCAGGATTTAGATCCTCGAGACTTTGCTAATGAGCTAGGGTCTCAATTGAAAATAAACTATGAGGCTGCGAAAGGGGTGTCTCAGAAGATTCATGATGATTGCTTGCAACCAATCGAAGCAGAATTAAAGAAAATTAACGTTGATGTTCATGAGATGATTGAATATTCTGCAAATCCATCTGAGCAACTATCAGCCTATCCTGATAAACCAGCACCAGTTCTCGAGCAATCTAAGCCACTTGAACTCAAGCCAGAGACGAAACTTAAGGAGCCCTCAACACCACCAGTTAATCTTCCTCTAGCAAAGCAGGATGTTAAGCCTACTTCTCCCGATCAACCTTTCGTCTTGCATGAAGAAGTAGATGATATTAAGCCGGTAGAGGAGGGTGGGAAGCCGTCTTTTACCTATCAAACCCCTGTTGAAGAAAGAGCGGCTAAAGAACCTCCTGTTAAAGCTAAAATAGAAAATCCTTTGAGCAACGGTCCATTAGAGATCCAAAGAATAGTTCATTATAGTAATTTCCTTACCCACCTTAGCACCCCTCAAACACCACCAACTAAAGGAACGGCTAAGATAAAAGTTCCGGATTCTAAATGGTTTAGTTAATATGCATTTTCAAGTCCCTCAATTTATTGATATAGAAGATAAGATTATTGGTCCATTAACCATTAAGCAGTTTTTATATGTAGCAACAGGATTTTTAGCTTCTTTCTTCAGTTTTTTTATTTTAAATTTTTATTTTTGGATAATATTCACTATCTTCGTCGGAGCTATAAGTGTTGCCTTTGCTTTTATTAGATATAATGGCAGATCATTTTTAACCTTGATAACCTCGGTGATTAATTATTACTGGCGGCCTCGTATTTATATTTGGAAGAAAAAAGGTGTTAAGCCCGTTAAACAAAAAGGTTTATCAAATTTGAAGTTAAGGCTAGATACTTCTAGCAAGCCTCTCAAGGGGGAGAAGTCTTTTATGATTCCTTTTTTACAAAGAATGAAGAAATTAAAAAATGAGTATGAGGTATTTAGAAAAAGTACCGGTGAAAGAGAAGTAGCCCGTCGGGTAGACTATAGATAAGTTATAATAAAACGATGGCTAAAGAAAAATCTCTGGCAACACAAGAAATTATTAATATTGATCGCATTGAAGGCGGTGTGATTGTTTTAAAAAATGGTAGTTTTAGAAAAATATTATTAGTTTCAGGAATTAACTTCGATCTTAAATCAGAAGAAGAAAGGAATTTAATAATTTTTAGTTATCAGGAGTTTTTAAATTCTCTTAGTTTTTCTATTCAGGAGATAATTCATTCAAGAAAAATTAATATTGATGGTTATTTAAATCAATTAAAAAAGCTTCATAAAAAAGAATCTTCTAGTTTGTTGAAAAATATTATTGTCGACTACCAAGACTTTGTTAAGGAGTTTGTGGAGAGAAATCCTATTATGTCTAAAACTTTTTTTGTTGTCGTGCCTTATGACCCAATCTTTATTCCTAAGTTAGGCAAAAGGGTGGTTAAAGGCTTGTTTGGGTTATTCAGAAAAAAGGGGGCGATGAAAGAAGATAAATCTAAAGATGGGCAGTTTGAAGAAAATAAGCGACAACTTGATTTACGAGTAGATCAGGTGACAGCTGGACTTAATAGGGTTGGTTTAAGAGCCGTTCCTTTGTCAGAGGATGAGGTAATTGAATTATTCTATAATTTTTATAATCCAGCCCTAGTAGAAAAGAAAGGTATTATTGTCCAAAGAAATAATGAATAAAGAAATTAAAAATATAATAGCGCCAGCTGCTCTAGAGGTTAGCCCTAATTATTTAAAATTAGGAAGTAAATATACTAAAACAATATTTATATCATCTTACCCTCGCTATTTAGCCACCGGTTGGTTTTCGTCAATTATTAATGCTCCCGAGCTGATGGATGTTTCTATTTTTGTTCATCCAGTAGATACTGCTATTGCTTTAAAGAATTTAAGAAAAAAGACGGCTCAAATAGAATCTCAGGTGATAGAGCGGAGTCAAAAGGGAGTGGTTAGAAGTCCTAAGTTAGAAACCGCCCTTCAAGATATCGAGAGTTTAAGAGATTCTCTTCAACAAGCAACTGAGCATCTTTTCAATGTCTCGGTCTATATTACTATCCATGCCGATAGTGTGAGTGAATTAAAAAAATTGGAGAGTAAAATAAATCACTTATTAGAAAGTCGCCTGGTTTACAGTAAGCCAGCCACTTTCCAACAAGTAGAAGCTTTTAATACCACCCTACCAACGGGAAAAGACTTCCTAATGATTACCACTCCTTTCAATTCTTCGCCCGCCTCTTCATTTTTTCCTTTTGTCTCAGCTACCCTAACCTCGGATAGTGGGGTTTTGCAAGGAATAAATTTGAGCAATAATACTTTAGTTATTTTTGATCGTTTTTCTTTAGAAAATGCTAATCAGGTTATTTTTGCTACCTCTGGTGCTGGTAAATCATATGCAGCAAAACTAGAAGCTTTAAGATTATTAATGACTGGTACGGATGTTTTGATTATTGATCCAGAGAATGAGTATAAAAATCTAGCGGAGGCGGTAGGGGGAAGTTTTATTAATATTTCTTTAGCTTCTAAGAGTCGCATCAATCCATTTGATTTACCAATTATTTCTAAAGATGAAGATCCAGCTGATGCTTTGCGATCTCATATAGTTAATCTAGCTGGCTTGTTGAAAATAATGCTGGGAGAAATATCTCCTGAAGAAGAAGCTCTTTTAGATAGAGCGATCTCTGAAACTTATGCCTCAAGAGATATTGTTCCAGGAAAAGACTTTTCTAAAGCTCAACCACCCCTATTATCTGACTTGGAGACGGTTCTTAATAGTCTAACTGGCGGCCAATCCTTAGCTAAACGACTATATCGTTATACTCAAGGTAGTTATGCTGGCTTCGTTAATAAACCAAGTAACGTTAATGTGAGAAATCGATTAGTTGTTTTCTCTATTCGTGATTTAGAAGAGGAATTGAGACCGATTGCGATGTATATAATTCTTAATTTTATTTGGAATTTGATTAAAAGTGAATTAAAGCAACGAGTAATGATAGTTGATGAGGCTTGGTGGATGATGAAATATCCTGATGGTGCTTCTTTTATGTTCAGTCTGGTTAAAAGAGCTCGAAAATACTATTTAGGTGTTACAACTATCACCCAAGATGTTGAGGACTTTTTACGCTCACCTTATGGTAGGCCGATAATTACTAACTCTGCTTTACAAATATTATTAAAACAACAACCAGCAATGATCGACTTATTAGCTAAGACTTTTAATCTAACAGATAGTGAGAAGAACTATCTACTAAATGCGCCTGTGGGGGAGGGACTATTTTTTGCGGGTCTAAATCATGTCATTATTAAGATAGTGGCTTCCTATCTTGAAGATCAGATTATTACCACTAATCCAAAAGAGCTATTAAATGAATAAAAGTAAGATTGGTTTAATAGAAGCTACTTTTGTAGTTGGAATTGTTGCTCTAGTTGAAATATTAGAGGTAATTCTCACTTTTGCTTTTGGTGTGGGAGAGGTAGTGAAGTGGTTGGTAAATATTGCAGTTTGGCTACCTGTTCAGTTCTGGCTAATGTTCAAAGGAGCGCGGGGTGACTTATATGCTATCTCAATATTAATTGAGTTTATTCCTTTCCTTAATGCCTTACCTATTAAAACAGCTCTCTTGATTGCCACTATTTATATTCACAACCATCCTGAATCAGTCGTATCAGAGACGGTGCATAAGGCTAGTTTTAAGGCACACAAAGGTGGTTCTAAGAAGGTTAGGCCTAAGAAGGTTAGGCATAAAAAACCTAAGATTAAAAAGAAGTCTAAGGCTAGAATAGCTACTAAAGTAATTACTAAAGTATGAATCGTATAATTTTAATAATATTTATCTGCTCTTTATCTCTACCAGCCCTAGCTCATGGACAAGAGTTTTTATTTAACTGGGAGGGTGATAGTTTTGTTCCTGGTTTTTATCAAGGTAAAAGAATGGTAACGGATAACTCATTATTGAATATGAGTTTTGAGTTAATAGAAAATGATCGTTTAATAAATGTTAATAATAAGGGTATAGAGTGGTATGTTGATGGGAAATTAGCTCAAAAAGGTCTCGGTTTACAAAAAATTACCACTAATGGCTTTGATGTTAGTCGTAGTAATATTTCTATTAGAGTTTTAATAAAAAATTATAAGGGAAATAACTTAGAAAAGAATTTTGTTATCCCTAAAGTTATTCCTAAAGTTGTTATTGAGAGAAACTTTATAAACGATATTGTTTTAACGGGGGTAAATATAATTAAGGCCTGGCCTTTATTCTTTAATGTTATTAATCTCCAAGACCTGACTATTAACTGGTTCTCTAATAATACTAGCCAGTCAGGCCAAGATGTTGAAAGTCCAAATATTTTAGAATTAGATATACCAGCTGATAATAGACAATCGTCTCTTTATCTAACCACTACTGTGATTAATAATAATAATATTTCTGAAAGAGCTACAAAAAAAATTAACTTAATAATTAGATGAAAAATATTATTATTATTACAATCTTATTAATACTTTCAACTCCTATTGCTTTTGGGCAAAGTGGCGAGTTTTATGCCCAAGAGGCAATAGAGGAATCTAAAGTTGCGGCGGCCTTATTAAGATCATTAGATGCCACAAGTTACAAAGATAAACATTCACATTTAAATCCTACAGAACTAGACCAACAAGCAAGAAGAGATGCTCAAGACCTAAGAAGAGCTCTTTATTCTCCTTGGTTGGACACTGATGAAGATACCGCCTGGAGGATTTTTAAAGAGACTTCTGCTAAATACCGCAATAAGGTAAGAGCAATATATAATGACATCACTCCTAGGAATCATACTTTATCGGATGGCCTTTATCGTTTAGGATTTGCTAATGGTGATGATGTGTTGAAGGGTAGGTTGTTATTTAAATATGGAACCTTAACCCCCTTAGATCGTATGGTCATGTCGTCTAATCAGGATAGTAGTACTGATGAGGATCTTCTTATGAGAGAGTTAGTAATGATGGATCACTCTCCGAAAGCCTTAGAAAAATTTGAGGATGATTGGAAAAAAAGATATGCTCCTGGTGGTACGTTTAGAAATCATATTAGTGGTAATTTTTCAACTTTTAAAGAGTGGGCTCAAAATGAGGATAATCGCCAAGGATGGGATGATAGTATTGATAATTTCTTAACTCCTGATGGAACAATTACTAAAGACGCTGCTGACTATATGAGAGATAAATTAGGTTATCCTCCTCTTACTATTAATAAATGGCTAGCTCATCATTTTGCCCAAAACAAGGCCCCTGGGGAAAGAAGGCCCGGCGAGACTCTTAAAGCGGCTATTAAAAGACTTTATGATGGCAAGTTGAATGAATTAAAAGGAGGTTTAGCTCCTTCCCCTGATATTGGAGAAAGAGAATTAAAGTGTGGTCCTAAAGGACTTGGTTATCGCCTTTGTATTCCTATATTAGGTAGAACCGAGGTTAAAGATATTAGTGATTATATAATATTAATTTATCGCTTTGCCTTAGCTATCTCTGGTATTCTCGCTTTCATTATGGTCACTTGGGGTGGTATTAAATGGACCGTATCTGGTGGTAATGTTAGCCAGATAGAAGAAGCAAAGGATATTATTAAAAGCGCTATTTTTGGTCTTATTCTATTAGCTCTAGCTACCACTATTTTATATGTTATAGATCCCTCTATATTACAGATGAGAATTGATCGCTCAACTCTTACGGTAGAAAATATTAAAACTCCTAATGAGCCGGCAAGATTAAGTGTTCCGTCAGCAGAATGAAAAAAACTATTATAACAATCTCAATAATACTAATTATTATTACCGCTGGGTTTTTAATTTATTTATGGACTAGACCTCAACCTGTTGAAGATTTTGAAGTAGTAGATCTTATTGCGGACAATATTCAAGAAATTGATGGCGCGGAGATTATTGATGAAAAACTAAAAATATTATCTCAAGAAGAGGTTTTAGGTTATTCAATTAATCCTGCTACAAAACATATTTATATAATTAATGTATTAGGAGAAATTAAAAAGATTGGCGGACCAGAGGTTGAAAAAATATCTAGTCAAAAAATTAAAGGTATAAATAGTATTAAGTCTTCAAAGGATGGTAGAAAGATATTAATTAATTTTAATTATCCTAATCAATCAACCTTCTCTATTTATAATATTATTGATAGTAAGTGGACCCCTCTTTCTAAAAACACCCTAGCAGCTGATTGGCATCCAGAAAACTCTAATGAAATTATTTACTTAAATAGAAATAGTCTGAGAATATTAAATCTTGATAGAGATAAATCGAGACCTGTCTTAAATATTCATTTAACCAACTCTAATTTAAACTGGGTTTCTCCTAGTGAAGTAATTATAATAGAGCGACCATCCTCTAAATATATCTCTAGCGCATGGTTGATTAATTTAAGTACTAAAAGGATTGAAAAAATAACCTCTGGGAAAGGCTTAATAATTAATCAGGGGGGAGGGTGGCGATTAAGGTCTGCTTATGGGGTAGGTGACGATTCACTTAGTTTAATTAAAGCAGAAACTAATAAGGTTGTTAGTAGTTTTAAGTTTAAGACCTTAGCTTCTAAATGTATGATTAATCAAGATAATATCTATTGCGCTGTTCCATCTCAACTACCATCAAATATTATTTTACCGGATGATTATTTAAGCAAAGCTTTTATGTCTAATGATATAATATATTCTTTCAATATTAATACTGAGTCACAATTACTAGAATCAAAAATCATATATAACGAAAGCGATGTTATTGTCGACGCTACTGATATCAAAATAGTTGATGATCAATTATATTTTATTAATAGATACAACCAAAGGCTCTATAGTTTAAAAATAAATAAAAAAGCGGTTGAGGATGTTGAGGATGAAGTCGAGGGGGTTGAAGAGGGGGTTGAAGAGGAGATTATTAAAGAAGCCTCACAATAACACAACGACCAACTCCTTCACCAGCGCTCTCAGTTTCCACATCAGGCCGTGTTGCTAACTCTAGATGGATAATTCTTCTTTCATAAGAGTTCATAGCTGGCAGCTTAACATCTTCTTTGGTCATAACTACTTTTCTTGCCGCAGCTTTAGCTAGATCAATAATAATATTTTCTCGCTCTTTACGATAATTATTAACGTCCACAAAAATAGGACTGTGATCATTTTTATTAGCCAAAACTTTAGTAAGGTGATTAAGATCACTAATAATTCTAGGAACCCAGTTTTTAAACCAATCTCCTTCGTTGATAAAGATTATTAGTTTTCTTCCTTCGTTGTCTGAATTAATAGAAAAATCTCTAAACCCCACTAGTTCCAAGATTTGTTGTATTGTTGCTTTGGTCGTCTCCATAAATCTTTTTATTAATATATAACTGTTGTCCTAAAGAGAATATCGTTGTAGTTAGCCAATAAATTCCAACAGCAGAGGGCATGTTAAATAATATAACCACTGCTAGTATTGGGCCGATCCAAATCATTTTCCTGCTAACTTTAATCGCTTGTGGTTCAGGCTCTCCCTCTTTTAATTTAGGTAAAGTTAGTCGGCCATGGACATACTGGAAAACAGCTGCTAAAACAACAATGATAATACTCCTATTTGATAAATCAATCAAGCCTAAAAAGACCGTGTTAATGACTTCTGGTTGAGCAACAAAGGTGTAGAGATTTTTTAATGTTTCGGGAGTTACTCCAAGATAAAAGACTCTATAGACCGCAATTAATACAGGCAATTGAACAAGAATTAATAAAAATCCAGCAAAAGGATTAACTTTATGTTGACGATACAGCTCTAACATTCGACGAGCTTGTTCCTCACGATCGTGCTTATGATCATGTTGAATTTTTTGTATCTCTGGTTGAAGTTTTTGGAGAAGAGTTTGGTTTTTAAAACTCTTATAAAAAAGAGGGGCAAGGATAGTTCTAATAATTAAAGTTAATATAATTATAGATAATCCAAAATCACCAATATTGTTATATAAAAAAATAAGGGTGTTAAATATAGGTTGTGTAAGGAAGGTATTAAACATTTATTTTAGTAATTTATTAAGCTCTTCAATTAATTGTTCTTTAGAACTATTCTTACTAATCACAATTAAATAATCAACTGCTTCTAATCGAGATAATAATAATCTTACTCTATTAAATATTAATCTCTTTAATTTATTTCTATCTACGGCTGATTTAATCACTTTTTTACTAACCATCACTCCTACTCGGGGGAGTTTTTTATCGTTAGTATATTTTTTTAGAGTAAGAGATTGAGAGCGTTTAACTTCTGGTTTTTTACTCTTTAAATACTGAATAGGGAGCTTATTCTTCTTAGATAACATTTAAACTGTAATGCTTTTTCTACCCTTTTGTCGACGACTTTTTAATATTCGTCGACCACCAGGTGTACTACTTCTTTTTAGAAACCCATGAACTCTTTTTCTCTTTCTTTTTTTAGGTTGATATGTTGTTGACATAATAATTATTTATAGCAGAAAGTATAGTTTTCCACAACTCATCCACATGTTATTAAACTAGGGCTTATTTCATTGAAACTTTGACGAGTTGCTAAGAGTGATTAAAATAATAGTATGGATCTAAATCAGTTTTGGGAAAAAGCCTTAGGCGATATCGAGCTTCAGTTATCAAAACCTAATTTTATTACTTGGTTTAAGAATAGCCGCGTTATTGATAAGCAGGATGGTTTAGTGGTTATAGGTCTTCCAAATAACTTTGCTAAAGAATGGGTAGAAAAAAAATACGATAAAGTAATTTTAGGTTCTTTAAGATCGTTAGATGAAACTATTAAAAAGGTTGAGTTTATTATCTACTCACAAAATAAACCCTTAATGATAAATAATATTTCTGAAAAGATATCTTCTGATAATGAGGCTCAGTTAAGTTTTTCTGAATTTAAAATAGATCCAGAAACTAATCTTAATCCTCAGTATACTCTCAAATCTTACGCCGTCGGTTCTACAAACGAATTAGCTTATGCGGCAGTGATGGCTATTGTTAACTCGGTGGGTAATAAATATAATCCGCTTTTTATTTATGGAGGAGTGGGAGTGGGAAAGACTCATTTGATTCAGGCAGCAGGTAATGAGATTAAGAGAAAGTTTAAAGGCAATATTAAAGTTAAATATGTTTCTTCTGAAAAGTTCACTAACGATGTTATTTGGGCGATGAGAAATAAAAGAATGGATAATATAAAAGATAAGTATCGTAATATAGATGTGTTAATTATTGATGATATTCAGTTTATTGGTGGTAAAGAGAAGACTGAGGAAGAGTTTTTTCACACTTTTAATGCTTTATTCGAACAAAATAAACAGATTATCCTATCCTCTGATCGATCACCTAAGTTCATTCCTGTGCTTGAGGAGAGGCTGAGCTCACGTTTTGAGGGTGGAATGACGGTTGATATCTCTTCCCCTGATTTTGAGCTTAAAGTGGCTGTTTTGCGCAATAAGTTAGAAGAGAGAGGGATTGAGTTAAGTAGTGAGGTTGTTAATGCTATTGCTAGTAAAACTCAGAAGAATTTAAGGGAGTTGGAGGGTATATTAAATAAGGTTTTATTTTACAAAGAAGTTAAGAAAGAGGAGATTACTGAAAAAACCTTAGATCAGATAATTGATAATATAGTTCAGAAACCAGCTAGAACTATTAACCCTGACCAAATAATGAAGGCAGTTTCTAATTTTTTTGAGATATCTATCGCCGATATTATCAGCCGCTCAAGGAAAAAAGAGATTGTTGAGCCAAGACAGGTATCGATTTATCTTTTAAGAGATATGTTAGGACTATCTTACCCTTATATTGCTGATAAAGTAGGTAAAAGAGATCACACTACCGCTATTTATGCTTATGATAAAATAAAGAGAGGAATTTTAAAAAACCAGGTATTAAACCAAAAAATAATAATGATTAAGGATATTATAGATAAGGGATAACTTGTGGATAACCTGAGGATTATTAGTTAATGGATAATGGACAAATAGTTAATAAAAACAAACTTATCAAATTTAATAAAAAGTTATCCCTTATCTATCATCCTTCTATCCAATAACTATCCCCAGATAATTAACAAGTTATTATGTATAAAAAAATATTTTTACTTCGATTAAAAAAGAGTTATAATATGTTATTCACAGAAACAGGTCGACACTACTAACTACTACTACTATAAATAATTAATATATAAATATATTAGTAATATGAAGGTTATTATCTTAAAAAGTAATTTAAAAAGTGGATTATCTTCTGTTGAACGAGCAGTAGGGGATAATTCTAATTTACCAGTTCTTAGAAACGTCTTATTAAAAACCGTTGGTAATAAGATTAATATCTCAACCACTAATCTAGAACTAGCTATCACTAAAACTATTTCCGGAAAGATCATCGAAGAAGGTGGTTTAACTATTCCTTTTAGTACTTTAAATAATATTGTTAATAATACTAATCAGGAAAGAGTTAGTTTAGAAAAAGATAACGATAATTTTATTTTTAAAACAGATAACTACGAAGCTAAGATCCAAGGGCTCAAAGAGGATGAGTTTCCAGTTATTCCTAAGATTAAGAGTGAAAATTATATAGAGTTCAATCCAATTATTTTAAGGAAGGCGATTAATAAAGTTATTAGCGCTGCTCAGATATCAGAGATAAGACCTGAGATTAGTGGTTTATTAATTGATTATCAGGTGACTCAAATAAAACTAGTAGCCACTGATAGTTTTAGGCTCGCAGAAAAGAATATTAGCGCTAATCAATTTAAGTCTGATATAAACCACAGCTTTAAGGTAATCGTTCCGCTAAAGACCGTTCAGGAGGTGTTAAGGGTGTTTAGTGATGACGAGCCGATCAAAATTTTTATCGATGACAACCAAATTCTTTTTAAGAATAATAATTTAGAAATAATCTCTCGTTTAATTGATGGTGAATATCCTGATTATGAGCAAATTATTCCTAAAAGCATCGAGACAGAGTTAAGTATTAATAAGGAGCACTTTATCAACGCTGTAAAATTAGTTAGCACTTTTAGTGGAAAAAATAATGATGTTAATCTAGCGCTTAAAAACAATAAGATAATGGAAGTTTATTTAGCTAATCAGATGATAGGAGAAAATAATTACATGATTCCCACTAAAACCGATGGTAAGGATTTTGAAAACATCGCTTTTAACTGGCGCTACCTAATTGATGGTTTAAAGGTGATTGATTCAGAAAATCTAATCTTTGGAGTTAATGGTAATAATCGTCCAGCGGTAATAAAATCAACTGAAGACTCCTCCCATTTTTATATATTAATGCCGATTAAGAGCTAGATTTTTTAGAGTAAATAATAATCTCCTCCATTATTTCTTTATTAGCACTATCTATAACTTTTATTTTTAGAATATTTTGGGATTTAATCTCTTTAAGATTAAAATTTTCTTGATAGATGTAATCTGGACCAAAATTTCCTGATCTCTGACTGATTAATTTATTATTTAAATAAACCTCTACGCTTTTTATTTTATGAGATGAGGTTACCGTAGCTCTAACGGAAAAATCTTTATTAATAAAATCACCATTAGTTGGCCTCTCTATTTTAATAGTTAGTTTTTTAGTAGAGAGGGGTAAATCTTTTATTTTATCAGGGTTGTTTTGTAACCATTCCACTAAAGACTTCTCCCAATTATCATATTGAGAGTCCCGACGAGGATTATTAGGTACTGATCCATCGGGATTATTTTTATTAATATAATGGAGAATGTTATGAATTTCACCATCGATAATATACTCACCTTTGAGAATAGGCTTCTGAACATTAACTGGTTCTGGTCTTTCAAAAACCTCCATTGGTCTATTAGCTAGAACTTCTTTTAAAAAGGCGCTCCAAATAGGAAGGGCGGCTAAAATAGAACTACCTTGTTGTTGCATAGGAGTGTTGTCGTTATTACCAACCCAAACACCAGTTACCAAAGATGGCGTATATCCCATCGCCCAAGCATCATGATACTCGTTAGTAGTTCCAGTTTTTAAAGCCACTTCTTGATTAGGAAAAGTGGTTAAGTGGAGGCTACTTTGATAAAGTAGTCGTCTCACCTCAATATCGGTTAGAATGTCATTTATTAAACGAGTGTATTGAGGATTAATAACCTCATCAACATCATCTCTATACTCCTCTAACACCTCCCCCTTACTATCCTCAATTTTTAAGATCATTGATTGTTTATGTTTTAAACCATCTTGAGCAAAAACAGAGTAGGCACCAACTAAGTCTATTAATTTAACCTCCCCTCCCCCAAGAGCAAGAGAGAGACCATAACGACTCCTCTCTGTTAAAGTGGTTATACCAAAGTCGGCAGCGGTTTTTAAAGTATTACCAACACCAGCTAAATAAAGAACTTTAACAGAAGGCACATTTATAGATTGAGCGAGAGCGTTTCTTAAATTAACAGGCCCTCTAAACTTATTATCAAAGTTATGAGGCATATAACTTCTTTTTCCAGTGGTATCAAAGTCAGTTTGGGTATCAAAGACAACTGTTTCTGGTGAGAAGCCTTTTTTAAAAGCGGTTACATAAGCGAAGGGCTTGATAGCAGATCCAGGTTGTCTTAATCCTTGGACAGCGACATTGAAGTTACCATCATTATCTACATCGAAATAATCTTTAGACCCCACCAAGGCTAATATTTGACCGGTATTAGCATCTTGAGCCACTAACGAAGCATTTTTACCATTATATAACCGAGTATTCCTTTCCGCTCCTTCCTCAATAACTCTTTCCGCCACTTGTTGCATATCCCAATCTAAAGTAGAGATAACTTTTAAACCACCTTTTTGAACAAAGTCTTCACTATATTTATTATTTAAATATTCTTGAATAGTAATGACAAAATGGGGCGCTTTAATACCAATAGTATGAGGAGAAAATTTTATTTTCTCATCTTTAGCTTGTTGATACTCTTCTTTATTAATATAACCAGCCCCTTTCATTTTTTTTAAGGTATTATTTTTTCTATCAGTTAAAACATCAACATGTGTACCGTAGGGAGAATAATAACTAGGAGCTCTTGGTAGACTAGCTAAGAGAGCTGCTTCAGCTATAGTTAAATCCTTAGCTTTTTTATCAAAGAATGTTTCTGATGCAGCTTCAATACCATAAGAATTAGAACCATAAGGAATCTGGTTAAGATAAAGGTTTAATATTTCATCCTTTGAATATCTTTTTTCTAAACGAAAAGTGAGAATTAATTCTTTAACTTTTCTAGAAACAGTTCTCTCAGAAGTTAGAAAAGCGTTTTTTGCTAGTTGTTGAGTGATAGTAGAGCCTCCTTGAACTATTCGGCCACTCTTTAAATTAACTAAGAGGGCGCGAGCTAAAGATTGCCAGTCGATACCTGAGTGTTCATAAAACTTTACATCCTCAATAGATATAGTGGCGTGTTTTATATAATCTGGAATATCTGAATAAGGAATAACAGTTCTCTTTTCTTCGCCATGAATTTCATAAAGAAGCACATCGCCAGTACGATCAAAAATCTTAGTAGATTGATTTATTTGTCTTTGATCAAATAATTCTGGATCAGGGAGGTTTCTAGTAATAATAAAAAAGTACCCAGCTAGTCCCAGGGCAAAAATAATAAATATTAAAAATAAGTAACTTAAAAACTTTTTCATTCTTTAAAAATCCCGTCATAAGACGGGATAACAATCTTCATGTATTTACGATTAATAATCTTCATCACCTCCTTCTTCTAGTATATCATCATCCACCTCATCTTCATCCATTAAATCATCATCATCCATTTCATCCATCTCATCATAGACTCCATCCTCAATATCTTCAGAGGAGCTATTTAATGAAAAAGAAATTTGATATTTAATCATATAATAACTATATTATCGAGAACAAACGACCTTTTATTTATTTTTCAAGCGTAATTAAAATGAAGTATAACTAACTCTTGTTTCGTGTCAAGCTAGCTGCAGTGATTGAAATAGCTATAGCATCAGAAACATCATCAATCACCTTTAAAGGAGGAATTTGGAGGATGGCGTAAGCCATTTTAGCTACCGCCTTTTTATCAGACAAACCATAACCAGTGACCGATAGTTTTATCTCTTGAGGATTATGCTCGGTGATGGGTAACTGTTCTTTTAAAGTTAAGTAAATTAAGACTCCGCGAGCTTGAGCTACCTCAATAGCGGTCTTAACATTACGAGAGAAAAATATCTTTTCTATCGCTACTAAATCCGGCTTAAGATCTTTTAGAACTTTTTTATAATCATGACCAAGAAGGGTGAGTTTATGATTAATATCTTTTTCCTTTATCTCAATCAAACCATAATCAATAAGCTTTAATTTAGAGCCATTTTTTTCAATAAGACCATAACCGCAACGAGATGATCCAGGATCGACACCAAGAATTCTCATTAATTTTTAGCGTTAGTTGTTATTTTTTGTACGTCAGGATGTTCTTCTAAAATATTAATTATTTTATTTAAACTATCCTTTTCTTTAGATAATATTTTTTGAGGAAATTTAGATATACCATCCTCGAAAGCCCACTGGACACTTCCAGGCTCAGCCATCTTACAATTATATTTATTTAATAAATGGCGAACTTCAGCGATAGTTCTATTACTATTATCAGTAATTGCCTTAATTAACATCGCCACCCCACCAGGCCCATAAGCCTCAATTAATAATTTTTTAAAGCTTTTGTTTTTAGAACCCTCAATAGCTCTCTTAATATTATCACTAGGAACATTATTAGCTCGAGCCTTGTCAATTAAACTTTTTAATTGAGAGTTTAACTTAGGATCAGTTCCATCTCTTGTAGCAGCTGAAATAGCGCTTAGTATTTTAGAGAAGGTTTGGCTACGCTTCTGATCCTTAGCCTCTTTTTTATGCTTAATAGTTTTCCATTTAGAGTGACCAGACATATTTTTATATATAACTTGAATGATTATAAAAAGAAACCCTCCTCCCTAAGAACGGGGAGGAGGGTGGTCTCAAAAAAGATTAATTCTCTTTTTTGAAATCAGCTTGAGAGCTGACGTCCAAGCGGTATTTGTGTTTACCAACTTGGGTGGCGGTAACGAACTCGGAATTTCCTCGTTCGACTTTGCTGTGGAAGCCGGAGCCAACACAACGATTTTCAGAGCCGACTTGGAAGCCAGCACCAACAGCACAACCACTTAAGGTGATTGCTACCAAACCCAAAAACAAATAAAATATCCTCTTCATGACAACTCCTTTCCATAAGAGACATTGAGGAACTAGGCATATTAATACACATAAATACAATTTAGTCAATACCCGATAAACAACCAAAGTCAACCACTTTATTTTTTGTTGAAAACCGGCTAGGATAATAGCGATGGCTTCAGCAATTGAGGAACAATTAGTGAAAATAAAAAGAGATTCAGAAGAGAGAGATACAAAGAGAAAAGCTGAGGAACTTGGATTGGATTATTTAGATCTTTCAACTAAAATGGTTACTAATGAAGCTTTAGAAACTTTATCAAAAAAAGATGCTGAAGCAGCTCAGATAGTACCGGTCGAGCTAAAAGGACAGGGTTTAGTGATAGCGATTGTTGATCCTAAGAATAATAAAACCCAAGAAACTTTAAGTAGCTTAAAGGGTAAGGGTTTTAATCTGACACTTTATTTATCCTCTCATAGCTCTATTAAGGAAGCCCAAAAAAAATATGACACCCTCCCTAAAAAACAAGGGGAGATAACAGGAGAATTTAATATCGAAGAAAAAAACTTAGAAGAGCTAGCTAAAAAACTAATTAATCTAGAAGTAATTACTAAAGAGATTAAAGATTTTAATCTTAATCAAAAACCGATAGGTGATGTCTTAGAGGTTATTTTAGCAGGGGCTGTGACTACTAAATCATCCGATGTTCATTTTGAGCCTGGAATAGATAATATTAAGATCCGCTACCGAATTGATGGTATTTTAAATACAATTGTTGACGACTTTCCTCTCTCCTCATATAAAAGCCTACTATCTAGGATTAAGTTATTAACCGGTCTTAAAATTGATATTAGCGGCAAGGCTCAAGATGGCCGATTTTCTATAGTCTTTGGTGATAAAGATGTTGAGTTGAGAGTTTCGATAGTACCATCAGAGCATGGAGAGACGGTGGTGATGAGAGTTTTAGATCCAGACGCTATTAATATATCTTTAGAGGACTTAGGATTACGCAAGGATGATTTAGAGATTGTGATGAGTGAGATTAAAGAGCCAAACGGAATGATTTTAAATACCGGCCCTACTGGATCTGGTAAAACAACCACTCTTTATAGTTTTCTAAAACAACGTTATTCATCAGAGATTAAAATTATTACCATTGAAGATCCTATTGAGTATAATATTGATGGAATGGAACAAACTCAAGTTAATGAAGAGCGGGGTTATACCTTTTCTAATGGATTAAGCGCAATCATGAGACAAGATCCAGATGTTATTTTAGTTGGTGAGATTAGGGATTCGGAGACGGCTAATACTGCTATTCAAGCCGCTTTAACCGGCCACTTAGTTTTTTCTACAGTGCACGCTAATGAGGCGGCGGGCTCTATCCCTAGATTATTGGATTTAAATATTAAACCAACTAGTATTGGACCAGCTTTGAATATGATCATGGCTCAACGGTTGGTTCGTAAATTGTGTGAGAGCTGTAAAAAACAGATAGAGGTTGATGATGAGATGAGAGTGAAGATTGCTCACTTATTATCAGTATTACCAGAAAGAGTGGATAAGGTTAGTTATCAAACGCCAACTTTTTTTGAAGTAGCTGGTTGTGAAAAATGTAGTCAGACGGGCTATAAAGGTCGGATTGGTATTTTTGAACTATTACAAGTTAAGCAAGAAATAGAATCATTAATAGAAAAACAAGCTAGTGAGACGGAATTACAAAAGTTTGCATTAAAACAAGGTATGGTAACAATGCAACAAGATGGATTATTGAAAGTATTGACCGGAATAACGACCTTGGAAGAGATTAGGGCCGCTACAGGTAGCCTGAACTTTTAAAATAAAAAAATAAAGACCATTGATCTGTGGGCGTTGCCCCCGGAAGGACTGAAAATCTTTTATTGGATAAAAGAGTCAGAGTTTAGTCGAGGAATAGTCGAGCCGGAGCCTGACTATCCGAAGTATCTAAAATAAACTCCCTGCCCACAGATCAATGACCTTTATTTAACGGCGTTATTCTATCACGAGAAAAAGTATTTGTCAAATTTTTATGGATAATTTAACTACCGATGGTGTTTTACGTCCTGTAGATTGGGATGATTATGTAGGACAAGAGAAAATTAAGATTAATCTACGGATTATTTTGGACGCGGCTAAAAAAAGGGGGGAGGCTTGTGATCATTTATTATTTTATGGTCAGGCTGGTTTAGGAAAGACAACTTTAGCTAATCTAGTGGCTAGAGATCTTGGTTTTAATCTTAAAACCACCTCCGGGCCTGCTTTAGAAAAGATGGGTGACTTGGCGGCTGTGTTAAGTAATTTAGAAGAGAATGACGTCTTATTTATTGATGAGGCTCATCGGCTCAATAAAACTATTGAGGAGGTTTTATATCCAGCTATGGAGAGTCGTAAGCTTCATTTAGTAATTGGTAAAGGACCTGGAGCTAAAATAGTAACCTTAGACCTACCAGCCTTTACTATCATCGCTGCCACTACCCGTCCCCATTTATTATCCGGTCCTTTACGCTCCCGTTTTGGGGCCTCTTTTAAATTAGATTTTTATGAGTTAAAAGATATTATTAATATTATTAGACGATCAGCTCAAGTGTTGAATATGAATATGGATGATGAGGCGACAGAGGTTTTAGCTAAAGCTTCTCGATCAACTCCTCGAGTGGCTAATCGGTTATTGAAGCGAGTGAGGGATTTTGCTGATGTTAACGATATTACCAAAATTGATAAGGCGACCGCTTTAAATACTTTAAGCTTATTAGAAATTGATGATGAGGGATTAGAACCTATGGATAGAAGATTATTAGAAATAATTATTGATAAATTTAAAGGTGGTCCGGTTGGAATTAATTCTTTAGCAGCTGCTTTAAATGATGATGTGGGAAACATAGAAGATGTTTACGAGCCTCATCTACTAGCTAAGGGATTTTTATTAAGAACTTCTTCAGGAAGAATAGTTACCGAATTCGCTTATCATCATTTAAAGCGTAAAACTCCTCAAGAAAAGTTAATATGATTGTCCATGGAATAACTGCTACTAGAAAAATAGCTCAACAATTGGCTCAAAAATCTAAAGGGCGCATTTTTGCCTTAGTAGGTGACTTAGGAGCGGGTAAAACCACTTTTGTGCAAGCTTTTCTTAAAGCGTTAGGGGTAAAAGGAAGGGTGATGAGCCCCACTTTTGTTATTATGCGTAGTTATAAATTAAAAGACGGCCGCAAAGCTTATCATCTAGATGGTTATCGAATAAAAAAAGATAAGGAGTTTGTCGACTTAGGATTTAAAGAATTAATTAAAGATCCTAAGAATATTATTTTAATAGAATGGGCTGATCGAGTTAAAAAACTATTACCTCCTGAAACTATTTGGTTAGAATTTAAGCATGGTAAAAACTCTCGGGAGAGAGTGATTAAGATAAAAAAATGAAAACCTTATTATTAATAGATAATCACGCTTTAATTTATCGATTTTTTCATGCTCTACCCCCTCTTACTAATCCTAAAGGAGAGGCTAGTGGAGCTATTTATGGTCTCTCTAGCGTTTTGTTAAAAATTATCAGAGAACAACGACCAGATTATATTGCGGCTGCTTTTGATTTACCAGGTAAGACTTTTAGAAATGATTTATATGATCAATATAAAATTCATCGGCCTACTATGCCAGTTGATTTACAACCACAAATAAAAAAAGCTAGAGAATTATTTAAGGTTTTTGGAATCAAAAGTATAGACCAAGAAGGTTTTGAGGCTGATGATGTTATAGGTTCATTAGCTGAGAAGTTTAAAAAAGAAAAAGATTTGGTAGTTATTATTCTTTCTGGAGATTTAGATGTTTTACAACTAGTTGATAATAAGAAGGTGGTAGTACAGTTTCTTAAGAAGGGTATAAGTGAAACAAAGCTTTATGACGAAGAAGCGGTTATTGAGCGTTATGGAGTTAAGCCAGAACAACTACCCGACCTTAAGGGATTATTGGGCGATACCTCAGATAATATTCCTGGTATTAAAGGTATTGGTCTTAAGACTGCTGGACCACTCATAGCGAAACACGGCGATCTTGATAATTTATTTGAGAATCTTTGGGAGTTACCAGATAAGATTGGTAATAAGTTAGAAAATCAAAAAAAAGCCGCTTTATTTTCTAAGGACTTAGCGACTATTAGAATTAATATTCCACTAGATCTCTCATTAAGTGATTTAAAAAGAGAATCTTTAGATAGAGATAAAATTAAAGAGTTTTTTGGAGAAATGGGATTTAATAGTTTAATTAAAAGATTAGAAGATATTATTGATTAATGGATCAAGTAGTAAAAAATAAAATAGCTAATTGGTTACTTAACCCTGATAATCCGGCGACTGATCAAGGGGATTTAATAAAGAGGTTAAAAAAAGAGGGTTTAGATAAAATATTTAATAATATTGAACTTCCTCTAATTGAGGTTTTAAGATCAATGGAAGGGTTGGGAGTTAGGATTAATAAAAAAGAAGCTAAAAAACTTTTAACTGATTATAATAAAAAACTAAAAGTATTAGAGAAGAAGATTTACAAAGCAGCGGGAGAAGAATTTAATATCAACTCCCCCCAACAACTTTCCAAAATATTATTT
>Ga0310122_10000741_pt1 | contig 20633 bp, 16 predicted proteins | sample CB6_Bottom_1051__FD_203503 | JGI IMG/M metagenome (GOLD analysis project Ga0310122, IMG submission 203503) | Marine microbial communities from Western Arctic Ocean, Canada - CB6_Bottom_1051 | ecosystem: Environmental > Aquatic > Marine > Oceanic | place: Canada: Western Arctic Ocean | collected...
CTTTGCGACCACTCCAAGGGTCTTTTTTATCGCCACCGGGCTCATTCCAGGACATGTATTGCTCCACACAAATTTTAAAATTATAAGATGGCTGTAAAGCCGAACCTCGTTATTCTATCGTACATTACCAAACACTTATGCATTAAATTAAGATAATCAGAAAAATAATTAACAGCTGCTACATGAATCACTCATTAAAATAAGTGCTTATAGCCGATTAGCCAGCACAATCCATGCAATCACCAATTACATTAATGGCAGAATCTGATCAAGAATCTTGCCATTAGTCGCCAATATCTGCTGGGGAAACACACCCTCACAACCTTTAAAGTCAGTTACCGTACCACCAGCTTCCTTGGCTATTAAAGCACCTGCGGCAACATCATATAGATTTAATTCCTGTTCCCAAAAAGCATCTACTTGGCCATCAGCGACCAGACACAAGTCCATGGCCGCCGAGCCAAACCGACGCTGCCCCGTGGTTTCTCCAGCAATTCGGGCAAATCGACTCAGGTTATTTTCGACTAGATATGAGCGCAAACAAGCAAAACCCGTTGAAATCATTGAATCCGCTAAACGAGTTTCTGCTGAAACCGAAATAATCTTACCGTTTTTACGAGCGCCTTTGCCTTTCCCTGCGATATATAAATCATCTAATGCGGGGGCATAAACAGATCCTGCCACCAACTCCTGCTCGATCTCCAGTGCCACACTGATCGACCAGAAATATTGTCCCTTAGAAAATGAGTGCGTACCATCAATAGGGTCAACAATCCATCGATTGCTCTGATCATCAGACTGACCACTCTCTTCACCCCAGAAACCATACTGGGGATATGCTTTAGCCAACGCTACTTTCAAAAACGCTTCAACGGCAATATCCGCATCGGTCACCAGGTCTCGCGAACTTTTTCGATTAATACTTATATTATCTAAATCATTAAAATAATCTAGGGCAATCGTACCTGCATCGCGCACAATCCCTTCCAGTACAGCCAGTGAAATCGGCATTATTCAAACCCTATTCATTACAGTAAAAACTCGGATTTATCCCGACCCTCATTAATTAATGCTTGCATCCATTTAGGAGCCACACCTCGACCTGTCCAGGTTTGGGAAGCATCGTCCGGATTACGATATTTAGGGGCTATCTTTTTGCCTTTTCTCACAGACGCCGACTGATCCTGGTCATTGATTTTTACCGTGACGCCAACTGAAGCAGCCAACTCTTTAATTTGAGCCAGCACTTGTTTGCGTTTATCTAACTGTTTACCCTTTAATGCTTTTTCTGCCTGTGCAATAACCGCTTGTAACTCATCTTCAGAAAGAGTGTTATATTCTGACATATCCAATATCTCCTATTTAATCGAACAACTATATCACCAAATAACAAATTATAGTCTATATCGCTTATTCTTCTTTAATAACCTCAAAATTTATTTCATTCAATAGATCACCTTCTTCATTCACCAGCCTCACAATCCATAAGCCCGCTTTTGCATAAGGTATAACTTTACTTGTCGCGATTCGCCACCTATTGCCAAATATTTTAAATTTCTTTTGAAAAATAAGTTTATTGTTCCACAACCAATGATGAGAGATAACCTGCCCTTTCTTACCCCTAAGCTCAGTAAAGTAATATACGCCGGTTGCCTTTTTCTTATTCACCGTCAGATAACTGCTAATATGATCAAGAGGCTCCTTGTTGTGTATTCCCCGCGTTAATAATGCCCGAGCAACACCTGGACCAATTAATACCTGAGTAACTTGTTTGATTTCAGCTGTAATTTCTTTTTTTTCATTACTCGCAATACTCGCTTTAATATCGACTGCAACAACTTCAGGGGGGATAACCGGCTTAATCTGAACTATTTCTGCTGCAGCATCATTCGCGCTAATTTCCAGTATTGCATCATTTGCTTTTATACTAGCCTCGGGATTAAGCAATATTGCCCCTTTAGAGACAACAGCCTGTTTCTCAGCAACGTCCGGCAGCCTATTTAAAAAATAAAAAACCAGTAAGACAATAAACAGCAACAATGCAAAGGCCGTTAGTATTCGTTTCACATGCCATTCGTTTACTCGTCTCGGTGCAGAAATTACCGCTGACTTCTCATCTACCTTTTGATAATTTATTTTAAAGACAATTTTATTGCTCGCATCCATAGACTTCCTCATCTGGTTTCAAGTTAAAAGCTTTAAACTACAACCCCTTTCGACATAAAAAAACATTAATCAACAGCACATCAATGAATTTACTCCACCATATACTTTGTATTTGCTAATATAACAGTTTACCCTAGTATTTAACGTGAATCAGCAAATCCCATTGCAAAAAACCTTAAATACTACAGCGCGTTAAATACTGGAAAGCAAATGAGCAACCTGTTAAAACTGTTTCAAGAATCTTCTGCACTGTATGGAAATAATGCCACTTTCATTGAAACTTTGTACGAGCAATTCCTGGATAACCCGGATACCGTCCCCGAAAGCTGGCGAAAAAAATTCATTTCAATACAAGGTGGGACTAGTCACGAAACAGCTCACTCCCCGATCATTGACCGCTTTGAAAAGTTAGCCACAACGACGCAAGGAAGACTGGCAAAATTACAGGGTTTTACCGAAGAAAGCGTCAAAAAACAGTCTGCCGTTGCTCAGCTTATCAATCATTATAGAGTTCGTGGTCATCAGATAGCAAACAACAATCCCTTGGGTAATAAAATCGAAATACCCACTGATTTTGAACCGTCTTATTATGGTTTAGCTGAACCGGATATGGATACCCTTTTTGATACAGACTCGCTCTATGGTGTCGACAAACTTCCTTTAAGAAAAATCATTGCCATCCTTAAAGAAATTTATTGCGGCTGCATTGGTAGTGAATACATGCATATTATGGATGCTGACACTGTACGCTGGATTAAAAACAAACTGGAAGGAAAAAGACTAGATTCCAGCACCCATTCTGACGAGAAAAAAGCTTACTTATTAAAGTCTTTAACAGCCGCGGAAGGTATTGAAAAACACTTACATCGTAAATATGTCGGTCAAAAACGTTTTTCTTTAGAGGGCAGTGAATGTTTAATTCCTATATTGGATGAAATAATTCAACGCTCCGGGGAAAGACAGGTTAAAGAAATTGTTATCGGCATGGCACACCGCGGACGCTTAAATGTATTAATCAATATATTAGGCAAAAGTCCTGCTCAATTATTTGGTGAATTTGAAGGTACCCACACATCCTCACCTGGCGCTCTGACAGGGGATGTCAAATATCACATGGGTTTTTCCTCCAATATTGCCACGCCCGGGGGGCCTGTACATTTAACTCTGGGCTTTAACCCTTCTCACCTTGAAATCATCAACCCGGTGGTTGAAGGTTCGGTGAAAGCCCGCCAGGATCGGCGAGGCAAAGGCAGCATTGATACCATCATCCCTGTTTTAATTCATGGCGATGCCGCTTTTGCAGGCCAGGGCATAGTCATGGAAACCTTGAACATGTCTGAAACCCGGGCATTTTCCACCGGTGGAACAGTGCATATCGTCATTAACAACCAAATCGGGTTCACCACCAGCAATCCATTCGATGCCCGCTCTACACTCTACTGCACTGACGTTGCCATCATGATTCACGCCCCTGTTTTTCATGTGAACGGTAATGACCCTGAAGCCGTGTTATTCGTAACTCAGATGGCCCTAGATTATCGCATGAAATTTCATAAAGACGTGGTGATAGATCTTATCTGCTACCGGCGATTAGGACATAATGAAGCGGATGAACCCTCAACTACACAGCCAATGATGTATAACATCATTCGCAAACTGCCCTCTGTCCGTGAAATATATGCACAACAACTGATAACAGCAGCCACATTATCAGAACAAAACACCCAAAAAATGATTGCTGATTATCAGCAATTATTAGACCGGGGAGAACCGGTATCCCGACCTGTTTTAAGTGACTCCACTTACCATTACACGGGACAGTGGAGAAAATATGAAAATCAGGACTGGACAGCAGCTGCTGATACCCGGGTTTCTTTGGAAAGACTACGGTGGTGCACCGACAAACTGCATCAACTCCCCTCGGAGTTCGAATTACATCCCCGGGTCGCCAAAGTCATGGAAAATAGGACAAAAATGTCAGCCGGTGCATTACCCATAGACTGGGGGTATGCCGAAAATCTGGCTTATGCCACGCTGATTACTGAATGCAAAGGCATCCGACTCATTGGCCAAGATGTGAGTCGAGGTACCTTTTCTCATCGCCATATCGGCTTGCACAATCAGCTTAATGGCGCAACGTATTTCCCCATCCAACATATCGCTGCCCATCAGGGACTTGCTCAAGTTTTTGATTCTTTATTATCCGAAGCCGGTGTACTGGGTTTTGAATTTGGCTACAGCTCAACCGAACCCGAAAAACTGGTGATATGGGAAGCTCAATTTGGTGACTTTGCCAATGGCGCACAAGTTGTCATCGACCAGTTTATCAGTTCTGCCGAAACCAAATGGGGACGCTTATGTGGCCTAGTCATGTTACTGCCACATGGTTTTGAAGGCCAAGGCCCTGAGCATTCATCAGCCCGGCTCGAGCGCTACTTACAACTTTGCGCAGACCATAACATCCAGGTCTGCAGTCCCACCACCCCTGCGCAAATATTCCACTTACTCAGACGCCAGCAACTTCGCCCCTACCGTAAGCCACTCATCGTCATGAGCCCCAAAAGCTTGCTACGGCATAAACTGGCAGTGTCAACACTTGAAGACTTAACAGATGGTGAATTTCAATGCATCATCCCTGAGCAAGACGACATAAACCCCCAGCAAGTAACACGCATCGTTATCTGCTCTGGCAAAGTCTACTATGATCTTTTGGAAACACGTAGAACAGACAAACTGAAGCATATTGTCATTATTCGCATTGAGCAATTGTATCCTTTCCCTAATGATGCATTTACCGCTGAAATAAAAAAATACCCTCATGCCATTGAATTCATCTGGTGTCAGGAAGAACCCAAAAATCAAGGTGCCTGGTATCAATCCAAACATCATTTTTACGATAATTTAGTTCAAAATATTACCGTCTTCTATGCAGGAAGACCTGCATCTGCAGCACCCGCAGTGGGTAGCCATAGCGCCCATATCAAACAGCAAAAAGCGGTCATTCACGCAGCACTTTACGATACAACCGAAGGAAATTAAACATGAGTATTGAAATTCTGGTTCCCAGTCTTCCTGAGTCCGTTGCTGATGCGACACTGTCAACCTGGCACAAACAAGCCGGTGATTTTGTCATTAAAGATGAAAATCTGGTTGACCTGGAAACAGACAAAATCGTACTGGAAGTGCCTGCCCCGGCATCCGGTATATTGAGCGAAATATTCCAGCAAGAAGGGGCAATCGTCACTAGCGGCAAGATAATCGCAAAAATTGAAGTCAAAGAAGCTAGCGACACAGAAAATACCATCTCTAACGAAATAGCCTCTGAAACCACGCCTCACAGTCCCGCTGTCAGACGATTAATACAGGAAACCAATATAAATCCTCAGGACATACTGGGTTCAGGAAAAAAAGGCCGTTTAACCAAAGCGGATGTACTCGACTATATTGAAAAAAGTCAAAAACCCGAGCCAGTCGTCGCCCCACAACAAACAGTCCAGCCAACAGTGACTGCTGACGCCGTCAAACCCCCACCCGGTAACGCCAAGGTCAGTGCTCACTTTCGCCCCGAACAACGCGTCCCCATGACACGTTTGCGCGCAAAAGTAGCTGAACGCTTGTTACAGGCTCAGCAAAATGCGGCTATGCTAACGACCTTCAATGAAGTCAACATGCAAAGTGTCATTGATTTAAGAAACCAATACAAAGATCGTTTTCTGAAAAAACATAATGTCAAACTGGGGTTTATGTCTTTTTTCATCAAAGCCTCCATTGAAGCACTAAAGAAATATCCTGCCATAAATGCCTCCATTGATGACAATGACATTATCTATCATGGTTACTATGATATGGGCATCGCGGTATCGACGCCACGCGGACTGATCGTTCCTGTCTTAAGAGATGCAGATCAACTGGATTTTGCGGGTATTGAACAAAGTATTGTTGAATATGGCAATAAAGCCAGAGATGGCCTTTTAAGTTATGAAGATTTAACCGGTGGCACCTTTACCATTACCAATGGCGGCATTTTTGGTTCTATGTTATCCACCCCCATTCTTAACCCGCCGCAATGCGCCATCCTGGGTATGCATGCAATTAAAGAACGTGCCGTGGTCGAAAACGGTGAAATTATTATTCGCCCGGTCATGTACCTTGCCTTATCTTATGATCATCGTCTGGTGGATGGCAAAGAAGCCGTTCAGTTCTTGATGACCATCAAGGAATGTCTGGAAGCCCCCGCTCACCTTTTACTGAACATATAGCAGCGCATGAGCACATCCACAGATTATGATGTTATTATCATCGGCGCAGGGCCGGCCGGTTATGTTGCCGCTATTCGATGCGCCCAATTAGGTTTGAAAACAGCCTGCATTGACAACTGGAGTAATAAGAAAAACCAGCCCAGCCTTGGCGGAACATTTGTCAATGCCGGCTGTATTGCCTCCATGGCATTATTAGAATCATCCAAAATATATCACTTATTGACCCATGACATTTCGACGCATGGTATTTCCTTTGATCATTTGAACATCGACCTTAAACAAATGATCAAACACAAAGACTCCATTACCCACTCACTCAGCGAACAAATTGCTATGCTTTTCACGCATAACAACATTGATTGCATCCATGCCCAAGGCAAATTATTATCCCCGGGGCAGGTAGAAATTATTGCCATAAATAATCAAAAGCCATCGGTATTAACCGCCGAACATATCATTCTGGCAACGGGCTCTCGCCCTACTGCTCCCCCCTGCGCCAGCATTGACCAAAAATTCATCATTGATTCGTCACTGGCTTTGAATTTAACAAAACTACCCAAGAAACTAGGCATTATTGGCGCAGGTATTATTGGTCTTGAATTAGCCGGCATATGGAATCGTCTGGGTTCTGACGTTATTCTACTGGAAGCTCAGGGGTCGTTTTTAACGGCAACTGATGAACAGGTTGCAGAACAAGCCTACCAGATTTTTAGCAACCAAGGCTTAGACATAAGGCTGGGCTCTCGCGTTATCTCGGCTAAAACGGTTAACCGAAAAGTTATAGTGGAATATCAGGATAATGAGGGAACTCATGCGATTAAACTGGATCGGCTGATTGTAGCGTCTGGCCGTCAACCCAATACGGACAATCTCGCTTCTGAAGAAGCCGTACTGATCCTTGATGAAAACGGTTTTGTGCATGTCGATGAGAAGTGCTGCACCACCCTTCCTGGGGTATATGCCATCGGAGACTTAACAACACTAGGTCCGATGCTGGCACATAAAGGGCTGGAAGAGGGTATTTTTGTTGCTGAACACATCGCTGAAAAAAGCACCCCTATTAATTACAATATTATTCCCAGTGTTATCTATACCTCCCCTGAAATTGCTTGGGTAGGCCAATCGGAACAAGCTTTAACAGCCGTAGGCGAGGATTATAAAGTAGGTGTTTTCCCTTTTACTGCCTCTGCTCGTGCTCAAACTGCGGGAAAAACGGAAGGTATGGTGAAAATCATCACCCATGCTGAAAGCGATGTCATCCTGGGCGTGCATATCCTTGGTGAGTATGCCTCTGAATTAATCGCTGAAGCCGTATTAGCCATGGAATTTTCCGCCAGTGCCGAAGATCTCGCCAGAACCATTCACGCACACCCTTCTATATCAGAGGCCTTACATGAAGCCGCTCTTGCTCTCGATAGCAGAGCATTGCACCTGCCACCTGAAAATTAATTTTTTGCTTGCCCCACGTTGTTCATGGCCTAAAACAAAAAAATATGAGGCATTCTGAAAACCTCATGATCTCGCTTTGGTTTTCAGCGCAAATACTGCCGCTCTATATAAAAACCGCACATTTACCAGACCACGGCTCACACGCCTGCCGTGACAGAATTATTTTGTAGGGGATAAGCGAGTCGGTGAAGGCGAAACAAGCCAAAGCAGCGATAAACATACCCTGCTGTGGTTCCAATGCACTGCAAAATCAAGCGCACAGTGAAATGGTTTTGACTATTACCCCTAAAACCACAATGCCTGTGCCTAAACCCTATGGGGAAAACCAACCAATTTGATCGCGTCCATACTCCATCAAAGAGTCTTATGCTCTATAAACAGGCACCACCCGAAAAAGATAACTTCGCTTTAATGTCTATTTGATGCCCAAAACATCCTGCATATCATATAGACCATTCTCTTTATCTTTTAACCATTCTGCGGCTCTGATCGCACCATTAGCAAAAGTCATGCGACTACTGGCTTTATGTGTGATTTCCACTCGCTCACCTTCATCAGCAAACATCACAGTATGTTCGCCCACAATATCTCCCGCACGAATGGTAGAAAAACCAATGGTCTTCCTATCCCTTGCACCGGTATCTCCTTCCCGGCCATAAATCGCACACTCGTTTAAATCGTAGCCTAAGGTATCAGCAATCACTTCTCCCATGCGCAGTGCTGTGCCTGACGGAGCATCCACTTTATGTCGATGATGCGCTTCAATGATTTCAATATCGGTATAGTCACCCATGACTTTTGCAGTCATTTCCAGTAGTTTAAGTGAAAGGTTAACCCCCACACTCATGTTCGGAGCTAATACTATGGCAACATCTTTAGCCGCCTGATTAATTACCGCTTTTTGCTCTTCACTGTACCCGGTAGTTCCAATAACAATCTTTTTGCCTGCTTTCCGGCAAATGTCAATATATGCCAAGGAAGCTTCTGGTCGAGTAAAATCAATCAATACATCAAACTGATCAGTCACCGAAGATAAATCATCAACGACCTTAATATCGATTGCTCCTAGCCCGGCTAAATCGCCGGCATCTTGACCTAATGCCACACTTTCCGACCTGGAAACGGCAACGCTTAATTCTGATTTTTCTGCTAAAACAGCCGCTTTAAGTAAACATGCGCCCATTCGACCAGAAACACCCACCACTGCAATTCGCATCTTTGTTATCCAGTCAATTTATCAAAAAAACTTTTTACACCGTCAGTCCAGCCATGTTCCTGCGGGCTATGTTGTTTCCCACCGCCGAGCAATGAATCCTTGAGTTTTTCAAGTAACACTTTCTGCTCTTTGGTTAAACGAACCGGGGTTTCAATTTGAACTTTGCAGAGTAAATCACCTACAGCCCCGCCACGCACTGGCTTCACTCCTTTTCCTCTTAATCGGAATAATTTACCTGTCTGGCTTTCAGCCGGAATTTTTAACTTCACCCGGCCATTTAAGGTAGGAACTTCTATTACGCCCCCTAAGCAAGCTGTAGGGAAATTAATAGGCACTTCACAAAATAAATCAGCGCCATCCCGGGTAAAAATATTATGTTCCTTAACCTGAATCTGCACATATAAATCTCCCGCAGGCCCCCCATTAGCGCCAGCCTCTCCTTCACCAGCCAAACGAATACGATCACCATTATCCACACCCGGTGGCACTTTAACGGACAAGGTTTTATTATCTTGCACACGACCCTGCCCTCGACAAGGACGACAAGGATCTTTTATTTGCGATCCTGTGCCTCGGCAAGTCGGACAGGCTTGCTGAACCGAAAAGAAACCTTGTTGCATTCTGACTTGCCCATGGCCCTGACAAGTTGAACAGGTCACAGGGCTTGAGCCTTTTTTTGCACCGGATCCTTTACACTCACCACACACCACTTTAAGCGGGACTCTAACAGAGGCTTCAGTACCCGTAACAGCCTCTTCCAACGTTAACTCTATGTTGTAGCGTAAATCGGCACCCGCTTGCACATTACTTCGTTTACGACCACCCCCAGCAGCACCGCCAAAAATATCGCCAAAAACGTCGCCAAAAATATCACCGAAATCAGCACTGCCTCCAAAGCCTCCCGGCCCGCCACCCATTCCCTGCTCGACCCCGGCATGACCAAATTGATCATAAGCGGCTCGTTTTTTAGGGTCAGATAGAATCTCGTAAGCTTGCTTGGCTTCTTTAAATTTTTTCTCAGCCGGCCCAGAATCACCTGTATTCCGGTCGGGGTGAAATTTCATCGCCAAGCGTTTATAACTTTTTTTTAATTCCGCATCACTGGCATTTTTTGTAACACCCAGTATTTTATAAAAATCTTCTTTTGCCATAACGTAAATAACCGCCAGCATAAACCGGCGGTTTTTTTTATATCCTAAATCAGAAAAAAACAAGAGCCAAAACAGCTCTTGTCAGGAACGAATCAAGTATTTAGATATCATTAACTTAACTTTTTGTATGTTGGTCTTACTCGAACACTGTACTCGACCGCCTGTTTCGGATACGAATAAATTCGAATCCACAATAATGACATTAAACACAGGCGGCTATTAAACGGTTAAACCAATGTGACCCGCTTACTTATTTCTTATCGTCGTCTTTAACTTCTTCAAACTCAGCATCCACCACATCACCCGCAGCGGCATCATTGCTAGTCTCGTCTTCTGCTTTAGCAGGTTCACCGTCTGCTTCTGCTTTTTGCGCATAAACACGTTCGGCTAATTTACCTGATAATTCAGTTAAAGCCGCTGTTTTTGCTTCAATATCGTTTTTATCTTCAGTTTTAAGCACTTCTTGTAGCTCAGCTACCGCCGCCTCAACTGCTGTTTTTTCTTCGGCAGTAACTTGCTCACCCAATTCGCCCATTGCTTTTTCAGTGGCATTAATCATGCTTTCTGCAGAATTTCTTGCCGAAACCAACTCAGTCACTTTTTTATCATCTTCTGCATGGGCTTCCGCATCTTTAATCATGCGATCCACTTCATCACCTGATAAACCACTGGATGCAGTAACTACGATAGACTGTTCCTTACCCGTCGCCTTATCTTTAGCAGAAACGTTCAAAATACCATTGGCATCAATATCAAATGACACTTCAACCTGTGGAATACCTCGTGGTGCCGGCGGCAGATCAGCCAAATCGAATCGGCCTAATGATTTATTACCACTAGCCACTTCACGTTCGCCCTGTAAAACATGGACTGTTACTGCTGTCTGATTATCTTCAGCCGTTGAAAACACTTGGGCCGCATTGGTAGGAATCGTAGTATTTTTCTCAATCAGCTTAGTCATGACACCGCCCATTGTTTCAATACCCAAAGACAGTGGTGTGACATCTAATAATAAAACATCTTTAACTTCGCCCCCTAAAACAGCAGCTTGAATTGCTGCACCTAAAGCAACAGCTTCATCCGGGTTAACGTCTTTTCGCGGCTCTTTACCGAAGAAGTTGGTTACCACTTCCTGAACTTTTGGCATCCGGGTCTGACCACCAACGATAATCACTTCGTTAATTTCCGATGCGGATAGACCTGCATCTTGCAGTGCTTGCTGACAAGGCGCTTTAGTTCTTTCAATTAAATCATCCACTAATGCTTCCAGCTTAGCGCGTGTTAATTTAACATTTAAATGCTTGGGACCCGAGGCATCCGCTGTCACATACGGTAAATTAATGTCCGTCTGTTCTGTAGATGACAATTCAATTTTAGCTTTTTCTGCCGCCTCTTTAAGACGTTGTAATGCTAATGGGTCATTATGTAAATCGACCCCATTGTCTTTTTTGAACTCATCTGCCAGAAAATCAATAATTCTTAAATCAAAATCTTCGCCACCTAGAAATGTATCACCATTAGTTGCTAATACTTCAAATTGATGTTCGCCTTCAATTTCGGCAATTTCAATAATGGAAACGTCAAAAGTACCACCCCCCAAATCATACACGGCAATAATGGAGTCGCCTTTAGGCTTATCCATACCATAAGCTAATGCTGCAGCTGTTGGCTCGTTAATAATACGTTTAACATCCAAACCCGCAATACGCCCGGCATCTTTTGTCGCTTGTCGCTGTGAGTCGTTGAAATACGCGGGTACCGTAATAACGGCTTCCGTCACGGTTTCACCCAAAAAGGCTTCCGCATCTTTTTTCAACTTCATTAATATACGAGAGGAAACTTCAGGTGCTGCCATTTTATTGCCATGACATTCAACCCATGCATCACCGTTGTCCGCCTCTACGATGTTATAAGGCACCATTTTGATGTCTTTTTGTACCACATCATCTTTAAATCGACGACCGATTAATCGTTTAATGGCAAACAAGGTATTTTCAGGGTTGGTCACTGCTTGGCGTTTTGCAGACTGCCCAACCAATACTTCATCATTCCCTGTAAAAGCAACAATAGAAGGCGTTGTACGCGCACCTTCACTATTTTCAATTACTCTTCCCACTCCATTTTCTAAGACGGCCACACACGAATTTGTGGTTCCTAAATCAATCCCAATTATTTTAGCCATTTGATTCTCCAGACTTTAATGTTTAATTTTGCTTGCTATCTATAATAAGGCTGTTTTAGCTAATTTCAAGCCTGTTCATCCAAGTTTATTGAATCACCTGCTGCAGGTTTGTCCGCTTCATTCTCTGTAGGCTTCTCAACCGGCTTCACCGCTTGAGAAACCACAACCATTGCTGGACGAATCAAACGACCATTCAACACATATCCTTTTTGAAAAACATTCAACACCGTATTAGGCTCGACATCAGCACTCGGTTGCATCGTCATCGCCTGATGTAATTCAGGATTAAAAGGCTGTCCGACAGGATCCACGGCTTCTATATTGAACTTGGCAAACACCGACTCAAACTGCTTGATCGTCAAGGCACTGCCCTCTCTTAAAACCACCACTTCTGGGTTATCACTGGTCGACGCTTGAATCCCTAACTCAAGGCTATCAATTACAACAAGCAACTCTTTGGCAAATCGCTCCAAACCATATTTATGTGCATTTTCCAGATCTTTTTGCATCCTTCTTTTCAGATTCTGCATTTCAGCCTGTGTTCGCACAGCTTTGTCCCAGTTTTCTTCCGCCTTTTTTTCCGCTTGCTTTAATTGTTTTTGCAGCTCTTCTATCGATACGCTGTCTGCTTCCTGCTCGGCATCATCATTGTCAGACACCAACTCAGCATCGACCTCAGCAGCTTCTGGCAACTCTGTTTTCTCATTGTCAACCACTTGCTCAAGAACTTCTTCAATCAACTCACTATCTGATTTTTCTTCAGGTATGTCTTTCCCATCACTCATTTACAACTCCAAAAATGCTATTTTACAATGCTATTTATGATGGGGTCTTTCACTTAGGATTCAAGGCTGAACCTAATAATTTTGCGGTAACATCAACAAAGGGAATAACTTTTTCATAAGCCATTCGTGTGGGGCCTATGACTCCGAGAACCCCCACCGTTTCATCATTGATAGCATAAGAAGAGGTCACCAGACTGCATTGATCAAAAGCCTGATACCCCGACTCTTCCCCAATAAAAATCTGCACACCTTCTGCCAGCAAACATTGATCCAATATGTGGATAACCCCCTGTTTCTGACTAAATGCATCAAACAATTGTTTTAAATGTCCTTTCCCGGACAGTTCACTAAAGCTCATCAGGTTAGTTTCACCTGAAAGCACATAGTCCTCTTTTTGCGGTTCTTCAAAGGCCATTTGTGCAATATTAACGGCATCAATCATCCCTTGGTTAAGCTGATACCGGTCTTGTTGTAAATCATTCAATACGGCTTCACGTACCGCTGACAAACTACGCCCAGAATAGACCGAATTCAAATAATTAGCCGCTTGCACAAGCTCTGCTGCATTGAATTTTTTTAAGGTATGAATGACTTTGTTATGGACTTCATCTTCGTTAGTCACAAAAATTACTAATAGGCGATTATGCGACAAAGATAAAAACTCTATGTGCCGGAAGCAGACCAACTCTCGTCTCGGCAAGGTGACCACGCCCGCCATCTGAGTCACTTCGGATAAAATAGTGGATGCCCGACTGACAATATCTGTGGCATTTTCAACGCCCTTGAATTTATCATCCAACTGACAAATTTCACTGGATTGTAGTGGCTTTACAGTGAGCAGGGAATCAACAAAAAAACGGTACCCACTCACGGTAGGCACTCTCCCTGAAGAAGTATGCGGCGAATGAACCAGCCCTAGGTCTTCCAGATCTGACATGACATTGCGGATGGTCGCTGGGCTGAGTTTAATGCCAGCATTTTTAGACAGGACACGAGAACCTACCGGCTGACCATCATGAATATAACGTTCAACTAGGGTTTTTAATAAATGCAGTGACCTGTCATTTAAATCAAAGTTTTTTTTCACTTTTTCTCACATCGACACATTAATAACTAAAAAAACCAGCACTCTAAGCAAACAAGTGCCAACAGCGCAAAGTAGCAGTTCAATTTTTTTTTGTCAATGTAAGGTGATTGCGTTTTATGGCGTATACGCAGCAACTATTCAAGAAACTGCGTAGTTAGCCAATTTATCAATCCGACTCGGCGGCTTGATCCTTTTTAGCTCTCGACATAAACATCATCCATAGAACAACCGCAGCCAGAATAACTAATAAAGCCATGACCATAAAAGACATTCCCCCTTCTGCCGATTCCATGCCTACTGAAAATGGCAAATGAGAATCCAGTTTCCGACCTTCATGCTCAATCGTTATATGCGCCAGATAGTTGCCTGCTCCATAAGGAGTAAAATCAACCTTGGCATCAACCGTACCCTTTTTTATTTTTTCAGGTGCCTGATAAAAAACCCGGGTTCCTTCTGGCTCTTTGGTAACTTCAAATTCCACGGTGGTTTGACGAAGTTTTTGACCTTCATAATCAAAAACCAAATCTGCTGATCCCACAGTAGGGATAATATGACACAACCCTGTTCCACCTGTTTCGGGTGTATACGCAGTAAAATGAATAACTTCATCGCCCACCGAAATACGACAGGTATCAACTTCATTATATGCCCCCCGATGTGCTGATACGGTTGAAGGCAATATTGCACTGAGTAACAAAACAGACAATAGAAATTGAATTTTCTTACTGTATTGAGTAAATAAACTGCATCGTTGATTCAGTGATGCCAAAACAAATTTTTCTTTCATGTCACAACCCTTCTTGAATAATTAAAAGTACAACCCCAGGTAATAAAAAAGACAGGTAAGCTAACAACCTTGTGCTTGTGCCTGTCACTTTCCTAAGGTAATTTAAGTAACGCATCGCTAAGACCTATTGACTTGTCACTTTTTTATTATTGGCTTTTTTAAAGTAGAGAAAAGACCTGCAATTAACCCCCGTACGAAACATAAAAAATATTCATTTCGAATATCAAGATACATTAATCGTAATTACCCAGCATATTTGGAGCCTCAATAAAAACACAATAAACAGCCACTTGAACCGACTTCCCATCAACAAATTTAGTACACCACACGTATTTTATACTCAATACATTTTTCTGAAAAATGTCATTTCAAGCTTATTGATAATAGCCCTCTTATAAATAAGCCGTCAAATACTAAATTACAAATACACCGCATTCAAAAGCCAAGTATTATATAAACCTAGATTCTCTATTCATTAATTAATAATATCGCTTGCACCAACTGCCTTAATTTTTCCTGCACTTTTCTGGTATTATCAGGCCCCATTCTTATCATTTGTTTCTCAACAGCATTCATTGCTTGCAATTCTTCATCCGCAAATTTATAAACCACCGAGTCCCTGACTACTTTTATTCTTTTTTCCAGAACAGGCGCCTGGATAATGACCGCAGCGGCTTTAATAAAAATATCCTCCAAGCGATAGCCTTTGGGATAAGAAAACTCATCATATACCTGCTCAAATAACGGCTTAAATGTGAGATATAGCCTTGCTGCTTGCTGCACATCAATGGACGCAATGGTATTTGCCAAAAGATCATACCTCTGGTAGCTTTCTTCCGCTATAAACAACCCCGCATCCAACTCTTGCACCTGCATTGCCTGTGGCATTTTCAAAAACTTTCTATTTTTATACAGTATCTGGTTTTGTGATAAGTCATTAATAAGCACAATCAATTTTCTTACCCCATGCTTAGCCTTCAACCAGTCCGCTAAATTAGCGGATAATGCGCTGAGTCCTGCCCTAAATATTTCATCACTACTGTCTAAATCCAAAGCCAGTGGCTGGAATTCATTCAGCGCAACCCGACTGTCTTGCAAGGGTGGATCGATAGCAACTCGTTGCGGCCTATCATCCTCCTGTAAAGTAGTATTCTTCTCTGTTGACAACACCTCGCTGGTTAACGGAATGGCAATAGCTTGCGTCTCACTCTCCGCCTCTGGCTCAAGCGCTCGATAAAACATGATGACTAATCCTGACAACACCAGCAGTGTAATAATTAGCCCGATTGCTGATTTTTTTTTACCTGTTTGTTGATATCGACTCATCACTTTTCCTTTAAATAAAGTTTAAACCATTGAAAAAACGCCATGAATAATCTCCTTCATCTCGATGTACTCGTTCATTACTGTCAATTTTCAAGCAAACCAGGTCATACAGCAATGAATAAGAACCCTTCATGAAAGCATTAATTACCGGCCTGTCCCTAGTCAGCGCCAACCCCGCTTTGTGTTAGAACATCACAGCAACCGCCAAGGGCATATCATTGCCTTTAGGCTTGCAAAACTGGCGGGTTATCCTAGGCAACAGCATTGCTATAAAATCAGCCCGTTCAGGCCAGATTCAACTCTGGTTCCAGGGTACTATTCTTGCCAAACAGGCATGGCAAAACACAGCACATCCTCAATAGCAGCGGCAACCGTACCCGGTGAATTTGCGCACACTGAAATCATGATAAAAATGCTCTTCTACCGGCGACAGGGATTATGCGCGCTGGAAAGGAGAAAAACCAGACCTTGACGGTGAACAGTCAACTTTCACCGAGGAATGTATCGCTTGCCATGTGACCGCAAAAAACACTGACTTTGTGTTTACAATTCCGGTCAGAATCCCGTAATATGACGCTGCTGTTACCATAAAAAACTGAGTTTTTGGCGACCCAGACAAGCCGTGACTTTCTTTCACCCGATATATCTTGACAAAAAACAAAGCACTGCTTATTGTTTGAAGTACTTCTGCCGAGGTTAAATATTAAATCTTCCACTTAATATTGGGAGATTACCCTTACCTCAGTGTATACTCATTATTTTTGAACACCCCTAATAATAAGAACAATGGTTTCCATAAATGTCCGAAAAAAAAATAAGCAAGCATTTGATTCATCTTGAAAACTATTTCTCTGCTTCAAATCCTATACTACAAAAAGCAAGCAAAACTTTTCACCAACTTGACCAACTTGAGTTCGAGCTAGGTCTGATTGACGATGATGATTCAACCGCCCGAAAAAGCTCTTGGTGGCCTATTGTCAGTCTTATTGGTGGATTTTCAACGGCAAAGTCAGAATTCATCAACCGCTTTTTAAACACCAGCATTCATTCTTCTCATCACAAGTTTACCGTTCATCAATATTCGCCACAAACAACCAATGCAACCCTGCCAGGCACTGCTTTAGATGCTGACCATAGACTTCCTTTTTACCAGGCCAGTCATAAAATCGAACAAACCGTCAAAGGAGAAGGCGATAAAATAAATGCCTACCTGGAATTAAAAACAGTCCATAGCGCACGACTTAAAGGCAAACTGTTTATTGACACACCGGTGATTAACCCCTCACTCACCAGCCCGGTAATACCTGTACTCACCCAGCATATACTGGAGATGTCTGACTTGGTATTGGTATTTACCGATTTATTCGATGCTACGCCTGAACTCATCAAAAACTCTATTGATGAAATTATCCGACATCAAGACACTAATAAATTTATCTATGTCATAGATCATTCAGAAATTAGTCTTGATGCTAATAAAACGCATGAAATTATTGCTTCCTGGCAAAGAAGGCTAGCTGAACTGGGCATCCATACAGGACAATTTATTGTGTTATCGGATTCTTCGCAAAGCCCGATTTCCGAAATTGAACAACGCCTGGCCAATATTGAAAATGACCGGACCTATCGCGTCCTTCATTCCCTCGAGAAAAGTATTCGTGACATCAATGATGTTTATATTTCAGAAGTAGAACAAAGGCTTCAAATATGGAAAGACCGAATCAATATATCAACTTTCATCATTTTAGGGTTCATCGCCGCCTTGTTACTTTTTGCCGAAATCACCATCGGCGTAGTTCAACTCTTATTTGATCCTATTATTGGACCGGCATTTATTGTTTTTTTGGTAACCTGTCTGATACCGATCCATATCATGATAGCTAAAATTCATGCTAAATTCATCATTACCAAATTGCAAAAGCGCCAAAAAGAACTTAATTTATCAGAAAACCTATCCGGTTTATTTGAGAAAAGCTTAACTTTCTGGCGAATTATTCTCCCTATTAACGAACCCGTTGGAAAAAACAAAAAAACACGTTCTAAAATCAATACCCTCATAGAACAAACCAAAGATATGGTCCAAGCACTAAACGATCAATTTAGCCAATACCCCGCCGGTCAGGCCTCTCCCGACCCTTTAAAAAACACCGATGAGCAAAGTATTACCGATTCCATGCCATGAGTAACTTTAATACATACTTACCCCTTTGTGTTTTAAAAGTAAATCCATTGGATTTACCAAAATCCATCCATTTCCTTAAACAGAATTTCTGGTTTTATTTTCTTGTTGAGCTTTTTATCCAAGCCAATATGATAGACCCTTCGGAAGCTTTTATTGAGGTTATTCTCGAAACCGCATTGACCTTTGCATTTATTGGAATTGTTTTATTCCTGAATAGAACCACGCATCTTTATGTGCAAATAATTACCGCCATCTTATTTTGTGAAAATGTCGTCGCTTTTTTTGGTGTACCTGTGGTGGTCTGGCTTACTGTCAGTGAAAGCCTGCTCAGCTATTACTTTATGGGCGCCCTCATTTTATGGGACTTCGTCCTGATCACCTACATCCTTAAAAAAGTAATCGGCATCAACTTTTTCGCCAGCGTGGTCATCTCGTTTTTTTATTTTATGATGACTTATGTGGGAGCCTATAGCCTCACGCTTTTATTCTTTTAAAATCGCGCTAATTCAGGAAACTTGACCCCGCCTTGGTGCACATGCATTGCACCAAATTCGGCACAGCGATTAAGCGTAGGCACGGCCTTCCCAGGGTTTAACAAAGATTTTTCATCAAAAGCAAACTTTACCGCATGAAACTGCTGGAGTTCATCTGCGTTAAACTGGAAACACATATGATTTATCTTCTCTACCCCCACACCATGTTCCCCCGTAATGCTTCCGCCCACCTCGACACTAAGCTTAAGAATATCCCCGCCCAATAACTCGGCTTTTTCTAGCTCTCCCTCGTTGTCCGCATTATAAAGAATCAAAGGATGCAAATTACCGTCGCCCGCATGAAAAACATTAGCCACGAGCAAACCATACTGCGTGGATAATTGCTCAATTTGTTTTAAAACCTTGGCCAGGTAGCGCTTGGGAATGGTGCCATCCATACAATAATAATCGGGAGAAATACGCCCAACAGCAGGAAATGCCGCTTTCCGCCCTGCCCACATTTTTTGTCGTTGCTGTTCCGATTGAGCGACAATGACTTCAGTTGCACCTTGTTGATCGAAAACAGAGCCTGCCAATATCAAGTCCTCTTCGACTTGTGCACAACTGCCATCAAATTCACATAATAAAATAGCTTCGGCGGTCATAGGATACCCCGCATGGACAAATGCTTCTGCCGCTTGAATAGTGGTTTTATCCATCATTTCCAAACCGGCAGGAATCAGCCCTCTGGCAATAATTTCTGCCACCGCATTACCTGCTTTTTCTATATCATCAAAAGCGACCAGCATAACTTTGGCGATCTCAGGAAGTACTAGTAATTTAACCGTCACTTCAATAATGATACCTAACATGCCTTCAGACCCTGTAAGCAATGCCAATAGATCATAGCCAGCACTATCCAGAGCCTGTGAACCTATCGTCACTAACTCACCTTGTATGGTAAGCAACTTAAGACAGACTATATTGTGCGTGGTTAAACCATACTTTAAACAATGTACACCGCCCGAATTTTCAGCAACATTGCCACCAATAGTACAGGCTATTTGTGAAGACGGGTCTGGTGCATAATAGAGCCCATAGCATGCTACCGCTTGTGATATCGCTAAATTACGCACACCGGACTGAACAGTCGCCAGTCTATTATTAACATCAATTCCCTGAATCTGATCGAACTTGGCTAAACTGATCAGCACACCATTATCTAATGGTATCGCTCCTCCAGCCAACCCTGTCCCCGCGCCTCTTGCCACGACAGGAACACCTTTACGATAACAAAGCTGCAACACTTTTTGCACCTGCATCACGGTTTCCGGTAACACAACAATCCAGGGTAGACAATGATAGGCCGACAAAGCATCACATTCAAAAGGTTTTAATTGTTCTTTCTCGGTTAACAGCAATGCACGAGGCAAAAAACACTCTAACTCGTTCAGTAATTCTTTCTTATCAATATGATGATGAATTTTTTCTGAATAATGCGGTTGAATTGTTATCATAGTGCTTTAAAGTGAATCCAGTAAAAAGGAGAACAGCTGTGTATTGTGTCGAG
>Ga0310122_10000742_pt1 | contig 20626 bp, 16 predicted proteins | sample CB6_Bottom_1051__FD_203503 | JGI IMG/M metagenome (GOLD analysis project Ga0310122, IMG submission 203503) | Marine microbial communities from Western Arctic Ocean, Canada - CB6_Bottom_1051 | ecosystem: Environmental > Aquatic > Marine > Oceanic | place: Canada: Western Arctic Ocean | collected...
GCCGGTACGAAGAGTACTGCATCGGCTCCGCACGCCCGGGTTTCCAGGGACGCATCCGGCTCGGTTTCGCGGCGAACGGCAGAGTCACGGCCGCGGATCTGTACATCGTTCAGGATAACGGCCCGAACACGGGCTTTCCGGATTGGACGTCTGCTGCGGACAATGTATCGCTCGTCTACACACCCCAGGCGATGAGATTCCGGGGCATCCCGGTCCTGACCAACACGCCGCAGCGAGGCCCCCAGCGAGGGCCCGGTCAAAATCAGATCGCGGCGGCGGTGGAACCGATTATCGACAAGGCGGCGCGTGCGCTCGGGCTCGATCAGGTTGCTATCCGCCGCATCAACGCGCCCGATAACGATACCCGCTACGGTGGGCGTCAGGGTCCGGTCACCAGCGCCTATCTGAAGAATGCGTTGGATAAGGGCGCGGAGCAGTTCGACTGGCAGGCCAAACGGGCGCTCAGCGGCCAGCGCACGGGATCCAAGGTCATCGGTGTGGGTGTTGGTCAGGCCTACCACTCGGCTGGATCGAACGGCTTCGATGGTCTCGTCCGAATCACGCCCGATGGGATTCTGCATATACACACCGGTGTCGGCAATCTCGGGACGTTCTCGCACACCGGCACTTCGCGCGTGGCGGCTGAGGTCTTGAAATGTGCTTGGGAGAAATGCGTCGTGGTACGGGGCGACAGCCGCAAGCACCTGCCGTGGAATCTCGGCCAGTTCGGTAGCAACACGTCGTTCACGATGACGCGCACGAACTACGCCGCCGCTATGGATGCGCTGACGAAGCTCAAGGAAATCGCGGCGCTGGATCTTGGCGGCACGGCTGACGACTATGACATTATCGATGAAACCGTGTTCATGAAATCGGATCCGAGCCAAAGCCTGACATACGCTGCCGCCGCACAACGGGCGATTGAGCTCGGTGGGAAGTTCTCCGGTCATGAGGTGTCCGCCGATCTGAACGACATGACCAAGGCTTCCGTGGCTGCCCTTGCCGGTAGTGGTCTCATCGGTGCGGCGAAAGATAATCTCGAACGGGTCGGAAGCGTTCCGGCGTTCGGGGCAGGCTTTATACGGATCGAACTCGATCTGGAAACCGGGAAATTCGATATCCTGGAGTATCTCGGTGTTGCTGACTGCGGCACGGTCATCCATCCAATGGGCCTCGCGACGCAGATCAAGGGGGCGGCTGTCATGGGTATCGGGATGGCGTCCACGGAACGGCACATCATCGATCCCCAGAACGGCCTACCGGCCAATACTGGCTTCGAGCAGTGTAAGCCGGCGACCTATCTCGATGCGCCGGCCTTCATGGACTGGGCCGCCGTCGACGAACCGGATCCTCAGAACCCGGTCGGCGCGAAAGGTATCGGTGAGCCGATCATGGGTTGTGCGACGGCGGCGCTACTGTGCGCGATCTCCGACGCGCTCGGGGGGCATATCTTCAACCGAACGCCTGTGGTGCCCGACATGATCGTCAACGCCGTGGCTGGACGGGAGCGGTCGCACAAACCGCTGCAGATTCACACCGCCTAGCGCTGCCGCCTGTGGGAGCGGCGGCCTCGTCGGCACAGACACCACAGGACGCTTGGGCTACCGCCGTGCGAGATGCCCCGCTGCCCATGACCGGCGGGTGTGATAGTTCATGGCGAACGCAGCCGCTGGCAGTAACGTTGGATAAAAGCGTGGTGGGTAAGGCGCAGCGAGCCATGGGCTATTGCGACCGCCATTTGCAGGAAGGCCGAATCGCGACCAGGCGGTCGGCTCCCACAAGCCGTCGCTCCTACAAGCCGTCGCTCCTACAAGCCGTCGCTCCTACAAGCCGTCGCTCCTACAGGACGGTGCAGACCTCGTCAAAATCGAAGCGGGGCAGCCGTTCAAAGATGCTCTCGGGGTCACCATCGCCAAGGCCGCAGATAAAATTCGACTTGACATGCCCAGCGGGAAAAAACTCGGCATCGACGCCGTCGTTCTTGAAGCCCGACATCGGCCCACAGTCCAGGCCGACGGCTCTCGCTGCCAGCATCAAATAAGCACCCTGCAGCGAGCCGTTTCTGAACGCTACGACGTTGGCCCGCGCCTCGTCATCGACGAAGTGATCTCTGTTCTCCGGCCGGAATGGCGTGAGTTTAGCGAAGTGATCGAAGAATCGCGTGTCGTGGGCAATGATGACCAACACCGGCGCCGTCATCGTCTTGGTCACATTGTTCGGCATGAGGTGTGGCTTGATTCGCTCCTTGGCCGCCGGCGTCTGCAGGAACACAAACCGGCCCGGACAGCAGTTGAACGCCGTCGGACCCATTTTCAGAAGATCGTAGAGCCTGCGTAATTGGTCTTCGCTGACAGGCGTATCGTGCCAGCCGTTATAGCTTCGGGCCTCGTGAAATAGCTGGTTCAGGGGCGCTTGGTCTACGATTCCTTTCATCTCTCGTCCTTTTCGATTCTGTCGAAAGTTTAATAGCCGCTGCGGCGGGAGATAGCGCGCCGGAGTGTATCGCAACGGAGATGTGGCGAGCATCAAGGGTTACGGTCCGGATAGCGGTGCCTGTTGTCTGAAGCGGGTTTTTCTCATAGGATCTACGGGTTGACCTGGCCGTTCTAGCTCCTCAGGGGGATACCTAATGGCTGAAGATAAGACCGTATCAATGGCACCCGCAGCTCCATATCCAGAGCCCCAGTACGATGATGGCGGCATGCTTGCCGAACTGGGCCGAAGTCGCGCTTCGCGCCGAAAATTCATCAAGGGAGTTATCGCGTCCGGGGCCGCCGTATCGTCCGCCGGGTATGTGTTCGGTGGCTTAAGCGGTTGCACGCCCGAACAGGCCGCCTCCGGCGGCGTCGAACGGCTCCTGAGTCTCAACGTCAATGGCGAGACCCGACGCGTCGACGTGCTACCCAACGAGACGCTGGCGATGACCCTGCGGTACAAGCTGGGCCTGACCGGGACGAAACTCGGCTGTGATCGGGGCGAGTGTGGTGCCTGCACCGTGCTGATCGGCGAGGTCCCGAACTATTCGTGCTCCACGCTGACTCACGCCGTTCGCGACCGGGCCATTACGACCATCGAGGGTGTCGAAGGGCCGAACGGCGAGCTACACCCGGTACAGCAGGCCATGATCGATGAACTCGGCCCACAGTGCGGTTTTTGCACGCCTGGCCAGGTGATGTCCGCCGTCGCATTATTGCGGGCGAACCCGAACCCAACGAGAGAGGAAGCGCGCTTCGCGATGTCCGGTAACCTGTGTCGTTGCGGCGCCTACGATCATTATCTGAACTCCATCATGCGGGCGGCCCAGGACGCCTAAGCATGGCCTGGAATCTAATCGGCAAGGACTTCGTTCCGCCTGACATCCGCGGCAAGGTCACCGGCCAGGCCAAGTACGCGGAAGACTACCGCGCCGAGGGCATGGTCTTTGCGCGCTTGCTGACGAGTTCCGTTCCCCACGCCACCATTACTGAGATCGATGCCTCCGAGGCTCTCGCGATGGACGGCGTCTTGGGAATTATCACCGCCGATGATGACGGGCTCGCCGATCTTCTGACGAACGAACCGAAGTTTGTCGGCGACCCGATTCTGGCGGTCGCGGCTGTGGATGAGACGACGGCTCAGGACGCGATCGAGCGCGTCAGGCTGGTCTTCGAGGCACTGCCGTTTACCATCGATCCACTCGAGAGCCTGTATCCGGGCGGCCCCGATAGTCGCAGCGACGGTATGAATGTCGGCGGCGGTCGTACCGGTCTTCAGCTCCGACGGGTTAAATGGACAGCAAGAGATTTTGCCGCTGTCGGAGAAGATCAGGTGCCGATGGGTGAGGCGGCGATCGAGTGGGCATACGGTGACCTCGATGCCGGCTTTGCGGCCGCAGACCTCGTCATGGATGAAAGTTTCGTCACCCAGGGCAACTCCCATCACTCGATGGAGCCCCGTACGACGATGGCGTACTGGCAGAACGGTAAATGCTATGTACATTCGGGCACCCAGAGTCTCACGGCGACCCTGCCCAGCATCGCCAGCCAGCTCGGCGTGGGCCTTGATGACTTCGTCTATATCAACGAGTACTGCGGCGGTGGATTCGGCTCGAAGGGCACGGCTTCGCAAACCGTGGGTATCGCGGCGCTTCTCTCGAAGAAAATTTCGCGTCCGGTCATGTTGCGTATCAGCCGTCACGAAGAGTTTTACATCGGCTCCGCACGCGGCAGTCTCCAAGGCCGGGCACGGATGGGCTTCAGCGCCGACGGCGCGGTGACGGCGGTCGATTTTTCAGTCGTGCAGGATGGTGGTTCGAACGGCGGCTTCCAGGACGCCGGCGATGCGGCCCAGGCCATTTCGATCATTTATCAGCCGGGCGCGATGCGCTTTCGCGGTATCCCGGTGATCACCAACACGACGCCGCGAGGACCGCAACGTGGCCCGGGTCAGAATCAGATCGCAGCGGCACTCGAGCCCCTCCTCGACAGGGCGGCCCGTGAGCTGGGATTGGATCGACTCGCGATACGCAAGCTCAACGCGCCGGACAACACGGCGACGGTCGGCGGCAACCAGGTGCTCGTCAGTAGCGCCTATCTGTCCGATGCGTTGGAGAAGGGTGCGGCGCTATTCGACTGGGAGGCGCAGGCTCAGCGTAGCGGTGAGCGTAACGGCTCCAAGGTTCGTGGTGTCGGTATCGGCCAGGCCTATCACGATGTAGGCCGGACCGGCTACGACGGTCTAGTCGTCTTGACGCCCGACGGCAAACTGCAGCTGCATAGCGGCGTCGGCAATCTCGGCACTTATTCTTACGCGAGCACGACTCGCGCGGCCGCCGAGATACTGAAGTGTGACTGGGAGCACTGTGTCGTGCATCAGGGCAGTAACTCGAAGTTCCTGCCACGCGCATCGACGCAGACGGGCAGTAATACTTCCTGGACCATGAGCCGAGCCAACTACGTAGCGGCAGTCGACGCCGTCAACAAGCTCAAAGAGATCGCCGCGACGGACCTAGGTGGTGTGCCCGACGACTACGATATCGGCGAACATCGAGTGTTCGCGACGGAAGATCCCGAGCGGTTTCTTACCTACGCTCAAGCCGCGCAGCGTGCCATCGAGCTCGGCGGCAGGTTCTCCGGCGAAGAGCCACCGGAGGAAATTCACGAGATCACGAAGCTCGCAGTGGCCGGAGTCGCTGGCACCGGCCTCGTGGGTGTTGCCAAGGATACCCTGCGCATGGAAGGGGACATCCCGGCGCTCGCCTGTGGGTTCGCGGCGGTCGAGGTCGATCTCGAGACCGGCAAGGTTGAGTTACTCGACTATGTCGCGGTCGCTGACTGCGGCACGGTGTTCCATCCGCAGGGGCTGGCACAGCAATTGAAAGGTGGTGGCGTGTGGGGAATCGGCTTCGCGCTATTCGAGCGGCAGATCTACGACCCGCAAAATGGCCTGCCAGGCAATACCGGCTTCGAACAATGTAAGCCGGCCACCTATCTCGATGTCCCGTCGACGGTACGTTGGGGTGCCGTGGATATTGCGGATCCACAGAACCCGGTCGGAGCTCGTGGAATCGGTGAACCACCCATGGGCGCATCGGCCGCGGCAATTCTGTGCGCGATCTCCGATGCCCTGGGCGGGCACGTTTTCAACCGTACACCGGTCGTACCCGATATGATCATTAACTATGTGGCGGGTCGGGCGCAATCGTCCCGACCGCTGCAAATACACACAGCATAAGGAGCGAAGCCATGTCCAGAGACATGATGGCAAATTTCGAGCTCTATCAGCCGGATAGCGTCGACAATGCGGTCGATCTGTTGGGTCGGTTTGGGGAAGACGGCTGGGCGATTGCGGGTGGTCATGACACGCTCGATTGGTTCAAGGATCGTGCCAAGTACGCCGCGAATGTCGTGGATCTCACGGGCATCGACGAGTTGCGCGGCATTCGAGAGACGGCAACTGGAGTCGAGATCGGCGCACTGACGACGCTGACGGAGATCGAGCAGAGCCCGCTGATCCAAGAACGATATCGCTTACTGTCGGACGCTGCCCGCCGGGTCGCGAGCCCGCAGATTCGCAATACCGGAACGCTGGGCGGCAATGTCAATCAGGACACTCGCTGCTGGTATTACCGCTACGGTGTGGATTGCTATCGTGCCGGCGGCACCACCTGCTACGCCGACACCCCGGAAGGGCAGAATCGCGAGCACTGCCTGTGGGGTGCAGATCGTTGCGTCGCCGTCTCGCCCTCGGACACCGCACCGGCGCTGGTTGCACTAGACGCCCGCATGATTGTGCGCAATACAGACGGTGAACGCGAAATTGCGGCAGAGGATTATTTTATCGGCCCGGACATCGACATCGAGCGCATGACCGTATTGGAACCCGGCGATCTACTGACCGCGGTTCGTCTGCCGAGTGATTGGGCCGGCGCGACGTTCTACTTCGAGAAAGTCGCCGACCGCAATACCTGGGACTTTCCGCTCGTCAACATTGCCGCGGCGATGGTCGTGGACAACGGCACCATTACACGGATTCGCATGGCTGCCGGCGCCGTTGAATGTGTGCCCAGGCGTCTGACCGTGGTCGAGGAAGTTGTCACCGGCAGCCCAAAGGACGAAGACACTGCTGCGCTGGCGGGTCAGGCTGCCGTCCGCGGCGCGACCCCGTTGAACTACAACCATTTCAAGATACCGCTACTCGAAAATCTGGTGAAGCGAGCGATCCGCGACTCGTAAACCCGTGGAGATTTTTCGAATCAGCCGTGATGTCTGGGGGCAGGAGATTGTCCAGGGCGTGTCATGGGATCTGTTGCCCGTGTTCTTCTTCGCCGGGGCGGCGTTTATCGTTCTTCATGCCGGATACCGCCGGTTTCTGACTCCGAAGCGCAAGTAAATCGTGACAGGAGCGAACTCATCCGCGATCTCAGCAGGGCGCGGCGTGGACCGACTCGTCAGGCACTTGCTGATCGACCGTCTGCTGCATTGGGCGACGGCCGCGAGCGTCGTGATTCTTCTGGCGACGGCATTTCTGCCGATCCTCGGGATTGAGTTTGCCTGGGTTACGCTACATTGGGCGACGGGCATCGTTCTGGCAGCCACCGTCTCGATTCATATCGTCCGCGCTCTCTTCTGGCAAGACCTCCGGTCCATGTGGATCGGCGTTCGCGATCTGCTCGACGGTGTCCAACTCGCAAAGTGGGCGCTCAGGCGCAGCCACATACCCCCTGTGCTGGCGGGCAAGTACTCTCTCGCGCAGAAAACGATTCATCATGCCTTCGCCGCGGTCGTCTTGACGACCGTCGTAACCGGCGGACTGATGTTGGTAAAGATCGACACACCGTGGTGGGAACGTGACCCTTACTGGCTCGGGGAAGATACCTGGGGCGTTATCTATGTCCTGCACGACGTCGCGGCATTGCTCTTGGTCACAATGGTGATGGCCCACGTCTATTTTGCGCTGAGGCCCGAGAAGCTGTTCTTCACTCGATCGATGATTCTGGGTTGGATAACCCGGGATGAACACGCCGCCCATCACGATCCGGAGCGCTGGCGGGCGGACTCCGAGTGAATTAGTATCTTGATGCAAATCAACTCCAATAATCAATCTCGGGGACAACAATGCAGCGACTAGCCGATCTCTTGCTGGATTCGGATGAGCGATAAACCGGCTCAGAATCTGGATAAGCGAATCGACGCAATCGAATCGGGCTACGAATTCATGCTGGCATACGCCGCTCAGGGCAGGGACACTGATCGAGGCGCGGGTGGATCCGCTTCTGAGGTACGGGATTTTCTCGTGGCTATGGAAGGGGCGCTGGAAGGACTCGGCGCGGCGGTTAAAGCGGCAGCAGGCGCACAGGACGCAGAGGCAGCTGAACGCTCGATCGAATTTCTCAACGCCGTAGATCAGGATGCGAAACGCGCCCAGGGCGTAATTCGCCTGGTATTGGCGCAGCAGGCAATCAGCTCTCAATTAATCGATAACGTTAATGCGTCCATACACTTAAGAGCCCTGCTGACGGATCTATTCGTGTTGGATGAGGCCTTAAAGAACTAGCAACAGTGACACGAGTCGCGCAATGAATATCAGTAGGGAGTACAAATGATGAGACGTCTAAGCGTAACAGCCTTGATTCTGGCCGGTTTGGCCGTGCCGGTTTGGGCACAGCAGGATTTTTCCGCAGTTGAAATCGAGACGATCCAAGTGTCAGGCAACGTGTACATGCTCGTCGGCGCGGGCGGCAATATCGGGCTGTCGGTTGGTGACGACGGCGCCTTCGTCATCGACGATCAATTCGCGCCTCTGAGCGATAAGATCATGGCGGCGATAGCTGAGCTCACGGACGCTGACGTCAAGTTCCTTGTCAATACGCATTATCACGGCGACCATACCGGTGGCAATGAGGCTTTCGGCGCGGCCGGGGCGCTGATCATTGCGCACGACAACGTCCGCGCGAGAATGAGCGTGGACCAGTTCAGGGTGATCTTCGATCAGCCGATTCCGGCCTCTCCGGTCGGCGCTCTGCCGATCGTCACCTTCTCTGATGAGATGACATTCCACTGGAACGGCGACACGATTCGTGTAATTCACGTCGCGCTCGCGCATACTGATGGGGATTCGATCCTGCATTTCCAGGGCGCGAACGTCATCCACATGGGCGACACGTTCTTCAACGGGGTCTATCCATTCATCGATGTAGACAGTGATGGTGATATCAACGGTATCATCGCCGCGGGTTATCGTGCGTTGGCGATCGCCGATGAGGATACCGCCATCATTCCCGGCCACGGTCCGGTCTCTGACGCGGCCGGCCTCGCCGCCTGGCTCGACGTCCTCAAGGTGACACGAGTCAGTATGCAGTCGTTGATCGACCAGGGAATGTCGGAGGACGAGGCGTTAGCTGCGCGGCCGACGGCAGAGTTCGATGAGCAATTCGGCGGCGGTTTTATGAATCCCGAGAACTATAATCGCCTGCTCTATCAGAGCCTGAGCCGCAACTAGCCCGCAGCTGGCAGTGGGAAGTGGCGTAATGACCGAGGCTCGGGATCGTTACGCACCGCCTGCGGTCGCTGAATACACAGGGGAGCAACGTCGCGCCGCGGACGCGATCACAGGCGGGTTGCGAGGCGAGATTCCGGGGCCGTTGGCCATGTGGCTCTTGCGGCCCGAACTCGCTGACCGCGCTCAGCGTTTGGGCGAGTACGCACGTTATCAGACTTGCCTGGCGCCGGCGCTGTCGGAGATCGCAATATTGGCCGTGGCCCGGTATTGGGGTTCCGAGTTCGAGTGGTATGCGCACAAGCCGATCGCGTTGGCTGCGGGAGTTTCGCCTGAGGTAGTCGAGAGTATTCGGACGCGCCAGACGCCGGAATGGGAATCCTTGGAGCAAGAGACGGTCTATGAGTTCGCGAAGGCCGTGCTGGAGAATCGTCGCGTGAACGACAGCCTGTTTGAACAGGCTGTTGGCGCACTGGGGCAGGATGGAGTCGTGGATCTCGTCGGGATTCTCGGTTATTACTCATTGATATCGATGACGATCAACGTATTCGATGTGCCCCTGCCGGCAGGGGCGGCGCCCGAGCTTTAGCTGTAGGCGCGACGACCTCGTCGCGATTCTTCAACGATCTTCGCGACTAGAACCGGAAAGTGTAACTGACCTTGATATTGAGCTCGGCTAGCGTCGAATGAAACTGGTTGTCGCGATCCAGATCTTGCAGGTTGTGGTGTAGCACAATAAAGGCTTCACGTCCGGCCTGGGGAATCCAGTTGAGGCGGCTGTTGATGCCGACGACTTCCGAGTCATTGTCATACTGAATCAGGTTGACCCAGGACAGCGTGTTGGAGAAGATGAAATCCAGGCCAATGTTCGCCAGACGCAGGTCGAAGTTTCCTTCCGGTAGTTCGATGTCGTCGTGGGTATAGCTCCAGAACATCCGCCAGTGTTCGGTCGGCCTCCAGGTCATCTGTGCACTGGTAGTGTGCTTCGTGCCGTCGTAAAAGTCGCCCGTCCGATAGGTGATATTGCCAGAGAGCCTTCGTGCGCTGAAGCTTGAGAACTGGATGCCGACTTCATCGAACGAGTATTCTCCGATTGGAATGGTAACCGGCGTGCCGCCGGATACCGGGTCCGGGTCCCAGATCGTAAACGGTTCGTCGAGGACCTCGCGCGTATCCGTGTAGAGAAACCGAACACTATCGCCGGAATTGGTCGAGAAGCTGAAAACGCGCGCATTCAGAACCTCACTCTCTAAGTCGCCTGCAATCGACTCGACTCGTTGCAGCCCGAAGTTGCTAAAGATAGTGCGCAACGGACTGCCCAGGGGGTATCGTTGTAGCCAACCGATCTCGGCAGAGTAGTCTCGAATACCGACGCGATTCACGAAGCCCTGAGCCGGATAAAAATTCTTCTGAATTTCTTTCATCCCCACATTGAACCGAAAGCCGCGAGTGCTCGGACTTGGAAGGATGAAGCGCAGGCCATACGCGGCGTCGTCACCGTCGAGGCCCTCCGTGTCCGATTTCTGATACCAGGCCGAACCCTGGATCGAACGGTTGTTGCGTATGCGAGTGTTGAGATAGTTGAAGTCGATCCCCAGCACACTGTTCTCGAGATTCGTGCGCGGGTCGCCGTCGGTCACGATAAACCCCAGAGTAGACTCAGGCAGTACGTTCACCGCCGCACGGCCGGTAAAAAGATTCGTTGCTCCTACGGAACCGAATTCAACTTGCCTGATGGCCTGCGCGGCCAGCGTCAAAGGACCGGCGCGTCCACTAAGCTTGCCGCCGTAGTTAATATCGACCGGCTGACCCGAGCCACTCAAACCGATCCGGCGTGAGTGATACGGCCGCCCATTTTGTTCGAGCGTCCGCGAGAGCTGGCCAAAATTTCCTGTTGCCCCGGTACCGCCGAATTCGAAGATGTCCGCGTCGCGAAGAAAGAAGTCTCGTTTTTCGGGGAAGAACAGGCCGAAACGGGTGAGATTGGCTTGCCGGTCGTCGACCTCCGTTGCCGAGAAGTCCGTGTTGAATGTCAGTGAACCACTGAGCGATGGGGTCAGACGATAAAAGACGTCCAGCGATGGATCGAGTTCCGATTCGTTGCTCGATAGACTGTAGGCCTTCTTCTGACTGGTGCTGACACTCGGGACAACATCGAGCCCGACTCCCTGGTTCAGATCCCGGAAGCCGATCGCCTGGCCGGAGATGGCGGGATTCTGAGCGCGGTTTCTCGACACCCAGGCCATGCGTTCGTTCTTTGCTCGAACGCGCCGGCCGAAATTGATGCCCCATGTATCGGTATTCGGGTCGAATGACAGCGTCTTGAACGGAATCGCCAGCTCCGCGATCCAACCTTGGTCATCCTGTGTGGCCGCCGCCTGCCAGATACCTTCCCAGTTCGATTGTACCTGCGTCGAACCGACGAAGATGCCTTCTGCACGCACGCCATTCGGGTTAACGAGAAACCGATAGCCGTCGCGATGGTTGTTGTACGGATCGATGATCAGAACCAGGTGATCTTCGTTATCGATCGATTCGCCTTGTCGTAAGATATTCGCGGTGATTCGATCCGGCTCGCTGTCCCACATTCGAGCTGCTACATAGAGAGCATCTTCATCGTAGAGCACATAGATCGAGCTTCTTTCGGTCGCGTCGCTGTATTCGATGGGATCCATCTGGTGCAGATCCTCCATCATCGTGGCCTGCAACCAGATTTCCTCCTCTAGGACGCCGTCGATAATCGGCGCTACGGCAGTCCTGACCATCTGAAAGGACTTCGTCTCCTGGCCGTCTGACTGGCCGACGGCTTGCTGCGCCGTGGCCACGGCAACGAGCATGAGGGAAATTCGATGGAGCGACGAGCAGTGATCCATTCCGGCAATAGCTTCCGTAGGCGATCTGAGCGATAGCACGCTGGTGTGCGCGGAGCGCGACTCTCTCCGTCAGCGTGTGTTGGGTGTCGGCGGGGCGCCATTCTGCGGAAACACCGGGAGAATGTCACCTAATAATTTTGTAATGTAGGTCCCGACGCTACTGGATGATGCTTTTATGGAGAAAGGCGGCTCGCTCAGACGATTTGATGACGATTTTCTGACGTTTGGAGTTACGCAGTATCGTCAGTGGTACATCGACACCGGCATCGCCGAGGCTCCAGACGGAGCGGAAGAAATGCGCGAGGCTATGAAGCGGTTGATCCTGAATCTGCAGCAAGATATCGCCAGGCCGTAGTCCAGCTTCATCCGCCGGGCACTTGCGATAGACGCCGACGACGGTAAGTTCTCCGTCTTCGTCGTGGACGAGGATTCCTAGCCACGGCCTGGGCGGTGAGAGCCGGCGACCGTGGTCGCAGATTTCATCGATGACCGGCGTCAGCAGATCGATCGGCACGAACATGTTCACGGTGCGGTGCGCACCATCGACTATAAACCCTTGGATAACGAGAGAGCCGATTCCGCAGAGTTGACCTTCCAGGTGGATCAAAGCGGCCCCCGACCAGTTTTGATGAGGAGGTGCGGTGAAGATCGCATCCTCCAGCAGATACTCCCAACGGCCAGCGAATTCCTGTTTCGCTACTACCTGGGCTTCAATATCTTGTGGATCGATTCCATTACTTCCGGCGATGGTGACGGCGTCGCCAACGCGGAGATCTCGGGATTGTCCGATCTTCATCACCGGACCCGGCAGCGGAGTCGTCGGCTTGATTAGAGCCAACCCGCTCTGGAAGTCGTTACCGATTACGACTCCGGGTGCGGCAGATTCGTCGTGCGATCCGATCCAGATCTCATCCGCTTCACTGACAACATAGCCGATTGTGACGATCAGGCCGTCGTCGCGAATGCGCACGCCGTGACCGCTGCGCTCGGTTCCCAGTAGGCCCGCAGTCATAGCGTCGTCGGGTACATGGGTCTTGACCGAGACCAGCGGCTCCAGCGCAGGCTCGATCAGCGTCTCCGTGGGGCGTGGCAGCTCTGACATTCTCTGTTTCGACTCGCAGATTAGAAACTAATGCTTGGTACCCAAAGTTCGAAGTCGTGGAACTTATGGATATCGTAGACTCTGAGCAAGCGAAATCCTGCCGCCTGGAGTTCTTCTTCCCGAAGACCTTCCGGAAGTTTAGCTTCGACCGGCGGTCCCGCCGCTAGCTCACCCGCTTTATATTCGATAATTGCGATACGGCCGCCCGGGCGCAACGCCGTGCGCAGGCGTTTAAAGTATTCGATGCGATCTTCGATGTGGTGATAGGTGTCCACCAGCAATATGAGGTCGAGGTAATCGGGCGGCAGGTGGGGCGTGGAGAAAGATGCCAGTACGGGCACGACGTTGTGCAGATCCTCCTCGATGAGTCTCTGCCGAAGCGCATCCAGTTGCTGTGGCTCCACATCGACCGCGTAGACGACACCCCTGCGCAGTTCTTTTGCGAGCGGTATGGTGAATACGCCCGGCCCGGATCCCAGATCGGCCACGATCGCATCCTCTGGAAGCATCAGTGCTGTGATAACGCGACCGGGTTTCAGTTCCGCAACACGGTCATCCCGCATCAAGCTCTCGATCAGGCTCTGGACATCCGGTGGGCCGTGTGGGTCTCGGTTGGGAGATTCTTGCCCGAATGCGGGCTTGACGCTTACCAATAACAACAGCAGGCTCGGGAGACCTAGCGCGACCCGGTGTGTCGTGAGGCCAATCACTAGTTCACCGAAGCCGCGTAGGCTTCAAGCTGTTCGAGGGTTTCGGTGACGGCGCTCAGGACGGCGGCGGCGCGCGCGGGGTCGCCGTCAGGCAGGTCGCCCCGGAGGTGGGTGAGTATCCCGCCAAGGTTCTGCCTCATTGTCGCGATCTCCTCTGCGCTGATCGAGCCGCCTTGAGTACTGGCTTGATATACCTCGGTCTCGATATAGGACGCGACATATCGTGACGACTCGATCGCCAGATCGCTGTCGTTCAAGGCAATGGCGCTTACCACACGAAGTAAATACAGGTCCTTGCTCGGTGCCAGAATCAACGCTCTGTCAATCAGTCTCAGAGCGTCAAATGCGAAGCGCTCTCGATCTGTCGCAACGTTCGTACGCCACTCTGCCCGGAGCCGCACGACCTCGGGATACCAGATATCGGTAATACTGCTTCTGCCGAGGACTGGATCGAGCTGCGCTAGCGCGGAGTAGTTACGAGTAGCGCCATAACCCCATCCCTGGACTACCGCCGCCGCCGGAGCGGGCAGGTCGGCTGCGAGTGCTTTAACCTCGGGGGATGCAGAATCTGTGCTCAGCGATGCTAGCTGGTTCTTGATCAGCAGGTATCTCGTCTGCGAATTGAGAGGATCGGCGACGAGCGACGCCTCGAGCGCTGCTCTGGCACGTGCCCCCTGGCCGGTTGCCCCGTAGATCAACCCGTAGATTAGCAGTTTAGTCGAGTCACGCGGGGTCACGGCGGCTACTGCGGTAGCGCGATCCTGCTGGCCCGTGGATATGAGGCGCTGCGCGATGTAACCGAAATCGAGATCGTCTGTCAGGCGGGTATAGATCCAGCTACCGCGTCGGGTGAGAGGGTCGTACGGCCGGAATATCTGGCTGAGGTCGCTCAGATAGAGTCCATCTGCCCGACTTCGGCTTTGCGTGGCCATCAGATTATTGTTGTCGGTACTGATCGGCGCATCGGCCGCGAACGCTTCGATACCTTCCTGATCCATCATCAGCGCGGTCACGAGATCTTCGACGCTGTTCATTCCCAGCCGGCTGTAGTGCATGACGTCTGCTGTAAACGGCTGCCCTGATCTTGCCGTCTGCAGTTCCAGGTCCAGGGGGCCTTCGGACGCCAGGAACATGAGGACTTGAGCGGCCGGCTGGTAGAGGCGAACGTTCGGGAACTCCGCGAGCAGCGTTGCGGCGAGCGTCCGTAATAACGGCTCGTCCATAAACTCCGAGTTCATCCATTGCACGAACACGCCGTCTTCGTTGAGATGGCCCCTAACATCTGCGATAAACTCGCGGGTGAATAGATGGGACGAACCTGCCGTCCATGGGTGAGACGGTTGGGACACGACCACGTCGTACGTCTTGTTCGTCAGCCGTAACGCGTTGCGGGCGTCGTTAATCACGAGATTGATGCGCGGATCCTCTAGCGGATCGTGATTACGTTTACCGCGCAGCATACGGTTCGCTTCGATAACTTCCGGCTCAAGCTCGATAGCGTCAATAGTCTGCACTGACGGCGGCACGCCTTCGAGTGCGACGCCGCCACCGAAACCGATGACGAGCATGCTTTCAGTATCGGGGCGTGCCGCGACAGGCAGTGCGGTTAGCCACTTCTCTGGATCTTGGGTCGGCGCGCCGCCTCTGGCGACTATCGATGCCTCTGGTAGGCCATTGGTTCGAAGATAGTAATAGCTGCCTTCGCCCAGCAACATCACCGTCGACGAGCGGCCGACGCTGAAGAAGAGTTCATCGGGCTCAGAAAGATAGCCGAGCTCGAAACCCGTACTGGAAACGATGGCCTGAGGCCGGCTAGGGTGGTAGACCACCAACATGACGAGCAATCCGGCAACGGCGACGCTCGTGTGCACCCGCTTCGGCGGTGCGACGAAAGCGGCAGTCCATACGGCGAGCGTGAGATTGATGGCGACCGCGAGTCGAATCGAGCCTTCGAAGCCGAGACCCGGAATCAGGAAGAAGCCCGCGAGGATCGAGCCGATAATCGCGCCGACCGTGTTCCATGTGTAGATACGCGCCGTTCCCGTGCTCGCCTCGTGCTCGTCTCGGGCGAGAATTCGTACCGCGAGCGGAAAAGTTGCGCCGATGAAGATGGTCGCCGGCAGCATCACACTGACCGCGTAGACAGCAAGTAGGCGACCCGTCTGCTCGTCGGGAATGAGCGGCCCCATCCAGGCGTATACGCCCATCGACAGTACGGCGATCGAGACTTGCGTGACGGCAAATGCCAATGCAGCCTGTTGCTTGTTCGCGGCGAACTTACCGGCCAGGCCACCGCCGAGCGCGATTCCCGTTAGGAAAGCCGCGAGCATCGTGGCGAAAGCGTAGATACTGCCGCCCATCACGTGAGTCAGCATCCGAGTCCACAAGACTTCGTAGAGGAACGCGTTGGCGCCGGAGACGAGTATCAGAGGCAGTATCCAACCGGGTTGTGTCTGGAAGACCGTGCGCAGGCGCTCGGCGGCCGGTCGTCCACTTGCCATCAATGGCGCAATGCAGGCGCCGACGAAACCGATGACTGGACGAGCACCCGACGGTTCGGTCGCGGCGAAAGACGGCGCTCGCTTGGCTAACAATGCGGCAAGCGCGAAGACAGCGGCGTTGACTCCTACCCCTATCCAGACCGTGCCGCTCAGACCTAAAGCAGGCAACAGCACGAAGCCGGCGATGACCGTGCCGAACACCGCGCCGCCGGTATTGATCGCGTACAGCAGCGCGACACGTGGTCCGATCTGTCGGTCGCTTGTGACGGCATGCCGAGTCAGTAGCGGCAGCGTCGCTCCCATGAAGCCCGTCGGTAAAGCCAGGACGACAAACGCCACAACAAGATAAAATACGGGCTGGCCGATCGTTGCCGCATCGGGTGGCGCGGGTTGGTCACCCAAGGCGAAGGTATAGGCTGCTCGTGCGCTCGCTAGCAGTAGCGGTACGGCGAGCGCGGAGAGTGCAATACCTGCTTCCAGTACGCCGTAGACGAGGATTGGTCGGCGCACACGACCGATGTAGCGCCCCGCGATCGCGGCGCCGGCGGCCAGGCCACCCATATACGCGGCCAGTACCGTGGCGACGGCCAGCTCGCTGGTACCGAATACCAACGAGAATTGCCGCATCCAGGCCGTCTGATAGAGAAGGGCCGCAAACCCCGACAGAAAAAAGCAGGCGACTACGCCTGGGAATACGAAACTCGCGGGTGCCGTCGGTTCAGCCGGAGCTGCCGGGTTTTGTTGCCGCTGCCTGCGTGATCGTCTCGCCATTTAGGTCAATCCGTTTCGGTAGCCTGTCCCGCCGTACCGGTTCGGCACTGCGCTGAGCCAGCGGCATTGTAATGACCTGAGCACGGTCTCGTCACCGTCCACACGCGAGTTGCGCCCGACCGCGGCGGCGGAACCCGCACGACGATCCGCTTGTCTCAACAGCATGCGGGGACCGCAAGGGGATCGGCCGCTAAAGAAATCCCCAGGTTGCCAGTATAGCGTCGCGGCTGATGGAGAACGGCCGTATGGCATAATGAGGCCCTGTTGTTTGCCGGTGATCGATAGATAACTTAATGAAAAATATAATTATTCTCGGAATTTCGTTAGTCGCGGTCGGTGCTGCCGGCGTCTGGTATGAAAGTAGCGGCGGCATGCGTCCGAGCGCCGCGGGCGGACTCGCCGGCAACGGGTCGGGATTTGGCATGGGCGGTCGCGGGGCGGCTGCGGCGATCCTTGTCGTCACCGAACCCGCGCGTATGGATGACCTCTTCGATGTCGTCGAGGCGCTCGGGACTGCGCAGGCCAATGAATCTCTCGTCCTGACGGCCAAGGTGACCGATACCGTGCGCCGCGTGAACTTTGAGGACGGCGAATACGTTGAGGCCGGCACGGTCCTGATCGAACTCACTAACGAAGAGGAGGAAGCGCTGCTCGCCGAGGCCCGCGCCAATCTCGAGGACGCCGAAAACCAGCAACGGCGCTTGGAGAACCTCTCCGATCAAGGTCTGTCGGCCGAATCCGAACTCGATATCGCACGCTCCCGGACGGCTGCGTCGGCGGCGAAACTGGATACCGTGTTGGCGCGTCTTAGAGATCGGTTGATCCAGGCGCCGTTCACCGGGCTTCTGGGTTTTCGCGATGTCAGTCCCGGAACGCTCGTGACACCGGCGACGGCGATTACGACTCTCGATGACATTTCTGTGATCAAGCTCGATTTCACGGTACCGGAGACTTTACTGCGGATCATGCAGCCTGGCGCGGTCATTTTTGCGAATAGCGCGAGCTGGGGCGATCGGATATTCGAAGGCGAAGTCCGTACCGTGAATTCCCGCGTCGATCCGGTGACGCGAGCGTTCGTCGTGCGCGCCCATATCCGCAACGATGACGGCGCCCTGCATCCCGGCATGCTGCTCACGGTTCGAGTGGTGACGCAGAAGCGGCGTGCACTGATTATCCCCGAGAGCGCCGTGCTGCAGTCCGGCAGTCGCTCTTACGTCTATGTCGTCGGTGCCGAGAATATCGCGCGGCAACGGGATATCGAGATTGCCTCGCGGCAGTACGGAATCGTCGAAGTGGGTGCCGGGCTTGCGGCGGGAGACCGCGTCGTCACAGAGGGGCTCATCAAGATTCGCGACGGCGCGGCCGTGCGTTTCCCCGATAACTTCGATGCCGGGGACCTATCGGGACTGTCGGGGATGGGCGCGTCGCCGGCCCGCCGCACGACACTCGGCGTGATCATTTTCGGCGGAGTTAGTATGGCTACGATCTTGCCGTTGTTTGTAGTGCCTAGCTTCTGCTACCTCATGGCCCGGCACACGGGGTCGCCTAATACCGTCGCCAGACGTCTCGCCGCTTTGAGCCCTAGCGGCTGAACAACTTAACTTCTCTGGGCCACTGGCCTCAGCGTCTCAGGATCGCCCACCAGCGGGCGATGTTGAGCAGGCTCGTCAGGGATCCCGCTACATAGGTCAGTGCGGCGGCCGTCAGTAGTCTCCGCGCCTTGATCTTATCGCCGGGCTTGAGCAGACGCTGCTTATCGAGCAGCGGCAGTGCGCGGCCGAAGCTCGCGTCGAATTCGGTCGGTAACGTTAAGAAATGAATGGCCGCTCCCGATCCCAGCGTTAGCATGCCGCCGAAAAAAGTCAGCATTCCGATGACGGGCGCTCGTGTGAGCGCGATCGTAAACGGTGCTACCATCAGCATTCCCGCGCCCAGCTTCTCGAACGGCCCAACCCACCGAACGAGGCGGGTTCGCCATTGCAACGGCTTGAATCCTTTGGCGTCCTGTAGCGCGTGGCCGACCTCGTGTGCGGAGATGGCGATCGCTGTCAGCGAGTGTCCGTCGAAGTTGGCAGGCGAGAGGCGCACGACTTTTTTCAATGGGTCGTAGTGGTCACCACTCTCAGTCGTCTCCGTTCCGACATGGTGCAGGCCGAGGTTATTCAGTAGTTCGCGGGCTACATCACCGCCACTCTTTTCATACCGATCTGCCGGGTAGCTGTAGCGGGCCATCACGGATTTGACCCAGAGCCCGGGGCCTAATATCAGTAATAGGAAGGCGAGTGAAATGACGACTATGTGCATCGTGAGAGAGCGTCCGGTTCTGTCGATGAACTCTTGGAATCGTACCACTACGCTCCGCTAACGGCCTTGCGACGGAAACCGTTATCCCTCACCATGGCGGTAGCGCAGCCTTACAAGAGTCGACATCTCCAATGAACTCAGATCCGGTTACCCGCTCCGAAATCACAGTCGCCGTGTTCGTAGATTTCGAGAATCTCGCCCTCGGCGCTCGCGACAGTAAACATGGCCGTTTTCAGGTGGATCTCGTGCTCAAGCGGTTACTCGAGAGAGGCCGTATCGTCTTCAAGCGTGCCTACTGCGATTGGACTCGATACACGAGCTATATGAAGGAGTTTCACGAAAACGGTTTCGAGATGGTGGATATACCTCAGTCGTCGGTCAGCGGTAAAAACAGCGCGGACATTCGCATGGTGGTTGATGCAATCGATCTGTGTTACTCCAAGACGCACATCGATACGTTTGCGCTATTGACAGGCGACAGTGATTTCTCACCGTTGGCGTCCAAACTCAAGGAGAACGACAAACGCGTAATCGGCTGCGGCGTGCGTAGTTCGACGTCTGATCTGCTGGCGAATAACTGCGATGAATTTATTTTTTACGATGACCTCGCCAGGGAGTCGAAGCGAATCCCACCGAAGCGGAAGAAGGGTCAGACGGCTAAGCAGCAAGAGGCGTTCGAGCGTATCGCGGCGACCGTAAGCTCGTTAGAGGCGGAGTACGATCCTCTCTGGGGCTCTATCGTTAAACAGACGGTGAAGCGCGTTTACCCGGGATTTAACGAGAGCTACTACGGCTACCGAAGTTTCTCGGATCTCCTCGAGGACGCGGCAAAGCACGGTTCGATCGGGCTCGAATTCGACGAGCCGCGAGGTAACTATAAGCTTCGATCTAAAGCCGGGTAGCTGCACTACCCCCGCGTACCGACGTTCTGATCGTTAGCGAACTGCAAGGTTCGCCGCGTCCGGAGTTAAGGCGACGCGAGTCTCGGACGGTCATCTGCACGATAGACCATGAGTTCCGACTGCGGGGCGCGTAGTTCGACCCAAAGCTCCAGCGGGTCATCCGTGAATACGAACTCCGCGCTGGCTGGTAGGACCTGCCAACTTCCGGCTGCGATCTCCCGGTCGAGCTGGCCGGCGTCCCAGCCCGCGTGACCTGCGTATACGCGCAGCGTCTGCTCCGTGCCGGCCGTGCCGAGAAGCTCGTTCAATAAGATCGGATCGGCGCTTACGTAGATATCGTCGACGATCGGTTCGAGTTCGTGGTCGCCGATGTCGGAGAGTCTGATGAGCGTGACAAGATTGGCTGGCGCGAGCGGGCCGCCCATGTATACGTTACCCGTGTACTCATCCAGGAACGGCATGTCGGAAAAGGCGTCCGCGGCCTCGA
>Ga0310122_10000743_pt1 | contig 20602 bp, 17 predicted proteins | sample CB6_Bottom_1051__FD_203503 | JGI IMG/M metagenome (GOLD analysis project Ga0310122, IMG submission 203503) | Marine microbial communities from Western Arctic Ocean, Canada - CB6_Bottom_1051 | ecosystem: Environmental > Aquatic > Marine > Oceanic | place: Canada: Western Arctic Ocean | collected...
TGGGGATATATTTTAAATATATCTGTATCAAAAAAAACCATCCTAACGACGATTTTTAATAGAGGTTCGATACCCTAGTTCGGTAGGGGGCTCGCTCGGGTATTCTGGATGAAAAAAGTAAGTGTTTGAGGGATTCTTTGGGGAATGAAATTATTCCTAGGTAGCTGCCGGGCTTGGATTCGAACCAAGATTAATGGAGTCAGAGTCCATTGTCCTGCCGTTGAACGACCCGGCAATGATTATATCTGCTATACTTATACCTTGTTTTTGCCAAAAATAAAAGTCCCTCAACCATCTTTGGGGGACTTTAAAATTGCACCGTAAATTTAAAGAACTATTCGCCTATCTTGGCCGCCTCTTTTATGGAGGCCATATCGGATGCTGAAGTGACCTTGGCATTCCGGTCAATGCGCCTTATAAGATTGCTCAAAACTTTTCCCGGACCTATTTCAACAAAACAGGAAACTCCCGATCTTAGCATGTATCTCACCGAATCTTTCCATCGGACACATCTGCACAAACCGCTAATCAGTTCCTCTTTAATTTCTTGAGCTTCAGTGATGACCGCGGCGTTAGAATTTGCCACAATCGGAATTTCCGCGTCTTTAATATTGACTTTACTGATCGCCTCTGTCAATCCATCTACCACTCCGGACATAAGAGAGGAATGAAATGCGCCGCTTACTTCAAGGGGCACTACTTTTTTTGCGCCCAATTTTGGCCCAAGATCTAAAGCGCGGATAATGGCTGAATTGTCTCCGCTTATCACCGCTTGATCATCGGAGTTATCATTTGCAAGCTCGACTCCCGCTCCTAGGCACAGTAGCTCTATCTTAGATGCATCTAATCCAAATACAACCGCCATGCTCCCGGGCCTCGCCTCACTCATAAGCTCTCCGCGCTTACGCACAAGACGAATCGCATCACCGAAACCAAGCGATCCAGAAACAATAAGAGCAGTATATTCACCAAGACTATGCCCGGCGACCATATCCGGCGAGGATGTCGCCTGTCCCTGAAATTCTTGGAATGCCCTCCAACAAGCAATGCTTGTCGTCATTATAGCCGGCTGGGAGTTTACGGTATCACGGAGATTTTCCTCTGAGCCGCTAAAAATTAACTTTGAAAAATGGAAGCCAAGCGCCTCGTCTGCTTCATTAAAAACATCCCGCGCGGCGCGGGATGCCTCGTAGAGCTCCGCTCCCATTCCAACTTTTTGAGAACCCTGGCCAGGAAACACGTAGGCCTTTTTTGCTACCTTTTCCCCTGTAGCGTATTGCCTCTTCATAGTCCGCTCCCTTCTGTCAATGTTCAAGTTGCATAAAAGACAGTATACATCATATTTATAATAACGTCAATGGGTCTATTTTTGTGAATAAGTATTAAATTTTATACTTTGAGATATCTTCCTATCGCGACAAAGGAAGAGAAGACGCCAAGGCCCACGCCGAAAACAAGAAGCAATCCGAGAAGCCCTACAAAATTTCCCGCCCAATAGGCGAAGATATCGGTCCCCGGAAAAACTGCTCCGGCTTTTTCCGAAATGAGCCAGATGACAAAGAAAAAGGCGAGATATGTAACGAGCGCAGAAAGCGCGCCGTAAATAAATCCCGTAAAAATAAACGGCCCGCGAATAAACCAGTCGCTCGCCCCCACAAGCTTCATCACGGATATCTCATCGCGATATGTGTATATCACGAGGCGTATTGTATTAAAAGTTATGAGCACGGCAACGAGCGAAAGCGCGATAGTGAAAAATAATCCTATATTCTCTATGGATGAGGTGATGCTCTGGAGCTTTTGGATAACTTTTTCGTTCTCCTTGAAATTAATCTTATCTATTATCGCAGCACTGCCGGATCCCTCGATAAAAGAAACTATGGCCTCAAACTGAGACGCCTTCTGCGCCTTTATATTCAAAGACCCCTGAAAAGGATTCGAGTTTAGCTCCGCAAGAGATGCCAACAAGAGCTCGGAGTCCTTGTGCCTTTCTTTGAACAAAGCAAGGGCATCATCGCGCGATATATATTCCACATCGCGAACATCGGGACGCGCTTCAAGCGAGGACTGCAATTGAAGTATCTTGGATTCATCGGCGGCCTCGCTGAAATATACGCTGACATCCACTTTCCCTTGAAGTTCTTTAACAAAAGTGTCCGCGATATTCCCTACCACCAAAAGCCCCGATACCACGGAAAGCGCAAGCACCATGATGCCCACAGTTGCCACGGAAACCCAGACATTCCTCCAAAAACCTAGCCAGCCATAGCGTATTATTCGTAATAAATTACTCATAGTTGGTATTTTCCCTTTTGCTCGTCCCTTATTATTCTACCGTTTTCCAGGGTTATTACGCGCCGTTTTAAAAAATTTACAATTTCCTTGTCATGCGTGGCAAGGACAATAGCGGTGCCGAATTCGTTTATCCTCAAAAGAAGCTTAACAATCTCCCAGGTATGTATAGAGTCCAGATTCCCCGTGGGCTCATCGGCAAGTATCACTTCGGGGCGCTGTACAAGCGCGCGAGCCAGCGCCACCCTTTGCTTTTCTCCTCCGGAAAGCTGTTCTATAAAATTCTCTTCTTTGTCTTTTAGCCCTACTATTTCAAGCACTTGAGGCACATCGGAGACAATCTCCTCTTCCGGCCGCCCCGCGGCCTCCATGGCAAAGGCAACATTTTCGTATACGTTTTTTGACGGAAGCAGGCGAAAATCCTGAAATACGGTGCCGATTCTTCTGCGATAATTCGTGATTCCTCCACCCTTTAGCTCCGCAACATCCATGCCCTTAAAAAAAATCTTGCCGTGGGAAGGTTTTTCTTCCTTCAGCAGAAGCTTTACTACAGTAGATTTCCCTGCGCCAGACCTGCCCACAAGAGACACAAACTCTTTATCTTCTATGCGAAAAGAGACATCATCAAGGGCATGGTAATTGCCGTAAATTTTTGAAACAGAATTGAAAGTTATCATTCTTACATTTTAACTTCTGCTTCTATAAACATATCCAAATCGCCATCCAGCACACTGTCTACATCACTTGTCTCTACCCCGGTCCTATGGTCCTTTACCATCTTGTAGGGATGAAGCACGTAAGAGCGTATCTGATTTCCCCATTCGGCGGAAACAAATCCTCCTCTGATTTTATCCATTTTTTCTTTTTCTTCTTTTGCTCTCCTGGCGAAGAGCTTGGCGGCAAGCAGTTTCATTGCTTTTCCCTTGTTTTGTCCCTGCAAACGCTCGCTCTGGCATTCTGCGACAATACCGGTCGGCAAGTGCTTGATGCGCACCGCGCTCTCTGTCTTGTTGACATACTGGCCTCCGGGACCCGAAGACCTGAACGTCTGTATCTCGAGTTCGTCCGGCCGTATCTCCGCATCGTCGGGAGATCCCTTTTCCAGTTGCGGCAAGACCTCCACAAGCGCAAATGATGTATGTCTAAGTTTTTGAGAAGAATAGGGAGAGATGCGCACAAGGCGGTGTACGCCGTTTTCATTCTTCAAATATCCATACGCGTATCTTCCTTCTATTTCAAGTATGGCCTCCTTTGTACCCCCTTCTTCTCCGAAGCTTTGCGCCAAGAGAGATACCTTGTACTCCCTTATCATAGCATACCGCTCATACATACGAAGAAGTATCCCCGCCCAGTCCTGCGCATCTCTCCCGCCGGCTCCCGAATATATTGTTATTATCGCGTTATTTCTATCATATGGCCCGGAAAGAAATACAGCCGTCTCTTCTTTTGAAATAATACGCAAAAGTGCGCTTATGCGTCCCTCCAGCTCTTCCCCTATATCCTTGTCGGATTCCGCATAGGAAGCAAACTCCTCAAGCTCGTCAACTTCTTTTGAGATTTTTTCTACGCTCCGTATGCTATCTTTGAGGTGCGCAAGCTCCTCCGAGACCTTCTGCGCGCCCTCTCTGTCTTGCCAGAAGCCGGGTGAGCGCATCCGGTCTTCAAGCTCGTTTATTTTATCTTTTTTAAAAGATACGTCAAAGATGGCCCTGCAAGCGCAGGGCCCGTTGTTTCAGATCTTCTAATTGTTGATTCTGATCTGTCATTGAATAATATTATAGCACAATATTACTTAATTTCAATAGTTCCCACCATGCCCGCTTCAAGATGTCCCGGGATAGAGCAAAAAGAGGTATAGGAGATTGTGCCGGCGCTGTCGGGTGCCCTGAATGTTACTACGTCTGTCTTTCCTCCGCCAATGGTTTTTGTTTTAAGGCCAAGCTCGGTAACTACATAATTATGCGGTGCTTTGCCTATATTTTTGAACGTCAGCTCAACAGTCGCTCCGGGCGCAACTGTAATACTTTCGGGCGAAAAGCTAAACTCATCGCCCTCTATCGTAATATTTGTCGCAACGACCCCCTCTCCTTCCATTGTTGGTATTTCTTCTAACGTACGCGGAGATGATTCCAGCTCTCCAGTGGGCGCTTCTATGGACGCAGGCACTTCTTGTTCCGTGCGGTCGAAACCACCAAATTGCCATACGGCCCCCCCTGCGAGCACCATCCCTAAAAATATAAGACGAAAGAGGGTTATCTTGTCGCCTAGTAATTTTGTATTCATATTTTTATTTTATCATAATTTTAAATTTCTAAACTGTGGATAACGGAGCCACCTCCCAGATTCGAACTGGGGACCTTCACTTTACGAAAGTGCTGCTCTACCAACTGAGCTAAGGTGGCGCAAGAACTATTTCCTTTAAGCGAGAGAGGGGAATCGAACCCCCGTTCTTAGCTTGGGAAGCTAACGTACTGCCACTGTACTACTCTCGCCCTATTTACTGTTCGTAATATACTGCCACCATTTTAAGGGATTTTCAAGTATAGCTTGCTCGTCCGCTTCAGATTCGCTGTCCGTGTCCTGCTGGGACACATCGCCGCCTTGCACTATATTCTGCTCCTCGCTGTTTTTGTCCCTTAAAATAACGGCCACCTCCTCGCCCGGTTTTTTTAGATTGAGACGTCTCTTTGCCTCCAGTTCCACATTTTTAGAATCCCCGAAAGAGTCTAAAAGAGAAGAGAGGTCGCTGTTTCTATTTTCAAGCCCCAGAATCTCTTCTCTTAGGACCTCAATTTCTTGCTGTATCTGGTGCTTTCTGTAAGCTTCCTTTGCCACCGAATACCCAAGCCATGCCGTAAGAGCGCCAAGCAGCAAAAGAGATACTTTCGAAGCAAAAATATCTATGATAAATTTTACATTGCTCTTTCGGGCCATGTATGGTATATTAATCCCTGATGGGAGGAAAGACCGCTAAAAAAATCACGAAGATCTTTTGGACAATCATGATACTAATGATTGCTTTTTCTCTCGTCGCGTTTACGATCGTTCCCTTCTTTTAATAATATAGCAATTCCTTGAAAAACTAAAGGAGGCAAAAAATGTCCGTCTTTGATGATGATTTTGCGCGAATATATTTTGCAAAAGACGAATCCGTCGGCCTCAAAATGATAATCGCTCTGCACGACCTCACTCTTGGCGGCAAAGCACTGGGCGGCATACGCATTTATCCCTACGAAAGCGAAGAGGGGGCAGTCATCGACGCAAAGCGGCTCGCCCGGGCCATGACATGCAAAAATGCCATAATACACCACTTAAGTGGAGGCGATCTAAGCCACGGGGGAGGCAAGGCCGTAATCTGGGGAGATCCTAAAACGGACAAGACGCGAGGGCTTCTTCTTGCCGCGGCCGACGCCATAAACGATCTTGGCGGAAAATATATCGGCGGCGAAGACATGGGCATGAAAACCGGCGATGTACAAGTGATGTTCGAAAGAACTCCGCATATAACAGGGCTAAGCGAGGGAGTGCATATGCGCCGATGCGAATCACGAATCGGCAGCGGCGACCCGTGCCCGATAACAGCGCTTGGAATTTCCGAAGGCATAGAGCAATGTCTGATTCAAAAATTTGGCATTCGCAATATGAGTAATGTCAGATTCTCAATTCAGGGCGTGGGAGGTGTCGGAAAAATAATCGTTAAATACCTCTCCGAAGGGGGGGCAAGAGTCCTTGCAACAGACACCGACGCAAATGCGCTGGAAGCAGTAAAGTCCATTTATCCCGGCGTTAACATACTTGAGCCCGAAAGATGTGATGAGATATATGACCGTGAATGCGACGTATTCGTGCCCTGCGCTATAGGCGCAATATTAAACGACGATACAATAGACCGGCTTTCACGCGCGGGTGTCAAAATAGTCGCCGGCTGCGCGAATAACCAGCTCCTGGAACCGCGCCATGGCGAAGAGCTGTGGCGGCACGCAATCCTATACGCGCCCGACTATGTCATAAACGCGGGCGGAGCCATAAATGTCGCCATGGAAACTGTGGGCTACGACCGCAGCAAAGCCCTGTCCATCGCGAAAAAAATAGGGCCGCTTCTCGCGCAGATATTCCGCGAAGCAGAACAAAAACGCGTTCCTCCCGAGATTATCGCCGATGAAATTGCCGAAGGCGTCCTCATAAAAGCAAAAAACAAGTCCTAAAAAAAAGTCCGATTACCCCGGACTTTTTATTCTTTAAACAATTTCATAAACGTCTCCGAATCAAGATGCACTTTTCCGTGCGCGCGCAGGCGCTTCTTGCCTTTCTTCTGCTTATCCAAGAGCTTCTTCTTCCGGGAATAGTCGCCGCCGTAGAGATAGCCCGTGACATCTTTACGCGTAGCGCCGCGCGTCTCGCGGGCAATCACCTTCCCTCCGATTGCCGCTTGTATCGCTACCGCAAACTGTTCAGCCGGAAGCACTTCTTTTATTTTTTCAACAATTTTTTTCCCTTCTTCCTGGGCCCTCTCTCGCGGCACAATCCTTGCAAGCGACTCCACCTCTTCTTCTGCAAGCAGTATATCCATTTTCACAACATCTGCCTCTCGCATGCCTTGCGGCTCATACGCAAGCGATGCAAAACCGCTGGACGCGCTTTTTAATTTATCATAAAAATCAGTGATAATTTCCGCTAGGGGTGCCTCGTACCTCACAAGCAATAATTCCCTTCCCAAATTCTCCGTTTCTTTATACTCTCCGCGAATACCTTTGAGCAAAGACATGATGCCCGATAAGTAAGAGCTCGGAGTCAAAACCTCAAGCGATACATACGGCTCAAACGTTTTTTCTATTTCCCCGGGATCAGGAAACTTTGAGGGCGTATAAATTAACTCTTCTTCCCCGTTTTTTTTCTGCACTTTATAGACAACCGAAGGCGAAGTCACAACCGTCTCTACATCAAACTCCCTCTTGATACGCTCAAGCGTTATCTCCATATGAAGCATCCCAAGAAACCCGCACTTAATACCCCTCCCCAATGCTTCGGAATAATCCGGCTCAAAGTACAGGGCGGCATCATTCAGCTTAAGTTGAAACACGGCATCTTTGAGCGCGTCGTACTCACCGCCCTCTTCCGGAAAAATACCTGCAAACACTAATGGCTGCGGCTCCTTGTAGCCGGGCAATGCGTCAATTGTCAGTTGCTTGTTGTCGGTTGTCGTTACTGTATCTCCGATTTTTACCTTTTCCGTTTCTTTTAATCCTGTGGCAATATATCCTATCTCCCCTTCTTCCAGCGAGTCCGATGGCTTGGGATCAGGCACAAAATACCCAAGCTCCTTTATAGTACTCTCCAGCCCGGTAGCCAAAAACAGCAATTTATCCTGCTTGGAAACTCGTCCCCCTTTAATCCTTACATGGGCAATGACGCCTTTGTAAGAATCATAGATAGAATCAAAGATGAGGGCCTTGAGTATTTCTTGTTTGTCTGAAGGAAAAGGCACCTTCTCAACAACGGCATTAAGCAGATCCTCCACGCCTTCGCCTGTCTTGCCTGATATGTGGAATATTTTGTCCGGCGCGTAGTCAAATGACAAAAGTAAATCCTCAAGCTCTCTTTCTGCTTCCTCAACTCTGGCTTGAGAAAGATCCACCTTGTTTACCGCAGGAATAATAGTAAGCCCCTGCTCTATTGCGATTTTTAGATTCGCAAGAGTCTGTGCCTGCACGCCTTTTGTCGCATCCACCAAGAGTATAGCCCCCTCCACCGCGGCAAGCGCGCGGGATACTTCGTATGAAAAATCAACGTGGCCCGGAGTGTCGATGAGATTGAGCTGATAATTTTTATACATCATCCGCACGGGCTGCATTTTGATAGTGATGCCTCGTTCACGCTCAAGATCCATAGAGTCCAAAACCTGCTCCCGCATCTTGCGTTTTTCAATGGTCCCCGTCAATTCCAAAAACCGATCGGCGAGCGTCGATTTTCCGTGATCAATATGAGCGATTATGCAGAAGTTACGAATATTGCTCGAACTCATAATGTTTATCCTACTAGAATTTTGAAACATTTTAAAGCCCCCTAGTCCAATTAATTGGACTAGGGGGCTTTATGGAATGTCGACGGCTTAGCTTAGCCTAGTCCGTCGACGAAAGGCCGCAGCCGGTACACCGATACGTCGTGGACCACGACCATGCCCGCACCATCGTCGGCCGTCACTCTTATGACGATCGTACGGGTGCCTCCCGCCGATATGACCAGCGGGGATCCGAGGTTATAAGCGGCTCCATTTTCATGGAGCACGCTGGCCGCCACCCCCAGATCTGGACCATATATGGCGACGTTGCTGAAGTCGAACTTCAACTCCAGCGATACCACCCAATCCGTCGCCGGGGAGTGGTTGCTAATGGCGAACCGCATTTCTGCGGACTCGCCCGGCTTTATCCGCCCGGGGAAACTCTTGACTACCTGGACAGTGATCGGCTCGACTTCAAACCGATAGCCCGCGGCGAAAATTTTCTTTCCGGCATTGGGCTCGCCCTCATCTCCGCCGGCGGCGATGACGCCGGTGCTAACCATTACCGATGCCATTACCAATATCGCCAGCGCTGCCCCGAACGCTAAAATCCAGGATAAATTCTTTTCAAGTAACCTTCGTGCCATTTTGGCACCTCCTTATTTGAGTACCCCCATTATACCATTTTTATCATAAAAAGTCAAGGGTTTAACGCCCATTCGGATCGTGCTCGTGCGGATAAGGAGAGAGGCGCATTTTGCCCCTAAGCATTTGCCAGAAAGAAATGAGTTCCGGTGAACGGAATATAAGCATTAAAGCAAGATACACCACCCCTCCAGCAAGGCCCGCAATCCCCGCCTGCAAAAAGAGGCCCGGGGCTGTGTCGGTACGGAACAAAGGTTCCGCAAGAAAAAGAGTGCCGTACGAGGCGAGCCCTGCTACGATGCTCGCGCCGAGAATCTTTGCGCCGGCAAGATAAACGGTCGCCTCGCCAAAGCCTCCTATATATCTTTTAAGCGCGTAAAAAAGAATTGCAAGATTGAGAATCCCTGCAAGTGAAAAGGCGAGGGGCAAGCCGAGGAGGACGATGTTGTCAATGCCCCCCATATCAAGAAATTCTGAAATAAAACTAGACACTTTTGGATTTTTAAATAGCACAAAAACAAAGAAAAAGCTTAATACAATATTTATAAAAAATCCTATGCTGTTTATAATAACCGGGGTCTTTGTATTCTGCATCGCGTAAAACGCCCTTGAGAGCAAGGGGATCAAGCTATGCGCAAAAATCCCAAAGGCAAAAATTCCAAGCACTGCTGCGGTAAGACGAGTGTCATCCCAGCTGAATGCGCCCGAGCCGAAAACGAGGCGCACAATATGCGCGCGCAATACAAACATCAAAATACTCGCCGGCACGACAAAAAATAAAACCATGCGAACGGTTTTGGTAAGCTGCTCGCCAAATCGCTTACTCTTTTCGCTGGACACAGATTTTGCGAAAGAAGGCATCGCTGCAGTAGCGAATGAGTAGCCGATAATCCCTATGGGCAAAAACTGTAAGTGATTGGCAAGGTTAAAAATCGCGATTGATCCCGAGGAAAGCATAGAGGCAATCGCCGTAATGACCCACAGGTTAAGCTGGAACACAACAAGGCCAAAGGCCCGGGGGACCATCAGGAAAAAAATCTTTCTAAAATGCTTGTCCCCAAAATCAAAAACTCCCTGCCAAGAAAAGCCGGAAAAGAAAACGGAGGGAACTTGTATTGCAAAATGCAAAAACGACCCGATAACAACTCCCACGGCAAGTCCCGTAACACCCATCGTATCAGCTAAAACCACGGCGCCAAAAATAATCCCCCCATTATAAAATAATGGAGCAAGCGCGTATACAAAAAAACGCCGGAAGGAATGAAGGATCCCTCCCAGAATCGCGCTCATCCCCAGAAACAGGGGGCTTAAAAACATAATCCGGGTCGCGTCAACCGTAGCCGCTGTCTTTGCCGCGTCAAATCCGGGCGCCACAAACTTCACCAAAAATGGCGCTGCCAAGGCGAGGATTATACCAAGGATGCAAAGAGTCGCAACCGAAATATTTAAGAAATTACTAGCCGCCCTCCACGCCTCTTTTTTATTCTTTGTATAGAGGGAGATAAAAACGGGTATAAACGCCGCAGATATCGCGCCCGCAATAACAATATTATACAGCAAATCCGGTATGCGGAATGCCGCAAAATAAATATCGAGCTCATCCCCTGCCCCAAATTTCCCCGCCAAAATTCTATCCCGCACCAATCCCAAAACGCGACTCCCAAGAGCCGTAGCAGCCAGCAGAAATGCCGCCGAAGTTATAGTTTTTGACTTAAAGTGTAAAAAATTCACTTCTTCAAAATATAGCCGATGACCTTATCTTTATCCAAAACAAACGACTGTTTCAAGTCCCGAACTTGCACCAATTCAGTCGTAGCGTTGTCCCACACTACCTCCCAATTACCGGGAATGTCAATCTCAAAGTCCGCCTTTAGTGTTGTTCCCGGCTGTTTCTGGAGATAAAGCTCATATTTGCCTATGCTATTTTTGAATTCAGCCCTAATGGGCAGTTTATACTCTACCGTAAATGCCGAAGTTCTACTTGGTTTTGTGACAAGCCATGTTCCAAATACTGTTTTGCCGGACTCCTTGAATATATCAATCGGGCCATGTTCACGCATGCCCAATTCCATCTCTTGGATATCGGGGTCTTTGCTGAATTGCAGTGCCTCATAATCGGCCGGATTTTTGACTTTGCGCCTCGCACCGCCAGAATAAGAAATAATTTCGGACCCCTCAGGGACATAGATTTTCACATAATCTATATTTGCCCTGTTATACCACCAATATTTGGTATTTCCCCCGTTATGCGTCCGACGCAAGACAAGACGCCCGGTAATGGAGCCGTCGTCTTGTATGTTTGCGTTATAATTTACAGAGTCTTGCATATACTTATCTGTCTTGTGCCCGCCGATATTAGAATGCACCACCGCCAAATAATCGTTTTGTGTTTCGTAAATTTCCCCCGCCCATCCTTGTTTTTCAAAAAATTCCTGAACTTTATCATTTTCGGAATATAGCATGATATATTTCTGCTCAAGCGCTTTTATCAATATGGAAAGTACATCTTTGCCGGAATTTTTTGAGACATCAAAAAGCCGCTCAAGGAATATCGGGCTAAAGTCGGAGAGCACTTTCTTGGGACGATTTAATTCCTTATCGTACGCCACCTCTACTTCGTACTGAATCTCGTCGCGGAAATTCTGCGCATCAAGCACAATGTCGTATTCGGCAAGATGTATGGGCCCTGTTAGCGCGAGCATCTGCTCTATGACTTCGACGTTTAACGTCAAAATACCGTCAACCTTTCCGCCGCCCGTCCGCTCGTAAAACCAGGAAATTTTTTCCGCGGACGTGGGAAAATCCAAAAACCAATTAGCATCATGCGTGGACCACGCTGTCGCTATATGCTGGAAAGGTCCGGGAGGAATGATATTTACGGCAAGCTGTCCGTCGGCATTATAGATGCCGTCAACAAACATATTTTTTAGCTTTCCCTCGTGCATCTCAATTATGGCATATGATCCTATAAATCCGCCGGTCGGACGAAGTTCGCTTGAGTTTTGAAAAATGACTAAATAGCGTTTTGGCGCGTCCGTTCCAAATAAAAACGCAGAAATTTTAGAGTAATCCCGCGCACTGCTTACAATGCTTAGCAATATAGGAATCTTTTCGCCGAGTTCGCTTATACTGCCCTGGAGATCCTGTGGAAAGTCGCTCGCATCCACATTTCCCATATTCTCCTTTGCCGATAAAAGCTCGCTCTCTGCCGCTGATAGGTTTGCCTCAAAGCTATCAAAATCGTAATCCGGATATCCCCCTTCGCTGCTCGTACCGGCAAGCGCCCCAAGAAAAAGCTCGGCAGACATAGCTCCCTTGAGCGGGCTTGAGGCAAAAGCTTTGCTTACTATCTCTCCTGCCTTTGCGATATGTTTAGCCGCCCGCAGTAGAGAAATGCCGGACTCCGCCCTTGAATCAAACGGAAGATTTTCAACGATTGAAACGGTCAGGTTTCCTATTTCGTTTATTGAATTTTCCGCGGATGCGAGATTCTCGTATGCCTTTGAAAAACCTTCTTCCGCTTCCTCGAAATTAAGGTCCTTTAACGCTTCTTCCGCACTTTTTAAGCTTTCGTAGGCCGCGATACTTTTTTCGGTCCCCTCATCCTTTGCCACAAAACCCTTATACACAAAAAAAGAACTAAAAAGAAAAAGCGCGATAGTTGCTGATACAAACGCAAAATTCCCTACTCCGCGGAAGGTTGAGTACTTGCCCTCGTTCCTTCTAAAAAACTCCTTCTTTTCAATCTCAAGGGGTATTTCGTACAAATCCGCCAAGTCCGCCGAGGCAAGTTGCGCTTCGTACATCTCTATATTTTGAAGCTCTTCGAGTAGCTCTTCCTTCGAAATTGGCTGATTTACCCCTTTTATTTCCATACACCAATTATAGCATGCTCGCTCATTTAGGGATAAAAAGCACTTTAAACCTTGAGTATTTTAAGAGATTAAAATTTTTAGTGTCTCTTCCGCGCATTTTTGCCAAGAGAATTTTCGGGCTTGCACAAGGCCTTTTCCGCGAAGAAAACTTGCAAGATTTTTATCTCTTACTACTTCCTCCATCGTCCATGCAATATCCGAAATATTAAACGGATCTGCCATGAGTGCCGCGTCTTCAACCACCTCCGGCAAGGAAGAACAGGCCGAGGTAATTACCGGAGTCCCTGAAGCCATTGCCTCAAGCGCGGGAAATCCAAAGCCCTCATAGATACTGGGGTACACAAAGAGTTCTGCGAGTTTATAGAGTGCCGGTTTATCCTCATCTTCCACAAAATCAATATATCTTATATCCTCCCGCCATTTTGATTTTTTAATTGCTTCAAAAGTCTCTTTGTAAAGCCATCCGGGCCTGCCGGCTATCACAAGCTTACAGTCATCCAATCGGGTGGGGTCACACCCCGCCCGATTGGATTGTTTAAATAATTCGAAAGCCTTTACTGTGCCGAGGATGTTTTTGCGCGGCTCTATTGTGGAAAGCGAAAGAATAAAACGTTCGGGGAGTTTATATTTTGCCCGCACATGCCAGAGCTCCTCGCGCGTATGCTCCCGAAAAAAATCTTCGGTAATCCCGGAGTAGACAATATTGATTTTGCCGGAGTCCACGCCATATATATCGGAGAGGTCGTATGCGGTAGATCCGGACACCGCTATTATCCGGTCTGCTTCCTGCGCCTGTCTCTTTGGGTTGTTTGAAAAATGCCAAAGCTTGCGCCTTATATCAAAAAATTCAGGATAGCGCTCGAAAGAAAGATCGTGAAAGGTAGTAACCTTTTTACAATTTTTGCCGACAGGAGCCGAGATAAAATGCGGGCTAAAAAATACATCGCAGCCTGCAATCAACTTGTCGATTTTTGGCGAATTCAAAAAACGGGTCCTTGCGCTAAAATATTTATTTGGGTAACGAAATATATACGGCTCTATATTGCCAGAGCCATCCAGAAAAGACAGGTCCGGCTTGCTTCCATGCGCATTAAAAAAAAGCTTGAACCGGATACCCGGATCCAAGGGGATCATATATTTTAAAAGGTTCCTCGTGTACTCCCCAACTCCCGTATATGCCCCCCCGGAAAGAGACCTTATGTCTATAGCAATCGTCATAAATATTGAGAAATAAAACTACTTATCTCTTCTTTGAATCTTCCCTTGTCAAATCTCATTGCGTGCTCGCGGATAAGATAGGGGTTAAATTTCATTGATTGAAACCTACCGATAGCTTCCGTGAGAGAATCCGGCGTCTGCTCATCGAAAAATATTCCATCTTCGCCTTCTTTTATTATCTCTACCGCTCCCCCGCCCTTATACGCGATTACTGGGCGGCCTGAAGCCATGCATTCCGCGGCCACCACGCCAAAATCCTCTTCCTGGGGAAATATCAAGGCTTGCGCGCGCGCGTAATATCCGGCCAGATACGGCTCTGAAATTAGGCCGAGGAATTCTATATTTGAACGCGCGCGCTTGGCAAGCTTTTTTCTCTCGGGTCCGTCGCCGATTATTTTTAGTTTGAAACCGAGCCGGTTGAATGCCTCGACGGCAAGCGCGAACTTTTTATACGGCACCATGCGGCCCACCATCAAAAAATAATCCGAGGGCTCTTTCGGAAAAAAGTGATTTGTATTTACCGGCGGATAGATAACTTCCGCGTCCCTATCGTAATATTTCCTGATGCGCTTCCGCACAAATTGAGAATTTGTAATAAAGGCATCCGCCCTCTCGCACGCCTCGATATCCCAAAAGCGCAAATAGGTCATAAAAAACGGGCTCGCGGCTTTAATGATTCTCGGATACTTAAACTCGGAAAGCAGCTTAGGGCTGTTATCCCAGGCATAGCGATGAGGAGTATGGCAATAGGAAATATGAACAGTGCGCGGATTCGTGATAACGCCTTTTGCGTAGCTCCCCGAATCCGAGAGCACAAGATCATAGTCGCGCATATCAAGCTGCTCAATCGCGTATGGCATAAATACGGGAAAATACCTGTGCCGCGAGGCGGCAAGAGGTATTTTCTGCAAAAAAGAAACCTTTATCTTCCTTCCTTCAAACGCAAAACCGGTGGACTTGGCGTCATAGACAAGCGTATATATGGGGGCGTCCGGGAACATCTCGCAAAACGCTTCGAGCACCCTCTCTGCCCCGCCATACTGATTGAGATAATCATGGACTAAAGCTACGCGCATATGTTGCAATTTTTAATTTTGTCCTAGTACTCTGTTCTCCTAAATATTAATATTCCAAGCGTCTTTAGGAGTATGGCAATATCTTTCTTTAAGGACCAGTTTTCAATATAATGGCGGTCCAGCTTTACTTCTTCCTCAAAAGGGAGCTGTTCGGCACCCGAAATTTGAGCAAAGCCCGTAACTCCCGATTTTATCGCAAGGACTTTTTTGTGGTGGCGCTCGTACCGGGCGATCTCAGCCGGCTCATGGGGGCGAGGACCTACCATGCTTATCTCGCCTTTCAAGACATTGAATATTTGCGGCAGTTCGTCTATGCGCTTTGAGCGTATAAATCGTCCTACTTTCGTAATGCGCGGATCGTCTTTCATCTTAAAAAGCGGCCCGTCTCCACGCTCGTTCTCCGAAGCAAGATACTCTTTATACTCATGCGCGCCTGTAATCATCGAACGAAATTTAAGGAGTTTAAACTCCTTACCCCGGCTCACCCTTTTGAGCCGCACAAAAACAGGCCCCTTTGTGTCCCATTTGATAAAAAAGGCAATCACAAAAAACGCGGGCGCAAAAAGCGGGATCAAAACAAGAGATCCCATGATATCGCTAAGCCTTTTTGTTACTTCCCCCCACCCTTCAAGATTCGTCCTTTTGAGTTCTATGATGGGGGTAGCACCCAAGATATCAATATCAATATTCCGGGAAACCGCGCCAAAAAAATCCGGAACAAATTTAAGATCAATGCGCATGTCCTCACAAAAATTTATAAGGTCCACAACGGCACTCCTCTCAAAATTTTGATTCGCAAGAATAACCTTTTGAGCTCCCGGATTTTTGACAATATTTTTTATATTATCAAGATTGATATCGGGCACATGGCCGAGAATGGAATAGCCGATGCACGGATTTGTTTCTATTTCCTGCCTAATAAGATTTGCCTGCTCGCCTTCGCCGATTAGAAGTACGCGCTCGACGCCAAAACCGCACTTTGCCATAAGGACTTTTCGTATTTTTGCGGCAATAAGACGCGCGCTCGTCACAAAAATAATTCCCAAAAACCATGCCGCAAGCATAATAAAACGCGAGTCAAACCATTCCCGCTTGAAGAACATAAATATGATTACAATCATCATGCCTGCAGATACGGCAAGGATGACCTGAAAAAATTCCTCCAGCTGACTTCGCTTTATCTTTGCTTTGTAAAGGCCCGAGATCGCGAAAACAGCCACAAAAAATCCCGCGAGCGCCGCAGTGAGAGTAAGGTAGTATATGACAGGCAAATCAAAAAGCACCGGCCGCCAATCGGCAACAAAAGGGCTTAAACGCAAAAAATAGGCGGCGAATCCAGCCGCCATAAGCATCAAAAAATCCACCGGCATAAGAGCTGCGTTGAACAAAAAATCAGCTTTTCGCATATCCTGGCATTGTAGTCGTTTACGAAGAAAAATAAAAGAGCTAACCAATAGCTCCATATTACTCCTTTTCGTCTTTTGATAATGTGCTACTATGTAACCTATGATCATTAAACCAATCAAAACCAGACAATTTATGCCGCCGAAGGATGACCTCTTCGCTCTTCTTGGGGGCGCTCTTGAAGAAGTCCGGGAAAAATCTATTATAGTTATCACTTCAAAGATTGTATCAATTGGGCAGGGAAGGTGTATAAAAATAGAGGACGTCCCGGACAAAGACAGTCTCATACAAAAGGAGGCGGAGCTTTACCTTCCCCGAGATAAGGTGCCCGGGGGATACGTGATGCTGACAATGAAACACGGCGTTATGATTCCCACAGCCGGAATAGATGAAAGCAATGCCAAAGGATATTACATTCTTTGGCCGGAAAAACCGTTTGAGACCGCTAAAAAAATCTATAATTTTATTAAAAAAGAATTTAAAGTCAAAAAACTAGGCGTGATAATATCAGACAGCCATACTGTCCCATTGCGCTGGGGTACTATGGGCATTGCCTTTTCCTATTGGGGCTTCTGGCCACTCAAGGATTACAGAGGCACAAAAGACATCTTCGGACGTAAAATGAAAATTTCCCAGCTCAATATAGCTGATTCCCTTGCGACAGCCGGGGTGCTTGCTATGGGCGAAGGAAAGGAGCAGACGCCACTTGCAATAATCGAGGATATCCCATTTGTAAAATTCGGTCTCCCTACGGGAGATCACCCGCAGGGTGACAATTTTGACTTCCTTAAAAAGAACCCTCTCACAATAGATCGCAAGGAAGACATCTACGGACCGCTTCTAAACGCGATAAAATGGAAGAAAGGAGGCAAATAAAGGGACTAAAAAACTCCGCGGACGCGGAGTTTTTTAGTCCCAATAAGTCTATAAGCCGAATTCTGTATCTCACCCCGACAAAAGCCAGGGGCGGACCGAGGTCATCTATCTGGACATAATGTTACCATTATGCCTCAAGCGTCGCTTCCGCTCAAGGCGGACTCGGACTTGCACCGGGTGGGGTTTACCACTCTCATATGTTGCCATATAAGAGATGCGAGTTATCCCGCAACTTTTCACCTTTTATCCCGCATCCGCCAACTGGCGGAGCGGGACTAGTATTGTCTCTGTGGCACTTTCCCTATGCTACAAATATTATGAGCTCGAGTGAACGAACATGAATTTATTTGCAACACGATGGGCGTTACCCATCACCCATGACCGATGCGAAGCATCAGCCGGTGTTCGGACTTTCCTCCCGCCACAATGCTTTAGCTTTGGGCGGGCAACCTCGCGACTTACCGGGACACTGGTATATTATCACAAAATAACTATTTAGTCAAATCCCGCAAGGCTACGCCGCTGGACAGGTCATAAATTGAACAATCCTCCTTCATGCGAATGCTTATCAAGCTCTTGATTTACAAGCGCGTCGGCTTCTTTATTTTGCTCACGGCGAACGTGCTCAAACTCTAATTCACCAAAATTTATGCGCAAATTATGTATTTTTATAAAGAGAGGGATAATCGTCTTGCCTTCTATTTTCCACCTGCCCGAAATCTGCTGCACGGCTAAGTCTGAATCCATCTTAAAAATAACTTTCAGATCTTTGCACTTCTTAGTGCCCAGAAGCGCTTTGAGTTTGCCCAAAGCAAAAATTACGGCTTCGTATTCCGCCTCGTTGTTCGTCTTCTTGCCAAGATATTTAGAATATCCTTTATTTATGGGCGCGCCCATTGCAACACCCAAGGCAGAGGGCCCAGGGTTTCCCCGAGAACCGCCGTCAGTGTAGATTATGATTTGCTCTTTCATATTCTTTATTTATTATTTATTAACGCGAAAATCCACTACCCGCAACATCAGCTCCCTGTTTCCGTTCCACTCATCAATTGCAAAATTGAACAAAATATCGATACTGCCCCCTGCAGATAACTCCTCCGCCCTCTCTCCCATGAAAAATCCCATTGCCTTTCGCTTTGCGCCTTGAATATCCAACAAAAGGCGAAGGTGTTTTTTGCCATTGCCCTTGCCGTTATCCTTGCCCACTCTATCGATATTAACAATCTTTGCATCGCTTAGCAAAAACACCGGTTCTTTGTTTGCTTCTCCGAACGGCTCAAAGCGCTCGAGTTCTTCATATGTCTGCCAAGAAATATCTTCAGATTTTGTTTCCGCGCAATATTCTATTTTTTTTACAAAGTCCTCTTCCTTAAGATTTACTTTTGCGAATTCTTCTATGCGCTCTTTCATTTCTTCCAATTTCTCTTGTGAAACAGTGAATCCCCCGGCCTGGGGATGTCCGCCAAAATTAACCAATATATCCTGTACGGATTCAAACGCATGAACCACATGGAATCCCGGGATTGTACGCACGCTCCCTGCCGCATTCCCGTCTTCTTTTAGCTGATAAACAAAAGCGGGCCGACGATACTTTTCCGCAAGGCGCCCAGAAACTATACCCAAGACCCCAATGGACCACGCCGCGTCTCCCTCAAAAATCACATAGGATTCACCGGGCCCATTGCCTATGCGTTTTTCAACCTGCCTTACTATGTCTTCTACAAGCTTCTGGCGCTCGCGATTGCTATCGTCTACTTTCCGGGCAAGGCTCAGGGCCTCCTCGTACGATCCTGCGTTTAAGAGCGCAAAAGCTGTATTTGCATGATCCATGCGCCCTGCCGCGTTTATACGAGGGCCAAGCATAAACCCAAGAGTCCAGGGATTGAGATTTGTGGTCAATGAATCCTTGTTAAAAGTCGGCTTTACTCCCGAAATCTCCATAAGCGCTTTGAGCCCCAGATTCTCCGTCTGTGCCAATACAAGAAGCCCATATTTTACCAGCGTCCTATTCTCCCCGAGAAGCGGCATCACGTCTGTGATTGTTGCAAGCGCCACCGAGTCCAAAAACCACTTCTCCTGCCCCTCCTCGATGCCTACTTTTTTATAGAGAGCACAAGCGATCTTAAACGCCACTGCCGCGCCGCAAAGATCTTTGAACGGATATTTGTCGTCCTCTTGGTGCGGATTTACAAACGCGTATGCTGCTGGTGCATGGTCTATCACCCGATGATGATCGGTTACAATAACATCCATTTTATTTTTATTCGCAAGTTCAATGGGCTCAAAGCTTGTTGTGCCGCAATCAATCGTAATGATAAGATTATATTTTTCTTTGCTAAACTGCTTTACCGCAGCGACATTTAGGCCGTATCCTTCTTTTTCTCTGTCGGGAAGATATACGCCAAGATTCTTCTTATCAAAACCGATGGCTTGTAAGGCATTGTACATAATAGTCGCGCCGTTTACCCCGTCCGAATCGTAATCGCCATATACCATTACTTTTTCTCCTTTCTCAAGCGCGGAAAATATCCTCCCCACTGCTTTTTCCGCGTCTTTCAACAAAAGCGGATCGTGAAGATCCGCCAAGTAGTCGGGGTTGAAAAATTCATCAATATTTTTTTGCGTTTTAAGCCCCCTCTGCCAAAGCAAATTCAGAGTCGCACCAGAAAATTCGGGGAATTTTTCCCCGAATTTTTTCGGCGCCTGTTCTTTTATTTGCCATCCTTTTTTCATTTCAATGCCTCTATCCCAGGCAAAGTACCATCCGCCAAAAAATCCAGCATCGCGCCGCCTCCGGTGGATACAAAGCTTACCTTCTCCATAACCCCGAGTTCATCAAGCAGGGGATATGTATCGCCTCCCCCAACAACAGTAAATGTGCCGGCACTCACCGCGGCGAGCTCGCGCGCAATACGGTACGTACCCTCCCGGAACGCTTCGTTCTCAATATAGCCCATCGGCCCATTCCAGATAATTGTCTTTGAATTGTGTATCACATTCGAAAAAAGAGTCTGGGTACCGGGGCCAATATCAAGAATGATCTCGTTTTCTCCTACATTGCCGGCACCCCTTGTGACAATATCGTCTTTAGAATCCCTATCTTTTGCAACCTTTACGTCTACGGGAAGATGTAGGCGAGTGTCGGTAAACTGAATATTCTTTATCTCATCCGCGACTCCCTCCTCTACAAGCGATTTCCCCACGGCCATTCCCTTTGC
>Ga0310122_10000744_pt1 | contig 20597 bp, 17 predicted proteins | sample CB6_Bottom_1051__FD_203503 | JGI IMG/M metagenome (GOLD analysis project Ga0310122, IMG submission 203503) | Marine microbial communities from Western Arctic Ocean, Canada - CB6_Bottom_1051 | ecosystem: Environmental > Aquatic > Marine > Oceanic | place: Canada: Western Arctic Ocean | collected...
GGCGCCGTGATGGGCGTAGCGGGCTCGAGCGTCTCGACCACCGAAGTTCCAGACAGTCTGCGCGAGCCTTTCGCCGACGCGAGACTTCCGCTTCTGGTGCCCGCGGCGCTCCCGGCGCCCGGGCTTCACAGCTACCATCGCTACGTGATTCGGGTGCCCGCCGAGCGTCGAGACGGACTCTCGCAGGCGTTGGCGCGCGCGGGCATCGAGAGTGCGGTTTTCTATCCGCGTGGCCTGCATCAACAACCCGCGCTCTCCGCATTTTCACCGGCCGAGCCCCTGATCGAAACCGAACGAGCGTGTCGTGAGGTTCTTTCGCTGCCGCTCTTCGCCAAATTGGGTATCGACCGCGTCGAGGCGGTCGTAGCCGCCGTCCTTCGATTCTTCGAGTCCTAGGATCCCCGCGGCGAGCCTCCGCCAACTCACGCGTCGCTGCGGGTTCGGGATCCAGCGAAAAAGCGACTCAGTCTGCGGATCGCTTGTTTCTGCGAAAGAGCGTCATGAACAAGATCCGGATATCCAGCCAGAACGACCATTGCTGGATGTAGTAGAGATCGTGTTCGACCCTTGAGTGAATCGAAGTATCACCACGCCAGCCGTGGACTTGTGCCCAACCGGTCATTCCGGCCCGAACCTTGTGGCGCAGCATGTAGCCGGGAACCTCTCGGCGGAATTCGTTGATATAGGTTGGGCGTTCCGGGCGCGGTCCGACGAGACTCATCTCGCCACGAAGAACATTGATCAATTGGGGCAACTCATCGAGATTGAATTTTCGCAAGCGACGGCCGAGTCGCGTTCGGCGCGGGTCCCGCGGCTTCGTCCAGCCCGGGCCAGTGGCCTCGGCATCGTTCTTCATCGAACGGAATTTCAACATCTCGAAAACGCGCCCATCGTGACCCATGCGCTTCTGGCGATAGAGAATGGGCGCGCCAGAGCTTGCGTAGATGGCCGTGGCGATCACGCCGAGAGCGGGAGACAAGACGACGAGCGCCGCGGACGAAGCGACTAGATCGAAGGATCGCTTGCCCACAGCGGCCCAGCCGATCAGCGCGGTCTCTTGCAGGCCGATGACGGGAATTCCGTCGAGGCTCTCGACAGTACTGCGCAGGCTATAGCCGTGAAGCAGATCCGGCACGATCTTGACGTTCACGACGTCATCCTCGAGTTCCGCCACGACCTTTTCGAAGAGTTCCGATTCGTGGCGTGAGAGAGCGATGATCACCTGGTCGACGCGATTGTCGCGCAGGATCTGCTTGAGATCGCTCGTCGCGCCCATCACATGGGCTCCTTCGACCGCACCGCCAATGGATCCGCTCGCGACGACGCCGATCAGCTTGAGCCCCGCGTCCGGACGCTGGCGGATTCGCTCGACGACCGAAGCCGCCAGTGGACCCGAGCCGACAACCAGCACATAACGAAGATTGAAGCCGCGCCGGCGCGCGTGGCGAAGGCCATAGCGAATCGTCGAACGCAACCCGATTACACTAAGCGGAGCCAGAAGGGCGAAGATGCCGATTGCGAGACGCGAGTAGAAATAGCTCCGGGCAAAGAACGTAATCGCGACGAGAAGCAGAATCCCCATGGCGGTCGCCCGAAGTACGGCGACGGCCTCCCCGAGCATTGAGTCCATTCGTCTCGCTTCGTAGAGTCCGTGCGATCGAAAGAGACCCAGAAAGAGCGGAAGGATCACGGCCAGCGGATAGACGTACTCGATCGCCGGCGGTACGCCGAGCGGCGTCGGCAGCCCGGTGTTGAATCGAAGGAGGTAGGCGCCAAACCAGGCGCCCGCGATCAGTACGAGGTCGGCCACCGCCTGAAGCGTTCGAAAGACCTCGCTGTGTCGATACAGCATCCGCTCGTTCCCCACCCATCGGGGAAGGTGCCAGATTCGCGATCAGCTCGCCGGCTTGGGCTCGACGGATAGGACAAATATTCGCTTATCCCTCGATGAAATCGTGTGAACTACCCGCAGCCACTGACCAAGTCCCTCCTCTAGTCCGAGGTGATCTCCCAGTTTCGCTCGATCGATCACCACCCAGCGCGCGCCTCGGCGACGAAGATGATCCTCGATGCGGCCATCATGGCCGGCCGGTAGGGGAACAAAACGAGCCGCGGCGTAATAGGCGACGCGCAGCTTCTGTGCTGCGACCGGCCCGGTTCCCGTGCGATTTTCAGCCAGCCACTCCGCCGCAACGCGGACGGGGATGCGGTCGTCTCGCCGCGACCGGAGATCCCGAGCCCCCCAGCCCAACACCAGGGCGGCCACCAAGACGAGGCAGACCACCCGCGAGTCCTGCAGTCGCCGGAGCAGAGGCGCGTCTCGGCTCACGAATCGCGCCGCGAGACTCCGCCAGAGAAATTCCACACCCAGGGCTGAATACGCGAGCAGGGGCAGCCACGGCGGCAGTGCATGGCGACGACTCACGTACCCGGCGCCCCACACGAGCAGGATCAGCAATCCCATATAACCCGCCGCAACGAGAGCGGTGGCCTGATCGCCTCGCCGCCGACCGCCATCGGGTCGTTCGGTTTCCGCCGCTTGATCCCGTCTCGAGTTCGAACGCGCCGCGAAGATCCCAACGAGCGCCAGCAGCAGCAATTCCCATCGAAAGGCGGACATCGACGTCTCTGCGACGCGAACCACCGCCTCCACCACGCCAGCTAGATTTCGATCGGGTCGAGAGGCGCCTCGACCATCCGCGCGGATCGCCTGTTCCGGAAGTGGCAGACCTCGAACCAGCGCTCTCAAGCGATCGCCCTCGAGAGGTTTCTCGGCGCGCACGCTCGGGCTCGCCGGGTCCGCAATCAGGCGTGAAAGGGACTTTTTCTGCGTGACCGTAAACTCGCCGGTCAAACCACTGACGGAAATCACGAAGGGAGCGAGCACGATGGAGCCGGCCACGAGCAGGGCGACGCCGGAAACAGTCGCCGCGCGACGAGATTCGGGAAGCCGAATGGCCCGAAGACTCAACAACACGAGACAGGCAAGAAACAGCCCGGCTCCTTCCGGTCGCGTCAGGAACGCCAATCCAAAGACGACGCCACAAGCGGCCGCCGTTTTCCATGTCGGCCGGCCGACGACCCTGACCATCAGCGCGAAGCCCAGAAGAAAGATCCCGGTATAGAGCCCGTCACTCATCACGTCGGAGGAAAAATCGACGGCCCACGGATGCAGCGCCACCATCCAGGCGGCGAGCCACGCGACGTCGCGACCGAATACGTCGCGCACGAACCAGAACACGGCCGCCACGGAAAGCAGCCCACCGGCGATCGAGACCACTACGGCCGCCGTCTCGCGATCAACCGAGAAGGCCGACACCAAAGCGATCAGCCCGGGATACAGGGGGTGGTACGGATGGGCCAGAACTTCGGCCCAGCGTCCTTCGCCAATCGCTTCGGCCAGGGCCAGGAAAATGGGTCCGTCGTTGAACAGGACAGCGGTCTGCGACCACGCGTAGGCACGAAGGGCGAGCGCCACGAAGAGAACGAGCGCCAGGCGACCCCCCTCGGATCGCGCAAACCGTGCCACGGCGCCGGAGTCGCTGCCGCGATCGGGATTCGAGTTCAGCGGATGCTCCGCTCGTCCGCCTCGACCGCCCCCCGCAGATCATGGAGGAAATCCGGCATCGCCGAGATCACGCGACTCCAGTTGGGAATCTGCGGTGAGCCCATCGGGTCTCGCACGAAATCGAGTCCCGCCGCCCGGAGCGCACCGGAGAAGGTCTCGACCGCCACCTCTTCTTCATGGCGATCAAAGGAGAGACCGTTCAGCTTGGCGTCATCGCTGTAGCGTGCGATCGCGTCCTGGGCGGTCCGAACGTAGGCGGAGATCATGGTATTGAGAAAGCCCGAATCGAATTCGACTCCGTAGCTGGCGAGGTTACGGATCAGGGACGCGGCGATGTCACGCACCATGCGATGCAGTCCGGCAGTGGGATCGTGCTCGGAAAGTTCTTGATGTTTGTGATCGTAGTTCTCGACCAACTCGACCTGACAGATCCGCTTCAGGGAACAATTCCGGTACACCTCGGCCAGGACACCCACCTCGAGGCCCCAATCCGCGGGGATGCGATTCGCACGAACCAATTCGATCGTCATCGAACACTCGCCGGCCAGCGGATATCGAAAGGACTCGAGATAATCGAGTAGCGGTACCGCGCCAAGAACGGATTTCATCGATCGGATCAGGGGCGCCATGAAGAGTCGCGTGACCCGGCCATGCATGCGGTCGGAGACCCGACTGTAATAGCCCTTGGCGAACTCGTAACTCATGTTTGGATTCGCGGTCGGGAAACAGAGTCGAGCCAGCAGATCGCGACGATAATCGAGAATGTCACAATCGTGGGTCGCCACGACGCGGGCGCGCCCGGTCGCGAGCACGTAGCCGTAGGCGATCCAATTCGCCCTGCCCTTGCCCTCGGCACCCGGATCGAGGCCCTCGTCCTTCAGTCGTGCAAAGAGTTCCTGGATGCGAGGTCCCTGGTTCCAGATCACGGTCGGCGGCGAGTCGTCGCTGGTCCGTACGACGTCGAAGATCTCGCGCATTTCGCGGAATTGATTCTGATCCGCTTCGCCGGACAGGCTGACCACGCATTGGCGCAGATAGGGCACGCGGGACAATTCTTCGACAATTTGCTTGAGCGCGGGTCCGTGGATCTCGGCATAGAGCGAGGGCAATACCAGGGCGACGGGGCGCTCGCGCCCGTAGCGAACCAATTCACGTTCCAGGCGCGCGAGGTCGGGTTCACCGAGTCGGTGCAGGGAGGTGATCACCCCGCTCTGGTGGAAGTCAGCCATGGGCAGGACATTCGCACCCGCCCCCTTCGGGTGTCAAGCGAGCGCTTCTGCGACCCCTGAAGGCTACCTGGGCGCGCCGTTGGACCGGCTAGTGGAGTCCGACGGGGGTGAGCGCGGGCTCGATGGCTTCCTCGAGCAATCGCAGCGCCTCGGGGTCGATCTCATAAAACTCGATGCCGACCTCCTGGGTGATCGGGTCCGTTTCCGTGGCCCAGGCGACTTTTCCGGTCGCCACGACCGTGAGGTCGCCGACATTGAACGTCACTCGCAGCACAGCCCCCAGGTTGATTTCGACGCCGACCGCTTCGAAGCTGATACCACCGGTCGAGAGGTTCTTCGAAACCGCGAGCTGATCGGGGTGATCGATCTCCGCGAAGGAGATCACCTGATCCGTTCCGACTCGATGGTATTTGCGGCGCTCCGCACCGCCCTCTTCGCCCATGACCGTCCACCCCTTTCGAGGAGGCCCCTTGCTGCGAGACGCTCTCGATAGCGAGCCCGGGTCTCGGGCTCTCTGGGCGTTTTCGGCCTTGCTCACCGTCGGCTTGAGCTGACAGGCGGTCCAGTAGCCGGAATGCCCGCCGCAACCGGAATCGCGACAGTCGAGCTCGATCGAGCCGCTCAAAACAGGTCGAGCTGCCGCTCTTCTGCACCAGAGATTTCCAACCCCTTGAGAACCAGACCGGCGCGGCGGACGAGGCCCCCTTCGACGACGACCCTCGCCAGCAGATCCTGGGCCACATCCATCAGGCGCGAGGCGTCTCCCGTCGGTGTATCGAGGCTGCAGCTGCGGGTCACCGTTGTTTCGTCGGCATAGGTCAGTCGCAGCGCGATCCGACGCGCGCGCAAACCGTCTCTGCGCAGCGCCTGCTCGAGCCGGCCCGAAATCCGCGTCAAGCACTGGGTCAGTCGCGACGGTCCGGACTCCGAATCGAGATCGGCTGGCTCGGGCTGCGCGAGCGTTTCCTCGCGAGACAGCGTCGTTGGATGACGTCGCACGCGAAGCGGTTGGGTGTCCTCGCCGCAAGCCAGAAGCCAAAGCGCTCGACCGTGAGCGCCGAGAAGAACCTCGAGCCGCTCGAGACCGAGCTCGCGCAAGCCTGGAATTCCGGTCACGCCGAGTTCTGCCAATCGAGAGGCCGTCTTCGGTCCTAGACCGGGAAGTCGCTCGACCGATTGGCTCAGCAGATAGCCCTCGAACTCATCGCCTCCGATCACCCTCGATCCGCTTCGGCCGACATCCTCCGCCGCCATCCGAGCGGCGAACCGCACGGGGGCCACCCCGATCCGGAGTGGCAAGCCCGTCTGATCCGCCACCCGCGCCTCGAGTCGTTGGGCTAGCTGCAAGGCTCGATCGAATTGGGTGGGCGCACGAAAGAAGAAGCCGGACAACCCGTCGATCTCGACCGCTTCGACTTCTTGACGAATCGCGGCCCGCAGAAGACCAGAGATCTCGCGCGCGCGTTGAAGATCGGTCCGAAACCACTTCGCCTCGGGCGCGCGACCCTGCGCCTCGACAAGCCCCATCCCCTCGATGATTCCGCGAAGTCGAAGGTCGTCGCTCACGGCCACCACCTTGCCTCGTTTGGCCGGGTCGCCTCCGATCAGGAGCGGACGCTCACGCAGGTCCGGCGAGTCGCGTCGCAGGATCGCGATATGGAAATCCGCCACCTCGGCAAATCCGACGGCCCCCGCGCCCGAGCCACGCGCGGTCAGGGCGCCGGCTCCAGCAGCAACCGCGCCTCGCTCTCCTCCTCGATCACCAATCGATTCGTGGCGAAGAGCGAAAGCCGCGATTCCACCCAGCGTCCGACGCGATCAGCATAATGCGAATGCCCCGGATGTTCGGTCTGCCCTGGCGCAAGCGAACTCAACAGTCGATCCGACGCGGCCAGGTCCATGGCCACCCGGTACAGACCGGCACGATCGACGTCGAACGACAGCCCGGGCCGATGATGCGAAAGGGCCAGCGCCTGTCCGCTTCCGTGGGCGGCAAAGGATCGGCCCAACGTCTGCGAGGACGGGGCGCCTCCTCCGATGGTCGCAAAACGAAGACGATGCAGACGTCCCCAGGACCAACGCTCCCGTGTCGGTCCCAGACGATGATTCAGACTGACCCAGGCCTCGCGCAGACTCGCGCGAGCCGCGCTTCCGACTCGTTCTTCATCCGTCCAGCCACCGGCACGCCGGATCTTTGCCGTCCGCAAGATCAGCCGCTCGATGGCGAATTGTGGCCGCGCATGCGGGGTTTCGAGATAACGTGCGAAAAGCTCCGGGCCAAAAGGTTCACGCAATAGATTTCCGAGCAGGTGTTCGATCACGAGATGATACGCGGCCGCCCCCGTGCTCTCGGCATCCGCTCGACCATCCCAGCGTTCGAGCAATCCGGCGATTTCCGCCGCTTCCTGGGGCAGCGGTCCGCTTCGTCGCGCGAGTCCGAGGATCGACGCAACGACGCGTGGCGCGCGCTGAGCCAGATCATCTTGAAAGATCTCGGCGGCCGCCCGCAGCGTGAGCGGTCCTTCACGGGTCCGCCGCTGAAGTTCGAACTCGAGTCTGGCCGCGAGGTCGCCGGGCCGCCAGAGCCATTCGAGTTGATCGAGTCCGCCGCGACTCGGCCAGGGCTGATCGAGCGCCAGGATCCAGGGATCCGGGCCGACCCCGAGTTCCTGACTCGGCAGCGCCTTGAGGCGTACTCGCTCGTGCCAATCGAAACTTCGCAGTCGGCCCTGCACCGGCACCAGACCCGTTGGCAATGGACGCCTCGGAAGCCACCCGGCCACTTGAATCCCACCCTGTCCGTCACGATCGGCATAGGCGAGTGCCAGCACCGGTTCGTGGTGCCCGGCCAATGCGCCGGCGACGTCTTTCGCCCGAGCCAAGCGAAGCAGAGCGAGCATCGAGCTCAGTCCATCGCCCGACCGAGCGCCGGTCCAGGCAAGCGCCCGTGCCGCGCGAAGCGAATCGGCGCGGGCTTCGACTTCGTCTCCAGAAGGAGCATCGTCATCGACGCCGGTCGCGACCCCTCGCTGGGGCCCCTTGCCAACGAGCGTCTCGATCAATGGGCCGTGGCGCGTCGAACGCAGGCGCAGCGTCGTTTCCTGCAGGTTTCCGCGCGCATCGCGAAAACGCAATGTCTCGGACCGTTCCTCGACGGGAACCCAGAGCGTCCCATTCTGGTAGAGGCTGCGATCTTCGCGCAGGGTCTCGATGAAGACATCCGAAATCGAAGCGCTCGCCGGCACTGCCGCCCAGGCCAGTCTGCTATTGCGGCCCGCCCAGAGAATCGGAGAGCCCGGGATCGTGGCGCCGGCGACATCGAGGGCTCCCGCTTTGAGATGCACTTCATAAAAGAGCGCGGGCACCGCGGGCTCGACGTGCCAATCGGCCACCAGGATCGGCGCGCCGCTCTCGCTCTTGGAACCTTCGACGATCCAGGCTCCTCCCGTTGGCAAGCCGATTCCGCGACAGAGCGCGCGCGTCGAGCCGTCGAGTGTGTTTCGTGATGGCGTGGCTGCGGTCGTCGGTTCCGAGGGGAACGGCAGCATCGGAGCGATCCCGAAATCGATCGACGAGCGCCCGGGGAAGAAGGGGCGCGCGGCAACGCTCCCGAGGCGCTGAATCAAGTCGTCGAGAAAGAGCGTCGTTTCGAGCGTGCCGCCAATGCACCAGGAGAGCAATTTCACGACGGCCAGCGAATCGACCGCCCGCCACGACTCCAATTGCTCGACCGATCCGCCGAGTGTCTGTGGAGCGGCTACGCGAGATTGATGAATTCGAGCGATTCGGGCGTTGACGCCGGCCGCGTACGCATCGAGCACCTCGCGCGAAGACTTCGGGAGTGCCTTGGCGCTCGCCTCCGCGGCCCGAGAGATCTCGAGCACGCGCGCAAGGCGGTCGGTTGGCAGAGCGGCTTCGCCGTCGATCTCCGCCGTCCGTCCGTGCGCTCGGCGGCGGAGCCAATCCATCTGGGCCAGTCGGTCCTGGGCATGCGCGAAACCCAGACCAAACCAACCCTCCCGTTCGTTCAGCGAAATCACGTGGGGAATGCCGCGAGCGTCTCGCAGAATCTCGACGGGAGCCGGCAGATCCGAGATGCGAATCGTGCCGGCGACCAGGGCGAAGGACTCGCGTTCGCGGCGATCGTCGTCGCCCCAGCGCTGCATCAGCAGTAGCACGGCGATCACCAGCAGGGCGCCCAGCAGGAGACGCACACCCAACTGGGGGAGTCCGGGCGCGTCGACGTCGGGCTGCTCTCCCTCGCTCACAGACATCGATGCTTGGCCCCCCGGCTGCATTCCCGCTCGACCCTGCCCTGGCGGACCGTTCAGCTCCTCTTCGAACGCCCGAAAAGAGAAGTTAAGTCGAGTACTTGAGAGCATAACGGAGGGCCGGTACATTGCGCGCCCCAGCTCACCCTCCTCGAAGCGGAGTGCCGATCGAATCGTGGCCATCCTGTCCCTCGATGCTTTACTCGATGCCGGCCCGCTCACGGGAGCGCGGGTATTCGTGCGAGCCGATCTGAATGTTCCCCAGAAGGACGGGAAGATCGCTGACGACAGCCGAATTCGTGCCTCACTTCCGACCCTCGAACGATTACTCGAGGCCGATGCGCGCATCCTTCTCGCCTCTCATCTCGGCCGGCCCAAGGGGCAGCGCGATCCGGGTCTGTCTCTCGAACCCATCGCTGCGGCGATCTCGGCCTCGCTTTCTAACACGACGCCGACCGAGGTTCATTTTGTCGGCGATTGCGTCGGCGATGAGGTTTCGGCGGCCGCCGACCGGCTCGCGCCCGGTGAAATTCTCTTGCTCGAAAACCTCCGCTTCCACAGGCAAGAGACCGAGAACGATCCAGAATTCGCCGAGGCACTCGCGGGGCTGGCGGATATCTATGTCAACGACGCATTCGGAACCGCGCATCGCGCGCATGCCTCGACCGTGGGCATGGTCGGTTTCGTTCCACGGGTGGCGGCGGGGCTCTTGCTTCAGTCCGAACTCGATGCGCTCTCTACGACCTTGAATCCGGATCGACCCTTCGTCTGTTTTCTGGGAGGCGCGAAGGTCTCCGACAAGCTCGGCGTCCTCGAGGCGCTGATCGAGCGGGCGGATACGATCGGGGTCGGCGGCGCGATGGCCTACACATTTCTGGCGGCACGCGGCGAAGCGACCGGTCGTAGCCTCGTGGAGCCAGAGCGACTCGACGATGCGAAACGAATGATGGCGCGGGCCGAAGAGCGCGGATGCGAGCTGCTCCTGCCGACCGATCACGTCGTGACTCGAGAGATCGAAGACGGGGCCGAAGCGAGGACGGTCGAGACCATTCCGGAAGGTTTCATCGGCATCGATATCGGCCCGAAGACTGCCGAGCGCTACGCAGCCGCGGCCGCACGGGCCCGGGCGATTCTCTGGAACGGACCGATGGGCGTCTTCGAGATCGATGCGTTCTCGCGTGGGACGGAACGATTGGCGCGTGCGGTGGCAGAGTCGAGTGCGCGAACGATCGTCGGTGGCGGCGATTCGTTGGCCGCCGTACACAAAGTGGGCGTCGGCGCGGACATCGATCACCTGTCGACGGGTGGAGGTGCCTCGCTCGAATTCGTGCAGGGTCTCGAATTGCCCGGAGTCCTTGCGCTGGATCGCGAAGAGGAAAAGACCCGATGAGCCGCACACCGTTTTTCGTCGCCAACTGGAAGATGAACCTCAGCCCGAGCGAAGCGGCCGCGTTTGCGAGACAGTTCATCAAGCTGCTCGCTCCCCACGCGTCGGAGATTGGAGATCGCTTCGAAGTCGCCATCGCACCCGCCTACCCGGCCCTGGACCGCCTCGGTCGTGCCCTCTCGGGCTCCGGGATTTCGCTGGCCGCCCAAAACGTCCATGGCGAAGGATCCGGGGCCTTCACGGGCGAGGTTTCGGCCTCCATGCTGGCGGATCTGGGCTGCGCCCATGTGCTTCTCGGACACAGCGAGCGAAGGCAACTCTTCGGGGAAAGCGACGAGGTCATCCGGACCAAACTGCAGAATCTCGAAGGCGGGAGCCTCACGCCGATTCTCTGCATCGGCGAAACCCTGGACGAGCGCGAAGCCGAAAAAACCCTGGAAGTCGTCGCCCACCAGCTCGAATCGGCCCTCGATGGCATGGGCGATGGGCTCGCGAGCCAGTTAGTGGTAGCCTACGAGCCCATCTGGGCGATTGGCACGGGTCGCACTGCGACTCCGGAAATCGCCCAGACGGTACATGCGGCCATCAGGAAGACGCTCCTCTCCCGACCCGGACCGACCGGCGACGAGACGCGGATTCTCTACGGTGGTTCGGTCAAACCCTCCAACGCGAGAGAACTCCTCTCACAGCCTGACGTCGATGGCGCCCTCGTCGGTGGCGCCAGTCTCGACCCGGAATCCTTCGCGCAAATCACCCTGGCCTGTCTGGAGACACCCTGATGGAAACCTTCCTTTACTCTCTTCACTTCATCGTGTGCTTCGTGCTGATCGCCGTCGTACTTCTGCAGCGCGGCAAGGGTGCGGATCTCGGGGCATCGCTCGGCGGCGGAAGCGCCAACACGATCTTCGGCAGCCGCGGCGCCGGCAATTTCCTCACCAAGATTACGACCGCCAGCGCGATCACCTTCATGGGGACGTCTCTCTCCCTTTCCTACCTTGGCTATCAGGCCTCCGACATCCGACTCTTCGATGAATCCGAGCCCTTCGAAATTCCGCTCGACCCCGGAGCCGAAGCGCCCGACGAATCCCTCGGACTCCAAGAGATCCCCGGCGCGGCGGCGGAAGAAACGGGCGGACTCGTCGAGATTCCAACCGGCGTGGCCGAAGAAGTGGATCTCGAGTCATCCGAAGCGGAGTGACCGGCCCCAGGTCCCGAATCGGGACTCGCAGGTCATAACCGCCCTCATCCCTCTGGGCGACAGCCGGGGCCTTGGTTATGCTCGGCGCCCGCGTGCGGCGGTGGCGGAATTGGTAGACGCGTCAGCTTGAGGGGCTGGTGGGGGCAACCCCGTGGAAGTTCGAGTCTTCTTCGCCGCACCACTCATCACAAATTACGGCCGGTTCGCCGCGTCGCTCCGCGGCGACGACGCTGTCCGTCATTCGACGTTCAGCGCGTTGAGCGCCTCCACGGCATCCACATATCCCTGGACGAGATCGAAGATGACTTCCCTCGTCGAACGGATCTCGCTCATCATGCCGACGACCTGGCCCACCGGATTGAAGGACACGGCCTGAGCCTGTTCGGAAGCCGCATAACGCTGGGTGCGCACAATGGCGTCCATCGTGACCATGTTCTGGAGGGGCATGCCGAGGGGGTCCGGGGTGTCGTCGGCCTCCCAGGCCTCGGTCCAGTCATTCTTGAGCATGCGGCAGGGCTTTCCGGTAAAGGATCGCGACCGGACGGTATCGCCACTGCGGGCCGCCAGATAGGCGGCCATCTGGGCGGGAGGGCATTCCGCTTCTTCCACCGTGAGCCAGAGCGAGCCGGTCCAGACGCCCTGGGCGCCGAGGGCCAACGCCGCGGCAATCTGATCACCGGTGCCGATGCCGCCTGCCGCAAGGACAGGTACGGGCGCGACGGCCTTGATGATCTGGGGCCAGAGGACGAGGCTGCCGATCTCGCCGGTATGACCTCCTCCCTCGGTGCCTTGCGCGATGATGATGTCGATGCCCGATTCCTTGTGACGCACGGCTTGATGGACCTTGCCGCAGAGCGCGGCGACGAGACGACCACTGTCGTGGACGCGATCGACAACTTCTGGCGGCGGAGTGCCGAGCGCGTTTGCGATCAGGCGGACCTTTTCGTGTTCGAGCGCGACGTCGAGCTGTGGCGTCGCGGTCGCCAGACTCATACCCAGAAGTTCATGGTGGGCTTCCTCGGGCGGAAGTTCGGGCACGCCATGGTCAGCCAGGAGCTTCGCCGCGAACTCGCGGTGTTGTATCGGAATCGCCTGGCGCAGCTGCTCTTCGAGTTTGCTGGAATCGAGTTCTCCCATGCCTTCGTATTTCTGTGGGATCACGAGGTCGACGCCGTAGGGTTTGTCGTCGACGTGTTCGTCGAGCCAGCGACATTCGATCTCGAGTTGTTCGGGCGAGAACCCGACGGCGCCGAGCACACCGAGGCCGCCGGCGTTGGAAACGGCAGCGACGACGTCACGGCAGTGGGTGAATGCAAAGATGGGGAACTCGATGTCGAGTTGTGCGCAAAGGGCGGTTCGCATTTCGATCTCCGTTCGTGGTCTGGGGGATCGCAATCGCAAGCCCCGATTTCGCCACCACCGATACTAGGCGTTCTGTGGATTAGAGATCGAGAGAAGCGCGCGCCTGCCCTGAAGACTGCGAAGAGCCGATCCGCAGTCGGGTCTCGTCCTTCACGGATTCCTCAGGTAGAGCCAGAGGGCATCGACTTCGAGATCGGTCAGCCCGGAATATCCTGGCCACGGCATGAATTCCGCATCGAGTAGACGTCCATCGGGGGTACGCCCTTCCCGCATGGCACCAGCGAAATCGGCGCGACTCCAGCCGCTCATCGATCCGTTCGGTCTCAAGTCCGCGGGCATCGGCTCGCCCGGTCGTGCCAATGCGTGAAGCCCCCCGGACAAGTCCGCGCGGTGGCAAAACCGACAATTCCCGATGTCCGTGAGATACCGGCCGTAGGCGACGCTTCTTTCGACGGGGAGATCACGCGGGGGTCTGCGCGAGCGATCGACGGCCGAGGCGGCCATCAGATCCGACATCTGGCCAAGACTGAGTCCGACGCGAATGAGTGGACCGATCCGTGTCGAGGGATGGACCGCGTCCACTGCGGGCACGGTCGCCAAGTAGGTCATCACGGCAACCAGATCGTGGTCACGCCTGGATCAGCTCACTCAGAAAGACTCTTCTCGATCCAACGTCGGTAGAGGGCTTCGGGATGCGCGCCGACGATGACGGCCTCGTTGTCGGCTCGACGCAGGGCGGGTACTCCCGTCGCACCCAGATCGCGGGCTTCCTCGAACTCCCGAAAGATCTGCACGCGAATTTCGTCCAGATAGGCGATCTCGAACGCTTCGCTGGGCAAGCCCTCGCCCTGCCAGATCGAAAACAAGACGTCGAAGGATGAAATGTCTTGATTCTCTGCGAAATATGCCGCCATCAAGCGATCGTGAATCTTCCCGAAGGCCTCGGGAGAAACGCGGGCAGCGGCCTTGGCCACTTGATGAGGCGGTAGACTGTGCGTCGGCGGACCTTCCATCGACGACCAGACCTGAAAGGCCCCGGCATCGGGTTCGGCACCGGGACGCAGCCAGCTCTCCGTGTATTTTCGAAATTTCTCGAGATCCCGGCCGACCTTCTCGGTCGGACGCAGCAAATAGCTTTTCCACTCGATGACCACTCGGCCATCGTATTCATCGACCAATCGCTCGAGACGACGCGAGGCATTCCAGCACCAGGGACAGAGGTAATCCGAGTACGAGATGAATCGAACGACCTCCACGATAGGCCTCAGGAGGCGGGCTCGAAGCGACCGTAGCCACCTCGAAAGAAGACGAGGGGCTCGCCTTCGTTGATTTGTGCGTGTTCGATCTCCCCAACGCACAGGATATGGTCTCCGGCGTCGTGGAGTGCGACGACACGACAATCGAGATTGATCAGCGCCTCGCGAAGCAAAGGCGCACCGGTCGAGCCCTGATAGGTTTCGACGCCTTCGAATCGCTTGAACTCATCCTTCTTCGACGCAAATTTATTCGACAACCCATCTTGATCCGCTCTCAAGACGTTGACGCCGAAGCATTTGCCCTGCTCGATCACGCCCGTCGTCACGGAGGTCTTCGAAGCGCAAACCAAAGCCAGCGGAGGCTCCAGCGAAACACCACTGAAATCAGAAACTGTCATCCCGTGAATCTGCTCGCCGACGCGAGAGGTTACGATCGTGACGCCGCTTGGCCAGAAGCCCATCGCTGCCTTGAACTCATCTGCATCGATCGCCATTCATACCCCTTGATCCCACCTCGGTCTGATTCCATCCGTTTCATCGCCGCTGCCCTCGTAGGGAGCGAGAACCTCGAGTGTCACCGCGGGCACGAGCCATTCCTCCCTAGGCTAACACGGCTACGGAAGCGCGGTCGCCGTTCCCGACGACTCGGACTGTGCGGGCTGCTTCGCCCCAGAGCCCTGCAGAAATTCGAGCACATAGGGTCCAACGATGTCCAAGGGTCGAATTCCAGGGGCCAGCTCCGCGGCCAATCCATAGAGAAGAGAAAAGGCGCGCCCCCACGCCACCATGCCGTCGGGCATCCGAAAGCTCTTGAGCATCCACAGGTGCCCGCGCATTTTTTCGATGTAGTCACCGAAGTCGATCTCGGTCAACTCCTTCGGAGTCAAGTTGTAGTAGGCGGGGTCCATGGAGAGCTTGGCGAGTTCCTGCGCCGCCGCACGATCTTCTTCGCGAATGATCCCGACCTGGATCATGCTGTCGACCCACATTCCTTCGTTTCGCGTGACAGCGGCCAGAACGTTCAAGCGAATACCGTCCATCAGTTCGGGTTCGACGGTTTGATTCATCCCGAAATCAATGATCGCAACGCGTCCTTCCCGATCGACGAAGAGATTGCCGGGGTGGGGATCGCAATGAAAGAAGTAGTCGCGAAACATCTGGTGCAGAAAGGCACGGGTCGCCCATTCCACCGCCTGTTGGACGTCGATTCCGCGGGCGGCGAGCGCCTCCCCATCGTTGATCTTGTCCCCTTCGATGAATTCCATCGTGAGGACCCGCTGCGAAGTCGTCTCCCAATGGATCTCGGGAATGCGAAGGTGGGAATAGAGTTCGGTGTCTTTCGAGAGATTCGCCCGGACCCGCTCTGCCGCCTTTCCCTCCCGCACATAGTCCATCTCCCCGCGCAGCGAATTGGCGAGCTGCCCGTAGATCGAGTTCAGATCTGGCGGCACGAGTGGGTTGAAGAGCCACAGAGCCAGCCTCACCATCCGAAGATCGATCGCCACGGACCGCTCGATCCCGGGATAGAGGACTTTGACTGCGAGGTCCCGACCCGAGGCGTCCGTGGCGCGGTGGACCTGTCCGAGACTGGCCGAAGCGACCGGCTCTTCTTCGAAGCTCTCGAAAACTTCATTCACGGGTCGACCGAGTTCTCGTTCGATCTGAAACTCGATCTCCGCAAGGGGATGGGATGCAACGCGGTCCTGCAGCTTGACGAGCTCCTGGGTCATGACCTCCGGGATGACATCGATGCGTAGGCTGGCAACCTGGCCGAGCTTGATCAGGCCACCGCGAAACTCCATCGCGATCCGGACGAAGCGCTTGGCGAATCCGCCGACGCGGGCCTCCAACCAGTTCTCGTCTCGTTTCAACCATCCACGTCGGACGATTCGATGAACGAGATAGGTCCATGCGCCCTGAACGATCAGCGAGAAGAGAACGAGCGCGCGGTAGGCCAGCGCGAGTGAAGAGGGCTCGTTTCTAGAGCTCATCCGCCCATCAATCGCCGGCCGTTGCGCGTGGATCCGATGGCGGGGTCGACGGCGAGGCCTTCGGAGAGGCCGGAATCAGTCGAATTTCGATGCGTCGGTTGCGTGCCCGATTCTCGGCGGAGTCATTCGCCGCGATCGGATCATTCGGCCCGAGAGATACGGCTGCAAGGCGACTGCCCGGGACGCCGTTGTCTTCGAGCAACCGTACGACCCTCGCGGCGCGCGCAGCCGCCAGCTCCCAATTCGAAGGGAATCGCTTCGCGAGCGCACCGCTCATCGGGCGGTCGTCGGTGTGGCCACGGACCTCTATGAAATCGTCGAGCGCCGCGAGGCGACCCGCGACCTTTTCGAGCACGTCGCGTCCAATCCGGTCGAGCTTCGCGGAACCCGACGCGAAGAGCACATCTTGGGAAACGTTGAGTCGCAGTCCCTCACGCAACCGCTCGATCTCGATCTGACCCGCCGAGAGCTCGGATTCGAGATCGGACATGAGTTCTCCGTAGGTGGTCTGCACGGATGCGAGCTGCGTCTCGCGTTCCGCCAAGGCCCTGGCCGCTTCATCGCGTGCGGCACGCTCGGCCTCGAGATCGGTGTCGAGCCGTTTCGCTTGCTTCTCGACGCGTGCGAGATCGCTCGCCAGCGTCGTGCGAACGATCCGTTCATCTTCGAAGGACTCCTGCGCATCGAAAAACTGTTCTTCGAAGCTTTTGCGTTCGATCTCGAGGCGACCCACCTCGCGTTGGAGCGCGTCGCGCTGAAGGACGGTCCGGTCTTGCATTCGCTGAAGTTCATCGAATGACGATCGCGTGACGCAACCAAGAAAGAATAGAGCCATCCAAGCGGCAATGAGAACTCGAAACAATGCGCTCTCCTGATGGGGCTGGCAGAGGTTTGGCAAGCGTTTTTCGGAGGATCAGTTCGGTGGCGGCACTTCACCAAGAGTCAACGCCAGGGCCTCGTGGATCGTATCGACGAAGCGCAGATCGAGCCCGTCGAGAAGTCCAGATGTGATCTCCTCGACATCCCGCCGATTTCGTTCCGGCAACACTACACGCGTGATTCCAGCGCGCTTTGCGGCGAGAACCTTTTCCTTGATGCCCCCAACCGGAAGCACCTTGCCCCGCAGCGTGATCTCACCCGTCATCGCCACGCGGGGAATCGTCGATCGGCCGGTCATCAACGACGCCAGCGACGAAACCATGCCGATTCCCGCGGACGGTCCGTCCTTGGGAACCGCTCCCTGCGGAACATGAACATGAAGATCGTGAACGTCGAATGACTCGGGATCGAGCTCGAAGTCCTCGGCGTGATTACGAAGCCAGGACCGAGCCGCTTCGACAGACTCCCGCATGACTTCGCCCATCGATCCCGTCAATTTCAGCGCGCCCTTCCCCGTCATCTGAGTCGACTCGATGAAGAGAATATCGCCACCGCTGGGCGTCCAGGCGAGTCCGACCGCAACTCCGGGAATGGCGTCGTCCTCCGCAAGCTCCGGTTCGGCCTTGATCGGCCCCAGCAACTCCATCACCCCCGCCTCGTCGATCCTGGCGTCGGGTGTCTCCTCGGGGCCAGCTTCGGCGACGCGTCGAGCAATCTTTCGACAGATCGCAGCGATTTCTCGTTCGAGATTTCGCACGCCGGCTTCACGCGTATAGCTCTCGATGATCTTTCGCAGCCCCTCGTCGGTCAGCTCGAAGCTGGTTCCCGAGATACCGTTTCGCTCGATCTGGCGCGGAATGAGAAATCCTCTCGCGATCTCGAACTTCTCCTCGAGCGTGTAGCCGGGCAATTCGATCACTTCCATCCGATCGCAGAGCGCTGCAGGGACGGTGTCCATGAGATTCGCCGTCGCGACGAAGAGCACCTGTGACAAGTCGAAGGGGACTTCTAGATAGTGGTCACTGAATTCGGAGTTCTGTTCGGGATCGAGGACCTCGAGTAGCGCAGACGAAGGATCGCCACGGCCGTCCGCGCCGACCTTGTCGATCTCGTCGAGCACGATCACCGGATTCCGCGTTCCCGCCTTGCGCAGCCCTTGGATGAAGCGCCCGGGCAGAGCGCCGACATAGGTGCGACGATGACCGCGAATCTCCGCCTCGTCGCGAACCCCGCCCAATGAAATTCGAACGAATTTGCGTCCGAGTGCGCGCGCAACGGACTTTCCGAGGGACGTCTTGCCCGTTCCTGGCGGTCCGACGAAGCAGAGAATCGGTCCCTTCAGATCTCGTTTCAGCGAGAGAACCGCGATGTACTCGATGATTCGATCCTTGATCTTCTCGAGACCGAAATGGTCTTCATCGAGGACCTCACGCGCGGCCTTCACGTCGAGCCGATCTTCCGAGACTTCGCTCCACGGAAGGGCTGTCACCCAGTCGAGATAATTTCGAATCACCGCGTGTTCGGCCGCCGCGGACGGGGTCTGAGAAAAGCGCTCGAGTTCGCGGGTCGCTTGTTTCAGGGCCTCTTCTGGCATCCCCGCGGCCTCGATTTCAGCCCGAAGTCTCTCGACGTCTTCCTCGTCGTCTTCGCTCTCGCCCAGCTCACGGCGAATCGCCTCGAGTTGTTGGCGCAGCATATATTCGCGCTGCGTCTTGCCCATCTCATTCTGGACCTTCTGCTTGATCTCCGTTTCGATCTGCAGCGCCTCGGTTTCCTTCGAGAGCTGGTCGAGCACGAGTCGCAGCCGAGTTCTGACGTGGCTCGCTTCGAGGATCTGCTGCTTCCCCGAAACGTCGAGATCCAGATTCGAGGCAACCAGGTCCGAGAGTTTCGAGGGATCACCCAGATTGGCGACCAGAACCTGAAGTTCATCGGAAAGCCGCGAACTCTCGGAAACCAACGTGCTGAATTGCTGGGCCACACTGCGCACGAGAGCCGTCATCTCGACGGATTCGTCGTCCTCGCCGGTCTCTTCGATTCGCTGAATCTGTGCCCGCAGAAAGGGGTCATCGGAAGTGAAGGGTCCCAGTTCGACGCGTGCCACACCCTGCACGAGCAGGCGATAGGAATCATCCGGAAACTTCAACATCTTGACGATGCGCAGCACGGTTCCGATCGAGTAGACGTCACTGGCACTCGGAGGACCCTGCATGTCGCGTTTGACCGCAGTGCAGACCATCAAGCGATCGGGCCGTGCAAGAACATCATCGATCAGTCGCTGCGAAGCTGGCGTGTTCACGAGCAGGGGGGAAAGCAGATAGGGAAACAGGACGGTGTTCTTCAGGGGAAGAACCGGCAACTCCTGCGGCAGTTCTGTCAGCTCTTCGGAATCGTCTTCCGGGCCACTGCCGACGGCGATCTCGGTCCCACCGCCGCCGAGTTCTTCTTCGATCAGTCCTTCTTCTTCCGTCAATTTGCTTGCCTCGGCCTTTCGCGTTTCACGATTCGGGTTCGATCTCGAGAGTACGCCGCTCCGGGCTTCGCTTCGGAATCCGGACTTCAAGAAAGCCGTCTTCGAGACGAGCGCGCACCGCATCCGAGTCAAAAACCGCCTGAATCGCGATCTCACGTTCAAAGGGCCCAAAAGAAATTTCCATTTGTTGTAGTCGATCAATCGACGCGGAGGTCGGCGTTCGCCTCACTCCCCGCAGCCGCAAAACGGTCCCCTCGACGTTCACCCGCAGGTCTTCGCCGCGCACGCCTGCCACTTCGAAACGCACGACGACTTCATCCGCCGTCTCGAAGACATCCGCCGACGGCTGCCAGCGATCCCCGCGCAGACGATCGGGAAACTCGCCATAGAGCTCGATCAGCGGATGCGGGCGGCCTTTTTCAGGAATCGTCGTTCTCCTGCGTGAACTCCGCGTCGATCACATCGTCGTCGTCGTGACGACCACTCGCGCCGCTCGCGTCGGCGGAAGGATCTGCTTCGGGCCTCGCTTCGGGGCTCGCGGATTCGGCTTTGTAGAGCTTCTCAGCGATCTTGTGGAGTTCGGCCTCGACCCGCTGCTTCGCGACGTCGAGCTTTTCGGCGTCACCAGACTCGAGATCAACCTTCGCATCTGAAATCGCACTCTCGAGAGCCGACTTGTCCGCGTCTTCCATTTTCTCGCCGTTTTCAGCGATCGTCTTCTCCGCCTGATAGAGGAGGCTGTCGAGTTGATTTTTCTTCTCGATGACATCGCGACGATTCGCATCCTCGCCGGCATTCGCCTCGGCGTCCTTCACCATGCGATCGATCTCGCTGGTATCGAGACCGCCACTGCCCTCGATCCGGATGGACTGCTCCTTGCCGGTCGCCTTGTCCGAAGCGCTGACCGAGAGGATGCCGTTTGCGTCCATGTCGAAAGTGACCTCGACCTGGGGCAAGCCACGGGGCGCCGGTGGGATCCCGTC
>Ga0310122_10000745_pt1 | contig 20574 bp, 23 predicted proteins | sample CB6_Bottom_1051__FD_203503 | JGI IMG/M metagenome (GOLD analysis project Ga0310122, IMG submission 203503) | Marine microbial communities from Western Arctic Ocean, Canada - CB6_Bottom_1051 | ecosystem: Environmental > Aquatic > Marine > Oceanic | place: Canada: Western Arctic Ocean | collected...
TGAAGACTATGTTGCCGCAACCCAGCCTTTCACCATGGACATGCCTAATTTTCGACCCGATATGACGGAAGCGAAGATGTGGGGTATCACCCCCCTCGATCAATTGTGGTGCCGCATCGAATACAAGAAAATGCGCTACGACGGGCATTTCACCGTTCCTGGCGCCGATACGATTTTCCAGTTTCCCGGCAACGCCGGCGGCCACAACTGGGGCAGTGTCAGTGTCGATCAGGTGAATAATATCATGGTGGTTAACCCCATGCTGGTTGGCAATCAGCTGACGCTGATTCCGAGAGACGAGCTGCCGGAAGGCGTCGCAGGAAACCAAATCGGGACGCCGTATTCCCATACCACCGTGCGTTTCATGTCGCCGATGGGAGTGCCCTGCAATCAACCGCCCTACGGTGTGCTCGCCGCCATCGATCTGGAAACCCGGACTTTGCTCTGGGAGCGTCCAATCGGTCTGGCCAAGGACAGTGGGCCGTGGGGCATCAAAACCTACTTGCCGCTCACCATCGGTACACCCCAGAGTGGCGGCACCATGACAACCGCAGGAGGCCTGATATTCAGCGCCGGGACTTTCGATAACACCATTCGCGCCACCGATATACGCAATGGCAGTGAGTTGTGGCGTAATCCCCTGCCTTTCACAGCCCATGCCACGCCGATGAGCTACCTTTCTCCAGGGGGTGAGCAAACTATCATTATCACGGTGCCGGTGTACAACTCGACTGCAGCTTCGGGGTTTCGTGTATTGCCGGCAGATCAGGAAGATCCTGAAGGTGGCTATATCATGGCCTTTAGATTGCCGAAGTAGTGGCTGCACAAATTGCTTTGAAATGGAGTTGGATTTGAACAGACTTGGCAGCAAGTTCTTGCTTTGTGCATTTTTATTCTTGAGTTTCAGTGTCCATGCACAGGATATAGAGACCGGCATTCTGGCCAGCTGGCTCGCGCTGGATGCACCCACCGGCCACGAACACCTGGCTACGGTTCCCATTCAGCAACGCTATGCTGGTTGGGAGCGCGATCGTTATGGGAATTTGATAAAGGAAATCGGCAGCGGCGAGCCGCGCCGGATTGTGGCCTGCGGACTGGATTCCTATGCCTATGTCGTTAGTCAGATTACAGACGCTGGCTACTTGCGATTGCATCGGATCGGATCGGGGTCGCGTCATCCACTTTGGGACCAGGCGCACGAGGGTCAACAGCTGCGAATCTTGACTCGAGGCGGACCCCTGCTCGGCGTGTCGGCCATAGCCAATGGTCACTTCGCCAGCCAACATCGTGGTGAAACAGCCATCGTCACCCAGGACGATCTGTGGTTGGATGTGGGTGCGGAGTCTGCGGACGAAGTGGCGGCGATGGGCATCGCCTTGCTGGATCCGGTATTTCGTAATATTCCCCCCTGGCATTATGCCACCGAAATTGCAGGCCCCCGCGCCGGTGCCAGAGTCGGCTGTGCCGCAGTTCTCGCCGCTGCCGAAGCCGGAATCAATGGCGCCCAGGGCAGCACCCGCTATGTGCTAAGTGTGCAGCAGGTATTCGGCTGGGTTGGCCTCGGTGCCGCGATATCATCAGCTTTCGCCCCCAATCAACTGGTGATTGTAGGCCCGGGTGAGTCAGAGTTTCGCAACGAAGTAATCACCGAACTGAACGCGCGGGCGAACGTAGTCATAAATGACTCTACCCGCGCCAATATGCGTTTCATCGCCCCGCGGGTGGCGAACCCGGATGCGTTGATGGAACGCATAGCGTTGCGCGCCGCCAACGAAGTTCTCGCGGCGATCGTAGAGGCGGTCAATGCAGACGCCGAGTTGCCACCGTGGTTATCCGCGCCGGTCCGGACCGAGCTGTTAAACGGCGAATCTGGGCGTTGGGGTCAGCACCAGGACACCAGCCGAATGATAGAGGTCGAATCCGTACTGGATCGAGTGGCGGAACGTTCCGCCGTACCCGGTCACGAAGGACCGATCCGGAATATCGTATACAACCTGCTGCCTCCCTGGGCCAGGGAGGTCGCCCAAGTCGATGAGATGGGCAATATGTGGGTGGAGTTCGGACCCGAGAGCGAAGCCACCGTATTTATCGCGCATATGGATGAAGTGGGTTATGCCGTGGAGAGTATTGCGGCGAATGGTGTGATTAGCCTGACTCGTTTAGGCGGTGTGGTGACGACGGCGTGGGAAGGCCAACCTGCCTTGTTGCAGCTGGACCCGAATACCGACCTGCAGTCCTTACCGGAAGCCCCACAGCTACGGGGCGTTTTTCTAAATCGCAGCGAGCCGGATCAGAAACGCCCCGATTCAGTTCAGGCCTGGTTTGGCATGAACGCCGAACAGCTGGCGGCCGCCGGTGTCGAGATTGGCATGGGGGTGACAGGTTTTAAGGAAGGTCACCGCATGGGTAAGTACCGATATGCCTCACGTTCTCTCGATGATCGTGTCGGTACCACCTCACTGCTGATGGCAATAAAAAGTATCGATCCCGACCTGCTCACTCATCGCGTGGTGTTTGCCTGGTCGGTGCGGGAAGAGGGCGGTCTGCGTGGCGCCTCCCGCCTGGCGCAGTACTATGGCCGGAACAGCCGGCGAGTCTATAGCATCGACACCTTCGTCTCTTCCGATACCCCGCTGGAATCACCACACTTTGCCTATGCCCCTCTGGGTAAGGGCCCGGTACTGCGCTCCATCGAGAGCAGCGGCATGGCAACGCCCTATGAACTGGACCGAAACCGAGGCATCGCCGCCGCTGCCGGAATAGAGGCGCAGATCGGGCTCACCCAGGGTGGCACCGATGGCACCACCTTCTCCGTCTACGGCGCACCGAACGCGGGCCTTTCTTGGCCTGGTCGTTACAGTCATTCCCCCGCTGAGATCGCAGACCTGCGGGATGTAGTTAAACTAATCGATCTGATCCAGGCGATGGCGGAAGCACCACTCGACACACCATAAGAAAAACATTATGCATGACACAGAAATACCAATGAGTCCGTTCGGCTCGTTTCTCGGCATCGAAATTATTACATTCTCAGCCGGCAAGGCCAGTTGTCGCGTCGAGCTAAAAGATCATCACCTGAACAATGGTGGCCGCGTGCATGGTGGCCTGCTGACGTCGCTGGCGGACACCACCGCAGGCGTAGCGGTGAGAACGATTCGGCCCGAGGGCAAACTCTCAGCCACCACCGACCTGAGCATCGCGTTTATCCGACCACCCCAGGGCGATTCACTGGAGGCAGTGGCAGAAGTTATTCATGCTGGTAAGCGCCTGTTCAGAACCGAGATATCCGTGTTCAGTGCCGACAAACTGGTCGCTCGAACCAATGCGACGTTTATGATCGTAGATGCAAGTAAACCCTGAGCCCCAGCAGTTCGCCAATCTTGATCAATCATGTAGAATCGAGGCACGTCGGCAGAGCGATAGTAGATTCCAGCCTGTTGTTTCCGAAGTCGCGACGGAACGCGCGGTGTGGCCGGGTAACAGGAAAATACAAGGCATGGGGAAGTGCCAATATAAAAGCAGAGATGGGGATATATGATGAAGAAAAAGTCGAAGAACCCAGGTGAAAAATCAATTTCCAGAACAGAAATCGGCCGCAGAGATTTTATCAAGACCACAGTCGGTGCCTCCGTTTTCATGATCGTTCCTCGCCACGTTCTCGGCGGCCCAGCCTATGTTGCACCGAGCGACAAGGTTAACGTCGCCGCTGTCGGTGTAAACGGTAAGGGCAAGACTGATATTCGCGAGGTCGCTCACGAAAACATTTACGCCCTGTGTGATATCGACGACCGCAAAATGGCGGCCACTCTGGAAGAAGACTGGACCGCAGGGTTCAGGGATAAAGCCAAGAAGTATCGGGACTATCGGGAGATGCTGGATAATGAGCCCGAGATCGATGCGGTCTTGATCAGCACCCCGGATCATATGCATAGCCCGATTGCGACTCATGCCATGGCGCTGGGCAAGCATGTCTATGTACAAAAGCCTCTCACCCATACGGTGGCAGAGGCGCGCCTGCTGGCACTGTGGGCGCGGGAAAACAATGTTGTTACCCAGATGGGCAATCAGGGCCATGCCGAAGAAGGAGCCAGGCTCATCAATGAATGGGTGGCCGATGGTTTATTAGGCACGGTCACCGAAGTCCATTGCTGGACTAACCGGCCAGTGTGGCCGCAGGGAATCGCCCGGCCCGAAGGCTCCGATCCGGTTCCGGCGACCATGGATTGGGAATTATGGTTAGGCGCCGCACCTCACCGTCCTTATCTGCAGGGTCGCTATCATGCGTTTAACTGGCGCGGCTGGAGAGATTTCGGCACCGGCGTGGTGGGTGATATGGGTGCTCATATCATCGACCATCCTTACTGGGCGCTGGATCTCGATCTGCCGAGCAGGGTCTCCGCCAGTTCCACGCGCTGGGGCCGGGATTTTGAGTCATTTCCAGTAGCGTCCAAGATTCATTTTGAGTTCCCTACCAGGGGCAGTCGGCCCGCGGTGAAAATGACCTGGTACGATGGCGGTTTGCTGCCAGAGCGTCCGGAGATGCTCGAGAATGGCCGTCAAATGGGCGACAACGACGGCGGCGTCCTGATCGTCGGCGACAGGAACACGCTCATGCATGGCGTCTATGGACGTGATCCCCGTCTCATTCCAGAAGCAAGGAACTTGGAATATCAAAAACCTGCGCCCACAATGGCAAGGTCTCCTGGCATATACCAGGAATGGATCGATGCGATTAAGGACCGCAGCAAGGTGACGACTTCGAGTTTCGAGTATGCCGCCAGACTGACCGAGACTATGCTGCTGGGCAATATAGCGCTGCTTAGGGGGGGCGAGCACACCGTGCTGGAATACGATGGCGCCAATATGCGGTTCACCAATGATGAAGTTGCGAATGCCTACTTGGAGAAAGACTACCGTCCAGGTTTTGGTCTCGTATAACAAGTACCCAGTTCAAAAGCGGTATCACCCGAGGGCAATCGCAGTAAACCATAACCGGCCTGCAGCGTTTCAATCCTTAAAGCTGAATTCTGACGACAAGGACATGGAAGCGGATTGGCATGGCAGAATTTAACACAACAGGAGTAGGGGATTGATCAAATTGATTACTGCAAACTACAAAATTAGTGACGGCCGTCGGCACACAATTCACTGGCGCAAGCCGTTTGTTGCTGCGCTGCTTCAATTCACCGCGATTACCGCGCTTGCCCAGGTGCCTGAATTGCCACTTCCAGCGGCCAGGCTACAACAGCTCAATTTTATGCCGGTAATACCGTCGATGATGGCGCCACCTTCGCCGCCGACTAGGCCATTACCATCCTGGCGGAGATTCGCGTCGAAGAGAACCATGTAAATAGCGTGGGAAATATCTATCTAGTGGTGGTTCTGGGGGAGGAGATGTATATCCGTATCGAGTCGGGCGAATTCGTGCTCTGGGATGGCTCCCTGGAGACACTGGCGGCTGCCTTCCCAGGGAAAACTTTGCAAGCGATCGAAGCCTTTTCCGTGCTCGAGGACGTGCCATTCGGAGCGGTGGGTCTGGCGGGGGCAAGTCTATTTATTTACCTTGCCTATGACAGTGTGGCAACGGCCGGTGAATTGTATTACAGCGGCACACCCTTGAGTCTGGAGATTGCAGCAGAAGGCGCAACCGGGACGAGTTATCAATTGTTCACGGACAACATATCCACCCCTATCATTCAAACCCGCTGCATAATTTGCCACAGCAGCACCGGAATTGCTTCCGCCACCGTCTCGACATCGCAGTTACAATACCTAGCTGCCACCGAGCCGGACTTCCTGCAAAGCAATTACAACATCCTGGTTAACTATATACGCAATGCAACCGATGGCAGTGAATTGATCCTGGCGAAACCACAGGACATGGAGGCTCATTTGGGTGCGGTTCAACTTGTAGAAGGTACTGACGAGTTCGAAGCATTCGAGGCGTTTGTAAACGCAGTGCTTAGTGAGTAAGATTTCTTGGCTAACGGAATAATTTTTGGCAATCGGATGATGCCAAACCGACATATAGGTAAGGACTGGCTATGACCGACAAACTCAATCCTGGAGAGCTGTTCCCGTCACTGTCACTAAATATTGCCGGTGGCGAGAAGCTGACCCTCCCCGACGACATCGCTTGCCCCATGGCATTGGTGCTGTTCTATCGAGGCCATTGGTGACCCTTCTGTCGCCGGCTATTGGCCGCCTATGAAGAGCGCCGTGAAGCGTTCGAAGAGCAGGGTGTCTCCATTTTTGCAGGCACTGTTGATTCAGAAGAAAAAACCCAGGAAGTCGCTGCGGAGCTGGGATTTCCCGTCGCCTATGGCTTGACTCGCGCCGATGGTGATGCAATAGGGGCCTGGTGGGAAGAACGTCGCGATCATATTCAGCCCAGCGAATTTTTGCTGTCACGCAGTGGCAAGGTAATGTTCTCCACCTACAGCAATTCACCAGTAGGCCGGATGGACCCGGAGGAAACCCTGACTCTCATCAAGTACCTGAATGCAAAGAGGGCGAAGGTGCCCTAGGCTAGCGAGTGAATTAACCGGGCTATGCTTCCGCCCGGCCCCGGTATTTTTCTAGAGCGGAAATAAGCTGGAAACCTAATGCCCGGAAAGGCTCGGGGGGCATCCAGCTTGCCCTGCCGAATAAACCAGCGACATCTGCCACCTTTCGCCTATTTGCTAAATCAGCCAGTAGCTCGCCAAACAGGGTGCCCTTTACCACGCCCCCACCATTACAACCTGCGGACACGAACAAGCCCGGTTTTACCTCGCCCCAGATGGGTCCGCCATTGAAGGTAAATCCAATGGCGCCTCCCCATACATGTTCAAATTCCGACGCGTTTAACTGCGGAAAGCGTTGCTGCAAGCCTCGCATGAGTTCTTTTGCCACTAAGCCATTGCTGGTTTCTGTTTCATAGCCGTAGCGTGATCTGATCATCATTCTGCCATCTTCTGTTCTTCGTAACGTGCTGCCCAGCCTGTGGGTCGGCAGCAGCCCCCAATTTTTCTCAGAACCTAAGGACTCGAGCATCCCTTGCTCCAGAACCGGGGTAATTGCGGCGTAGGTGTATATGGTTACCAGTTGCGATTTTCCCACACCGAGCATCTTCGAAAAGCCGTTATTGGCCAGTACTACTTTGCGGGCGCTTATGGCCCCATCCGGTGTTTCTATCAACCAGCGATTGCCGGTTCTCGTTAGCGCAGTAGCTGGGGTGTTTTCATACAGTCGAATACTCGGGGGCAATTGCTGGGCCAGCGCCCGAATCAGAGCCGCCGGCTGCGCCAGGTAACAATGGGGGGAATAGAGACCTTCCTGGTAAAAACCGGTACCCAGGCGTTGCAACAGGGCGGCGCGGTCAAGCCTTTCGTAAGGCAGGCCGGCGCCGTGAAGAAATGATCGGTACTGTTCTAGGGCTTTCCTGCCCAGCCTGCCTGCCGCGGCCCGGTAAGTACCCGTGCGTCGAAGAGCACAATCGATGTCCGACTTATCGACCGCAGCGACAATTTTTTCAAGCGTGGCGCCGATCAAAGCATTACATTTCATCATGCGTTGCATGTGCTCCGGCCTGGCGTCGTTGGCCAACGCGATCTCGAGTAGAAATCCGGAGTTTCGCCCCGGCGTTCCTTCGCCGACCACGCTGGCATCTATGATTGCAATGGCGTCATCGGGAGCGAGTTCCTGCCATCGCTTGGCTGCCGCAATACCGGTGTAACCGGCACCGATGACCGCCACGTCAACGTTCAATTCAGTCGACAACAATTGCGTATTGGTGCGGGGAGGCAGCAGAGCGTTCCAGCCGCTTCGATGCTGGTATAGAGGGTAACTGAGTTTGTTCATTGCTGAATTAGTGAATCGGAGGGAATTGGGCCACCACGTTTCATGTAAAAACCGACCCTGTTTTAAGTATGACTAACTCGAATGCGCAGCGTCTTAGCAAAGACCTTGATCGAAACAGCTACCACTCGGCACCCATTCTATGGGCGGGACGAAACTTTGCGCAGTCAGTTCGAATTTGGCTTTTTCCATCGAGGAGCCGTCTCTCTTCCACTCGGCCTTTATCACACCCTTGTGAACATGAATGCCGAGAGTGGTTGCGTCGGCCTTCTGTTTGTTAGGAATGGCATTAGTGCCCTCCTGGATATCATCCATGGAACTGAACCGTCCCACTTCGGCGGCAATGATGATAGCGGATTTATAGACGCTGGTCGCCAGGATAACTTCGGAGAAGGTGGCTCTATTTGAATATTGCTGGTACGAAGGCAGGGCTACAGACGCCAATATACCGTTGATGGCTGTCACAATCATCAGTTCTATCAGGGTAAAGCCCCGTTGTGATTGACTGTCTTTCAAAGCAATTTCCTTGCGAGGTATTTTTCCACTAAATCCAGTAAGTTGCAATCTGGGACGGGGAGATTTACCAGCTTAGTACTGCGGGAATAATTCGCAGCGCATGCTGGTTCCGGCTTCTAATTATTCAATTAAAGTAGGATCGTGGCTGTGATTGGTGACGAATATTTCGCTGTAACCATGGAATTCCGGGTTAGGGTGTGAGATGCGTATAGTATCGCCATCGCGGGTGATGATATTAGCAGTATCCGATTCATCACAACGCAGCGAGGGGTCCGGCATCCGATTTTCCTCCAATAACTCGCCAATCTCCTGGAATATCCACAGGCAATCCACGAGTGCAGCCGCAGCCAGGCGGTTGGCGCGAGCCTCTGAGTCCCCTTCCAGAAAACTGGGATGGGAATAGACATATAACCCTGCATATACCACGATCGAACCTATAGCGATGATTAATAGCTTTACTGGATTTATACGGGACTGCCCGGTTTTTGACCGCTCTGGTTTCAGAGTATTAGCGGCCTCCGCAAGCAGTTGACCCGTCGGCGGATTCGCTCGCTGGGCCTGTGCCGCAACGAAGTGTTCATTTTCGCGAATCTTGACACAAGATTCACACAAAATTCCAGCCTCGGTGTAATTGGCACATAGATCACACATTGGCGTCTCACATCGTTCGCAATTCGCGACTGCATCCACGAGCGGATGATTCTTACATGACAAGGTCGAGGTCTCAGGGGTCTGGTTGAACGTTATTCTACTAGAATACTGGCTACATTTTTCGGAAGTAGATCTAAGTTTTCAATATTCTCAAAATTAGAACTATGAAACAGGCATCACAAAATATGTTATGCACTTCCTGAATATTGGTACACTATCACGTTAACGAACACCATTTCCTCTGTAAAACTCTCTACTGGTTAAGGATTGGGTTAACTTGACAATAACTCCTCCGTCGAAGCAGGGAATCCCGGATGTCCAGCTCCAACAAAGTTAGATTGAAGATCGTTCTCTTTCTAATATTTGCCCTTTTCGGGTTTAGCGGATTGATCTATGAATCAATCTGGACCCACTACCTCAAATTAATTCTTGGGCATGCGGCTTATGCTCAAACCCTGGTTCTTTCGATATTTTTGGGGGGCTTGGCGATAGGTGCCGGGCTCATCGCAAGGAAAAACCGGGTAATCGAAGCCCCCTCAGAACTTACGCCATAGTTAAATTCCTTATCGGCTTGTTCGCCCTGAGTTTCCACGCAATCTTTATCGCCGCCGAAAGTCTGCTCCATGAGATGCTAATTCCTTCGGTTGATGCCCCCGCACTCGTTGAATTCATGCGCTGGTCAACTGCGGCCATCCTTATTCTTCTCAATCGATCTTGTTAGGCACCGCCATCATTCGCCTGGATCGGTCACACAGGGGTTCAAGCCTGGCCATGTTGTATTTTACCAATAGCATGGGCGCGGCCGTTGGTGTTTTGGTGAGTGCCTTTGTCCTGCTTGCGCTGGTGGGATTGCCGGGAACTATTCTTACCGCATGCTTGATCAATATTTTTGTTGCCATGGTGGCTTGGGGACTTAGCAAGTTGGAACCCGTCGAGGTAAGGACGGAAGAAACAACGGTGACCACCGGGGGCGATGAAAAACTAAAATTTTCACGGTACTTGTTGGGTGTTGCCCTGTTAACTGGTCTGGCTTCCTTCTTTTACGAAATTGCCTGGATTCGCATGCTAAGCCTGGTCTTGGGCTCTTCCATGCAAGCGTTCGAGCTCAGCTGTCCGCGTTTATTGCCGGCATTGCCCTCGGCGGATTGTGGATTCATCGGCGCATAGAAAAGATACCTAACCCTGCATTATTCCTTGGCAAGGTTCAGATCATCATGGGCCTGTGTGCCGTGGCGACACTACCTCTGTACAACGAGATGTTCGTTCTGATGAGCTACCTGCTCTAGAGTCTGACTAAAACCGGGGGTGGTTATTTATTATTCAACCTGGGCAGCCATGTCATCTCCCTGCTAATTATGCTGCCGGCAACCTTCATGGCGGGAATGACGCTGCCCTTGATCACCTTTACCTTACTCAAGTGGAATCAGGGTGAAGCCAGCATAGGCCGTGTGTATGCGTTTAATACCGTCGGCGCGATTATGGGTATCTTGTTGGCGGTGAATATTGCCATGCCTGTTATCGGCACCAGGGGCCTGATTGTGGCCGGAGCAGTCATCGATCTCGCCGTGGGCCTGTTTCTCATCATGCGTCACCTGGATACATCCCGATCTAACACCCGCCTTGCTTTTTCCTGTGCACTGGCCATCGGATTCATCACAATTGTCTCCTTCGCCACCGACTTCGACAGATTAAAACTAAGCTCTGGTGTGTTCCGATACGGGGAGGCGTCCACCGCAGCGGACGCCACCGTGCTGTATTATCAAGATGGCAAGACTGCCAGTATATCCGTTGTCGAGAGTGGAAACGGGGTCAGGTCAATTGTCACCAATGGCAAGACCGATGCCGCGATCTACCCACTCGATATGGATTACGGCCCAGATGAAATGACCATGACAATGCTGGCGGCTCTGCCCCTGGCCGTTCACCCCACGGCGCAGTCTGTCGCCAATATCGGGCTGGGTTCGGGGCTTACGACTCATACCCTGCTGTTGTCACCTCAGCTTACGCGCATCGATACCATAGAAATTGAATCGGCTGTAGTCGAAGCCGTCGGTCAGTTCGGAAAAGCCACCGAGAATGCACTAATCGATCCGCGCAGCAATATTATTATCGATGATGCAAAATCTTTTTTTTCCCGCAACCAGACGCGTTATGACATTATTGTTTCTGAGCCATCTAACCCCTGGGTAGCCGGAGTCTCTGGTCTATTTACCACGGAATTTTATCGCCATATCAAACCTTATCTGAACGATGATGGAATTCTGGTGCAGTGGCTACACCTGTATGAAACTAACCTCGAGCTGGTAGCCTCCGTGTCCAATGCCCTGGCAATTCACTTCGAAGACTACGCGGTTTACAGCACTACCGACGACGACATTATCATCGTAGCCACTAACGGTCGTGAGCTCGACCGCCTCGACGCTGGTATATTTGACAGCATCGCCTTGCGACAGCAGCTGCAGCGAGTACACATCGTCGATATCGATGATATTCGCGGTCGCTTGCTCGGCAACAAGGGATTGTTACAACCCTTTTTCGATGTGCTGGAAATTCCAGCTAATTCAGATTATTTTCCCACTCTAGGATTGTATGCAACCAAGAGCCGCTTCCTGCAGGAGAGTGCATTGGAGATCACGGAACTCCACATCGCCGATTTTCCACCCGTGCAATTGACACAGTCGATAGTAAATAATGCAGGTACAGGTCTTTATTTCATGGGCGATGCGGCGAAAAAATGGCCCGAACCATCTCCACCTTACTAAACCAAGGGGAAACAGACCTGGCGCCATTTAGCACGATAAATAATAATTCACTCTTGGATCTGCAGGAAAAAGTTGCTGTGGTGAGAGGGCTGCTTCGGGATTGTCAGCCTCTGACTAATCAGCGCCAGCTTTTTGGTAATAGCCTGCACAGTATCGCGATTAACACCTTGCCCTTTATTGATACGGAGTAGATGAAGAATTTCTGGAGGCAGCTTGGCAACCATGTCTGCCTGCAGTACTGGCCCGAAGAAATACAGCAGTGGGCAAGACTCTATACGGCCATTGGATTAGATCGTCATGAACAGACAATCATGCTGGCTCAAACCATTATCGAAAACAGCATCGCTGCCCCCACTCCGCAATTGAATTTTCTCGTCGGGGCCACGCTAACTGCGTACATGAAGACGGGCCGCTATGAGCGAGCGCGGCAATTTGCGAACCAGCGCATCGAAGATGCCCATGGGCGCATACAGTTTCCCCTGTATTTAAAGATCTTGTTTGCGCAACTCGATATCGCCGGCTGAGAAAATTTCAGTAGCAGGGCAGTCGACGACTAGAATAAATATCGATTAAACCAATCGACGGTACGCTCCCAGGCCAAGGCCGCAGCCGCTTCGTCGTAACGTGGAGTGGTATTGTTATGGAAGCCGTGACTCGCGCCTTCATAGATGTGGGATTCGAAGCTAACCCCGGCGCGCCTTAGCGCGGCTTCGTAGACAGGAGCACCTGCCAGAATTCGGGTATCGGTGCTCGCGTTTTGAAAGACCAGGGGCGTCCTGATATTAGCCGCTTCCTCCACCGTCACCTGGCTGCCATAGAAAGGCACACCGGCATCCAGTACATTGGGCATCCTGGCGGCGAGATTGTTGACGACGCCACCGCCGTAACAGAAGCCGACTGCGCCCACTTTGCCAGTACCCAGTGGGTGAGTCTTCAAGTAAGAGAGGGCCGCCTGCCAGTTGCTCATCATCTCTTCGCGATCTAACTCACGCTGCATGGTGCGGCCATCGTCGTCGTTGCCGGGCCAGCCCCCCATGGGGCTTAGAGCATCCGGCGACATCGCCATGAAACCGACCAATGCAAGCCTGCGGGTGACGTCTTCTACATAGGGATTGCGGCCGCGATTCTCATGAATAACCAGCACCGCGGGCAATCTCTGGTCGCCGCGACCGGCGGGTCGTGCCAGGTATCCCTGCCAGTCCTGCGGGGATGGAAAATTCAAATACTCGCCGTCGATGCGGGAATCGGCAGCCGCTATTTCCTGAGCCTCGGCATATTTGGGTTGCAGGGTCTCCAGGATAGCGACGGCCGTCAGACCTCCTACCGCAAATTTGGAGACCTGTTTAAGAAAGCCTCTCCTATCGATGGTGCCGTGAACATAGTCATGAAAGCTGCTCAGCACAGCAGGGTGAAAGTCTTTTATGGTTTTATCGGGCTTGGCCATCGCTTGTTCCTGCTCTCGCTGTCATTCTTGAGGGTGAATGGATGGAACATGGTAATTCGATTCAATTTACCCCAAGCTTTTGGATTTCACAACCATTGCCAGCCCTTCTAATATTGTCGTCCATCCAGCCCGAGCGAGATCAATCATGTGCGCCCATTTCGGATCCATATCGTGGCTTAAGGTAAGCTGGCAGCCTTCTTCTGTTGCGACGATTTCGACTGTCACCACCGTCAGCTTGTCTTTGCGATCCATGTTGTAACCGAATACGAGACGATGCGGTCTATCGATCTCCAAGAACTCACCGAAATGTTCGGCAAGCGTGTCACCCCGTTGTTCGCTGATGACGAAGTGCCCGCCTACTTGCGGATCCAGCTCGACTCTTTTCATGACGCCGTCCGGCGATGCGAACAACCAGCTGCCGACGGCATCCGGGTCCAACCAGGCGTCGAAGACCTGCTCCGGTGTGGCGTTAAAATGCCGCGATATTGTTACGGTTCCCACCGGTGCTGAATCAGGTTTATTGTTCATTTCGCTTTCTCTTTGCGTGTATTTCCAGGTATTCATCCAGGCGATCGAGATGCTTCTTCCAGGCTATGCGTAATTCGGAAATCCATTCCTGCGCACCGTCTAAGCGATCCGGGGCAATTTGACACATTCGCACCCGACCCACTTTCCTGGAGTTGATCAATCCACAGTCTTCAAGCACCTTCAGGTGCTGGACGAATGACTGCAGGGCCATGTCGAATGGCTCGGACAATTCTGTGACCGTCGCTACACCACCGCTAAGACGTTGAATCACGGCGCGTCGCGTGGGATCAGCGAGTGCGTGAAATACGGTGTTCAGAGGTATGGATTGGTCAGGCATATGCCTGAGTATCAAATAAATCGCCGTCGTGGCGCTCTGGCATCGATAGCAGCGGGTAGGGACATACGGCTCGAGAACGCCGCTGTAATTACAAATTTCGTTTTACTCCCTTTGAGAGTATTCTCCCAATGATTACAGAAGCCCGATAGCGGCTCCAGCGTGAACAGCCGGGGAAACCTATGTCATCGAGTCGAAGAGATTTTCTGAAAGCGGCCACCGTCGCCAGCATGGCCGTAGCGAGTAGTGTAAATGCAAAATCAGCCCTGGCTCAGGCGCCGGGTGGTGCACAATTACGGACGCTGGAAACATCGGTATTAACTATTGGCTACGAAGAACACGGTGATAGTGCCGGCTTTCCAATCATTCTTCTGCACGGTTTTCCTTACGATGTGCGCTCCTTCGATGGGGTGGTGTCGCCGCTGGTGGCCGCAGGATACAGGGTGCTGCTGCCTTATCTTCGAGGCTACGGCCCGACCCGGTTTCTCGACTCGGACTCACCACGCATGGCTGAGCAGGCGGCAATCGGCCAGGATCTGGTGGATTTTGCCGATGCCCTGGGCATAGATCAATTCGCGGTGGCGGGTTTCGACTGGGGCAACAGGGCGGCATGTATTACTGCTATTCTCCATCCCCAGCGTGTTAGGGCCCAGGTTGCCTGCGGTGGTTATTCCGTACAGGACACGATCACGCCGGGACGTCCGGCACCGGCCGCGCTAGAAGCCATGCTTTGGTACCAGTGGTACTTCAATACCGAAAGAGGGGTGGCGGGACTGGCGGCGAACCGCCATGACATCATTCGGCATCTGTGGAACAGCTGGTCGCCGGCCTGGAATTACACCGACGACGCCTATAATCGCTCGGCAGCGTCTTTCGATAACCCTGATTTTGTCGATGTGGTGATTCATTCTTATCGACACCGGCACGTGAATGCGCAAGGGGAAGAGCGTTTTCTTGAGGTCGAACGGCGCCTGGCCACGCGGCCGGTAATAGGAGTGCCGGCCATCGTCCTGCGCGGCGCAGCCAGTGGCTTCGGGCCGCCATCACAGAACCCGGCGGGGGATCAAGCAAGATTCTCAAATCTGGTGGCGCGGCGGATCGTAGCGGGAGCAGGCCATGACCTGCCCGCCCATCGACCAGACGCCGTAGCGGATGCATTGCTGGAGTTGCTGGCCTAGGGTGAAGAACATAGAACAGGGGGGTCAGGTCTTTCCTGATAGCGTTGGGAAAAGAGAAACGCTAAGTAGGAAAGACCTGACCCCCAGCTATTTTGATTAGGCTTACAATAAATTAACACGACAGTGCCGAGTGAGAACAGATGAGACGATTAGCCCTGCAATTGTCCAGCAACAGATTTGGTTCGATCCTGGCATTGCTGTTATTGCTTGGTACCACCGCAGAAGCAGCCGACGGCTGGGTGCTACCGCGCACCGAGCAGGGCCGACCAGATTTCCAGGGAGTGTGGCTCAATGCGACGCTTACACCGATGGAAAGACCTGCCTCGCAAGCTGGGAAACAATTTCTCTCCGAGGATGAAATCATCGCCCTGGAAACGCGCACCGCGCAGCGTAGAGCCAGTGCTGACGCCACGGCGGCGGTAACGGGTGGACGCGCGATCGTCAGTTACAATCAGTTCTGGAGGGACTCGGGAGACACCGTCCTCTCCACCGGCCAGACTTCGCTGATCGTCGATCCAGCCAGCGGATTAGCACCTATCAGGCCGCAGGCAGAAGCAATCAGGGACTACAACTTCGCCCACGTCACGGACTCTTACCGGCATATGACGGTGTGGGACCGTTGTATCACTCGGGGCGTGCCGGGCTCAATGTTGCCCGCAGGCTATAACAATGCCTACCGCATCGTTCAGACCAACGACACGCTTATCATCATCTATGAAATGATCCATGATGTGCGCATTATTCCGTTGGGCAAACATCGACACATCGATGAGAAAATAAAATTATGGATGGGAGATTCGCTTGCGCACTTCGATGGTGACACGCTGGTAGTTGAAACCACTAATTACAATGATCGCGGCATGATCGCTTCTAGTGCGGCAGGCGGAAGATTGAAGGGCGTGCCTGTCACCGAGAATCTGCGGGCGGTCGAACGCTTCACCCGAGTCAGCGAGGACACCATCATCTGGGAGGTCACGATCACCGATCCGGATATCTATACGCAGCCCTTCACCATCTCCATGCCACTGACACGCGATGATGAATATGTCATGTACGAATATGCCTGCCACGAGGGCAATCATGCCGTGGCCAATATATTGCGGGGTGGCCGGGTTGCCGATTAGTTATTCGGACTACCGGTAAGCGACTTACTGCTCGGCCGCCTGCTTCTCCAGATGCCTGGCTGCGCCGAGGATGTTCCGCAAGGCATAATTACCTTCATGACAGGCGAACTCATACATGGGCTGCTCGGCCATCACCATGGGAAAAGCGACCGACCAGGGTCGCACCCAGGTAGTGGGGTCTTCCACGGTGAATTCATACTGCAGCGACTCTTCTGAAATCCGCGTAAAACGCTCCACCAGGTGCAGGTTCTCACCGGATCGCCTGAAGTTGGCTTTATCGGAGAAATTTGTGGACTCGATCACCAGGGTGTCACCCTCCCAGTGACCGCGAGGATCGCCGTGCCATTGTCTGAGCTTGGCAGGAAGATGGGGTCGTCCATCCAGCGGTACGATCCGAATATCGTGAACCATTTCGTTGAGAATCATCACCGCGTCAGGGGTCTGCAAGATGTGTAAGTTGTTATTGTAGGCTTGGGGCAACATACCCTGGGGAACGCCCCAGGTTATACACCGTTCGGTCAGGCTACGGTCGATCCAGCTGTCTGCGGGCCCGCGTCCTTCCTGGGCGCGGGCCGCCATTCTATCCCCGAATGATTTCGTATAGGCCGGGATCCTGCCGCTGGCCGGATCCACCACCAGCGAGGTTTGTCCGCTGGCGACCACGGTGGTTCCATAATCCAGGTCACCGGGATCGTGTACCGATATGCCGCTGCGACCAGAATCCAGTGGTCGGCCATCGCCGCGTGACGAACTGGCTCTCTCGTACGCGCGAATCTCGTCGGCATTCAGAAAAGGTTTGTCGGCATAGCGCTCGGGACGTTCCAGGGGCGTGATGGTGCGACGATCCCAGACGCCTTGCAGGTCCGGGTGTCCCCAGGGCGTGCGGGCAGCTTCGAAATTACTTTCAGTGGAAACGTCTGACTGCGCACTTGCGCTTATCGGTGCAAGGGCTAAGGTCAGAATGGCGGCTACAACAAGCCTTTGTTGCAGTTTAAGCATCGCTTCCTCCTGCTACGGTAAGCAGTGGCCGTAGTGTTACATACCATGGGCCAATCGGAAACCAAAAACCCGCTGCGGCCAGGTTCCATTCGCTGAGCAATCGGTGTCTGCTGACAGGATTCGGAGAATTCAAGATCATGGCCTTATTGAGTGCCACCTGGATTCTCCATCGATGGCGCTTAATCCAGTAATTGCTGTCTGAATGAAAATACCCAGGACTCATCCGGTTCCACCAGCACATTAATCCAATGCACCAGGGGATTGCCAAAGCCTTCCACCCGGGTAAAGTTTTCCACCAACTGGCGCCGGCTCGAATACAGCGGTTTGTCGACCCTGAATATATGGGTATCGCCTACGGCCAGGACCACGGGTTTTCCGAAGGCGAGGCTTTGCTCCGCCAGCAGCGGATAGAGCCATTCCAGGGAGACTCTGGGGTCGAGACAACTAGCACAGGCTTGACGCGTCAGGGCGGGAAGACCCCATACGATCCAGGGATCGGCTTGCATAGCCAGAAAAACGCCGCTGGCGTCAGTTTGCCGGGCCCTCGCGAACGCGGCCTCGATCCAGGCGGTCGCCGCCGCATTGCGACGTTCTAATTGTTGCGGATCGGTGGCGGCTACGGTCAGGGCGACGACATGTACGGTGGCGAACACCACGCCCTCGCGCTGCCACATGGCGTTCTCGACAAATTCGGAGAATTCACTGTCCTCTGACTGTTGCCTCACCGGCATGGGATTGCCACCGGTTGAATATCCGGGTGTCGGGTAAAATATTTCGCGGAAATGCGCCAGTCGCTCATATTCGTTGAATCCGCCGGCGCCTTCCCGCTTGCAGTCGAGCCAGTCGTTGTCGCCGGGTGTTAGTAAGAACGGTGGCTGGAAACGCTGGTTGAGGTCGAAACGCCGGTTGAATTCTTCATCCGAGCAGGAATCGCCGCCACCTTTAACATCGCCCAGGTGAATCACCCACGCAATATCTGTCTGCGCATTGACCTGATCGATCATGCGGATGTATTTGTCGTAGGTCGCAGATGAGTATGGATTGTCACCGAGCAGCGCAAACTCGAAAGCGTCGGCGAGGCCGGCACCACTGGCTGTGGCCAGAGTGGTGGCAGAAAAAAGAAATCGGAGATATTTCGCCACAGAATTACCCTCGCTTGCAAAGCGCAATGCCCCAGCTTATGCCATGAGGGCGTCAATTTGAACTATTCCGGATTCTGCGCTCACCACATTACCGAAGCTTGTGCCGTGGTTCCACCAGTCAGGAAGCTGTTGTTGTATTAGCGAAAATAGTAATCTGGCCAACATTGCCACTCTGTGGTGAAGCAAAAGGAGCGGGCGGAACCGGTAAACAGCAGTGGAACTCGAAGAATTACAGCAAAGACTGATGTCCTTCTGCCGCGCCAAATATGCCGACGACGCGCTGGCAGTGATAGATGTTTTCAAGATGCCAGGGCATGCCGGTTTCGCCTATGGCTTTTCAGTCGAGTCCGGCACTAATCTGCATAAATGGTATATCCGCCTGCCACCCCCCAACGTCAGCTTGAAGGGTACCGCCGATGTCCTGCGCCAGGTAGCCGCGTTAGCAGCGATGCCAGATGAAGTTCCTCACTGCGCGGTGAAGTGGTCCGGTGATGACCCGCATTGGTTCGGCCGACCCTATTTCATCGTGCCCCAATTGCAAGGCGATGTGGTTCGTCTCGATGGCGCAGCATGGGTCACCGATCTCGATGCAAGCACGCGTAAGGACATGGCCAGACAGGCTATCGATGCCCTCGTATGCATTAATAAGGTTGACTGGAAGCAGGCGCCTTACCTGGGAGCACCGGTCGCGCAGGACGCGGATGTCGTCAGATGGGATAGATTCGTCGACAAGGCGGCAGAGCCACAGAGTCTTCAGCTAGTGCCTGCAGTGAGGGAGATGTTGTTGCAGCAACTGCCTGCAGAGGCTCCGGTGGGAATATTCCACGGGGATTTTCAGTGGTCGAATCTGTTTTATTCGAAACAGGGCAAATTGCTGGCGGTAATCGATTGGGAATTGGTCGGGGTCGGCGCCGTACTCAACGACATCGGTTGGTTTGCTACCTTCAATGACCCGACGGCCTGGGCGGATGCCGCCCATCGAGGTCATTACATGCCTCAGGCAGAAGAGCTGATCGCGATGTATATCGACGCTTACGGGGAAGTTCTGCCAGATATCGATTGGTATAGAGCGCTGGCTGCCTATAAGTTTGCCATCATCACGGGATTTAACCTGATGCTGCATCGACGTGGCAAACGTCATGACCCCATGTGGGAGACCACGAAAGACTCGATGCAGACACTGTTGCGCAGAGCCCATGAACTACTGAATTGACTTGTCACTATGCTAGACTCGCCTTCGTCTCGCCATGTTAATACCAAATGCCTCTGGGGGGGGTAATACCATTGATACCGCAACAATTATCTCGCCACGCCTTTCTAAGAACAACGGGTGTTGCGGAAGCAGGAGTCATCAATTACTCGCTTTCGAAGACCGGCATGCATGGCAGCCTCCGTTTGGATTTTATGATGCGTATCATGCGGAAAAGGGGGAGTAGGCATGGCTCAGGCGCTTGATAATTCTCCGTCCTACCCGAGCGGGGAAGCCGTAGATTTCGCCGTGGTGGGTTCCGGTTCTGCCGGTGGCATCATGGCGAAAGAATTATCGATGGCTGGATTTTCGGTAGTCATCCTGGAGCAGGGACCTCACCTGCAGGCGGCCGATTTCACCCACGATGAATGGTCGATCAAGCATAATTTTGAGCTCGAATGGGATTGGCGCAAGGGTCATCCGCAGACTTTCAGAAGAACCGAGAATGAAACCGCCGTAGTGGGGGACTCGTCGCTGCGTTATGCGCACAATGTCGGTGGCAGCAGTGTGCATTATTCCGGCAATTTCTGGCGCCTGCGGGAAATCGATTTCATCGAGGCCAGTGTGCGCGGCCCTATCGCCGGCACCAATTTTGTCGACTGGCCTATCACCTACGCTGAGTTGGAACCCTATTACACGAAGGTGGATTGGGAGATCGGTCTATCGGGCTTGCAGGGTCCCTGGGATCCGCCACGTTCACGTGACTACCCCTGTCCACCGATGCCAGTCAAATCGCCCGGCGTGTTACTGGAACGGGCGGCTAAGAAACTCGGTTATACTCCCTATCCAGCGCCAGTTGCGATTCTTT